>Ga0180216_1003426_pt1 | contig 12588 bp, 11 predicted proteins | sample eDN3rd37CBELigMG_FD_128879 | JGI IMG/M metagenome (GOLD analysis project Ga0180216, IMG submission 128879) | Enriched Miracle-Growth compost microbial communities from Emeryville, California, USA - eDNA 3rd pass 37_C BE-Lig MG (version 2)... ...
CATCCAGCCGATACGCAGGCCCGGCAGCCCATGGATTTTCGAGAAGGTGCGCGTCATGACGACGTTCTCGTTGGAAGAAACGAGTTCAAGGCCGGCTTCGTAGTCGTTGCGGCGTACATATTCGGCATAGGCTGCATCGAGAACCAGAAGCACGTGCTTCGGCAATCCGGCGTGAAGGCGACGGACTTCCTCGAAAGGCAGATAGGTTCCGGTCGGATTGCCCGGATTGGCGATGAAGACGATTTTGGTGCGCGGCGACAGGCCAGCCAGAATCGCGTCCACATCGATATGCTCGTTCTTCTCCTTGACCGTGACCGGCGTTGCACCGGCGCCAAGTGTCTGGATCTTGTAGACGGCAAATCCGTGTTCGGTGATGATGGTTTCATCGCCCGGAGCAAGATAGGTCTGGCAGATCAGGCCGAGCAGTTCGTCGGAGCCGTTGCCGCACAGTATATTCGCTACGTTGAGCGCCTGCGTTTCGGCAATCGCCTGCCGCAGAGCCAGCGCCTGCCCGTCGGGATAAAGCTCCAGTCTTTCGCCTGCGCGTCGATAGGCTTCCACGGCATGCGGGCTCGGACCGATCGGCGTTTCGTTGGACGAGAGCTTATAGACCTTGGCGACGCCTTCCACATGTTCCTTGCCGGGTACGTAGGCCGCGATGTCGAGCAGGCCTGCCTTGGGCTGAGGACGGGTAAGGTTCTGCGTATCGGTCATGATTTTGGCTCCGCCAAAAGGTCAATGTTAAAGGTATGATGGGGCATATCCCGCCATTGCGTCCAAGTCGAGAAAAACCTTGGCCGATAATACCTGTCGGCTGCAGCAACTGTACGTTTTTGCGGGGCTTGGTGCGTAAATGTCCTAGTTTGCGTTGGAATCCGAAATTTGACGCCACACTAGTTTTTGCGGTCTGTCTTGCCGGTTCCTGCCGGTACCTTCCGCAACCCGCCGACAGGTGTTCCTTGCGGCGCAAGAACCGGAACGAAAACACGGCGCGACGAGCGCTGGGCAACCGGCAGCCCCTGATAAAGCCGCTTCTGTGCTTCCACCACCAGAACGCCGGAAAAGACCGGCCACAGCCGCCGCCCCATCCCTTCGAGCGCGAGACAGGGCCGCATCATCCATCGCCGCGTGGCGGGAGGGAAGTGCAGGGCGTCACTCACAGTGCTGACGGTGAAATTCGCCTCGCGCAGCAAGGTCGTCAGCTGGGTACGGCTATAGGGCCGCCCGCTGCCGAAGGGCGTGTGCTCGAAGCGGGCCCAGAGACCCCTCCGGTTCGGCACCACGATAACGAGCCGCCCATTGGGCGCGAGAACGCGCCACATCTCCTTCAGCGTTTCCGTCGGGTTCTCCGCATATTCCAGCGCATGCACCATGAGCACGCGATCAATCGAGGAATCGGGCAGCGGCAGTTCCTCGTCGAAAACGAGCGCTGTCGCCGTCTTTTCCACAGACGGCCAGGCGACGGCGCCCTGACCGGCAGGCATGAAGGCAAAGGTCCGCTCCGTATCGGCGCTGAAACGGTCGAGATAGGGCAGGCTGTAGCCCATGCCGACAAGCCGCTCTCCCGGCACACGATCCCACAGTCCGGCAAGCGCCATACGGATGGCGCGTTCCGCGAGATGGCCCAGAGTGGTATCGTAAAATGATCGCAGTTCGATGATGTCCGGATGCATGGAAGCCACGCTATATGAAATCTCGACGTTGGGAAATGGAGAAGCCGGAGCATCTTCAAGTGGTGGGGTGCAATTTCCTCAAACCATGGTATAGAGCGGCCTTTCCGGCGCCTTCATGCGCCGCCCAAGTCTGCGCGTAAGCGAACGATCAGGAGAAGCAGCAGATGCCCGAAGTCGGCGGCAAGACAATCGAAGTTCTCTTTAGTCCGGATGAGATTGCAGGCCGCAATCTTGAGCTTGCCAAGGCCATCGCTGAACGCAAGTTCCACAATCTGCTGACGATTTCGATCCTGAAAGGGTCCTTCATCTTTGCAGCTGACCTCATTCGCGCAATGCATGATGCGGGTGTGGAACCCGATGTGGAATTCATCACCGTTTCGAGCTACGGCAAGGGGACGACAAGCACGGAAGTTCGTCTGCTGCGCGATATCGACAGTGACGTGCGCGACCGCGATGTGCTTCTGATCGACGATATTCTGGAATCCGGCAAGACGCTGAAGTTCGTCCGCGAACTGATGCTGGAACGCGGAGCTCGCAGCGTCAGTATCGCCGTTCTTCTCGACAAGAGCGTGCGCCGCAAGGTCGATCTCGACGCCGATTTCGTGGCTTTCGAATGCCCCGACTATTTTGTCGTCGGCTATGGCATGGACGTGGGGCACGCCTTCCGCCAGTTGCCTTATGTCGGTCGAGTGATGGAATAGAGCCTGTTTCTCAATCGAATTTCAACAGGCGCTGCAGATATTCCTTTTCCATCTGCGGCGTCAGCGCATTGCCGAGCTTGCGGCGGATCTCATCGAGAATTTCACGCGCGCGCTGAATATCGATTTCGCCGGGAATTTTGACGTCATCGTTAAGGCTGTCCCCGGTGCCCTGCTGCCGTCCGAGCGGATCACGGCCCCTGCTGCCGTTGGCTCCGCTTTGCCCCTGTCCGTCCTGACCCATGGCCTGCTGCATCTTCTGCATCATGTCGCGCCCACCGCGGCGCAGCGCGTCAAGCGCACTGCCCTGCTGGTCGTTTGCTTCCGCGCCTTCGCTGCGGCCCAGCGCGTCCGTTGCATTGCCCATTGATTTTCCGGCGTCCGAAAAATCCTTGCCGGGTTCGATGCCCATGCCCTTCAGATCGTCCATCAGCTTCTGCAGGTCGGACTGGAGGTCCTTCTGCTGCTGTTGCAGCTTGCGCATGGCTTCCGCCATATCGGGCGGAACATCGCCCTTTCCACCCTGGCTTTGTCCGGTTCCGGTTTCACCGCCCATGGAACCGTCATCGCCCGGGAACATGTTGTCGCCGAATTCGCCTTCACCGTCGCTGCCGCCGAACTGACGCTGCATCTTCTGATCAAGATCGAAGGTCTCGTTCATGGTCTTTTGCTGGCGCTGCATCAATTCGCCAAGCTTGTTCATCTGCTGCTGCATCTGGCCCTGCTGGCCTTGCCCCTGACCTTGCTGACCCTGCTGCGCCTGCCCCATCTGCAGGTTGTTCATCAGGTTCTGCAATTGCGACAGCAGCTCTTGCGCCTGATCACGTGAGCCCTGACGCGCCAGATTTTCAATCTGGTCCATCATGCGCTGAAGATCTTTTTCCGTGAGCATTCGCGCATTGGGGTCGGGTGCGGCCCGGCGGGCATTCGGATTCTGCTGCTGGCGCTGGGCGAACTCCCGCAGGAAGTCCTGCATCGCCTTGCGCAGCTCTGCTGACAGCTTTTCGATTTCCTCCTGCGAGGCGCCGTTTTGCAGAGCGTTCTTCAGGGCTTCCTGTGCTTGCCGCAGGCGTTTTTCGGCGGCGGACAGATTGCCGTCCTCGATACCGAGTGCCACCTGCCACATATAATCCGCCGCATCACGCAAGTCGTCATCGCTTCTGGCAAGCCGCAGACGTGTGCCGATCGTGACCAGTCCCAGATAATGGGCGGCATTCTTGATGGTTTCTTCCGGACGGAGAGTTATTGCCGACAGCATGTCGAGCACATGGTCGCGCTGCGTCGCGTCAAGGGCCAGAATACGGCGCTGCTCCGCGACAGCACGGGCAAGCGGATTGCTGAAAGGGCGCTCCGGCAAGGTGATGACCTTGGTTTCACTGCGGCCCGTTTGCCCTGCCGCATCGGTTACAACCAGCGTGAGCGCAACCTTTTCGCCGGCCCATGGGTGCTCGGTCAGGTCCTTCGAAGTGGTGGCGTCCTTCACGCCACGGCGCGGCAAAGCAAGCGGCAGTTCCGGCGCGTCGTAAAGCGGCGCGGCTTCCTCATCCTCATCGTTGCTGAGCGGGACGATCTCACCTTCGGCCTTAACCGGCGCATAGTCGTCATCGATCTGGTAGGAGAGCTGCAATGTGCCATTCAACGCTCGCCCCGGCTCTTTTGTGAAGCGGATCGTCGGCGGGTTGTCCGGAGTAACGGAAAACTTCCAGCGGGCATCGGTGCCGGAAAGCGCCAGAGTCTCGTCCTGCTGCAGATCATAGCGGAAATTGCGACTGCCATCGACGACAGCCTGTTCTGCAGGGGCCTTCTGGTCTTCCCCGGCGTTTACCGGCTGCACGTGGCGGCGCTCGCCTTTCGCATCGGTCGCGGTAAGCCGTTCAGAGCCGCCGCCAATCACCCGGACCGAAAGAATGCTGCCTTGCGGCACGTTGATTGCGGCCTCGTCGCCTTCGTTCGTGGCGGTCAGGAACACGGGAGCGCGACCGGTGTAGCGCGGTGGCGTCACCCATGCATCGATGCGCGCAACGGCAGTGCCGTCGCCCGGACGGATATGAAAGGCATCGGCAATGCGGCCGCTGTTCGGACTGAAACTATAAGCGAAAGCGGTTACGAAAAGGAGGGCGACCACCGCTCGAAGGCCAAGAGGGTCGTGTTCGGGAACCCGCGTGTAAGGCAGACCGGATTGCAGGTTTTTCAGCCGGTCCGCCATGCGGCGCTGGTGTTCGCGCCATAAGGCCACGGCAAACGGATCGTTTTCTCCGGTTGCCATATGGCCCGTCTGCACGGCGAGCGGTTCGTGAACGAGGCCGTTGATCGCCTCGATACGGCTTGTAATGTCGCTTTCGGTCGGGGCTCTAAAGCGGAACGGCAGGTAGATCGATATGAGACCGGCAAGCCCGAAAAGCGCCAGAACGCCAAAATGCAGCCAACGCGGCATCATGCCGAACAGGCCAAACCAGCCGAGGCTGAGAAACAGGCCGATCAGAAGTATCAGCGGCAGGATGAGCGGCCAGAACCGCTCGAAGCTGATTGAGAGAAAGGCGCGCAGACGTAAACGGCGGAGGCTGGCGCCGTCGCCCGAAAACAGCCGCAGAAAAGCATCTCGCGCAAGGCGCGGCCTGTCTTTCCTGTCGTTGCTACGATCCGTCATCTGGGCTTTCTGGCGTGTATCACGTTTTTATCTTGGAACAGGATAACACGCATCATGGCAAAGGCGAGGCTTTGCCATGATAATTGTATTGGCGGGATTATAACCACTCGGGCACGGAATCGAGCGCGAGCAGTTCTTCATAAGTCCGCCGCGGACGCACGACGTGATAGCGGTCGCCATCCACCAGCACTTCGGGAATGAGCAGGCGGCTGTTGTAAGTGCTGGAGAGCACGGCGCCGTAAGCGCCCGTGGTGCAGACGGCAATCAGGTCGCCGGGCGCCGGTTTGGCCACTTCCCGGTCGAGGCCCAGATAATCGCCGGTTTCACAGACCGGGCCAACGAAATCGGCGCGGATACGGGGCGCATCGTCTTTCGGCAGGGCAACCGGCTTGATGTCGTGGAACGCATCATAAAGTGTGGGACGAATCAAATCGTTCATCGCCGCATCGACGATGACGAAGTTCTTGGCATCGCCTTCCTTCACGAAGATCACTTCCGTCACCAGAAGTCCTGCATTGCCGACAATCAGGCGGCCCGGTTCGAACACGGTTTTGAGGCCGAGCGGCTTGATATGCCTGGCGACGATTTCAGCATAAGCCACGGGCAAAGGTGGCGGCGTATTGTCGGTGCGATAAGGAATGCCCAATCCGCCGCCAACGTCGACGTGGCGGATATTGTGGCCGTCGGCCTGCAATTCCTTGACCAGTTGCGCCATCAGTGCAAACGCATCGTCGAATGGTTCCAGGTCAATGATCTGGCTGCCGATATGCATATCGATGCCAACCACGTCGAGACCGGGGAGGCTTGCTGCACGGGCATAGGCTTCCCGCGCCTTGACGCGGGGAATGCCGAACTTGTTCTCGGACTTGCCGGTCGAAATCTTGGCGTGTGTCTTGGCATCCACATCGGGGTTGATACGCAGCGATACGGATGCGACCTTGCCTGCCTTGACGGCGCGGGCGGAAAGAATTTCGAGTTCCGGTTCGGATTCCACGTTGAAGCAATAAATGCCAGCTTCCAACGCAAAATCCATTTCGTGCGGCGTCTTGCCTACGCCGGAAAACACGATCTTGTTTGCCGGGATACCTGCCGCAAGCGCACGGCGAATCTCGCCCTCAGAAACGGTGTCGGCACCGGCGTCCAGCTTGGCCAGCGTTTTCAGGACGGCCTGGTTGGAATTGGCTTTCAGCGCATAGGTAACGAGCGTTTCCATACCGGCGAAGGCTTCGCTGAACACGCGGAAATGGCGCTCCACGGTCGCGCGGGAATAGACGTAAAACGGCGTACCGACGGCCTGTGCGATTTCAGGCAGGCTGATATTTTCGGCGTGAAGGACGCCGTTGCGATATTCGAAATGGTTCACAGAAAAGGCCCTACAGCGGAAACTTACAACAGCTTGTCGAGGATGATCGGCTTGTCTTCCTTCGGTTTCGGCTTGGTGTGACCCTGTTCGTCGGTCACGACGGCAGATGGCGGCGGCTCAAGCGGGCCCTTGCGGCCGCAAGCGGCAAGCGTGGCCGCAAGCGCGGCGATCAGAAGCACGGAAGAAATGGCGGAGCGGCCTGTCATCAGCTTTGGTTCCCGAAATAAAATCTGTTGGCGCTAGCTGTAACGCAAAATTTCCAAGAGTGGAATCATCCGTTGACTGGATGATTCCACATGACGTCATGTTGATCGACCATCAGGCCTTGGTAATGCGCTTCTTCCAGTAACGGATCTGGCGGCGCACCTCCTGCGGGGCCGTGCCGCCGAAGGACTGGCGGCTCTTTACCGATTTTTCGACTGTCAGGTAGCCGAAAACTGCATCTGTTATACCCGGATGGATCGATTGCAGTTCCTCCAGCGACAGCTTCGACAGATCGACCTTGCGGCTTTCAGCCAGAGCGACGGCGCGACCGGTCACGTGATGGGCCTCGCGGAAGGGAAGTCCCAGTTCGCGCACCAGCCAGTCGGCGAGATCGGTCGCAGTGGAATAGCCGGAACCTGCCGCCTTCTTCATCGAGGCCACATTGATTGACAGGTCCCGCACCATGCCGGCCATGGCCGCAATGGCGAGTTCCAGATTTTCGGCAGCGTCGAAGACCTGTTCCTTGTCTTCCTGCATGTCCTTGGAATAGGCGAGCGGCAGCCCCTTCATGATGGTCAGAAGTGCAACCAGCGATCCGTTGATGCGGCCCGTCTTGGCGCGAACCAGTTCGGCGGCATCCGGGTTCTTCTTCTGCGGCATGATGGACGAGCCGGTCGAAAAGGCGTCCGAAAGCCGCACGAAATTGAACTGCGGTGTGGACCAGATGACGATCTCTTCGGCCAGCCGCGACAGATGGCCGGCGCAGATCGCGGCAAGCGACAGGAATTCCAGCGCGTAGTCACGGTCGGAAACGCTGTCGAGCGAATTGCGGGTCGGCTCACGAAAGCCGAGCGCCTTGGCGGTCATATGACGGTCGATCGGGAAGCCCGTGCCTGCAAGGGCTGCTGTGCCCAAAGGCGATTCGTCCATGCGCTCGATGGCATCGCGCACGCGCGACAGGTCGCGGCCGAACATTTCCACATAGGCCATGCAGTGATGGCCGAAGGTGACGGGCTGCGCGGTCTGGAGATGGGTGAAACCCGGCATCACGGTTGCGGCGTGTTCGTCGGCGCGCTCCAGGAATGCTTCGATCAGGTTCTTGAGCGCGGCGGCGGTCTTTTCCAGTTCCCGCTTGACCCAGAGGCGGAAGTCAACGGCCACTTGATCGTTGCGCGAGCGGGCGGTGTGGAGACGTCCGGCGGAAGGGCCGATCAGTTCGGCAAGCCGCGCTTCGATATTCATGTGAATGTCTTCGAGCTTGCGCGAGAAGGTGAACTTGCCTTCCTCGATTTCCTTGAGAATGGTTTTCAGGCCATCTTCGATCTGCCGATGGTCTTCCGCCGTAATAATGCCTGTCTTTGCCAGCATGGCTGCATGGGCAAGCGAGCCCTGAATGTCCTGCGCATAGAGCTTGCGGTCGAAGCCGATCGATGCATTGATCTCTTCCATGATCGCATCCGGGCCTGAGGCAAAACGGCCGCCCCACATCTGGTTGCTTGATTTTTGTTCGCTCATGCTCATATGCCCCGAGTGACGATTTGGTGGAATATTGGAAAGAAGTAACGCGACATGGCAGAAGACAACGAAAAGGCGAATTCCGAACAGCAGACGAAATCGGGAAATCGCAAGATCGTCCTTCTTGCCGCCCTTGCCGGTGTCATTGCCGGTATCGTGGCGGTATACGTGATGGAGCGGCCTTCTGGCAATGTCGTTGACCAGAATGTTTCAGCGAATGTTGCGGCCGAAAGCGACGAAGCATCGGCGCAGTGCGCTCTTAAAGCTGATGCGCTGAAGGCGCTGGATGCAGCTGCGACCGGCGGCGTGGCAGCCATGCGCGCTGCCGAAAAGCCGATTTCCGTCTCGCATATCGCCTTTACCGGCCCGGACGGCAAACAGATGACGCTCGGGGACTTCGAGGGCAAGACGCTGCTGGTCAATCTGTGGGCGACGTGGTGCGCTCCCTGCCGTGAGGAAATGCCCGCTCTCGACAAGTTGCAAGGCGAGAAAGGCGGCAGCGATTTCGACGTTGTCGCCATCAACATCGATACCGGCTCCGACGACAAGCCCAAGGGCTTTCTCAATGAAATCGGCATCAACAACCTGACCTTGCACCGGGATGCTTCCATGTCGAGCTTCAACGAATTGAAGCGCAAGAACCTGGCTTTTGGCCTTCCCGTAACCCTGCTCGTAGACAAGGATGGCTGTCAGATCGCATCCATGAACGGCCCTGCGCCGTGGGACAGCCCGGAAGCCAAAAAACTCATCGAAGCGGCCAAAAATCTTTAGTCTCGACAAAAGCGAAATGCGGTGGCTTTCTTTCCTGTGAGGGAAGGAGACCATCCATGAGCTTTGAAGTCTGGCTCGCATTTTCCGCCGCATCCATCGTGCTTCTGGTAATACCGGGCCCGACCGTATTGCTCGTCGTATCCTACGCTCTGGGACAGGGGTGGAAGGCGGCTTTTCCGATGGCGGTCGGTGTCGCGCTTGGCGACTTTACAGCGATGACGCTTTCCATGCTTGGCGTGGGCGCGCTGCTCGCTGCATCGGCAACCGTGTTCACCGCAGTCAAATGGGCGGGTGCGGCCTATCTGGTCTGGCTCGGCATAAAGCTGTTCCGGGCTGGTGGTGCCCTTCATGCAAGCGCCCGGCATGACAAGGTGCATCCGGTGCGGATGCTGGTTCATGCATGGCTGGTGACGGCGCTCAACCCGAAGAGCATTACATTTTTTGTGGCTTTTCTTCCGCAGTTCCTGAGCCCGCACCGGGATTTCCTGACCCAGATGCTGGTTTTCGAAAGCACGTTCCTCGTGCTCGCTTTCCTCAATGCCTTTGCTTATGCGCTTCTGGCAACCCGCGCGCGCGGCTTCTTTTCGAGCGAACGGGCGCTGCGCATCTTCAATCGGGCGGGCGGAACTTTGCTGATCGGCGCGGGTGTCGCCACTGCCTCGATGCGGTCAGCCTGAGACAAAACCGGCTCGTTTCAATCGAACGATGGCAAGGTCCAGCGCCGAGAGGAATGCAGAGCGATCTTTCGGTGAAAAGGGGGCGGGGCCGCCGGTGACTTCGCCTGCGGAACGCAAGCTGTCCATCAGATTGCGCGTCGCCAGCGTGTTGCCGATGGTGTTCTGGGTGTGAACGCGCCCGTTCGGCGCAACTACCGAGGCACCTTTTTCGAGCGAGCGGCTGGCCAGAGGAATGTCGGCGGTAATCACGATGGCGCCCGGACGGGAATTTTCGGCGATCCAGTCGTCGGCAGCGTCCAGCTTGTCCGATACGATGACGCGTTCCACGCGCTCCGCATCGCGCGGGATGGCAATGAAACTGTTGGCCACCAGCATGACGGGAAGATTGTGCCGTTCCGCCACACGATAGATTTCAGCCTTCACCGGGCAGGCGTCGGCATCGACAAAAATGTGGATCGTTTCGGGTTGCGTGTTCATGCTGCTTCATAAAATGGGAGCGGCTGTTTGGCAAATTCAACGCTGCGATCAGTTTTATGCGATAGGGGATCGGCGAAAAACGGTATAAGGCGGGCCGCAAAAGTGAGAGCTCCGCCATGGCCGCCCGTTTCTTCCCCATCATGTTCGTCCTGCTTTGGGCCACCGGTTTCATCGGCGCGGGGCTTTCCATGCCTTATGCCGAACCGTTCACCTTCATGGCGGTGCGTTTTTCCATTGCAGCCCTCATCATGACGCTCTGGGCGCTGGCAAGCCGGAGCATCTGGCCCAAGGGAGATGTTCTTCTTCATGCGGCGATTGCCGGCTGTCTCATCCATGGCGTCTATCTCTCCGCCTTGTTCTGGGCCGTTCACCACGGTCTGCCTGCTGGAATGTCGGGTCTGGTGGCAGGTCTTCAGCCGATGCTGACCACGCTGATTGCGGCCATTGTTCTGGGCGAACGAGCGAGCGGACGGCAATGGGCCGGGCTTTTAATCGGCTTCATCGGCGTGGCGATGGTTGTATGGCCGAAATTTTCGGCGGGCAGCGGCGTCGATCCCAAAAGCCTTGCGGCGGCTTTCGTGGCCGTGCTGGCGATCAGCACCGGCACGGTCTGGCAGAAACGTTTCGGCACGGCGGGCGATCTCAAGGCCGGGACAGCCGTTCAATACATCGCTGCGGCCATTCTCACCGCTGTGTGTGCGTTTGCCTTCGAGACGCGCGTCATGATCTGGTCGCCGTCGCTGATCTTTGCGCTGGTCTGGCTGACGCTTGCTATTTCCATCGGGGCGATTCTGGCACTTCTGGTCATGATACGCGAAGGCGCAATGTCGAAAGTTGCCTCGCTGTTCTATCTCGTCCCGGGCACGGCCGCGATCATGGCCTATCTGATTTTCGGCGAAACGCTTTCGGCGATCCAGATTGCGGGCATGGTGGTGACGACGCTCGGCGTTGCGCTGACGACTTTACGCCGGACATGATGCCGAAAAGTGGGAGCTGGTTTTCGGACCGGCTCATGCGCTGACTTTTATGAATTAAGCTCGGGCTGTTGCTCTCGCTTGCGGAAAATCATGATGGCGGCGTTTATTTCCGCGCCGATGATGAAAATTGCCGACAGCATGTAGAGAAAGACGATCGCCACCATGATCGAGGCCAGACCGGCATAGGTCGTCACGTAATTGGCAAAGGTTTCCAGATATTTGGCAAAGGCCATCGCAGCGGCAAGCCAGGCGATGAGCGTGACCAGTATGCCCGGCAGGATGTCGCCGAGGCTGCGCCGCCCGGCGGGAAGCCAGATATGCACCATGAACAGCGCCAGAACCAGAACCGCCACCGCTACCGTATAGCGCCAGAAGGCGATGGTGCCTGTGAACGGCGCTATGTCGGGAAACCATTGTTCGGCAATACGCACGGCAAGCGGCGCCAGAACCAGCAGGAAGCTGATGGCCATCAGGCTCAGCGTGCCGACCAGAACGAAGCCGAGACTTTGCAGGCGGCAGAAAATGATCGAACGCTGGTCTGTCACCCGATAGGCGCGGTTAAGTGCGATGCGCAGCGCCTCTACGCCGTTGGAGGCAAAATAGGCGGCTGCGATGACGCTAAGGGTCAGAAGCCCGCTGCGCTGGACGGTCAGCACGTTCATCACCTCGTTGGCGATGGGAGCGGCGATGTTCGACGGCCACATGTCGAAGATGACATGCACCGCCGTATCGGCAAATTCCTTGGTGCCGAGAAAGCTCGCAAGCGTCGTGGCGAAGATGAGGAACGGAAACAGCGCCATCAGGCCGGAAAGCGCAATGTGGCTGGCGAAAGCCCAACCGTCGTCCGAACTGAAATGACCAATGACGTCCCAGGTGATCTGACGGAGAAAACGTCTGATTTTTCGCATCCGCAGATTTGTCCCCAAAGTCGCGATTGGCGTCTGAAACGCGTTCAGCCGATGTTTCAAGGCCTTAAATCTAGCATCGGTCCGCGGATTGCAAGGGCAGGCCCCGTTTTAAACCGGGCACGAATCAAGCAATCTTGGCAAAACGGCAGCGGGAAACGAACATATGGCTCCGGCACGATCCGGTCAGAACCAACAGCGCAGCATCATCATTACCGGTTGCTCCTCCGGGATTGGCGCCTATTGCGCGGAAGCGCTGAAGAGCCAAGGCTGGCGCGTCTTTGCGACCGCCCGCAAGGATGCGGATATCGGAGCGCTCCGGGCAAAGGGTATTGAGACGCATTACCTCGATTATACGCAGCCGCAGTCGATCGCGAACCTGGTCGACGAGGTGCTGCGCCAGACTGACGGCACGCTTGATGCGCTGTTCAACAATGGCGCTTATGCACAGCCCGGCGCGATAGAGGACTTGCCGGTCGAAGCCTTGCGCCAGCAATTCGAAGCCAATTTCTTCGGCTGGCATGATTTGACCCGCCGCGTGGTTCCCGTCATGCGCCGGCAAGGGCACGGGCGCCTCGTTCATTGCTCGTCGATTCTGGGACTGGTGCCCATGAAATGGCGCGGCGCTTATGTGGCGTCCAAATTTGCGCTTGAAGGGCTGATGCTTGCGCAACGCATGGA
>Ga0180216_1003427_pt1 | contig 12586 bp, 7 predicted proteins | sample eDN3rd37CBELigMG_FD_128879 | JGI IMG/M metagenome (GOLD analysis project Ga0180216, IMG submission 128879) | Enriched Miracle-Growth compost microbial communities from Emeryville, California, USA - eDNA 3rd pass 37_C BE-Lig MG (version 2)... ...
GAGGACTGTGTGCGACCAATCGCCGAAAGAGCCCGCCATGAATTGTTAATAGATATCCAGACAGCCGATCTGTTGGTCGAAGGAAGTAGCCGGCGCACAAGGGAGGGGCCATGGATTGCCGTCCACGAATCGAGGCTGCGGCGTGGATTTCATTGCTGCGCGCGGCCGGAATCTGGTTTGCATGCTCAGACTATCACTTGCACGTCAGATTTTAGGCTGAGCACATTTCTGGAAATGCACGCTGGACCGGAAAAAGATGCAAGTCTCGGAGCCACCGGCGGTCTCGGGGCAATCAGAAATCCAACCCGCCGCAGCAGCATTTTCCGCGGATAGCCGGCGGCAAATGTGCCAGGATGCACAGGCCACGCTGCAGAGGCAGCTGGCCTTCGACGTGAAATAGGCGGCCCGCTCCTGGCGGGCCGCTTGAACGGCCAAGACGGCAGAGCCGGTTTCAAAACCGTCTTAAGCAGATCATGATACAGGCCAAGTGGATAAAGCCTTGATAGATGAAGGCGTAGTATTCGTGGCGAATCGTCAGGCGGCGGAAGCTGCTGATCCAGGCAATGGTGCGTTCGATTTTCCAGCGTCGCCGGTAGCGACGCAGTGTTCGGCCGTCTTGCGTCTTGGGCCGCGTCCGCCCTCGACGATGGGGACAGACCAGGTCCCAACGTTTGGCTGCCAGGCTCTTCCTCAAGGCATCGCTGTCGTAAGCTCGGTCGGCGATCAGCGGCGTCGGTTCGTCGCCGACCGGGACGTCTTCGAGGACTCCTTCGACCAGCGTGACCTCAGCAGGCGAAGCACTTTCGGTCCGGCATGCCAGTGGAACTCCTTGACTGGCCTGCTCCCCAAAAACTGGTCCAGCTGCTATGAGAGGCCTTTGGCCCCAATTGGCCCTTTGGCCCCAATTGGCAAGGAGGACTTTCCATGAAGCGGAAGCGGCACACGCCTGAGCAGCTTCATCAAGAAGCTCCGTGATGCGACAACGACCACGCCGACGATAAAGCCTCCGCCTGCCTGAGCACCGTCTGCACGGCGGCATCCTGGAGGTCCGGCGGGTAGCCGTACTTGCGCAGGATGCGCTTGACCAGCACCCGCATGCGGGCGCGGGCCGATTCCCGGTGCGCCCAGTCCACCGTCACGTTCTCCCGAAGGCTCATCAGCAGCTCGTGGGCGATCACCTTGAGCCTGTCGTCGCCCATCACCTGCACCGCGCTTTCGTTCTCGGCCAAGGCGTCGTAGAAGGCGATTTCCTCGTCCGACAGGCCGGACTCCTCGCCGCGCTGGCGGGCCGCGCGGATGTCTTTGGCCAGCTCGATGAGTTCCTGCAGCACCTCGGCCGTGGTGATGGCATTGGCGTGATAGCGGGCCACCGCATCTTCCAGCCGCTCCGAGAACGCCTTGGTCTGCACCACGTTGGCCTTGCTGCGCGAACGAATACTGTCGTTGATCAGCTTGCGCAAGGCTTCCAGCGCCAAATTCTTCTTCTCCATCTGCTGTACCTCGGCGAGGAACTCGTCCGAGAGGATGGAAATGTCGGGGCTCTTGAGCCCGGCGGCCTGCAGGATGTCCACGATCTCGGTGGACACCACCGCACGGCTGACGATCTGCTGGATCGCCAGCTCACGTTCCTGCTGGGAACGGCCAGAGCCTACGCTGCTCTTGACGAGTGCGGCGCGAATCGCCTGAAAGAAGCCGACTTCCTCGCGGATCTGCTGCGCCTCGTCTGAGGCAGATGCCAAAGCGTACGCTTTCGATAAGGCGAGCACGGCGTCCTGGAAACGACGATGGGCCTTCTTCTTGCCTTCCGGCGTGGTCTCCTGCGCCGCCAGCCGCTGCTGCATGTCCAGCACCCACTCGATGGCGCCGGCCATCATGGCCAGGCGCTCCTGGGGCGAGCCGTCCAGTCCGCTGCGGTAGTCGAAGCCGTGAAACATCGCGCGCACGACCTCGTACTTCTCCATCATCACCGCGATGGCCTCGGCCTCGTCGATGCCGGTGTTTTCGCGGTCCTTCGGCGAGTACTGCGCCAGCGCCGACTTCAGATTCTGCGCGATGCCGATGTAGTCCACGACCAGGCCGGCAGGCTTGTCACGGAACACGCGGTTGACGCGGGCGATGGCCTGCATCAGGCCGTGGCCGCGCATCGGCTTGTCCACGTACATGGTGTGCATGGAGGGGGCGTCAAAGCCGGTCAGCCACATGTCGCGCACGATCACGAGCTTGAGCGGGTCTTTGGGATCACGGGCCCGTTTTGCGAGCAGATCGCGCCGGGCCTTGTTGCCGATGTGCGGCTGCCATTCGGGCGGGTCGCTGGCCGCCCCCGTCATCACGATCTTGACCACCCCGGCGTTGTCGTCCGGGCTGTGCCAGTCCGGGCGCAGCTTGATGATCTCGTCGTAGAGCTTCACGCAGATACGGCGACTCATGCAGACCACCATGGCCTTGCCGTCCAGCGCGGCCACGCGGCTCTCGAAGTGCTGCACGATGTCGGCAGCGACCTGCCGCAGCCGCTTTTCCGCGCCCACCAGCGCCTCGATGGTGGCCCACTTCTGCTTGGCGCGTTCGCGGGCGGTCTCTTCCTCGCCTTCCAGGATCTCCTCCACCTCGGCGTCGATCTTCGGCTTCTCGTCCTCGTCCAGCTCGATGCGCGCCAGGCGGGACTCGTAGTAGATCGGCACCGTGGCGCCGTCCTCTACGGCCCGGCTGATGTCGTAGATGTCGATGTAATTGCCGAACACCGCCGGGGTGTTGACGTCATCCGCCTCGATGGGCGTGCCGGTAAAGCCGATGAAGGAGGCGTACGGCAAGGCGTCGCGCATGTACTTGGCAAAGCCGTAGGAGACTTCGCCGGTCTTCGCGTCCACCCTGGCCTTGAAGCCGTACTGGCTGCGGTGCGCTTCGTCGGCGATCACCACCACGTTGCGGCGGGTGGTCAAGGGCTCGGTGACCTCCCCGAACTTCTGCAGGGTCGTGAAGATCACCCCGCCCGCCGCGCGGTTCAGCAGCGTCTGCAGGTGCTCCCTGCTCTCCGCCTGCACCGGCGTCTGCCGGATCAGGTCGCGGCACGTGGAGAAGGTGGCGAAGAGCTGGTGGTCCAGGTCGTTGCGGTCGGTCAGCACCACCAGGGTCGGGTTCTCCATCGCGGGGTGCTTGACCAGCAGCCCCGCGTAGAAGGCCATTAGCAGGCTCTTGCCGGAGCCCTGCGTGTGCCAGATGACCCCCGCGCGCCGGTCGCCCGGGCGCTGGGACTTCACGCTGGGCAGTCCGTACTTCGCGGGGTCTTCGGCCACCCCCTGGACCTGCATGGCCGCACGCACCGTGGAGGCCACCGCCTTCTTCACCGCGTGGAACTGGTGGTAGCCCGCGATGATCTTCACCAGCCCGGAACCCGTCTCGCCAAAGACCGTGAAGTCGCGCAGAAGATCGAGCAGCCGGCCGTGCTCGAACACCCCTTCGATCAGGGTCATCAGCTCCGGCGCACCCTTGGGCGCGACCTCCGTGCCGTCCGTCGTGCGCCACGGCATGAAGCGCTCCAGGTCGGCCGACACCGACCCCACCCGGGCGGAGATGCCATCCGAAGTTACCAGCAGCGCGTTGGTGTGGAACAGCTTGGGAATCTGTTTCTTGTAGGTCTGCAGCTGGTTGAAGGCACCGGCCAGCGTGGCGTTCCCGCTGCCCGGTGCCTTGAGCTCGATCACCGCCAGCGGCAGGCCGTTGACGAACACCACCACATCGGGCCGGCGGGTGTGCTGGCGGTTGATTACCGTGAACTGGCGCACCGCCAGCCAGTCGTTGTTCTCCGGATGCTCGAAGTCGATCAGCCACACCTTGCCGGCGGTCAGCGTGCCGTCGTCGGCGTAGTACTCGACGTCCACGCCTTCCGTCAGCAGCCTGTGGAGGCGCCGGTTCTCTTCAAGCAGGGCGGGCAGTTCGGACTGCGTGAGCTTGCGGATCGCGTCCTGCCGCGCCTCCGGCGGCACCCCGGGGTTCAGGCGGGCAACGGCTTCCTCGAACCGCTTGCGCAGCACCACCTCGTCGTGGCTCTCGCGCTCCGGCCGATGGCCGTCGGGACCGATGTCTTCCTCATGTTCAATGCGATAACCGAGTGTGCGCAGCTGATCCAACAGTGCACTTTCGATCTCGGCCTCCGACAGAAATGCCATTACGCTTCTCCTTGTTCATCTGCGGAAGACCGGGTGACCGCCTTGATCAGCCCGTCGTAATGATCCTTGTCGACAGCCTCCATCAGCTCTAGCACGTCACGAAGAACGGGCTGCGTTTCAGCAAGAAGCGAAAGGTCGTGCTCAGGATCGGAAATCGCGCCTGCGTGTGAGTAGGTATTCAGCAGCCGCAAAATGCGGGGCTTTTTCGCGTTATCGAATGAAACACGATCGAGGCGGGGGTGCAAATCGCCGCTCATCTCGGGGAAGCGGAACGCCAAGAACGCCTCAAGCAATCGACGGGCTACATTGGGCAACCCATAGTGGTGTTCGAGTTCGACCACATCATCACGGTGGGCCTCTTCGTAGACGCGCTTGAACAGATACTGGTACTCAGATTCGTATCTCTCAAGCAGCGGATCAAGGCGCCCCAGCTCGCTGGTTCGTGATCCGTTGGCGTGCCGGCGAGAGCGAAGCAGAAAGAACCGGGCCGGCCTGTCTTCTATCTTCTTCTTGCGCTGTCCCGGCAAGTGATGGAACCAGTTCTTCGCCAGTCTGAAAAAAGAAAAACTGTGCGTGAAGATGAAAATCTGCCCGGCTTCCTTGGTGCGCTCCTTCATATAACCGAAGGCCGAAAACAGCGCATTGTCATCTAGACTCGACACCGGATCGTCAATGACGACGATCCCGTTCTTGAGATCGAAAGACTTATCCTGCAGCGACTTGAGGAAATAAAGGAACGCTATCGCCGTACGCTCTCCCTCACTCAAATGCGCCACGTACTCCCCATTGCGGGTCAAAGCGTAGCCATTGCCTTTGGTTTCGAAACGCAGTTCGTCACGACCAAGATACGCGCGCAGTTCAGCGGTCAGCTCATCAGCAGCACGATGATGTTCGAGGATGTCGCGCTCCAGCTCCTCGATTCTCTCTTGCACAATCCTGAACTTTGTGTTCACAGCTTCTAGCGCAGCAGCTGCGGTCTTCACAGCATCGGATCGCTCTGCAAACTCAGCCAGAGCCTCTGCAACGTACGATGCCTCCAGCTTCTTGCAGGATTCATCCACCGACGCCTTGAACTGCGCTGAGATCTGGTTGTGCTTCTCAATGATCGCATTGAACTCGGAGACAGCACCAGTGAGCGAGGGCGGGTCCGAACCAAGAACAGGTGTCGCTGCGGCAGCAGGTGCGAATGGCTGATCGCGTTTCGCAGACACGCACGCGATGAGCGCATCAATCGCGGTCTGTACTTCGGCGCATGCCGCTGAAACTTTCTGACTCGATGCCAACGCATCAGACGCGAGTGATTCGTAAAAGCGCGAAACGTCAGGAAGCGACATCGATTCCAATTCATGCTTGCTCGACTTCAGCTTTTTCAAGAGAAGGTCAAGTTCCTGCTGAAATCTTGTGAAAGCGTCGTTGAAATGGGCTTCAAGAGCAGCACGGCGTGTCGTTTGGAAAGGTTGCAGACAAAAGTGGCAAGTGTCCGAGGCATGTTCTCCAGAGTGCAGCACTAGTCCCTCTTGTACCCATGCGGCAAGCCTGGAATTGCTGGTCAGCTCATCGAGCGTCTGCGCGACGACGGAACGGCCGACCAGTGCATCAACCTCCCGCATCAACGCGCCCAGGTCGATGGCCAGCGCAGCGATTTTGTCAATATTGGGCTTAGGCCGGGCGTCCTTCTGGCTGCGAAGGCGCGCCTTCTCGTCGTCGGTGAGCATCGCGGCTGCGGCGTTTTGCGCATCCAGCGCTACCACGGCGAGTTTGAAACGGCGCTTGTCATAATTGATGTAGGACGGGTTGTTCGCGGTGGTGAGCAGTTCCTTGATGAGCCTGGCCTTCTCCACGCAAAAATCATCGAGATCCTTTTCAGCGCTTCTCTTCTTGGCTTCCGCCTTCCCCACTTCGGCCTGGATGCCGGCAAGTTCCGTTTTAAGCTCCTCGACCTGCGCGTGTTTTTCGACGCTATCTTTGCCGAAAAAGTAGATTGGTGCGATGCCACTGGTCTGAGCGAGGGTGGAATTTATGAAATCTCGATTGAATACACGTACCTGAGGAAGAGTTTCAGACGAGAAAGCTGTCCCTTTCACCCTCTCCGTTTCGTCGAATTCCAATTCGACATCACCCTCATTGAGCGCCTCTTTCCTTTCAACGTGGGAGAGCAGCCACGCCAACGTCGTTTTCCCACAGCCGTTCCAGCCATAGATCAGATTGAACCGTGCAAACGGATGCAGGTCCTTCGGCCAGGCAAAATCACGAAAAACTCGCAGCTTCAACTTGGTGATACGAGTCAGCTTCATCCTCGCCCCCTTGTTCTTCGTATTCGAGAGACTCCACTGCTCCCCGTGCAGCGTTCAACGCCTCCACATAGGCGTCGCGATCTAGCTGGTAAAGCAAACGGCTGACCTCGACCTTCAAAGGCAGCTCATCGCCACCCGGAAGCAAGAAGCGCAGAGTTGGAGCATCATCCTCGTCAACATCCACTGACAGCCCCACGTGCGAGTCGATTAGTGCGTTTTCTTCCGCGAACCGCTCCCACGGTTCACGGGAGCGAGTGGAATCGAGCTGCACATCCAGATATGCCTTATGCAGAAAAGCCACAATGGCATCCGCCGCCAGTACAGCGGCACGATGGTGATAGATGGTTAACACATCTATGAAGCCGTCTTTGCCGTGGCTCAATGGCCCTGCATCATTTCGAAGCACCCGCAGGGATTCGGCCAATCCATTGTGGTATTTGATCAGAGCAGCGAACTTTCGATGCCGAACATCCCCAAGTCTAAGAACCCGTGTTGCGATGGATACCCACTCGGTAATTGGAGCATCATTCTTTTTCGGCTTTAACGGCGATCTTGGGTCGTCAAGCTCATCAATGATCACGCGACAGACACACTCCACGATTCCCTTTGCAGCATCAATTGAAGCATCGCTTTCGCTTTCAAGGCTTGCCTGCAACGCCTCAAATGTGTGCTGGAGCATCGGCGCGTCGCGCCAATGAGCACAAGCCTCACGAATGCCGGGGAACCAATCGAAGCTCATTGCGCCAATCCACCGACGATGCGTTCAACATCCGGTACCCGCAGTTCGCCGGAGATCAGCTTGGGCAGCAGGGTGTCTCGGAGTTGAGAGAGAGCTTCAGTGCTCTTGGAAATTGCCGCAATGCTCTCGCGAAAGCGCGAGGTGGTTTCTGCGAAATGCGAAACAAGCTCACGTGGAGGAGCGGCGACTTCAAGTCGATAGACATTCTCGCGGTTCAGGCCAGGAACTGCAGCGTCAGTATTCATATCTCTTAGCGGCAGGCTTTCGAGCAAGTAGTAGCAGAAAGATAGGGGCACCTTGGGCTGCACATAGAATACGGTGTCTATTGGAAAGCACGGGCGATCTTCCCAGTACAAACTCCCAACGGTGCCTTTGCGTCCGACAATAGCCGTCGGCCCATTGATCATGGCTTCATTGTGAAACCCTACCAGGCCACCGGAGCCGTATACGGGGTAAATCCCTTTTTGACGTTTTCCTGCTGGCAAAGATTTCCCGTATGCAAGGCTCAGGTAGTCGGAAACACGTTTCGTTTCCCACCCCTCAGGAATCTCCCCCAGCTCCGATTCGACGAGGCGGTCGGGGAAGAGGTCGTAGAGGTGGGCGGGCAGGCCGGGTAGGGATTGGCCGCGCTGCCAGCGGCCTTCCATCTTGGCGCGCACGGGTTCGAAGTCCACAAACCACGCCTTGAACAGCGAGCGGGCCATGGCTTCCAGCGTTTCGTTCTGCCTGCGGTTGAGTTCGATCTTGTCGTCCAGCGTGCCGAGGATGTGGGCGATGGCGCGTTGTTCGGTTAGTGGTGGAAGTAGTAGCTCTATGGTCTTCAGGTAGGAAGATGGTCGTGCAATTGAAGGAACACCAGTTTGAGATGCATTGGCGAGCAACTTGTGCTGCCCTTCATCGCTATGAAAGAAGTATGTGATAAAGGCTGGATCAGCAATATCCGTCTTGCAGCGTAAATAGAACTGGCGTTGCGAAATTACGTAACGCTCATACTGAGAATTATGCGGAATATAAGCAACCTGCCCAATGTTGCCCGCATGGGTAAAGATGATGTCGCCACGGAACACGTTCGAATTTTTCAATCTTTCGGCATGATCCTCGGTAATAAAGTTGAAGTTACCATCCTCCACTCGAGCGCCATGCAAATGTGCGCCACTGATGACGGGTATACCGTCGTCCACAAAGGTTTCAACCTTGATGTTCGAACCGAATGGTCCCATCGCAATTTTTTCTGCGATATCTTCGATTCGAACTTTGGACCACTCACTCGCCATACCCAAGCTCCCTCAGGTTGGTCTCGATCACCGCATCCCGCCGCCCCGCTTCCGCCCGCTGCACGCGCCACTTATCTGCCATACCCGTCTTCTTTCTGTTCATCAAACAGCCTCAAATGCGGCTCGAACACGAACCGCCGGTTGCGCGCGTAGCCGGTGATCTCGCGCAGCAGGCCGATGCCTTCCAGCCTGCTGACGATCTGGTTGGCGCCGGCGGGGGTGAGGTCCAGCCATTCGCGCACGGTGGCCACGTTGACGATGGGGTGGTCGAACAGGCGGTCCATCACGCGCTGGCCGTTGGCCGCGGCGCGGCCCAGCCCCTCGGTGATGCGGGCGCGGAACTCCTCACGCATGCGCAGGATGGCGGCGGCGGTCCGGGCGGCTTCGCGGCTGACACTGACCACCCCTTCCAGGAAGAAGCCCAGCCAGCCTTCCCAGTCCCCGGCGTCACGCACGGCCTGCAGGCGTTCGTAGTACGCGCTGCGGTGCTGCTTGAAGTAGTGCGAGAGGTAGAGCACCGGTTTGCCGAGCAGGCGCTTTTCCGTGAGCAGGAAGGTGATGAGCAGGCGCCCCATGCGGCCGTTGCCGTCGAGGAAGGGATGGATGGTTTCGAACTGGGCATGCGCCAGTCCCACCTGGATCAGGGGCGGCAGGCCGGCGCCGTCGTGCAGGAACCTTTCCAGGTCGGACAGGGCGCCGGGCACCTCGTGCGGCGGGGGCGGCACGAAGGTGGCGTTGGCCAAGGTGCAGCCGCCGGGGCCGATCCAGTTCTGGCTGGTGCGCAACTCGCCTGGCGCGAGGCACCCGCCGCGTGCGCCCTGCATCAGTTCGGCGTGAATTTCCCGAATCAGGCGCACGGAGACGGGCAGGTCGGTCAGCCGGGCCAGGCCATGGTTCATGGCGCGCACGTAGTTGGCCACCTCGTTCACGTCCCTGGGGGTATCCGGGTCGAACAGTTGCGCCTCGGCGGCCAGCAGGTTCTGCAGGGAGCTTTGCGTGCCCTCGATCTGGCTGGAGAGCACGGCCTCCTTGCGGACGTACATGAACACGAACAGGTCGGGGTTGGGCAGCGTGAGCACGGCGCCGTCCAGCCGTCCCAAGGCGTAGTCGGCCTCCGACAGGCGCTCGCGCAGCGGGCCGGAGAGGTCCAGGGGCGGATCCGGCGGCAGGGGCGCGGGGATGAAGGCCCGGTAGCCGGTGGGCTGCTGCAGGTAGCGACCGGCCCGGACGCGCATGGGATGGGGTGTGTTGATCATGAACCGTGATGGGCCGCTTGTTAAACGTAGCGTTTAGTATGATCGGGTTCCAGAGCCGAGTTCAACGCGGCGTTGAAAAGCCCAGGGCCTCCAGATTGGCCTCGATCGCCGCATCCAGCCGGGCCGCTTCCGCCCGCTGCTGGCGCCACTGTGCTGCCAGCCGCGCCATCTTTACTTCGAATGGTTCGCCGTCGTCTTCCTGCGCCGCGGCGCCCACGTAGCGCCCCGGTGTCAGCACGTAGTCGTGCTTGCGGATCTCGTCCAGCGTGGCGGACTTGCAGAAGCCGGGCACGTCGGCGTATTCGCCGGCATCCTTCTCGCCGCGCCAGGCGTGGTAGGTGTCGGCGATCTTTTTGATTTCCTCATCGGTCAGTTCGCGCCGGGTGCGGTCCACCATCACGCCCATGTTGCGGGCATCGATGAACAGCACCTGCCCGCGGCGGTCGCGCAGTTTGGTCTTCTTTACCAGGCCGTTGCTGCGGCCCTTGGCCAGAAACCAGAGGCAGGCGGGGATCTGGGTGGAATAGAACAGCTGGCCCGGCAGCGCCACCATGCAGTCCACCACGTCCGCTTCCAGCATGGCCTTGCGGATCTCGCCCTCGCCGCTTTGGTTGGAGCTCATGGAGCCGTTGGCCAGCACCACGCCGGCCGTGCCGTTGGGGGCGAGGTGGTGGTGGATGTGCTGCAGCCAGGCGTAGTTGGCATTGCCCACCGGCGGTACGCCGAACTGCCAGCGCACGTCCTCGCGCAGGCGCTCGCCGCCCCAGTCGGAGATGTTGAACGGCGGGTTGGCGAGGATGAAGTCGAACTTGAGGTCGCGCAGCTCGTCCTTGTGGAAGCTGCCCTCGTTGTTCCAGCGGATGTCGGCGTCGATGCCGCGCACCGCCAGGTTCATCTTGCACAGGCGCCAGGTGGTGTAGTTCGACTCCTGCCCGTAGATGGCGATGTCGCCGATGCGGCCGCCGTGCTCCTGCACGAATTTTTCCGACTGCACGAACATGCCGCCGGAGCCGCAGCAGGGGTCGTAGACGCGGCCGGTGTAGGGTTCCAGCATTTCCACCAGCACCCGCACCACCGAGCGCGGGGTGTAGAACTCGCCGCCGCGCTTGCCTTCGGCGCCGGCGAACTGGCCGAGGAAGTATTCGTACACGCGGCCGAGGATGTCTTTCGAGCGGTCGCCGTCTTCGCCGAGCGCGATGCCCGAGATGAGGTCGATCAGCTCGCCCAGCATCACCTTGTTGAGCGCCGGGCGGGCGTAGTCCTTGGGCAGCACGCTCTTGAGGGATTCGTTCTCCTTCTCGATGGCGCGCATGGCGTCGTCGATCAGGGTGCCGATGGTGGGCTTCTTCGCGTTGGCCTGAAGGTGCGACCAGCGCGCCTTCTTGGGTACCCAGAAGATGTTGTCGGCCAGGTATTCGTCGCGGTCTTCGGCGGCGGCCGGGTCTTCGGCCAGCAACGCCTGGTGTTTGGCCTCGAAGGCGTCGGAGATGTACTTGAGGAAGATGAGGCCCAGCACGACGTGCTTGTAGTCGGAGGGCTCCATGTTGCCGCGCAGTTTGTCGGCGGCCGCCCAGAGCTTCTCCTCGAAGCCAAGGTTTGCCCCATTTCCGCCTTTTGCGGAAGTTTGTTTCTTTGCCATGCCGTTATCGGATGCTGTTTGCGAAGGCCAGAGTAGGGAATGAACTGATCCGAGAGGTGCTAATTTACGGCATTCGCGGGCCGGTTCCCAGTCTCGCGGCGTCTTGGCTCTTGGGGAGAGCCAAGGCGGGGGGCCAGCGGCAGATTGAGCGGGCCCCCGCCGGGGCACAGAGCGGTTGCGACTGGTGGCATTGCCCCAAATGGCTAACGTGGCGACTTGGCCTTTGGTTGCACACTGGCGGGGCTTCAGGGGCACAAAAAAAGGCCGAGCCGGGGGAAGCGATGTTCCTCCCGGCTCGGCAGGGGCCGGTTCCTGGCTGTTGCTTTGCGGAGTCACAGGGCAGCCCGCCGAGGCGGTCGGCCCAGGTGCTCCTGGCAACGGCCTCAATTAAGGTCCGGCGGCGGCACTGGCGGAGCCGTGGCCCTCGCCCCTTCAGCAGTCCCCTCTAGAGAGTCCCTAGGTAAGAGGTACTGCACAACATCCGCGAAACCGTTGCTCCAGGGGCGGCCGCCAGCCGCATTTCCGGAAATGCAGCTGCCCGCCCGAAGAAAAAAACATGCCCGGGGCGGCCTAATCTTACTACACGCCGGACTAGCCGGCGGCTGGGCGCATGAGCTGACGCATCAGGTTGCACACGCGGATGCTGATGCGGTCACCATGCGACCAGTATTGTTCCAGCCGCCAGGCGGCCAGCAGTTCCCGGGTTCGGCGGACCAGCTCTGGCTCGGAGCCCACGTAGATTGCTCGGTGGACCGGCCGGCTGCCGGTACTGCGGTCCACAAAGCGGACATCCCACACGCGCCGGCCGTTGCGCAGCCGACGCGAAGCCAGCGAGCCCCGTCGACAAAGTTGCGAGCGGTGCTGCCCTAACCGCTCCCGCAGCCGCTGCCAGCGGGCAACTTGATCACCGTCCGCTTGGTCCTGGAGGGGTGCAGGCGTTTCGTGGGCCATGTTCATGTCTTGGAGCCGTTCAGGATGACTTGCTTGGCGGGGGATCGGTTGCAAATCTCGGCCAGCGGCTCTTCGTCCTCGCTTGTCGCACAGGCTTCAGGCGCTTGCGGCCCGTCAGGAGTCATCTGGGGCGGTTGGCGATTCTCGCGGCGTTTGGCGGCCGCCAGTTCACGCTTACGTTGCGTAGAGGCCTGCATCTCCAGCATTTCGGCCAGGTGCCGCTGTATTTGGGTGAGCCGCGGCAAGAGCCCCGCGGTTACCGTTTCCGGC
>Ga0180216_1003428_pt1 | contig 12579 bp, 5 predicted proteins | sample eDN3rd37CBELigMG_FD_128879 | JGI IMG/M metagenome (GOLD analysis project Ga0180216, IMG submission 128879) | Enriched Miracle-Growth compost microbial communities from Emeryville, California, USA - eDNA 3rd pass 37_C BE-Lig MG (version 2)... ...
GGCGGCGGCCAGGCCGGGCTTGCCATCGCCGGCCCGCTCCTTCTCGGCGGCGAGCAATTCGAGCTCGGCCTTGAGGGCCTGGGCCTTGGCGAGGGCGGCGGAGGCGGCGCTGGATTTGTCGGCGAGGGCCTTGTCGGCCGCGGTCTTGCCGGCGTCGGCCTGGTCGAGCTTCGTCTTGAGGTCGGCGACGACGGCCGAGGCGGCTTGCGCGGCTCCGTTGGCGTCGGCGAGAGCCTTGTCGGCTTCGGCCTTTTCCGCCTCAAAGCGTTTCAGGGCGTCGGCCGCGGCGGCGAGGCCCAGGGTCGCGGCTTTCACTTGCGCTTGGGCGGGCGCGACGTTTTGAGGAGCCGCGGCCTTGGCGGCGGCCGCCTGGTTCAGGGCCGCCAGCGCCGACGATTTTTGCGAGCCGGCGGCGGCGATGGCCTGGAGCAGCTCGGTCGAGCGCTGGGTCGCGCTCGTGAGGGCTTCGGCGGCCTTGGCGATGGCCTCGGCGCCCTCCGCGTCCTTCAGGGCGTTGGCCGCGGCGGCGAGCGCGGGGTCGTGGGCCGTCTTCTCGGCGAGGGCTTTTTCGACGGCCGTTTTCGAGGCGGCGAGGGCGGCGGTGGCGGCCTTCTCGGCGGCCTCGGCGTCGGCGAGGGACTTTTCGGCGTCGGCGAGCGCCTCGGCGGACCGCGCGGCGATTGCTTCGGCGCCCTTGGCGGTCTGGGCCGCGTCGGCGAGGGCGGCGGCCTTTTCGGCGGCGGCCTTCTCAAGCTCGGCCGCGGCGGCGGTTCGCTGGGCGGCGGTCTGCTCGGCGTCGCTTAGCGCCCCGCGCGCCTTGGCCTGGGCGTCGGCCGCGGCGGCGACGGCCGTTTGCAGCGAGGGAACCTCTTTGCCGAGCGATTCGGCTTCGGCCTCGGCGGCCGCGAGGGCCTGTTTGGCCTGCTCGATCCGGACGACGATCGGTCCGGGGTTGGGGGCGAGGTTCGCCAGTCGGTGGCCGTCCTTCGCGTCCCAGAGCCGGATTTCACCCGTCCAATCGGAGCCGGCCACGATCGCGTCGTCGAAGGTCATGACGCCTTGAAGCGCGATGTCGCCGAAGGCCTCGAACTCAAGCGCCTTGCCGCCGTTCTGGTCCCAGAGGCGGACCACCCGGTCGCGCCCCGCCGAGACGAGCCGACCGTCCTTGGTGAACTGGACCGAGGCGACGCCGGGGCCGTGGGCGGCGATGTTCTTGATCGTCGTACCGTTCTCCATCTCCCAGAGCTTGATCGTTCCGTCCTCGCTGGCGGAGGCGAGGGCGTTGGAGTCGGGGCGCCAGGAGAGGTCGGTGATGCTCGCGTTGTGCCCGCGAAGCTCGTGGAACTCGCGCCCGGTCTCGGCCTCCCAGACGAACAGGCCATTGTTGCGGTCGCCGGTGGCCAGCAGCACACCGTCGGGGCTGAACTCGGCGGCGGTGATCCACTCGGTGTGCTTCCGCATCTCAAAGAGCAGTTCGCCGTCCGCCGTGTTGTAGACGCGGACGACCTTGCCGGGGCCTCCCAGAGCGACCTTGGTCTGGTCGGGGCTCAGGTCGGCCGCGATGACCGCGTCGTATTCTGCCCCCACCTCGAAGACGCGCTCGCCGGTCTTGACGTTGAAGCCAACGACGTGGCCTGATTGACCGCCCCGGCCCCCGCCGACGATCAGGAGATCGCCGTTGCGGCTGAACTTCAGGACGTCGATCGTCCCCTCCGGGAATGGTAGGACGCCCACCAGGTGATGGTCGGTCGTCCTGTAGAGCAGCGTCTGCTTGTGCCCGGCGACCGCCAAAAGCGGCGCCCAGGGACTGGCGGCCAGCGCGACGACCGCGCCGGGGTGAGCGTCGGCGACGAACGGCTCGGTGATCAGGTTCTCGGGCATGGCCGGTTCGCCGGCCGGCTTGCCGAGGGCCGAAGGATCGAGCGCCATCTCGAACTTCGGCTTGGCCTTGGCCTTCGACACGCTTCCCGAATTCTCAAGCGCCCCGCCCGCGATCCAGAGGCGAATCAGGTCGATCTCGGCGTCGGGGATCTTCGCCGCGTTGGGGGGCATTTTCGGCTCGTCGGTGTGCGAGACGAGACCCAGCAAAAGGCTGCTCTCCGGGTCGCCCGGTTCGATGACCTCGCCCGAGCCGCCGCCCTGCATGGCCCCGGCGTAGGTTTCGAGGCTCAAGCCTCCCTTGGCCTTGTCGGGGTTGTGGCACGTTCCGCAGTGGTTGCGAAAGATCGGCGCGATGTGATCGGCGAAGGTGATCTTCTCCGCCGGCTTCGCGTCATCGCCCAGCGCCCGGGAGACGGCGCCGGCGGCGACGAGAGCGGCCCCGGAGAAGAGGACGGCCGTAAGTCGAGCTCGCATGGTGTCGGGTCTCATCAAGAAGCGAACATGAATCGGGAACACGGCCCGACCTCGCGATGAGATCGGGCCGCCTCGGATCAATGGTTGAACAGGAACTCGCGGCTGTTGAGCAGGGCCCAAAACAGGTCGCCCAGCGCCTGGCTCGGGTCGTCCCCCTCGGCGAGCGCCGGGCTCAATTTCTCAACCTCCGCGGTGGTCGGCTCGCGCGAGAGGCAGCGAATATAGAGGGCCCTGATCCGCTCCTCGGGCGTCTTGGCCTCGGCGAGGATCTTGGGAATCAGGCCCCCTTGAGCGATCTTGGCGTTGACCGTGTTGCCGTTGAGCAGGTGGAGCGCCTGCGAGAGGGTCGGCTCCATCTTCACCTCGCACGAGCAGGGGGTTTCGCGGGTGGCCCGGCCGAAGGTCGTCAGGAAGTAGGTTGAGCTGCCGCCGTCGGCGATCTGCACGGCGCGGGCGCCGAGCGGCAGGCCCCGGAACTTATCCTTCGTCTCGGTCACCTGGCTGATCGAGTCGAGCAGGTTCTCGGCCTTGATCCGCCGAACCAGGGCGTGGGAGAAATTGCGGTCGTCCCCCTCGTTGCTCTCGTTGCGGGTCGTCGCCCGCTGGTAGGTTCGCGAGTTGCAAATATCGCGGACCAGGCTCTTTAGGTCGTAATGGCCATCGGTGAACCGCTTGCCCAACTCTTCAAGCAATTCGGGGTTGGTGGGGGGATTGCTGACCCGGAAGTCGTCGACCGGCTCGACGATCCCGACGCCCATGAAGTGGGCCCATACCCGGTTGGCGAACGCGGGCGCGAACCAGGGGTTGTCCGCCGAGGCGAGCCAGTTGGCCAGCACCTCGCGGCGATCCTTCCCCTTCACGTCGGGGAACTCGCCGCCGAGGAACTTGGGCTGCATGACCCGGCCGTCGACTGGATGCTTCATGTCGCCGCCGCCGCGGTTGAAGACGACCAGCTCGCGGTAGTCGTCGCCCCGCTTGCGGCCGATCTGCGAGAAGAAGGCGGCGAACTCGTAATACTCGTTCTGCGTCCAGCGGTCGAAGGGGTGGTTGTGGCACTGGGCGCACTGAATCCGCATCCCCATGAAGACCTGGGCGACGTTCTCGGTCAGCAGCAGCGTGTCGGTTGTCGTCTGATAGAAGTTGGTGGCCGGATTCTTGAACGTGCCCCCGTTGGCCGAGAGCAGCTCGCGGACCATCTCGTCCATCGGCGTGTTCTTTTGGAGCTTGTCGGCCAGCCAGTTGTAATAGAGGAACATCGACTTGTAGCTGACGGTGATCGACGAGCGGATTTGCAGGAGCTCGGCCCACTTGTTGACCCAGATCTCGGAGAACTCCTTGCGCTCCAGCAACTCGTCGATGAGCCTGGCGCGCTTGTCGGGCTCGGTCGACGCCATGAAGGTCGCGAAGTCCTCTGGGGTCGGCGGCAGGCCGATGACGTCGAGGAAGACGCGCCTTAGGAAGGTGGCGTCGTCGCAAATCTCGGAGGGGGCGATGCGGAGCTTTCGCAGCTTGTCGGCGACGAGCTTGTCGATGTAGTTCCCCTCGGGCTCGGACGGGTAGTCGAACTTCAGGCCCTTGGGGAGCACGATGAACTGGGAGCCGACGGTGTACTCGTCGAAGCGGGCCATGATGAACGCTTCGCCCCGATCGCCGGCGGTGACCAGTCCGTCCTCCGTGATCGCCGCCGACGACTCGTTGTTGGTGTGGAAGAGCGCCAGGCTGGTGACGTCGCGGTCGGTGCCGTCGGAATAGCGGGCCCGCACGGTCATTTGCTGGGTCGTCCCCGCGCCGTCCATCACCGCCTTCGACGGATAGAGATCGACGCCGACGACCTTCGGCAGCTTGCTTAGGTCGTCGTTGAGAGCGCCGCGCTCGATCCATTCGTGAAGGTTGGCGTACAGTTCGCTCTCCTTCTCAAACCGCTTGCCGCCGGTGTGTGGGACGGCGCCGATGGCCTTCTCCAGCAGCGTGCTGTCGGCCGGGACGGCCCGGTTGATACGGCGGCCGACCATCTCGCGGGTGAGCCGAAAGTGATCCCCTTCGGGGTCGAAGCCGAAGATCGACAACCGGAACCCGTCCTTGCCTCGCGACGAGCCGTGGCAGCTTCCGGTGTTGCAACCGGCCCGGAGGAAGATGGGCATCACGTCCAGGCGGAAGCTCAACGGGTCCGACTCCCCGGCGCGGGCCACCTTGACGGGGATCGTCGCCGTCTTGTCGGCGAACTTCACCGTGAGGACGGTTTCGCCGTCGGCGAGCGGATAATAGGTCGTCCCGTCGCGGCGCAGCAGCGTCGGATCGGCGAGCGTCAACGCCGCCTCGCCGGTCACGTCGCGCGTCAGGCCGTCCTCGTAGAACGCCTGGACGACCACCGATTGGCGGTCGCGCGTCGTCGTCAAATGGATCGCGTCGGGGAAGACCAGCAGTTCGGTGATCCCCTCGGTCGGCGCGGGCTCGGGCGCCGCCGGTTGCGCCGCTTCGGGCTCGGGCGCGTCGGGCTTGGCGGCTTCCGGCGCGGGGGCCTCCGGCTTGGCGGCTTCGGGGGCGGGCGTTTCCTGGGCGGGGGCGGGCGAGACGCCGAGCCCAAGGCCGACGAGGCCGATCCCGACCAGGGCGTTTCGGAGCGCTCGGGCGAGGGATCCGGTCGACATGGTCATCGCGGGAAGTTCCTTATCTCAAAAGGGGACCGGCCGCACAACGAGGCCCCCGAGGGGCTGGACCGGAGTTCTCCAGAAGGTCGAGCGGGTTCGTCGAGACGCGGCCCGGGGCGGTTCATTCGCCCCCGGCGGCGGCCTGGCGTTGCTTGGTTTCGAGGCGCAGCTTCTCAAGGCGGCTGAGCGGCTTGGCCGGCGCGTCGGCCGGCTTCGCGGCGACCGCGGCGGGGGCGGCCTCGGCCGGCTTGGCGGGCAGGGGGGCGTCGATCCGCAGCGCCCCCGAGCCGATGTTGTGGACGATCGGCTCGCCGTTCTGGGTGATCACGACCTGGCAGAACAAGTTGGCGTGGTTGCCCGCCGGCGAGGCGGCGTCGGTCTTTATGTGGAAAGTGAGGGCGGAGGCGTCCTTGGTGAACTTCTGGGGATCGGTCGTCGCCTTGTTGGGAAGGCCGACGAGAGTGGCCACGGCCTCGCCCTCGAAGTCGACGTTCTTGGAGACCTCGACCGCCATGTCGGTTTCCTGGCCTTGCTCGACGCTCGCCGAATGAAAGGTCAGGCCGACGAAGGGGGCGGCGACCGTCAGGTCGGCCAGTTGCGACGAGACGGTGACCGGGCCGGTGGGGCCGGTCGCCGTCCCGTTCACGACGATCTTCCAGGTTCGAAGCTCGGCCTTGTCGTTGGCGTTGATCGGGATCACGGCCTCGTCTTGCCCCTCGGGGATCGAGACGCCGCCTCCGGAGCCGACGCCGGGCGGGTTCCAGGGGAGCGAGACCGCGATGGGCGCCTTGAAGTCGGGCTTGCGGATCGCCCGGACCTTCAACTCCATTTGGCCGCTTTGCACGAGGGGAACTTTGGGCTGGACGATCTCGATGGAGAACGGGCTCTCCTCGGTGACGGCGACCGCCAGCTTGTCGACGGTGCGCGACCAGACGATGATGCCGTTGTTGTTCGGCGCCAGGACGAACGCCACCTGCGAGCTGAACGACGAGGGGGCCTGGATGCTGGTGTCAACCGGTTTTCCCACCACCTCCGCCAGCGAGCCGGCGAGTTCCGCGTCGGGCTTGGCGGTGAGGAGGACCGGGACGAGGACCTGGCTGGCCGCCAGCGTCGGCGCCTCCATCTCGACGCCGGCGGGCAGCCCCGTCGCGGTGAATTCGACCTCGCCGCCGAAGTCGGCCCGGCTCCCCTGGATCAGGATCGCCCGCCGGTTCCCTCGGGGGACCGCCGGGGCCATCACGTCGGTGCCGAGCATAAGCTGTTCGGTTGGCGTCGAGACGGCGAGCTTCGGGGCGATGGGGGCGACCTCGATCCGGTAAACGTAGTCGGGCCCGCCGTTGCGCAGGTGGTCCCGAATCCAGACCGCGTACTCGCCGTCTTCGGGGCAGGCGAACCGGAAGTAGCTGTCGGGGCCCGCCGAGTCGTCGTTGGAGGCGGCGGCGCCCGCCCCCTTCTTGCCCACGTACAGGACCGAGTCAATCGGCGAGCCGAGCTGGCGGCCGAAGACCCGGAAATCGTAGGTCTCGCCCTTCTTGGCGGTGAAGGTGTAATAGTCGACGTCGCCGGGTTTCTCCAGCGCGCCGTTCAGCGCGGCGGGCGCCGTGAAGGGCGTCGCGTCGGCCGGCTTGTCGTTGGGCTCGGTCTCAAGGACGTTTTGAAGCGGAGAGATTCGAAAGGGGTTGGGGTAGGGGGAGAAGCCCTTGTCGTCGTGGCGAGCCAGGCCGGAATCCTCCTTCGCGTCGGCCGGCGGGGTGACCTCGGCGCTCGCGTCGCCGGCCGGGTCGCCGATCCACCGAACCGCCAGCGTCTCGCCGGGCTTGCCGCCGGGGGGCATGACGGCGGACGCGCGCGGAAAGTTGCCGACGTGCAGCCGATAGAGGCACGAGCCGTTGCCCGCGAAGGCGCTTTCGCGCGCCTCGATGATGTATTTTCCATCCTCGGGCGCGAGGATCGAGACGAAGCAGTCTTGCCCAAGCAGGGCCGAGTCGTCGGTGGAGGCCAGCTCGAACCGCTTCTCGTCAAGGATCGCCACGTAGGGATCGAACAGGGTGATCCCGAGCCGCATCCCCTCGATCTCGGCCGTGATGCGTTCGCCCTTCTTGGCCTCGACCACGAAGTAGTCGACGTCCTCGTTTTCGGCCACGCCGTTAATCGTGGTGTTCATCGCGATCGGCTGGAGGGCGTCGAAGTCGTTGTTGGGCTCGACCTCCGCCGCCTCCGCAAGCGCCCCGACGCTGAAGCCCCGCAGCTCGCTGAGGCCGGTGGCGGTTCGCAGCCGCAGGTCGTAAAAGCCGAGTCGGGCGTCGGCGTCGACCTTGAACTTCGCCTTGACGTTGTTGTCGTCCACCTTCTCCAGCGAGAGCGCGGTGATTCCCGTCTGGTAGAACAAAACCTCCTGGGCGTCGCCGATCCGCTCGCCGGAGAGGGCGACCTCGACCTCGGTCCCGCGCTGGGCGCCCATCGGTCGGATCGATCTGAGGTAGGGCGTGGAGGCCGACGCGGTGGAGACGGCCGCCAGAACCAGCGGGCAGGCGAGGATCAGACGACGGAGACGAAGCGGAATCTTGTGGCGAGGAAGCATGATGCGGCGTCTCGGGGGGGCGAATCGGGTCGGTCGGCTCTCTCGATGTTCCATCGGGCGGACGGGACCGGCGCGCGCGGACGGCGCTCGGCCCCGTCGGGGGTGGACGGCGCGGTCAGGCCAGGATGTCCTTGATGATCTTGCCGCCGTCGACGATCTCGATGGGGCGGTTGCCGGGAGCCATCAGCTCCTTGTCGGCCACGATGCCGAGGAGTTGATAGATGGTGGTCGCCAGGTCCTCGGGGCCGACCACGTCGCGATCGGGCTCGGTGGCCGTGGCGTTCGAGGCGCCGTGGATGTAGCCCGCCTTGACGCCGCCGCCGGCCAGGGCGACGCTGAAGACCTTCGGCCAGTGGTGGCGTCCGGCGTCCTTGTTGATCTTCGGGGTCCGGCCGAACTCGGTCGAGACCAGCACCAGCGTCCGCTCAAGCAGGCTCTGACGCTCCAGGTCGCGGATCAGGGTCGCGAACGCCTGGTCGAACGCCGGCATCTGCCTCTTCATGCCGGGGAAGATTCGAACGTGCTGGTCCCAGCCGCCGTATTCGAGCGTCACCATGCGGACGCCGGCGGCCACGAGCCGGCGGGCCAGCAGCATCCGCTGGCCGGCGGGGTTCATGCCGTACTCCTTGCGGATCTCCTCGGGCTCGGCCGCGATGTTGAACGCCTCGCGCGCCTTCTCGGAGCTGATGAGGCTGTAGGCGCGGTCGTAGAAGGTGTCCATCGCGTCGATGTTGTCGCTCTTCTCGCGAGTCCGGAAGTAGTCGTTGACCGCGTCGAGCACGTTGCGGCGGGTGGCGAACCGGCCGTCGTCGATCCCCTTGGGCAGGTTCAAATCCTGAACTCGGAAGCCCTTGGAGGCCGGGTCGCTCCCCAGGCTGAAGGGCGAGAAGGCCGAGCTGAGATAGCCCGAGCCCGCGTAGATGTTGGGCATCCGGGGAATGCAGACGTACGGGGGCAGGTTGTTCCGCGGACCGTACTCGTGCGAGACGACGCTCCCCATGCTCGGGTACACCAGGGCCGGGCTGGGCCGGTAGCCGGTGAACATGTTGTGCGTGCCGCGCTCGTGGGCGGCCTCGCCGTGCGACATCGACCGGATGATGGTCAGCTTGTCGGCGATCTGGGCGGTTTGGGGCAGCGTTTCGCTGAACCGCTCCCCTTCAAGCTTCGTCTCGATCGAGCCCATGTCGCCGCGATATTCCACCGGGGCGAACGGCTTCGGGTCGAACGTCTCCTGATGGGCGATTCCGCCGGGCAGGAAGATGTGGATCATCGAGTCCGCCTTGGCCTCGATCGGATCGTAGTATTTCTGTTCCGCCCGAGCCCGGGCGCGCAGCAGGTCGACGAGCGTCAGGCCCCCCAGACCAATCGTTCCCACGGTCAAGAAACCTCGACGACTCATCGGGTTGTGGAATCCAGTCGTCATCACCGTCTCTCCTTCGGGATTCGAGGGGCCGCGAGGCCGTTGAGCTCAGCGCGCGTGGGCGCCGTCGGTCATGTCTTACTGCGTGTACACGAGTGCGGCGAAGAGTCGCCGGGCGTTGTCTGGGGCCGTTTGTTTCATGGCGGGGAAGATTGCCTCGGACGCGGCGAGTCCTTGCCGGCAATGAAGGTCCCCTGGGAGGAGGGCCGTCTTGGCGTGGCTGGAAAGCCGATCGGCCGGCGGCGGGCGGATCGAATTTCCAGAAAAGGCGTCAGCCTGGGTGCAATTAATATCAAACAAGTTGCGCTCGCCGCAAGATTCTACGGCGGTGTTTCGTTCGGCGTTGGCGCATTTTTCGAATTTGTCGCGGCGGGCGAAATTTCAGGAACGAAGGTCCTCGTCGTTCGGGGTCGTTCGGCCTTGGCGTGGCGCTTGGATCGGCGCGGGAAAGCCTCGGCCGGTTTCGAGGGGAATTTGACGCAAGGCGAGGCGTCAAGCGTGGTGGCGCAAACGGGACTTGAACGTGGAGTAACGACCTCGCCCTCCGTCGACCATTCTCGGCGGGTGAAGTCCGCCCCACGGCCTTGCGAACGAAAGGATTCCGTAGGGCGGCCCACGCCCGCCGGCGCGGAAGGCTTGGAGTGGGTCGTCTACGTCTATTTGTCGCTGGAGGTCGCGTCGGCCTCGGCCGGCTTTGTGGCGGCCCAGTAGTCGGCCCGCATCCGCTCGATGTCAATCTTGGTCCAGACGCCGATCCGGTTGCCGTCCTGGACGATCTCCGAGCGCGTCGCCAGCTCCGGGCGAAGGATGGCTTCGAAGACGGCGATGTCCCAGAGCACGCGCTGTTTGTCGTTGGGGGCGTGGGATTCCCAGCGTTGGACGAGGTAGTCCGGCACGCCGCCCCGGCCCTTGAAATGGGCGTCCACGTCGGCCTTCGCCCAGAGGAAGCGGCCGGTCGTGGTGTTGGGCATCACGTTCAACTCGACGCCGCACTTCAGGAGGTGGGCCGCGGCGAGCGGGTCGCCTTGAGTGTTGAACTCGGTGGGTTTGAGTTGGCCGTCTTCGAGGTTGAATCCCATCACATGGACGGCGATCTTGTCCTTGATTTCGGGGGCGATCAGCAGGGCCGACGCCACGTTCGTGTAGGCCCCGAGCACGAACACTTGAAGCTTCCGTCCGGCCGGCGCGGCCTTCGCCCTGGCGATGATGTCGCGGGCCGCGGGCGAGTCGACGGGCGAGTCGGCGGCCGGCATCGGGTTCAACGCGCCGATCGGGTGGGGAATCCGATCCGCGAGATCCATTAGGCCCAGCACATCCTCAATCAGCGTCTGGCTTTCCCGGGTGTTGGCCGGAAAACCTCGCGGCCCGTTCCAGCCGACGGAGGAGAGGCCGACGACCTCGAACTCCGGGGCGACGAGGGCTCGGTAAACCGCGTACGGATCGTCGACCTCGTTCGCCATGTCGGTGTCGATGTAGACGAGGAGCTTCGATGTCCCGCTCTCTTCCTGGGCTTCGCCCTTTGGGGCCTGGGCCGAGGCCGGGCCGGTCGGCGAAGCGAGCGCGAGCAGCAGGCCCAGCGCGACGCGTAAGGTGGCGGTCATGCTCATGTTCTCTCCTTTTGGTCGGGTGGTGGTTTTTCCGGCTTCTCCACAGAGCGTAGCCACCGATCATCGCATGGTTCCACCGTCCCGTCCGTTGTCGCGGACGAATCCTCCGCGCCGCCGGCGGTTCTCGATTCCGGGAGGCGCGCCGCGGACGCGGACCATGCCCGCGCGATGGCGACCGAACGCGGCGCGACTCGCCAGACCCTGGCACCGCGCCCCGCGCGCGGTTAGATTCTTGGGGATGTCGAAGCGCTCCGCCACAAGCGGAGCGGGCTCGCGTCGGGCGGATTCGGGCTCTTTTTCGGTCGTCCTCCGCTTGTGCGGTTCCGGGACTTGAGAAGAAGGACGTTGGCATGGCGGCGCCGCTGATTCCCGCGACCGTGATTGGGAGTTGGTCGTTTCCCGGCTGGTATGAGAAGTTCGTCGCCGACGTGCGGGCGAACCCCGAGCTTTTCGGCCCCGTCGATCGCGAGGAGGCGTTGCGGGACGCCGTCCGGCTGGCGCTTGACGACCAGTTGCGGGCGGGCCTGGATCGGGTCTCCGACGGCGAAATGAGCCGGGTCGACTTCAACCTCGGGTTCTACGAGTACCTTGAAGGGCTGGAGCCGCTTCGGAGGGCCCGCCATTGGGGAGCCCCCGCGCACGATCAGCGCGACCGTTATCGATGCGTCGCGCCCCTGGACGCTCCCGAGGGGTTGGGAACCCTCGCCGAGTACGACCGCCTGCGCGACTTCACCGATGGTCCCGTCAAGATGCCCGTCCCGGGTCCGTTCACCCTCGCCGGCTGCATCGACGGCGGGGAAATCTACCTCGATCGGCAGGCCGTCGCCGAGGCCCTGATCCCGATCGTCTCGGCCGAATTGAAGGCGCTCGTCGAGGCGGGCGTGGACTTCATCCAGCTTGACGAGCCGAGCTTCGCCTGCCATCCCGACGCGCCCGACTATTTTCTGGACGTGCTCGCCCGGACGGTCGAGGGGGTCGACGCCTACATCAGTCTTCACATGTGCTTCGGCAACTATCGGGCCCGCGCGGTGGGGCATCGGTCGTATCGGCCCTTGTTCCCCCACATCGGCCGGGCGAAGGTCAACCAGATCGCGCTTGAGTTCGCCAGCCGCGAGATGGCCGAGATCGAGCTTTTGGCCGAATTGCCCGACACGATGGACGTGGCCCTGGGCCTGGTGGACGTCAAAAACACCTGGGTCGAGCCGCCCGAGCTGGTGGCCGAGCGGCTCCGACTGGCGCTTCGGCACATCGCGCCCGAGCGGGCGTCGATCACGCCGGACTGCGGCTTTTCGCAAACGGCCCGGCACGTGGCCGTCGCCAAGGCGAAGTCGCTGGCCGAGGCGGCGGCGATCGTCCGGCGCGAGCTGAAGGCGTCTTGAAGCGACGAGGGCGGGAGGTTCGGCGATGATCGAGCCGGTTTGCGGCGGCGCCGCGTTGATCCGAGAGATCGAGGAAACGGTCGTTCCATCCTCCGGCCTGGCCATCTGGTGGCTGGGGCAGAGCGGCTATCTGATCAAGTCGAGCCGGGGACTTTTGGCCGTCGACCTCTATCTCTCGGAACACCTGACGCGCAAGTACGAGAACACCTCGAAGCCTCACGTTCGAATGACCCGCTCGCCGCTGCGGGGCGAGGACTTGAAGGGCGTTGACCTGCTCTTGGCGAGCCACAAGCACTCCGATCACCTCGACCCCGGCACCGCGCCCGCCGTGCTCGCCGCCTCTCCGACCGCGGCGCTGGGCTTGCCCGAGGCGATTCGGGAGCACGCCTTGAGCCTCGGCATCGGCAACCAGCGACTGATCGGCATGGATTCCGGCTCGATGTGCTCGGCGGCCGGCTTTCGGGTACGGGCGATCCCCTCGGCGCATGAGGAGTTCGACCGCGACGAGCGGGGGCGTCATCCGTATCTCGGCTTCATCATCGAGTCGAGCGGTCTGAGGCTTTACCACAGCGGGGACAGCTTGATCTAC
>Ga0180216_1003429_pt1 | contig 12578 bp, 13 predicted proteins | sample eDN3rd37CBELigMG_FD_128879 | JGI IMG/M metagenome (GOLD analysis project Ga0180216, IMG submission 128879) | Enriched Miracle-Growth compost microbial communities from Emeryville, California, USA - eDNA 3rd pass 37_C BE-Lig MG (version 2)... ...
CACTATGAAAAAATGACGTCATGACAGCACGTGACACTATGAAAGCGGACGTTGGCGCGGTCTGACCAGGACGGGCGCCGCGCTCGAGGCGGCGGCCTGCAGACGCCGCTGGGGGGCTGGGGCGTCCTCGCGGACGCCTGCGGGTTGAAGCTCGACCGGACAAGGAGAGGACTGCGCCGTGCATACGCGTTCCGTGCCGCCGCGGCGTGCGGCAGCTCCGGCGGCGCCATGGCCACCCCGGTCTACGGCGTCGTGACGGTGCGCGTGCCAGCCACCCCGGCCGCTTGGGGCGCTCGCGCAGGTGCTAACGCGGCCGCACGCTGGCCTAGCCCGCACGGGGCCGCGGCACGCAGGTCTACCGGCGCCTCCTGTCGTCGCTGGTTGACGGCGTGGTCCAGGGCATCGCGAGCGCGATCGGCGTCGTGACGGGCGCCAGGGACACCGCGGTCGGCGTCGGCAAGGCGTCGCTGCGGCTCTCCAAGTGGGCGCTCCTGCGGCTCATCGTCGTCGCGGTGGTCACGGGCGTGCTCTTCGCCGGCGCCGTGGGTGTCTACAGCCTCTTCTACTCGCTCTACGTCCCGACCCTCTCCCATAGCTGGCCGGTCTACCTGCAGTTTGCGTACGCGGCGCCGACGAGCACGAACCGACACGCCCTGAGGGCGTAGCTCATATACCTGTGCTCCCGCAGGTCCGCCAGGACGGCTTGTACGCGCTAGGCCCGACGGTTCCACGCGGCCCACGGCCACCGTCCTGTTCTACGATGGGTCACCGCGCCGCGTACGCCGCGGGCGTGGCCTGGCACGAACGGAAGGCGTACACGAGACGTAACCCTTGCTGGGTCGAGCACGCCGCGCGCTTTCATGCACACGCTACCAGATTCTGCACCGCTTCCAGGCGTACGACGTCTTTGTGGACATGGTCGTGCCGACCTCGCCCGAGAACAAGAACCTCGGCATGTTCATGGTCGGCGTCGACCTCCGGAACGCCATGGACGAGTCGCTGCGCTTCGAGCAGCGGCCGGTGCGTTTTCTGGATGCTCTACCACGAATGCGTGTGAAGTGGGCACTGAGCGCGGCATCGCTGTCGTGCCGGCTTTGTGACCCCCCCTCCCGCGCGCAGGCCACCGTGACGTACCAGTCTCGGCTGGTGCGGTACATGTCGACCCTGACGTTTGCGCTGCCGCTCGTGTTTGGCTTCATGGGCGAGCAGCAGACGCTCTCCGTCCCCATCATGAACAACTACTACGACGGCTCGGGTTTGGTGCGGCCATCCGGCCTCGGCGGCGCGCGCCAGCATACTTGCACGGTCTGACGCGAGGTGAGCAATCGTGCCGGTGCGCGCACCGCGCAGGACAAGGCGGCGGTCAAGGCCGTCGTCACAATCTCCAAGCCGGACATCCAGGTCTACAGTGCGACCCTGCGCATCTATGCGCGCTTCAGCGGCCTTCGGTACGCAACGCGCGGGCAAAGTCAGCAGGTGCATGCGCGTGGTAACGTGACGTCCCGCGCCTGCCAAAGCCCTGGGTGGATGCGCGCAGGTACCTCATGCACGACTGGTTCTGGACGACGGCCACGGTGGCCATCGGGACCATCTTCTTTTGGGAGGCGGTCATCGCGCTGTTCGTCTACGCCATCATCATCACGCGGCCGGGCGCGGCCACGCGCGAGGGAGCGCTCGCGACGTCGCGGCGCCGGTCCGCCGCGGTGCACACGACGCCCGGATTTGCGGCCGAGCGCGCCGCCGCCTACGGCGGGGACTCAGCGCCGCGGACGCCGTCGCCCGCGGCGCTGACCAGCGAGGACGTGACGCGGGCCCCGTCGCCGGCCGCGTTCGCCGAGGGCAAGCGCCGCGCCGGCAGCGACGACGGCGAGGGGCACGGCGGCGGCAGCTGGAGCGACGTCGGGGACCCCACGCTCGCCGACGTCGCCGAGCGGCGGCACTGGCACGACGATGACGAGGCCACCGACGACGAGTTCAGCAGCGCCACCGCCGGCGCCGCCGTGGTGCCCGACGTGGGCGTTCCCGCGAGCGCCGAGGGCGAAACCGGCGGCCTCCGCCGCCGTACCTAACCGACTGTTTGTACGATGCAGCCTGTACTCTGTACTCTTCCTTGTACCAGTACCACGTTGCCTTGGCGGCATGATGTGGGGCCATGCATGGGGCGAGGCGAAGGCTCCGATTACCGCATACTAGGGTTAGGGTTAGGGTTACAATGCTAGGGCTAGGGCTATGGACGATCAGAATCAGACGGCGCCGTGCGGCTGCGACTGCGGCGGCTGCTGGTGCTGCGGCTGCTGCCGCTGCTGGTGGCGCCGCTTCACGCTGCGGGCCGGCGTCTCCTCGGGAAGCAACGTCGACGGGTCGGTCAGGCCCACCACCGCTCCCGCCGTTGGTTCGTCTGGTGGCGCGGCACCGCGCGTCGCTCCTCGCCGACGATGGCGCAGGCGTCGGCGCACAGCCTGGCGGCGCTCAACGCCGTGGCCAACGAGGTCGCCGTCGACGCCATGCCCTACGTCGACCCGGAGTACGCCGACCCCGGTACGTCAAGCGCCTGGACGCTCGCTGAAGGCGCGCCGGCGCTGCGGTGCTGAGCGTGGCGCTGCCTTTCTCGCGGTGTCGCGGTCCCCAGCGGCCAAGGCGACCGTGGACCGGCTCATTGCCGAGGAGCTCAAGACGATGCCGAAGCGGCCAGACATTCTCAGCAGCCTGCCGCACCGGGAGCTGCAGGAGACGGTACGGTAGCACGGTGCACGCGCATGCGCGCCACTGTGCCCGTGGTCCGTCAAAGGCCGGCAGGCTGATGCGCGCTGCACCGCGGTTGGCGCGTAGCGAGCGTTCCTTCAGGCGCTGCCGCTCATTGCGGCCGAGCTTGGGCGCGTCGCTCGCGGCGAGGCCATGGCGCAGATGGACCTGACCCGCTACCAGCTGGAGCCGCCGGAGCCCAGCAAGCAGAACGACCCGGCCGCGTGGGCGCGCGCCGTCGCGAACGCGCACGCGCAGCTGCAGCACCAGAGCCTGCGGCTGACCAACCTGGAGCTGCTCCAGCAGCACGGCCCGAACGCGTGGCTGATCCACAACTACCAGCTGGAGGCCATGCTGAAGAGCGTCCGCGCCGAGCTGGAGAAGGTCCAGCAGGCCGTGCTGGACCTGAACGTGCAACGCAAGGCGTCGCAGGTGGAGGCGTACGCGCAGCTGTCCAAGCTGGAGGCGCAGTGGTACGAGCTCACGCGGAAGAACGCCGAGATCGAGCTGGCGTGCGCCTACCTGGAAGCCGAGCTCGCGCCGCACCGCGCCCGCCGCGAGGCAGCGGCGGCCGCCGCGGCGGGCAGTGCGGGCAGCGCGGCCGGCAGCTCAGGCGCCGCCGCCGCCGACCAAGAGAGCAGTGCATAGAGCCCCATGACAATGTGGAACTGAAGACGCCTTGTACCATACCGCCATACACGCTCGTCTACCATCCCCGTGTGCACGCGGAAGCATAGCCCACCAGGCGCCCGACGCGTCCAGCTGTCTCTTTGACCACAGCGCGGCTCACCGCTCAGAGTGCTTCACCACCGCTGGAGGACGGGCGACGAGCGGCAGCGGCCGCCGCGTTCCCATTCGCGCCCGTCACCCGCTGCTGGACGGCCGTGACCCAGGCCGGCGTGGAAGCCGCAGCCGACCATGGCGGCAGCTCTTGGCGGACAAGACGGCGCGGCGGCGGCCCTGGACGCCGTGGCGGAGGCCTACGTCAAGCTCGTCCTCGCCGTCCACCCGTTCGACAACGAGTACGCCGCCGCCGCCGCCGCGCGCCACGCCGTGGCAGGGACCGCAGGCACTGACCCCGCGGCCGCCTGCTGCTTTCTGCGGAGCGGGACCACCAGCTACGTGGACGCGTACATTGGGCCCGCCGAGTGGCGCGAGGCGCCGCCGATCGAGACGACGCCGGAGGGCATCGCCGCGCACGCCGACCGCCTGCTCCGGCTGCTGGAGGCGCACGGCCACCCGACGCCGCCGTCCGCGGCCGAGGTGGAGCAGGACGACGACGCAGCGCGGACGCGGCTGCGCGGCCGCTTCCTGTACATGCAGCTGCGGGCCGTCGGCGCGTACGCCCGCCAGCTCGCGGCCAAGCAGGCGCTGGCGCGCGGCGAAGCCGCAGCGCAGCTGCCCTTTGACGAGGAGGCGGACCTGCTCTACGGCGCCCGCGCGCCGACCGACGCGGACGCGCACTTTGAGCGGATCCTCGCCGACCTCGACCAGCTGCTGCCGGGGACCGGCACGCTCGCGCAGCGGTACACGGCCTTCAAGGCGCGGTATATCATCCCGCCGGAGCGCCTGGACGCCGTCTTCCGCGCCGCCGTCGACGAGACGCGGCGGCGCACGCGGCGGCACATCCCCGTACGGCCGGGGTCGCCGCGCCCAGGAAGGCGGCGGGAGGGCGCCATCCGCCAAAGAGCGCTCATACCTGCCGCCGTGGCCCCGTCGGTGCCTGCGTTTGGGAGGACGCGCGCAGCTGCCCGAGAACGAGAGCTTCACCATCGAGTACGTGACCAACAAGCCGTGGAGCGGGTACAACTACTACAAGGGCAACTACCACTCGGTGATCCAGATCAACACGGACTTGCCCATCTTCATCGACCGCGCGGTGGACCTCGCCGCCCACGAGGGTAGGCGCAGGGTGGGGGCTGGGGTTGGGATCGCGGAGACGTGCCAGCGCGACTCACCGCCCCGCCGCGCCGCTGGCTCCGCCGTCGGTGCCGGAGGCGCGCAGGCTACCCCGGCCACCACGTGTACAACTGCTTGCTGGAGCAGGCCATGTACCGCGGCCGCGGGCAGGTCGAGTACTGCGTGTACCCGCTGTTCTCGCCGCAGTCGCTCATCGCCGAGGGCAGCGCCAACTATGGCATCGAGATGTGCTTTCCGACCGTCGAGGACCGCGCGGCGTTTGAGGCGCGCGTGCTCTTCCCGCTCGCCGGCCTGGACCCGGCCAGCGCGGAAGCGTACTACAAGGTGGAGGCGATGGTATGGCCCCCAGCCTCCGGCCCCGCTCGCTGTGGAACCTCTCGAGCCGCTAACGACGACAGGTGCGGCTTGCACTCGTGCCCAACTCGGGGCAGATCCACCGGCTGTCGTACGCGGGCAACGAGGCGGCGCGGCGCTTCTGCAACGGCGACATCGACGCCGCGAGCGCGACGCAGTGGCTCACGCGCTACGCGCTCATGCCGCCGGACCGCGCCACCCAGCGCCTGGCGTTCTTCACCAAGTACCGGTTCGTCTTGTACCGCCTTGCGCTTGTGTGACGAGATGAGCGCGCGCTCACCCATGGACGTCGCCTTTACCTTTGCCTGCCCCGCCAGGTCCTACGTGATCAACTACAACCTCGGGCAGGACATGGTGGGCCGGTTTGTGGACAAGTTTGCCGCACACGCCGCGGCGGCCGACGCCGCCAGCGTTGAGCGGCGGTGGCGGCTCTTCCAGTGGCTGCTGTCCACCCCGCAGGTCCCGGCCAACCTGCTCGTGTGATTCGCAACAGGGCATCTGTACATAGCTTGCTGTACACACGCGATGCATGCATTCATGCACGCTAGCTCACGCCGCCGGAAGGACGCTGCCGCCGCCGCCGGAGCAGCCAGGCGGGGTAGACCACCCCCGCGACGGAGGCGGCCACGAAGAAGGCGACGTTGATGGGCCAGTACTGCCCGCCCAAGCCCCGCAGCACGAGCAGCGTGAGCGGGTACGGCAGCACCGCCCCCAGCGCCATGAAGACGGAGAGGATCCCGTTCAGCGTGCCAAAGTGCCGGAACCCAAACGCCTCCGGCAGGTAGGCAAAGTAGGCCGAAAACAGCGCGAAGCGGCCCGTCGACCACAGCAGGAAGGTGAGGTACTGCAGGGCGAGCACCGGCACGAGCGCGGCCGCGTTGTACAGCGCGATCAGCGTCGCCACCATGGCGAAGGTTGCCGCAAAGCCGCGCCGCTCGAGCATGTACGACACGAGCGGGAAGGCGACAAAGCCTACCGCGCTGACGATGTTGTACGCCTTGGTGTACGCGTACCCCGACGCGGCCGAGTCGCCCAGCAGCACCGTCTGCGCCCGCACGGTCGCCACGTAGAACTGCAGGTCCGACACCAGCAGCACTACAAACGCCACCACGGCACCAAACTCGCGCGTGCGCACGCACTGCCACAGCGTCCGTCCTGGCGCCGCCTGGGCCTCGTCGGCCACCGCCTCCGCCATCTCCTTGCGGCCAACTTCCACATCCAGCTCGACCGGCACTGCGGTCGGCACGGCCACCGCGCCGCCGCCGCCGCCGCCGCCGCCACCGCCACCGCCCAGGGCGTCCGCCAGGTCCAGCTCGGCGTCGTCGGCCTCGTCGATCGGCTGCAGGAGCGCGGTGCGGTCGGCGTCGTCGTGCGGCCCGAGTGCCGCGAGCTCCACGGGGGCGCGCTTGCCCGCGGCGCCCTCCGCCGCCTCGGCCTCGTCCTCCAGCAGCGTGCCCACCACGCGCATCTGCAGCGTGCGCCAGTCGAACGCGACGCGATCGCCGCGGGCGTAGGACCGCCACGGCTGGATCATGGGCATCGACAGGAGCGCGACGCAGAGCACGACGCCGTACGCCGTGAACAGCTGGCGCACCGTGGCGCCGGTCGCCTCGCTGATCCACAGGAAGAGCAGGAACAGCACGCCCGAGAAGGAAAAGTTGGCCGAGTACAGGCTGACGACGCTGCGCGCCCGCGTCGGGAAGAGGTTGCTGATGTGGATGCTGGCGACGTGCGGCGCCGGCGAGCCGAAACCCATGAGGAAAAAGGCGGGGATGAAGGCGTCGAAGCCCTTGCTGTCGCTGAAGGCGAAGAGGAAGGTGCCCAGCGCCACGAGCACCGAGCCCGTGCAGACGGTGACGCGCGGGCCGAACCGGTCCAGCATCATGCCAAAAACGAGCCGCGCGCCGAAGAGCGGGAAGAAGCCGAACTGGAAGATGCTGAGAAACTTGAGCGCCTGCGCCTCGCACTCGTCGCCTGTCGGTGTGGAAAAAGACTGGCTGGAGCGGGTTGCAGCTGCTGCTATTAGTCCGGGCGCGTGGCCGCCCCGCTTTATGCCGCGCACCCTACCGGGTGGGACATCGGTGCAGAGCTCGTCGTACTGGCCCTCCCGCTGCAGCATGACCGCGACGGACGGCCAGCCAAAGACGGTGCCGGCGATGAGAAAGCTGTGCACTAGCGACGTCCCCAGCACGACCCAGCGGGCCGCCGACCGCGCCATGGTCGGCGCGCCCCGCCGCCTGGCCGCGCCCTAGATCGAGCCGCCGTTTGCCATCGGCTGCCAAACCGGCCGCGTCGCGATAGGAGATCCTGCCCGCCACGTCGATTCCTCGCGGTACGCCGCACGCACAGAACACCCCTCGACCTCTCCGCTGGCCCTTGTGCGTGTCCGCCGGCCCACGAACCCCCCCTCTAAAGGCCGCCGCGACCGCCGCCGCCGCCACCAGCGCCGCTGGCGCCGCCTGCGCCGCCTCTGATGACGTCATCATATGACGTCATAGTTCCGTCTGTAGAGATGGGCACTGCCGTCGTTACCCGTTGCAGACACTATAAAACCCAGTTTGTGGAGCCCCGCCGGGAATTAGCTGACGTCATCCATGGGCCAGCGGCAGAACAGCGGCAGAATAGCGGAACGGGCGCTTGTTTGTATGGCGTTCTGGTGGACAATCGAACGGTCGGCGCCGCGGCAGAATCGGGTGAGCGGAGCCAAACAGAGAACCCCAAGCGCCCCACCTCGCCGACGTGGTACGCGGCGCCCATGGTGCCTGCCCGCCGCTGCTGCTGCTACAGGGCGGCGGGCCCGTCCTTACATGAATGCTGACCCTGAGCCGGCAGAAAGCGCCGCGCGGGAAGCGAGCGACCAGGCACACCGCGCCTTGCGGTGGGCAGCAAAGTGGTGTGCCCATGGCCGCCGCACTCGCGTCCGCGGCGACCCGCCGCCTCGCGCTAGCCGGCGCAGCCCGCGCGGCCGTCGCCCGCCGGGCAGGCGCCGCCGCCGCGTACAGCACCGGCCCGCAGGTAGCGTGGCGTGCCGTAGTGAGGCACGGGGGAGACGCGCGTGCGTACGCTGAGACGCATCGCGTGCTGTCGGGCACCTGAAACACCGCGCACGCCACAGCAAATGTCGGTGCGCGAGGCGCTCAACTCGGCCATGGCCGAGGAGATGCAGCGCGACGAAAAGATTATCCTCCTTGGCGAGGTGCGGCAGGCGTGCTGGCCGTGCGGCCGGCCCCCTCCCTCGCGGTCGCTGATAGGTACGCCGTGCAGGTTGAGCGTTGATGCTGGCTACACAGGAAGTCGGCCAGTACAATGGCGCCTACAAGGTCAGCAAGGGCTTGCTGGAGCGGTTTGGCGAGAAGCGTGTCATCGACACGCCCATCACCGAAATGGTGCGGGGATCGGCGTCGCCAGAGCCGCGTGCAGACAAGAGAGCAACCCCTGACGGCGACCTCCCAACGTGTGTGCGTTGCGGCATGGGCAGGGCTTTGCTGGCATGGCCGTCGGCGCAGCGATGGCTGGCCTCAAGCCCATCTGCGAGTTCATGACCTTCAACTTTTCCATGCAGGCCATTGACCAGGTCCGGCTGCATTTCCGACTGTTGGACGACGACCTTATCGCAGCTGGGCCAACGCCGCTTCTTGTTGAAACGCTGCACCCGAACGTTCGATACAGGTGGTTAACTCGGCCGCCAAGTCGCACTACATGTCGGGCGGCAAGGCGTACGTGCCCATCGTCTTCCGTGGCCCCAACGGCGCGGCCGCCGGCGTCGCAGCGCAGCACTCGCAGTGCTTCGCGGCGTGGTACGGCAGCATCCCCGGCCTCAAGGTACCGTTGACGTGGGAGCGCATCTGCCACGTGGCGCGGCGCTTGGCTCACGCACGGCGGGTGCCACGACGGCACGGCTGAGACGGGCGCCAGGTCATTTCGCCTTACTCGGCGGAGGACGCGCGCGGCCTGCTCAAGGCCGCGATCCGGGACGCCAATCCGGTCGTTTTCTTGGAGAACGAGCTGATGTACGGCGTGTCGTTCCCGATGTCGGAGGAGTCGCTGAGCCCCGACTTTGTGCTGCCCATCGGCAAGGCCAAGGTGGGCGCGCACGGACCGGATGGCTCGAGCGCGATGGACGTTCCTGTGCTGACGCAGTGCGACGGGAGCCCTGCCGGCCGTCTCGGCTCAGGTGGAGCGCGAGGGCACGTCGGTGACCCTCGTCGCGCACTCGCGCCCTGTCGCCGATTGCCTGGACGCCGCCAAGCTGCTCGAGGCGGACGGCATCTCGGCCGAGGTGATCAACCTGCGCTCCATCCGCCCACTGGACATTGACACCATCATTGCCAGGTGCGAGCGCGCTCGCGCCTCTGCTGGCGGCTCGCTGCGATCTATTGACCTGGCGGGGTGGGGGCTGGAGATTTAATTGCTGGCTCGGGCTGGCGCAGCGTGAAGAAGACGAACCGGCTGGTCACCGTCGAGGGCGGCTTCCCCATGTTCGGCGTCGGCGCCGAGATCTCGGCACAGATCATGGAGAGCGAGGCGTACGTGGTCCCGACGCGCTCCCTGGTGGGCCGCCGCGCGACGCCAAGCTCACATGTTGTGTTTGGCGTTTTGTCGGCTTCTCCGTGCAGGTTCGACTACCTCGACGCGCCGGTCCAGCGCGTGACGGGCGCGGACATTCCGATGCCCTACGCAAAGAACCTGGAGGAGCTCAGCCTGCCCAAGCCGCAACAGATCGCCAACGTCGTGAAGCGCATGCTCGGCAAGAAGGTCTGACGCAGCCTGCTAGAGTCTTTATTTCTTGTTCATAGCCCTCGTTGTAAACAAGCGATCCGTTGCGTGAATCATCACTATGCATACATGACGCCCACTTCTGTCAGCTTTCAGCCTAGATATGTCGGAGACTCACGGGGGCGAGGCGGCCGTGCGGCACACGCGAGGATCGATCATGGCTGCCCAAGGTATGCGTGGAAATGGCGGAAAAGGAACGGCTGTTAACGGTTTCAGAGTAAGCTGGGAACATCAACAAGCGCTCCAAATGGGCGGTGCAGTGCCTCGCTTGCCCCAAAGTCGCTTGCGCTAGCGGGCTGCATGGGCCGCGTGCGCCTGCATCCAACGCAGCAGGCAGGCGACCGGCACAGCGGTCGCTGTCGCTGTGACGTCATAGCACATTCCATGGCGGAACATGGCGCTTCGCTGCGCAGCGAACCCACAGAAACGAAGCGCCCGAAATGTTCCGCTTGCGGCGGCAGACGACGACGCAGCGGCGCGACGGCGCAGCGGCACGACGGCGCAGCGGGCCGACGACGAAGCCGTCTGAGAAGCCTGGAAGTCTATGAAAGAAGAGGACGACAAAAGTTGAGAACAAAGCGGAGGAGGCGTCGGTGACGTGTCGCGACGCTTCGTGTAGGGAAAGCTCGCGCAGCCGCCGCCCGTCGCCGAGCTGCGTGCCGTTGAGCACAACAAGGCGAGCGGGCGCGCGGCGACGCGGCCGACGGCCAGTGCCCTTGAGCAACCGCGTAGGAGCGACGCGCACAGCCCGACCAGATCGCCATGGATCTCGACGACGCGACCCTCTCGGTCGAGGAGCGCAGCGCGCGGTACGCTTGCCTCGCCGTGCCGTCGTCGCCGCCTTTGCCTGCGTACTGGAAAACTAAGGCCGGTCGGCCCCGAACGTGGGGCATGCGGGGGAGGCATAGCCGCCGTGCGGCGCGCGAGCGCCGCCTCGCCGAGCTGGAAAAGATGGACAAGGATGTCCAGGCCACGACCGCCGCCTCGGAGGCCGCGCATGCGGACGCGGCAGCGGACGCCAAGCCCGCCGCGGAGACCACTGAGCCAGCTGCCGCTACGACGACGGCGGCGGCGCAGGACGAGGTACGTTGTCATGCACGCCAGCTCGTCAGGTCGATCTAGCGCATCGCGTGCTGATCGACCGGCCTTGGACAACACGGCCGGCGTTATGCAGGCCGCCGAGGCCAAGCCGGCCGAGCCGGCGGGGCCGGCTGCTCCAGCGCCCGCGGCGACTGAGACGTCCAAGTGCGTTCCGGTGGCGCCTACCGCGCAAGCCTAGCTGCTAGCTAATGAGCCTGGCGGCGCGCTTCACGTACCGTACCAGCAGGCCCACGGAGACGGCCGCGGCCAAGGCGGTCTTCGACGAGGACGAAGAGTTTGAGCGCCGGCGGCGTGAGCGCCAGGAGCGGCTCCGCAAGATCGAGGCCGGCGGTACGTAGCAACGGCACCTGGCCATTTCATGGACGCAATTCGCTGAGGCTGGCGCTGGGGTGCGCCCAGCTGCCCGTTCGTTGCCTCCTCGCCAGAGCTCATCGTGGAGCCGAAGCACACCAGCAAGAGCCAGGGCATTGGCCTCGCGCGGCCGACCGGGCCAAACACGGCGTCGTCCCTCTCGAAGGCCGCCGCGTCGGGCCGCAGCAGCCTGTCGGCCTCGGCGTCGCCTGCCAAGGGTCCCACGCCGCTCAGCTCGGCGGGGACCACGCCCCGCACCAGCACCGAAGCCCTGGCGCCACCTACCAAGCTGGGCTCTGAGAGCAGCAGCAAAGCGGGGAGCCAGCCCAATGTTGCTACTGTACGTATTTGACGGTAGCGGAAATCTCAGTGACTTTCTGGGCTAACGCGGGCCATGGCAAGCTGCTTACTCGTTTACTATCAGGATGCTGCTACGACGGTCGATGAGGAGAAGGCCAAGAAGGAGGCCGAGGAGAAGGCCAAGAAGGAGGCCGAGGAGAAGGCCAAGAAGGAGGCCGAGGAGAAGGCCAAGAAGGAGGCCGAGGAGAAGGCCAAGAAGGAGGCCGAGGAGAAAGCCCAGAAGGAGGCGGATGAGAAGGCCAAGAAGGAGGCGGAAGAGAAGGCCAAGAAAGAGGCCGAGGAGAAAGCCAAGAAGGAGACCGCGGAGAAGACGGACGACGCGAAGCTCAAGCAGACCGAGTCGGAAGCGGTGAAGAAGCCTGAGGGCGAGGAGAAGGCTCGCAAGACTACCAAGGACGAGAAGACGAAGGCACGCAAGGGAGAAAAGGAGCGCAAACTCGCCGAAGTCGAGCGCGCGCTGAAAGAGCCGGCCATGCGCGACGGCTCCAAGGCCGCCGAGCTGGAAGAGGCCTTCCGCCGCGAGGAAGAGGAGCGCCAGCGACGCCTGGCAGAACGCCGTGCTCGTCGGCAAGCAATGGAAGCGGGCCTCAGCGACGCTGCCAAGACCGAGGGCACTGCCAAGTCGTCGAAGGCCGACACCGCCGAAGACAAGGCCAGGAAGGCGGAGAAGAAGGCGCGCAAGGCTGCGGAAGCCGAAGCGAAGACGACGGCCGACGGGGACTCTGCCAAGAAGGCAACTGACCAGAGGGACAGCAAGGCTGGCGCGACCGACACCGCCGCAAAGACGGTCGACGAAGAGGAGGCCACGAAGAAGACAGCTGAGGAAGAAGCCAAGAAGAAGGCAGCTGAGGAGGAAGCAGCGAAGAAGGCTGCCGAGGAAGTGGAAGCCAAGAAGAAGGCTGCCGAGGAAGAGGAAGCCAAGAAGAAGGCCGCCGAGGAGGAGGAGGCCAAGAAGAAGGCCGCCGAGGAGGAGG
>Ga0180216_1003432_pt1 | contig 12569 bp, 13 predicted proteins | sample eDN3rd37CBELigMG_FD_128879 | JGI IMG/M metagenome (GOLD analysis project Ga0180216, IMG submission 128879) | Enriched Miracle-Growth compost microbial communities from Emeryville, California, USA - eDNA 3rd pass 37_C BE-Lig MG (version 2)... ...
GCGTGGTGGGGGGGGGGGGGTGGCGGGGGGGGGGGGGGGGGGGGGGGCGGGGTTGGGGGCGGGGGGTGGGGGGGGGGGGGGGGGGGGGGGGGGGGGTCACTTTACCCGGCACGCCCAGTGTGCTCGACATGATTAAGCGCCGGAGCTTGCGGACACGCAACATCAAGATGCTGGTGCTGGATGAGGCCGACGAGATGCTCTCGCGCGGCTTCAAGGACCAGATTTACGAGGTGTACCGCTACCTGCCGCCGGTGCAGGTGGTCCTGCTCTCGGCCACGCTCCCCGTGGAGTGCCTGGAGATGACCACCAAGTTCATGACGGACCCCGTGCGGATCCTCGTCAAGCGTGATGAGCTGACGCTCGAGGGCATCCGGCAGTTCTTCATCGCCGTCGAGAAGGAGGTGCGTCCGGTTGGCCGAACGCCCCAGGGAGCGCGGAGCCAACGACGATTAACCATGTTCAATCGCTGTTGCCGCCGACGCCGCGCCCGCAGGAGTGGAAGTTTGACACGCTCTGCGACCTGTACGACACGCTTACCATCACGCAGGCGGTCATCTTCTGCAACACCCGGCGCAAGGTCGACTGGCTCACCGAAAAGATGCGCGAGGCCAACTTCACCGTCTCGTCCATGCACGGCGAGATGCTCCAGAAGGAGCGCGACGCCATCATGGCCGACTTCCGGCAAGGGCAGAGGTGCGGCCCGTCGGAGCGCGCCGCGGCCAAACACTGCGGGTCGCTTACGCGATGGCGCCGCGCGGTCGACGCCTTTCCCTGCGCGTAGCCGAGTGCTCATCACGACGGACGTGTGGGCGCGCGGCATCGACGTCCAGCAAGTCTCGCTGGTCATCAACTACGACCTGCCGACGAACCGCGAGCTCTACATCCACCGGTACGCGATGGGGCCGAGCGACCGCGAAGGAAACGGGGTGGTTGCGGACGCACGGCACGACCGACAGGGGGGGATGATGACTAGTCGAGATATCGCTAGAGGGCTTGGCCCTGGATGCCGATCTCGCGGCCGCCTGGCCGCGCTGGGGCTTCCAATTTGCACGTCAGCCTGACTCCTCGCGGCATGGACCGGAGAGCGGCGTTTGGCGGTGCGCCGGACGCGGACCCTGACGTGCGGTGGGCCCGTTTCTTTCTTTGGCTTGCCGTCTGCAGCATCGGCCGCTCGGGCCGCTTCGGGCGCAAGGGTGTGGCCATCAACTTTGTGCGCCAGGAGGACATCCGCATCCTTCGCGACATCGAGCAGTACTACGCCACGCAGATCGACGAGATGCCGATGAACGGTACGGCTGTCAGCGCCCAGCCGGCGCTCGCGTGGGCCGCAGGCACATTTTGGGTGGGCGCTCACCGCTTTGTGCGACGCTACCTTGCCGGCTTTGGGGATTTGCAGTGGCCGACCTGATCTAAAGAAAAAAGCTGGACACGTTGTTGGCGCGCACCCTGCATGCGCGGTTGTACAAAGCCTTTGTCGGAGTGGAGGCGCCACTGCCGCACTCCTCGTAGATGTATGCCCATGGAAACCCAAACTAAATCGTAGGACTCGCTGGCTAGAACGGTTGATAGTTGCGAAATTTGCGGTACAAGTCTTCCGAGGCAAGGTGCGCCGCCCACCGGGCATCGTGGACCCGCGAACCGGCCTGCGGTGCCGGCGCCTGTTTGGCCTCGGCCGCCTCCGATGCGGCCCGCTCGTGGCTCTCCAGCCGGTTGGTGGGCTCGGGCGGATTGTACCAGTGGGCCACCTGCCGACCGTGGACGCCCGATACCACTGTGCAGGGGTGCGTGAGCCCGGAGGAGCGCCGCCTCCCTTGGGGACCGGTTCCGCGCCGTACCGGGTGATCGACCATCTTGGCCTTCCAAATGGGGAATGGCACAATGACGCCCGCCGCGAGGTAGGCGTCGTAGACCTTGCGCTGGGCCGGGTCGCGGAGGCAGTCGTACGCCTCCTGGATCGCGCGAAACGTGTCGTCCGCGGCCGCGCCGTCGGCGTGCTTATCGGGGTGGTGCCGCAGCGCCAGGCGGCGGTACTCGGCGGTGATCTGCTCGATCTGCGTGCCGGCCGTGTGCGTGCCAAACGCCCGACGAGCGAGAACGCCGCCTTAGCTGGCTGACGACGGGACGGCAGCCGCCAGGCGGCACCGCCCGTACCGTGCTCGACGGGTGGCAGTTCAGGATGTCGTAGTAGGTCGGCGGCGAGGTATCCGCCGAGGTCAGCACGCCCGCCTTCCGCACCTCGTCCATCTTGCCCTTCCGCTGGTGCTGGCAGCCTGCGACGTCGGTTCGAGCAACGTCGCGCGCGCCTTGGAATTGCCAGCGCCGCGGGGCTGATCGCCCAGTAACCTTATATCGCCGATGCTTTGTCCAGCGTCTGCCCTCTGCCTCTGGGGGCGCTGCGAAGGGCGTTCGTCCCGCACACGGCCGCAGGAGGCGCCGGCGGCTCGAGCTGTCGCGCGTCCGGCGGCCGCGCGGCGCTCCCGAACGGCCGATGACGTCATATTTGGCCACGTGGGCAAGTGGAGAAGGCGACGCAGCGGACGACGCGGACGCGGACGGCGCGGACGCGGACGACGCAGAAGCGGACGACGTACAGGAGCGGACGGCGCGGACGCGGACGACGTACAGGAGCAAGCGTACCACGTGGAGGAATGCATGGACGAGCGGCGGCTGTGTTGAACACCTGAACAAGAGGCGACGATTCAGCCCTCGCCGCCGCTTGGGACGGCCGCGGCCGGCGGCGGGGCACGTGGCCATGGACACGCTGACGGAGCAGGTCTCCCGCTACGCGGCCTACGTCAGCTTCGAGTCCGTGGTGACCTTTTTCCTCGGCCAGCTCTCGCTCGCCATCCTACTGGGCATCCTGGTGGGCGTCTGCCTCTTCCGCCGCGGCAGCGATGTGAGCGGCACGGCGGGCGCCGCCGGCGCCGCGGGCACGGCGGGCGCCCGGTCGCCGTCGCTCTCGCCGGTGGGCACGGCCAGCGCTGCCGGCGGGCCGGGCTCGCCGTACCCGCACGACGCCGCGACCTCGCCGCGGTCCCGCCGGCCGCCGCCCATGCCGCGGACGGCGTCCGGGTCCAGCCCGGCCGGGGGAGAGGCCAGCGCCAGCGACGCCAAGACGGGCACCGCCACCGCCTCGCTGGCCGTACGCATACCGCAACCCCGCGGCTAGGATACATGATGGATCCTGCATGCTCACGCCCTCCGCTCTCGCCCTCGTGGTGAGGCCGGCGCGCAGAACGTGTCGCGCACCGAGACCACCGTGCCGCAGCTGCTGGCGGCGGTGGGCTACGACTTTTTCGACGAGGCCGACCGTGAGTCGTGCAACTGGCTCAACGTCGTGGTCGGCCACTACCTCAGCACGTGCCGCGCCTCCGACACCTTCCGCACGGTGTGCCTCAACGTCGTCAACTCGGCCGTCAACGGGCCGCGGCGCCCGTCCTTTCTGGTACGTGCGCATGGCATGCTGCCAAGCGTGCGGCGCTCGTGCCGCACTGACGCGCTGCGCTCCCGCTAGGGCGCATGTCCGCCCCGCAGGCGCCGGTCATCATCAAGCACGTGAATCTGGGCACCACCTTCCCGATCCTGGACAACATCGGCGTGCAGCCGCACGCGGGGCCCGGGCCCATGCGCCACGTGGTGCGTGGCGGCCTGCGCTGCGGTGCTGTTGTCGATACGTTGGGGCCGGCGGCCTCACGGTGCTTGCCACACCCGCGCGCGGCGTGTCCCGCCGCAGGTCATCGAGGCGTCGATGGTGTGGCACGACCAGATGTCGGTCGAGCTGGAGACGCAGCTCATGGTCAACTTTCGCTCCAGGGTGCTTGCCTCGCTGCCCGTCACCGTCAACGTCTCCGTGGTGCACCTCGTTGGCAAGGTGCCAGGAGACAGGCTCCCGCGGATGGCGTCCGCGGACGTGTGCTAAGTAGGCGCGCTCCCAACCAATACTGCCGTGGTCGTCGCAGGTCCTGCTCAACTTTGTCCACCTGGCGGACGGCCGGCAGGCGATCCACCTCAGCTGCTCGCCGACCATCGACGTCGGCTTTGTCGTCAACTCGTCGCTGGGCCACCGGGCGCGGCTGCACGACCTGCCCCGCATCACGAGCCTCGTCGTCGGCCAGCTGCGGCGCGCCCTGCTGGAGCGGCTCTGCGGACCCAAGGGCGGCATCTTCATCCCGCTGCCGTTCCTGGGCCCGCTGCCGGGCGCGGCGCCCGCCGCGGCGGCGCCGGCCATGCCCGTGGCGTCGCCGCCGCCACCCCCGCCGGCCCAGCCGACGCCGGCGGCCCAACCGGAGCCGAAGGGGCCACTCGCAGCGCCGCCGGGGCCAGCCATGCCCGCGGAACCGCCAGCGGCCCTGTCGGGCACGCCGGCCGGCATGCCCGTGCAGGTGACGCAGCCGATGTTTACAGTGGACCCGGCGAGCGATCGGCCGGTGGCGGTGGCGCGGCCCATGTTTGTCGTGGAGCCGCAGCCGCCGGCGCGCGCCGGGTGGAAGCGCACGGTCGAGCCCAACGGCGCCGCCGCCGCGGCGCTCGTGCCGGCGACGCCGTCGGCGCCGCGCGGCCTCGTCGACCTGTCGCGCGGCGCGCACAGCGGCCTGCCGACGCAGATGGCCTGGGACGCCGTCGACGAGCTGCGGCCGCCGTCCACGCCGTCCACCGTGCCGCCGTCGCCGCTGGGCATCGCGCCGCCGCCGCTCACCACCCCGCCATTCAGCCGGACCGGCGCCGGCGGCGGCGGGAGCGGCGCCGCGGCGCCGCTGCTTGCGCAGCCGTCGCCGCGCCGCGCGGCGGGTCTGGCGGCGTTCGCTGCGGCGGCGGGAGCGGCGTCGTCCGTCAGTGGCGGCAGCAGCACCACCACCACCACCGGCAGCGGCAGCGGCGGCGGCGTGGCATACCCGGTGCCGCCCGAGATCGCGGCCGCCGCTGCAACCGTAGCGTCCATCTCGCACACGGCGCTCGCGACCGCCGCCAGCACTGCGGCGCTCCGCCCGCCCAACGCCCGCGTGTCCACGAGCGGGCCCAGCACGGCGCGGGCGCCGCGTGGCCGGAGCCAGCGGACCAGCTCCGGCGCGAGCAGCGCGGCCGCGTCGGACGACGAGGAAGGCGACTGGTCGTGGCACGACGTTGCCACGGGCCGCCGCGTGGGCAGCAGCAACGGCAGCGGCCGGCCGCGCGCGGCCACACCGCCGGGCACGGACGCGCGGTCGGAGGCGCTGGACGACGACATGTTCTTCGGCCGCGTGCACGCGTCGGCGCCGTGGCCGCTGCGGCGCCGCGCGGGGCGCGACGCCGAGTCGGAGCCGGTCGCCGCCAACAACAACGGCAACAGCGACGACGACGGCGACGGCGACGACCAGCTGCCGGATCCGCTGGACGACGGCCGGCCCATCCGCTTCCTCCGGCCGTCCGTATACCAGTCGCCCAACCTCGGCGGCATCACCGTCACAAAGCCGTGATCGATCGGTCTCCCACGCATTGCATGTACAATAAGGGCATCTGAACTGTAAAGCTACAGTATGCAGTCGCCGGTGGTGCAGCGGGTGTGGGCGGGTACGCAATCGCGCGGCGGGGCGCGAGGGATGCCGGTCGGGCCCACCATCGACGAGTAAGGGCCCAGCGCCGGCCGCGGGGGGGTCCGCTCTGTTTACGCATGACGTCATCACACCGACGCCGGTGCGCCGCTCAGTTGGGAGGCCGGCCGCCGCCATCCGCCGCCGTTGGGACCGCGGGACGCCTATGCCCGACGCCGCTTCCGCGCACCGCCGCCACCGCCAACGGGCTGCTCACCTTCCCAGCGACCGAACGGCGTGCAACATCAGCAGCGTTTGCGGGGATTGCGGGGCGGCAGCGCGGATACTCGCGGGTAGGCCCATCCACTTTTTGACGTGCTTGGACGGCGGGCGGCACAAGCAGCGCGCTGGCGAAGGCTGCGCGCGCGAGCACAAGCTCGGCAGCATCGTCTTTGTGCCTTGCCTGTGCTTGTGGCACTTTCAGCGGCCTCCCACGTCGATGCGGCTCGTGATTACAGCCGTGCAGCGCTGAACCAGACGCTGTCCATGACGGGAGGGTGCCGTCCACCGCGAAGGAGAGGTGCCCAGGCTGCACCGACGACGCAGCAGCGCGTGTTGACACGGGACGACGGGACGAACCACTGGACGGGCATTCGCGGTTAGCGATCGCGCGGCATCGGCGCGAAAGCCGTTCGTAAGCCCGGCGGCATTCCGTCTTAGTCAGCCGGGGCCAACCGTACGCTGATCCTCCGCTAACACGGCGGGAGCAGCGGCGGACGACGTGTGCGCTTGGTGCCGCTCGTGCTGCGCCCAGCGACGCGTCGGGACCCGCTTCGGGCTGCGCCGCCGCCATGGATTTTGGCTGGTTGACCGGCACGCTCGGCGCGGCCGTGGCCGAGGGCCAGCGCGCCCTGCTGGGCGGCCTGCAAGTGGTCGAACAGCAGCTGCTCCACCTGGACCACATGTTCGAGGAGAGCGGCTCGGCCACCGCCGGCTCGGACGGCGCGTCGGCCGCGTCCGGCGCGGGCACCGCCAGCTGTAGCCTCGTGAACGCGGACAGCCTCCGGGCGGACGACGGTACGCCGGCCGACGTGTCGCCCAGCAGTGCGAGTTTGCCGGCTAACGACCACGTCGCGTTCCAATCCCCTATGTCGGCCCTGGCGCTGCAGGCTTCCCTATCACGGAGAGCGTCGTCGCCCTGGGACGGCGGCTCGCCGCGGGCACGGTTGACGAGTACGCCCAGGCCCTCCCGACGCTGCCGCGGCGGCTGGACGCCTTTGAGCTCTCGCCAGCGCAGCAGCGGCACGCGCTCGACGTGCTCATGGCCTGCGAGCAGCTGGCGCAGTTCCGCTACCGCGCCACCAAGCACGACCTCTCCGACGCCGCGTTCTGGGCGCTCTACTTTGCCCACCTGGAGCGCCACTACCAGGCCGAGCACGCTGCCGTCACGGTCGCTGCTGCTACCAGCGCGCCAACTGTGAAGGAGACGCCGCCCGCCGCGACGTCGGCCAACGCACAGCCCGCCCGCTCGTCGCCGCCCCCGCCGCCACGACCTAAGGCGGCCACGCCGCCGCCGAAGCGGCCGGCGTCCGAGCAGCGGCTGCCCATGTCGCCCACCGACGAGTACTTGCTCGTGTCGCCCGCCGACACCTTGCGCACCGAACCAGCCTCGGCGGCGTCGCCGGGCGAGCCGGAGGATGAGTGGACCCTAGTGAATGCGGTGGGATGAGTGCGAATGGCTTCACTATGCGTTGGTAAGGTTGTACATTGTGGCTGTTTGTGCCGTGGCCGAGGTGCCTGTACATGTGTTGTGCTGTGATGGTGCGCGGGGGGATTGCACAGATGGGATTGTACAATAATACAGGGTTGCTGACGGGACTACGGTGTGGCGCGGTGCAGCGCGCTCCGGATGCGCTCCACGGTGGCGTCGACGACGGCCGGATCGGCAAAGACGGTCGGCTGCGTACGGTAGCTGCGCATCTCGGCGGCCGCCGACGCCGAGCCCTCGAACGGCTCCTTGGCGGCCTTGAACTGGTACTGCCGCACGCGCTGCTCGTACTCGGCGCGGTCGAGCTGCAGCAGCTCCAGCACGGCCGCGTCCGCCGCCGGTGGATCCGCGGCGTCCACCCACGCGTACGCGGACTCGCGGCGGAACCAGATCCACTGCCGGCGGGCGTAGTGGCTGCGACGCAGCAGACTCAATCGCGCAAAGCGGTCTGGGCGCATGGTAAATGCGCAGGTACCATTCGTGCCCGCCAACGACGCCGATAGACGCGCACCGCGACGTTTGCTGAAACTCGGCCAAGTACGCCAGGAACGCCTCGCGGTGTGCGGTCACCGACCGCAACGTTGTGTCGGACTAGCGCACGCATGGTAGCTAGGCGGCGCGGGCCACGCACGCATGAGTGACCCACCCTGCATCCTCGCATCGCGCTTCCTGGGTGGGTGGCGGCGGCGCCGCAGTACCTCCAGCCGCGTCAGGTACTCGAGCGTCTGGCGGTAGCCGATGGACCGTCCTGCGGGGCAGAGCAGGTGCAGGCCTTGCCGTCGAAGCGCGATGACCTCCTGAGGCGCCACGGCCACCGCGCTGCTGCACGCCGCGATGTTGTTAGGCCCCGTGGCCCCTGTGCACGCCGCCGGTGCGCAGCACAAACCTCCACCAGGCCGTCGCGGACCATGTGCTCGCACCGCTCGTCGATGCGCCGCATCAGCGGCACGCGCGGGTAGGTCAGAAAGACGCAGCGATAATCCATGGTGTCTGCGGCGCCCCGTTGCGCACGTGAGTAAGCGAGAGGCGGCCGCGCGGGTTCTCAGCGCTCAGCGCCAGGGCCGTGACCTCGAGCGTTCGCAGCGCTGCCCATACCGTCCACGGCCAGCCGCTCCTTGGAGAGCGGCTTGCCCGTCATCAGCACCAAGGCCAGCGCTAAACGCCGCCACGCGCGGCAGGCCGCCACGGCCGCGTGTAAGCGGACGAGGCCCCCCTCGTTCCGCTAGCGCGAGCAACGCGTACCCCGCTCCAGCCGGTAGTAGTCGTTGGCGGAGAGCGACGCGGCGTACTCGGGGTCCACGGCGGCGAGGCGCGCAAGGCTCCGCTGCCAGTGCCCGCCGTCGGCCTGGACGAGCTGGTGGGCCCGCGCGAGCGCGGCCGCGTCAGGCCGGGGCGTGGCGCGCGGCGGCTGGGTGAGCGCGTTGAGGTAGAACCCGGACCCGCCGACCACGCACGGCAGCCGGCCGCGCGCGAGCACGTCCCGGAGGACCTCACGCGCCCGCATCGCAAAGTCCACGGCGCTGTAGCTGTCGTTGAACCCGAGCTCGTCGATGAGGTGGTGCGGCACGGCGGCGCGGACGTCCGCGGCGGCCTTGGCGCTGCCAATGTCGAGGCCGCGGTAGATCTGCACCGAGTCGCCGGACACGATTTCGACGGCCGGCAGCGGGCCCTTCGCCGCAGCCGGGGGGTCCCGCGGCCCGCCCGCCGCCTGGGCAACGCCCTGGGTGGCCGCTGCCGCCGCGAGGCGCAGGGACAGCGCGGTCTTGCCCACGGCCGTCGGGCCCGCGAGCACCAGCACCCGCCGCGCCGCCATGCCGCCACGCGCGCTGCCAACCCGGTCGGATGACGTCATAAAATGGGTTGGCAGGTCGGGCGGCCGGCGCTCGCGTGCGCGCGCTCGGTGGAGACGCTCGGTGGAGGACCTCGCTGGAACGGTGTGTATTGGCTTAGAGCTGCAGCAGCACACGCATGGGCGCGCCGCGGGCGACGGCGCAAATAACAAGTGGCATACACGGGAGGGAGAACACACACACTCACTCACTCAGGCGGGCCGGACCGGCAGGACCTACGCCTTGGGCTTGGCGGCCTTTTCGGAGCCAGCGGTCTTCTTCGCGGCCTTCTTCTCCTTCTTGGCGGCGAGGCTCTCCGACCGGAACTCCTCGTAGTGCTGCACGTGCGTGGTCTCGATCAGGTCCGCCAGGTTGGTCCTGCGCGCCAGAACGCGCGCGACCGAGGCAAGGCGACGTGAGGGGCGGGATCTAAGGAACGCGGAGGCTTCTAAAAGCGCGTGCCTACTTGATGACAAAGTCACGCAGTGCGTTGAAGTCGCAGTGCTCATCGCTCTCGACTGGCGGGGCGGGGCACACCGGGCGCAAGCGTGGCGGCGGCCGCGTGAGGACCATCACACCGTTTCCTACTCTCCTTAGGCGACGACAACGCGCGTACTGCTGACGAAGCCCCATGCGTTCCGCCGCCCGCGCACGGCCTTGCCGTTGATGACAATGTTGCGCTCGCTGCCAACGATGGCAAAGGGCAGCTTCTCCTGCACGGTGACAAGGCCGAAGGGAGAGCGGCCGTGGCAAGGCGGCGTCAGTCCCCGCCGCTACCCCGACCGCTGTTGCGCGGCGGCGGCGCCAGTACCGCAATCTCGGCATTGCGCGCCAGCTCGCCCTCCTCGTAGTCGTTCTTGGCGTTGGTCGGGTACACCTTGATGCCGTACGCGGCAATGTCGCGCTTGATGCGCGCCTTGAGCTCGTCGCGCTCCTCCTCGGTCAGGGTGTCCGACTTGGCGATGACCGGGATGACGTTGACGTACTCGCCGAGCGCCTGCAGCGCGCGCACGTCGAGCGGCTTGAGCCTACGAGCCACGAGCGTACCCACCCTCGCAGGAGCCCGGCGGGGTCAGCGTTGGCGCCGCCGCTCAGCCGGTCACGGGAAGCGCCTCCGCACCCGCGGCTGCTGGGCGAGATGAAGTAGAGCAGGAGGTGGATGCGGGTGTCACGGATGTGGCGCTTGCGGACGACCGCCGACTCCTCCTTGTTGTACGCCTGGTACTGCTCCTGGATGTACCGCAGGATCGGCTCCCAGCTGCGTGCATCGACGCAGCGCGTGGTAGAACGATGGCGGCGGCCGCGTCAGTGCATGCGCCCGAGCGGCATCGTGAGGACGGCCGGCACTGACGCACCCCTTGTCGTTGTTGATCAGGTCGCCAAAGCCGGGCGTGTCGACGATCGACAGCTTGACTTTCACGCCGGCCTCCTCCACCACTGCGCGCGTGGGCCCGCCGCCGATACCAGGGGGGGGGGTAAGGAGCCCGCGCCCGCGGGGTCAGCGGCGCCGGCGCCCAGCCGCCGCACGCGCACAACGGCCGGCCGCTCGTACCATGCGTGACGCGCTCGATCTGCGTGGTCTTGCGGGTCTCTTCACCGGGGCCCTTCGAGCCCTTGGACTCGACGAGGTGCGCCGAGAACAGCGTGTTCGCAAACGTGGACTTGCCCAGGCCGCTGGCGCCTACGGCCAGGCAACAGTGGGCAGTAGAGATTGGGGATGCCAGTGGGCGGTTAGACTGTGCTCCGCCGCGTTGTTTATACGCCGCGCGGGCATGGGGGGCGAGCCAGCGGCGTACCAACGAGCATGACGTTGAACTCGATGGGCCGCTTGAGCGTGTGCGACGTGATCTGCATCGGCAGCGTGTCGAAGCCGACCGTGCCGGTGAGCTTGGACTGTGCGGCGCGCGCGTCAGATGCGCCAACGAGCAATGGCACAGGTCAGCAGAGGTGCCCGCAGTGCCGCGGTCCCGCCGGCGGCGGCGGACCTCGATCACGCGCTCATCCTGGATGTTGAGGTTGTCGAGCGCGTTGGCCGTGCGCTCCACGGGGGTGTCGAAGCCCTCGTCGTTTTCGATTTCGTCGGCCATGGTAGCGGGAGCGGGAGCGGCGAACGGCCGGTGTCGGCGGGTTGCAAAAGAGGTGCAGGGATCTGCCGGGCATGGGCGGCGGACAATTCCGGACGCGCACACACACAGACTGTGGTCAGCATGGGTGGACATGTGCTGGTAGACGCGCGCGGGTGTCGGGTTCGCGGCTTCCAGCCGACGCACGCCGTCCATCACGCAACGCAAGTAGGGCCGTGCGCGTCGCCCGCACTTTCCACCCCCGCCCCCCATAGCTCGTCTTCTTCCGCTTCATCGCGTAGGCACCGCTCTCGTCGTCTGCCTGCCGTCACGGGCGCCGCGCGTCCTGCGTCGTTCTTCGCCGCCGCCGCCGCCGCCGCCGCCGCCGCCGCCGCCGCCGCCGCCGCCGCCGCCGCTTGCGTGCACCGCCCACGTCGCGTGTGACGCGGACCGTCGCTCGTCCTTCCTCGCACCGCTTTCTCTCCTTCCGTGCCTCCGCCACTGTTCTGCTCACCCGCCCCCTCTTCGTCTTCCGCCACCGCCGCCGCCGCCGCCGTCGCCGTCGCCGTCGCTGCCGTCGCAGGCCGTTCTTCAGCCGCTGCCGCCGCCGCCGCCGCCGCCGCCGCCGCCGCCGCCCGCGAGCGAACGCACCTCGCTGAGGGTGTGTGGAATGTGACGTCGCCTGCGTGCCATCCGACACCCGCAAAGGCCCCAACTGCTGTGCGGGAGTGGGGCGCTTACCCTGCCTTCATCGCCATTAGTGAACACCCCTACGTGTCACTAGCTGAGAGAAATGCAGCGTTGGAGGCCCCAACTGCTGTGGGAAAGTGGGGCGCTCCATTGCTACTGATCACTGTTCGCTGAGGGCGACGACGACGAAGAGGGCGAAGACGAAGAAGAGGACGCAGAGGACGAAGAGGACGAAGAGGACACAGAGGGCGATGAAGAGGACGCAGAGGGCGACGACGACGAAGAGGACGCAGAGGAGGACGCAGAGGACGCAGAGGAGGCAGAGGACGCAGAGGGAGAAGAAGAGGACGCAGAAGAGGAGGCAGAGGGCGAAGAAGAAGAGGACGCAGAGGACGCAGAGGACGCAGAGGCCGTTGAACGACGCTGAGGACACAGAGGAGGGCGAAGAAGAGGACGCTGAGGGCGAAGAAGAGGACGCTGAGGGCGAAGAAGAGGACGCAGTGGCCTGCACGGCTCGCAGGGAAGGCGAAAGAGGACGACGCAGAGGGACGAGGGAGAGGACGGTTGCGACGAGGACAGCCCAACAGGACGCAAGGACGACCGGCGTAGGACGAGGAGACGGGCGTGCTGGGTGCTGCGTGTGCGTGGGTCTGATCGCAGGCTGACGCAGGGAGGCGGCAGCGACCGCGCTGGCACGCACCGGAAAGCCGAC
>Ga0180216_1003433_pt1 | contig 12569 bp, 11 predicted proteins | sample eDN3rd37CBELigMG_FD_128879 | JGI IMG/M metagenome (GOLD analysis project Ga0180216, IMG submission 128879) | Enriched Miracle-Growth compost microbial communities from Emeryville, California, USA - eDNA 3rd pass 37_C BE-Lig MG (version 2)... ...
CGCATGGTGCTCCTGAAGGGCGCCGACGAACAGGGCTTCGTATTCTATACCAATGCCGGCAGCCAGAAGGGCCGCGAGCTTTCCGGCAATGCCAATGCCGCCGTGGTGTTTCACTGGAAGTCGCTCAACCGCCAGGTCCGCGTGCGCGGGCCGGTGGAAGCCGTCAGCGAGGCCGAAGCCGACGCCTATTTCGCGACCCGGCCGCGCCAGGCACAGATCGGCGCCTGGGCGAGCCGCCAGTCGACGCCGCTCGAAAGCCGCCTCGCCTTCGAGAAGGCGATTGCCGTCTACGCCGCCAAATACGCGATCGGCGCGGTGCCGCGGCCGCCCTTCTGGGTCGGCTACCGGATCGTGCCGCAATCGATCGAGTTCTGGCACGACCGCCCGTTCCGTTTGCACGACCGCGTCGTGTTCGCGCGGCGGGGCAACGGCTGGGTCAAGACGCGGCTCTATCCGTGAGGGCACGCGATCTCCGTGAAACACGCCAAGCCGCTATCATTCCACCGCCTGCGATGACGAGCACCCGATGACTCCGAACCCGACCGACAACCAGCGACGCCGCATCCTGCTGCTCACCGGCGCCAGCCGCGGCATCGGCCACGCCACCGTCAAGCGGTTCTCCGCCGCCGGCTGGCGCGTCATCACCTGCTCGCGGCACGGTTTCCCGGAGAACTGCCCGTGGGAGATGGGACCGGAAGATCACATCCAGGTCGATCTGGCCAATCCGCAGAGCACCGACGCGGCGATCGCCGAGATCAAACAGCGGCTCCCCGACCACCAGCTCGACGCGCTGGTCAACAACGCGGCGATTTCGCCGAAGGGCGAGGACGGCAAGCGGCTGAGCACCATCGAGACGACGCGCGAGGACTGGCACCACGTCTTCCGCGTCAACTTCTTTGCGCCGATCATGCTGGCGCGCGGCCTGCTGGACGAACTGCACAACGCCCGCGGCTCGGTCGTCAACGTCACCTCGATCGCCGGCTCGCGCGTGCATCCGTTCGCCGGCGCGGCCTACGCGACTTCGAAAGCGGCGCTCGCCGCGCTCACGCGCGAGATGGCGGCGGACTTCGGCCGCCTCGGCATCCGCGTCAATGCGATCGCCCCGGGCGAGATCGATACCGCGATCCTGTCGCCGGGCACGGAGAAGATCGTCGAGCAGATCCCGCTGCAGCGCCTCGGCACGCCCGACGAAGTGGCCAAGATCATCTACGTGCTGTGCACAGAGACGTCGTCTTACGTGAACGGCGCCGAGATCCACATCAACGGCGGCCAGCACGTCTGAGCGCGCGGGTAGACGCGCTCGCCCGGGATGACGGCGCTCACGGCACCGGGACAACAACACCGCCAAAAGAACGGCCGCCGAAGTGCGGCGGCCGTCCAAAACCAAAACTCTAAGAAAACTACTGGCCGTCGCCGGAGAGAGACATCAGCGGCGCGGGGGCCGGTGCGGCGGGCGTCGGCATGGTCACCGTCTTCGGCGCCTTGGGCGCTGCCTTAGGCGCCGCTTTGGGCGCCGCGGCCTTTTTCGGCGCCGCCTTCTTTGCCGGCTTCTTCGGCGCGGCCTTCTTTGCCGGCTTCTTGCCGGCCGCCTTCAGCGCCTTCGTCTTGGCCGGCGCCGCCTTCACTCTCGCCTTCTTCGCTTTTGCCTTCTTACGCTTCTTCGCCATGTGATCGATCTCCCGATCGGTTGAAGCAGACTTCTCCACGGAGGCACCGCGCTTGCCTGGCGCGGCCCGGCTCCCGCCTGCTCCGGCCGCCTCAGGCGCTGGTGAGTGCCTCAAGCTTCCGCAGCGGCTCCGGCATCGGCCCGCCGGTCGCCCAGTCGATCAGCTCGACAGTGTGGACGACGGGGATAGCGGTGCCGGTGGCGATCTGTGTGATGCAGCCGATATTGCCGGCAGCGATCACATCCGGCTGGAGCCGTTCTATGTTGGCGACTTTGCGGTCACGCAATCGGTCCGCCAGCGAAGGCTGGAGAAGGTTGTAAGTGCCCGCAGAGCCGCAACACAAATGGCCTTCAGGCACATCTTTGACGATGAAACCAAACTTGCAAAGCAAATCTTTCGGCTCGCGCACGATCTTCTGTCCGTGCTGCAGAGAACATGCGGAATGATAAGCAATAGTAAGGTTGGCGGGCGCCGGCGCGGCCGGCAAATTAAGGGTGGATAGATATTCGCTGATGTCCTGCGCCAGCGCCGAGACGCGCTTTGCCTTTTCGGCATAGGCCGAATCAGTGCGCAGCATGAAGCCGTAATCTTTGACGGTGGTGCCGCAGCCGGACACGGTCACGAGGATGGCGTCGAGCCCCTCGCCCTCGATCTCGCGCGTCCAGGCATCGACGTCGCCGCGCGCGAAGGCCAGCGCCTCGTCCTCGCGCCCCATGTGATGGGACAGCGAGCCGCAACAGGCTTCGCCCGCCGCCACCACCACCTCGATGCCGTTGCGGTTGAGCACGCGGATGGCCGCCTCGTTGATCGAGGGCGACAGCACCGGATTGATGCAGCCGGCGAGCAGCGCCACGCGGCCGCGGCGTGGACCCTCGGCCGGGAACACCTTACCGGTCTCGGCCGGCGCCGCCGGCATCGTGGCTGGCGAAAGCTTGAGCATGGCGGCAAGCCGCGTCAGGCCGAGCGCGTGCAGCACCGGCGCGAAAGGCTTGCCGAGCCAGCCCGCCACCACCGCGAGCCGGAACAGCGACGGGTTGGGCAGCACCTTGGCCAGGAGGCCCCGCATGAAACGGTCGGCGAACGGCCGCTTGTAGGTCTTCTCGATGTGATCGCGGGCGTGGTCGACGAGGTGCATGTAGTGCACGCCCGACGGACAGGTCGTCATGCAGGACAGGCAGGACAGGCAGCGGTCGATGTGCTTGGCCACCTCGCGGGTCGCGGGGCGGTCCTGCTCCAGCATCTCCTTGATCAGGTAGATGCGGCCGCGCGGGGAATCGAGCTCGTCGCCGAGCAGCACATATGTCGGACAGGTGGCGGTGCAGAAGCCGCAATGGACGCAGGCGCGCAGGATCTTCTCCGAGACGGCGACCTGCGGATCGGCGAGTTGCGCGAGGCTGAAGTTGGTTTGCATCCGGTGCTTTCGAGGCTCTCCAGGCCTCATGGTCATGAGCGCTCCGCAGGAGCGCGTCTCGAACCATGGGACCCCGGTACGGGCCGCCCCTTCCTGCGAGACGCATTGCTGCGCAATGCTCCTCAGGACGAGGCGGGACAAGGCGAAGGCGTTGCCCGCTCACGCGGCGACGACACAACCACCATCCTTGTTTGCGCGCCTAGGTCAACCCGCCGCGGGGTTCTCGATGCGGGCGTGCTGCTCCAGCGTCTCCGGCATCATGAGGTAGAGCGCATCGCAGATCTCGGCCGGCAGGTGCCCCGGACCACGGCAGCGCCCCGCCGCCGCGGCGCCGGCCGCGCCGAACACCGCGAGGGCGGCGAGCGCCGCTTCGCGCGGCGGCCGCACCGCCGTGAAGGCGGCAACGACCGCGCTCAAGGAGGCTCCGAGCGCGGTGGACAGCGGCATCAGCGCATGGCCGGCGCGAACGGCAATGGGGGTGCCGCCGCCGGTGACGTAATCGATCTCGCCGGTGACGGCGACGACCGCGCCGGTGCGTTTGGAGAGCGCCATGGCCGCGCCGCGCGCCTCCTCGGCCATGCCGGGGGATTCGATGCCCTTCCCGGCCGAAGCTTCGCCCGCGAGGCTGAGAATTTCCGAGGCATTGCCACGGATCACATCGGGCGACAGCGCCGACATCGCGACCGCGGCGTGCGTGCGATAGGCGCTGGCGCCGCAGCCAGCCGGATCGAGCACCCAGGGCTTGCCCACGGCGCCGGCCCGTGCGGCCGCCTTGCGCATGGCCGCACTCCAGTCCGGTGAAAGCATGCCCATGTTGACCACGAGAGCGTCGGCGGTGGTGACGAAATCCTCCACCTCCTCGACGGCATGGGCCATCGTCGGCGAGGCGCCGAGCGCGAGCAGCGTATTGGCCGTGACGGCCATCGCCACATGGCTGGTGATGGCGTGAACGAGCGGGCGGCGCGCTCGGATGTCTTCAAGAGCCGACCACACGTCGGCAAGAGGCAGGTGAACGGGCATGGCAGCTCCCAAGGGCCGCCCCGCAGAAGATGATGCTGTGAATAGCTCGTCTCGCCTCAGCTCAGCCGACGTGGGCCGCAGCAGTCCGATGGGCTATCCGGAGAACCGCTCCTCAGCGCCCTTCGCGAGGCACCCCGATAGGGGACAATGCTACCCGAGCACCCCGAAAAAACGCAACCGAAAGTTTATATACCCGCCCACATCCGTCCGGGGTTGAGCACACCCGTGGGGTCGAAGCTATCCTTCACCCGCTTGTTGAGCGCGGCGATCGCGGCAGCTTCCGGCTGGAAGACATCGACCGCGGCGCGCACCGCGGCCGGCGCGCGGATCAGCGTCGCGTGGCCGCCGAGCTCGGCAACGGCGGCGCGGATCGAGCCGGCATCCGGCTCGTCCTCGAACGGCATCGCCACCCAGACGAGACCGCCGCCCCAGTCGTAGAACATCTGCGCCGCCGGCGTGACGAGATCGACCAAGCGATGCGCCTGTGACGGCGCGGTCGAAATGCGCCAGAGCGGACGCTTGCTGGCTGCCTCCGAGACGAAGGGCTTGAGATCGCGAATGCTCCTCCAGAGCCGGCGCGACTCTCGGTCTTCCACCAGCGTGACCGCCCCGAACGGCGCCATCAGCGCGGCGAGCGTTTCCTTGCGCGCGGCGACGGACGGCGCGTGGCCCTCGAGCCGCAACGCGGTGGCGGCTCCCGCCTTGGGCAGGCCCTCGAAGAACGAGGCAATATGATCGGGCAGATGCGCGGCGCCAGACACGTCCGCCGAGGAGCCGAGCGCCGTGCTCATGGCGAGGCAGGCCTGCGCGTCGTCGAGATCCTCGACCAGCACGGTCACTTCGGTCTCGGCCTTGGGGAGCACCTTGATCGTCACGTCGGTCATGGCGGCGAGCGTGCCGAAGGAGCCGGCGAACAGTTTGCACAGATCGTAGCCGGTGACGTTCTTGACCACGCGACCGCCGGACTTGACCGTCTCGGCGCGGCCCGTGACTGCGGTAACGCCGAGGAAGTGATCGCGCGCCGCCCCGGCCTTGAGGCGCCTCGGACCGGAGAGATTGGTGGCGATGGCCCCGCCAAGCGTGCCCTGCCCGGCTTCACCGCCGTAGAGCGGGCCGTAGTCGGCGGGCTCGAAGGCGAGTTCCTGGTTGTTCTGGTCGAGCAGCGCTTCGATGTCGGCGAGCTTGGTGCCGGCGCGCGCCGACAGGATCAGTTCGGCCGGCTCGTAGAGCGTGACGCCGGCAAGGCCGGAAAGATCGAGCGTGATGTCGCTCTGGCTCGGCCGCCCGAGCGCGCGCTTGGTGCCGGCGCCCGCCACCTCGAGCGCCTTCTCATGGGACACGGCCCAGCGGATCGCGTCCTCGACCTCTTTGCCGTCGCGGGGTTTCAGCGTGTCGGTCACAGGTTCTCCCACAGCTCCTTGCGCGCGCCATGCACCACTCGCAGCACGATCACCTCGTCGTCAAGAACGCGGTAGAAGACCACGTAAGGATAGCGAAGCAGCGGGACGCGGCGGACGCCGGGCCGCTCGGCCACTTCCTGGAAACTTTGCGGAAATTGGCCGATACGTTTGCTGATCTGGCGATGCGACGTTCAAAGCGCTCCGCGGCCTCATGATTTTTCGCGTCAAGGTCGGCGAGGATCCCGTCCAGCTCTGCCAAAGCAAGGCGAGAGAACCGGACCTTCATGCGCGGCGATACTTGGCGAAGATCGCCTCGACTTCTTCGTCGCTCGCGATCTCGCCCTTCGAAACGGCAGCGAGCGCTTCGTCGATGGCGCGCAACTCGTCGGCACTGGCATGATAGACGCCGTGCCGCCGCGCTTCGATCTCAAGCGCGACCTGGGCGAGTTCTTCCCGATCCTGTTCGGACCAGGATTCCGCGCGCGTGAGGACCTTCTTCAAGTTGATCGTCATCTAATCACCCTACCACAGTCCACCCGCGCGCGCAGCCAGCCTCAAAACCTCGGAATATCCGGGAACGGCAACTGGCCGCCGGAGATGTGCATGCGGCCGAGTTCGGCGCAGCGGTGCAGCGCCGGAAACACCTTGCCGGGATTGAGCAGGCCCTTGGCATCGAAAGCGCATTTGACGCGCTGCTGTTGATTGAGATCGGTCTCGTTGAACATCGTCGGCATCAGGTCGCGCTTTTCGACGCCGACGCCGTGTTCGCCGGTCAGCACGCCGCCCACCTCGACACAGAGCTTGAGAATGTCGGAGCCGAAGTCCTCCGCCTTCTCCAGTTCGCCCGGCACGTTGGCGTCGTAGAGGATGAGCGGATGCAGGTTGCCGTCGCCGGCATGGAAGACATTGGCGACGCGCAGGCCGTATTTCGCCGACATGTCCTTCATCGCGGCGAGCACCTGCGGGAGCTTGGCGCGCGGGATGGTGCCGTCCATGCAGTAGTAGTCGGGGGAGATACGGCCGACGGCCGGGAACGCCGCCTTGCGGCCCGCCCAGAACAAAAGGCGCTCCTGTTCGGAGGTCGAGCCCTTGCACGAGACGGCGCCGCAGTCGCGCGCGATCTTCTCGACGCGCTCGATCAGATGATCGACCTCCGGCGCCGGCCCGTCGAGTTCGACGATCAGCAGCGCTTCGACGTCCAGCGGATAGCCCGCGCGCACGAATTCCTCGGCGGCGTGGATCGCCGGTTTGTCCATCATCTCCATGCCGCCCGGAATGATGCCGGCGGCGATGACTTTCGACACGCAATCGCCCGCCGCTTCCGATGACGGAAATCCGACCAGCAATGCACGCGCCGTCTCAGGCTTCTTCAACAGGCGGACGGTCACTTCCGTGACGACGCCGAGCAGACCTTCCGAGCCGGTGATCAAACCCAGGAGATCGTAGCCCGCGCTGTCGAGATGCTTGCCGCCGACGCGGATTACCTCGCCGGTGATCAGCACGATCTCGCAGCCGAGCACATTGTTGGTGGTCATGCCGTATTTGAGGCAATGCACGCCGCCGGAATTCTCGGCGATGTTGCCGCCGATGGTGCAGGCGATCTGCGACGACGGATCGGGCGCGTAATAGAAGCCGGCATGCGCCACGGCGTTCGACACGGCGAGGTTCGTCACGCCCGGCTCGACCACCGCGACGCGGTTCTCGAAATCGATCTCGCGGATTTTATTGAATTTGCCCATGCCGAGCAGCACGCCGTCGGCGAGCGGCAACGCGCCGCCCGACAGCGAAGTGCCCGCCCCGCGTGGCACGACCTTGATGCCCTCATCGTAGCAATAGCGCAGCACCGCGGCGACTTGGCTCGTCGTCTCCGGCAGCACGACCACCATCGGCGTTTGTTTATAGGCGGTGAGGCCGTCGCTCTCGAACGGTTTCATTTCCCGCTCGCTCGCGATCACGCCCTCGCCCGGCACGATGCTTCGCAGCGCTTTGACGATCTTGTCACGCCGCGACAGGACCGCCGCGTCGGGCTCCGGCATCTTGACCGACATTTTCCATACCTCCCGGCTCGCGCTTGGCGCGCCGTGCAACATACCAGCCATTCGGCGGTTGACCCAACACTGGCACAAGTTCCGAAAATGGAATATGGGGCTTTGACCCCTTTGAACTGGGAAGAGGAGCGTTGCAATGAAGTTGGGTGTGGCGATTGCCGTTGCGGCCATGACTATGATCTCGCAGGCCGCGCAGGCGCAGGACGTTGCCGCCGGCGAGAATTCGTTCAAGAAGTGCCTGGCCTGCCACGCGATCGGCGAAGGGGCGAAGAACAAAGTCGGCCCCGAGCTCAACGGCATCGACGGACGCACGGCCGGCACCGCGCCCGGCTATTCTTACTCGGCGGCGAACAAGAACTCCGGCATCACCTGGAACAAGGAAACGTTCCTCGAATACATCAAGGACCCGCGCGCCAAGATTCCGGGCACCAAGATGATCTTCGCCGGCATCAAGAACGAAAAGGAAGCGAACGACCTGTGGGCCTACCTCGCCTCCTTCGGACCTGAAGGCCAGAAGAAGTAAAAGCGCCAAGGACGGCACAGGCGCGTCCCTGAAGACTGCGAAAACGCCGCGGCGCGACCCCCATTGACCTTAGTCAAGGCCGCGCCATGATAGGACGGTAATTTGCTGCTCGCGGGCGCTGGGCTCGGGTGAGGAGACATTGCAGTCATGGTTAAGGATATTGTCGTCAATCTCGGTCTGGGCGATCACGACCCGGCCAGCGAATTTGCCGTTTCATTGGCCGAGACATTCGACGCCCATCTTCTTGGCGTCGCATTTGCTTACGAGCCGGTCATTCCCGGCTCCGTGATGGGCGGCATTCCGCCCGAGTTCATCGAGGCCCAGCGCACCGAATCCGACAAGAAAGCGCGCGCCGCGATCGAACGCTTCACCGCGGCGGCCAAGCGCTCCGGCCTGTCGTTCGAGACCCGCGTCGTCACCGCTTCGATCTCGAGCGCGGCCGAACAGCTCGGCCGCATCGCCCGCCGTTTCGACCTTGCGGTCGTCGGCCAGCCGGAGCGCGACAGCGGCGTGCCGGAGGAAGTGATCGACGAAGGCGTGCTGTTCGAGAGCGGCCGCCCCGTCGTCTTCGTGCCGTACATCTTCAAGGGCGCCGCCAAGCTCGACCGCGTCATGGTGTGCTGGGACGGCGGCCGCGCCGCCACCCGCGCCATCGCCGACGCGATGCCGCTGATGCAGAAAGCCAAGCAGGTCGAGGTGGTGATCGTCGCCACCGGCCGGCCCAAGAGCGACGAAGTGCCCGGCGCCGATCTCGGCCAGCACCTCGCCCGTCACGGCCTCAAGGTCGAGGTCAAGCGGATCACCTCGCCGGACATCGACGTGCCCTCCACGCTCCTGTCCTACGCGGCCGACTCCTCGGCCGATATGCTCGTCATGGGCGGCTACGGCCATTCGCGCTTGCGCGAGTTCGTGCTCGGCGGCGCCACCCGCGGCCTGCTCGAGTCCATGACCGTGCCGGTGCTGATGTCGCACTGAAAATAGCCGCGTATGTCCGCTCATTCCCGCGCAAGCGGGAAATCCAGGGCAGAATTGCACGGCCCCATCGCTGGTCGGCTGGAGCCGACGAGCGCACCAGAGGATGCCAACATCGGCTGACCCCGATGTTGGCGCGCGGGAACGAGCGGAGACCGGCATGCTCTCACGCCGCGTCACGAGCATTGCAGGCGACAAGCTGCTCCTGCGGCCGCTCACGGTCGACGACGCCGCGCTCTATCCCGACTTCCTCGCCGACGTGACCACCGACGACCTGCGCCTGCGCTTCTTCGCGCCGATGCGGCAGGTCAATCCCGATCTCATCCACAAGCTGATCCACTACGATCCCAAGCGCGCCATGGCCTTCGTCGCCCTCGACGAGGCGACCGGCAAGCTGCTCGGCGTGGTGCGCCTGCACGACGACGCCGACGGCACGAGCGGCGAATTCGCCATCCTGCTGCGCTCCAATCTCAAGGGGCACGGCATCGGCTGGCTGCTGATGAAGCACATGATCGTCAACGCCAAGGCCAAGGGCCTGCGGGCCGTGCGCGGCCAGGTGATGAGCGAGAACACCACCATGCTGCAGATGTGCGGGGAGCTCGGCTTTCACATCGTCGCCGACCCGCTCGAACGCGGCATCCAGGATGTGACCTTGCCGCTCGACGAAATCCCGCCGGAAGCGACCTACTTCCCCTGAGCCGCATTCGCCTTCGGCAGCACGGTCTGCACGACGAGGCCCTTGGCATGCGCGTCGAACAGGCCGAGCGCGCGCAGCGACAGAAGCGCCGCGTTCTGCACCGCGTCGCGCGCGGGGCCGTCGCCGTCATAGGTCGGCGCCAGCGGGCCGAGCAGCCCCTCCATCAGCGCGCCGACGATCGCCGGGGCGGTCATGCGGGCGTCCTGCTCGGGCAGCAGCTTGCGCGCGATCGCGATGTTGATGCGGTCCTGCAGCTCGGCGGCGAGCGACTGCCGGAAGTCGAGCCTCAGGGCGTCGACCTCGGCGTCCACCGGCTCGGCGATCACCGCCCAGGACAGACGCCGTTCGGCCAGCGCCCGCGCCGCGAAAGTCGCGATGGCGGCGGCGAGGGCCGACAGCGGGCCCGGCGCGGCATTGGCGGCGGCGCGCATAGCGGCCAGCTCGCGCTCGGCGACCGCGTTCGTCAGCGCGGCAACGAGGTCGTTCTTGGACGGGAAATAGCGATAGACCGTGCCCGCGGCGATGCCGGCCCGCTCGGCCACCGCCGCGATCTGCACCGCCGCCATGCCGCCTTCGGAGGCGAGCTTCTGCGCGGCCTCGATGATCGAGCGCTCGCGCTCGGCCATGCGGCGGACGACATTGGCTGTGCGACGGTAGGGCATGCAGAAATACTGAACGCTGATTCAGCGTAGAGCGCAATTATTCAGGCTCACTTTTTCAAAGGCACTCCACGGTCCTGTGCACCATGGAATACGCCGAACACCGTCACTTCCCCAGCCTGCGCGTCAATGCGATAAATGATCACGTAAGGCAGCCCGCGTCACCCACGCGGGTTCCGGGCCATCGCCGACATGACCAAGATGGGGAAATTCGCGCAGACGATTGGCCGCTGAGCGAATGCTTCCGATGACCCGCCGCGCCGCGACAGGATTCCGGTCGGCCAGAAATTCATAGATGGAGGCAATGTGGGCGGTAGCGTCGGATGTAAAACGCAGCCTCATAGGCCGCATTTCTTCCAAAGCGCTTCCATCTCCTGGTCGGTGGCAAACCGCGCCGAACCGTCGCGAATTTGCTGCTGAATTCGTCGGACCTCTTCCAGCTGCTGCGGCGACAGTCGAAGGCGGCCGGCTCGTTGCGCCTCCAATTCGAGCAGCACATGCGCCGCCTCGTCCTAACGCTCGTCAGGCCACCGGCTCACACGCTCTAGGACATCCCGCAGCAGTTTGGTCATACGACAAATATAGTCGGAAGGACCGGGCGGCGCGAGGCCCCCCACGCGCCGCGCTCCTCCGCTCACCTGCACTCGGCACCCTCTCCCCGCGCACGCAGGGAGAGCGAAACATAGAAGGCCCTACTTCCCGCCGAGGGCCTTTTCACGGATGCCCGACAGCGTCATGCCGGGCGAGATCGCCTCCGGATCGACCTTCAGATGCACGATCGAGGGCTTGCCGGATTGGCGCGCCGCCTCGAACGCCGCCGGGAAATCGGCCGTCTTCTCGACGCGCACGCCGAAGCCGCCGAAGGCCTTGGCGTATTCGGCGAAGTCCGGATTGCGCAGATGTGTCGCGATCACGCGGCCGGGATATTCGCGTTCCTGATGCATGCGGATCGTGCCGTAGAGGCTGTTGTCGTAGAGCACGATGACGATCGGCAATTCGTATTGCACGGCCGTCGCGAAATCCTGCCCGGTCATCAGGAAGTCGCCGTCGCCGGCAACGCACACCACGGTGCGGTCCGGATACAGCGTCTGCATGCCGACCGCGGCGGGAAAACCGTAGCCCATCGAACCGGAGGTCGGACCGACCAGACCGCCATACTGGCGCACGCGATAGAAGCGATGCACCCAGCCGGTGAAGTTGCCGGCGCCGACGGTGATGATGGCCTCGCGCGAGAGCTTGTCGCGCAGCCACGTCATGCACTCGCCGAGATTGACGTTGCCCGGCTGCGGCGTCGCCTTCTCGCTCCAGGCGAGATAATCGGCGTGCGCCGTCTCGCTCTCGCCCTGCCACGGAATCTCGTTCGGCGGCTGCAGGCCTTCGAGCGCCGAGCAGAACGCGGTCGGCGAGGCGTTGATGGCAAGATACGGGTGATAGACGCGCCCGAGCTCCTCGGAGCCCGGATGCACATGCACGAGCTTCACCTGCGGCTCGGGAATGTCGAACAAAGTATAGCTTTGCGACGGCATCTCGCTCATGCGCGAGCCGATCAGCAGCACGAGATCGGCCGCCTTCACGCGCGCGAGCAGCTTCGGGTTCGGCCCGATGCCGAAATCGCCGGCGTAGCAGGGATGCAGCGCATCGAAGAGATGGCCGCGGCGGAAGGTCGTCGTGACCGGAAGCTGGAAGCGTTCGGCGAACCGCATGAGCGCGGCGGTCGCCTGCTCCGACCAGCGGCTGCCGCCGACCATCACCACCGGACGCTTGGCCGCCCACAACAGCTTCTGCAGCCGGCTCATGTCGGTGAGGCCGGGCCAGATCTCCACCGGCTCGACCGCGCGCGCATCGGGCGTCACGACGCGCTCGGTCAGCATGTCCTCCGGCAGCGCGATGACGACCGGACCCGGCCGGCCGCTGCAGGCGGTGTGGAAGGCGCGCTGCACGATCTCGGGAATGCGCGCCGGATCGTCGATCTCAGTCGCCCATTTCGCCATGGTGCCGAACACGGCGCGGTAATCGAGCTCCTGGAAAGCTTCGCGGTCGCGCATGGCGCGGCCGATCTGGCCGACGAACATGATCATCGGCGTCGAGTCCTGGCGCGCGATGTGGACGCCGGCGGAGGCATTGGTCGCGCCGGGGCCGCGCGTGACGAAGCAGATGCCGGGGCGACCGGTC
>Ga0180216_1003435_pt1 | contig 12566 bp, 14 predicted proteins | sample eDN3rd37CBELigMG_FD_128879 | JGI IMG/M metagenome (GOLD analysis project Ga0180216, IMG submission 128879) | Enriched Miracle-Growth compost microbial communities from Emeryville, California, USA - eDNA 3rd pass 37_C BE-Lig MG (version 2)... ...
GAACAGTTCGCTGTGAGACATGCCGTAGGTGCGCCCCATCTCGACGAGTTGTGTATCCACCGTCCGGATGCCGTGCTGCGTATTGATGTAGATCGGGAAGAAGACGCCGAGCGCGACGAGGAAGATTTTCGCAACCTCATCGATGCCGAACCAGAGAATGACAAGTGGTATCAGCGCCAGGTGGGGCACGTTGCGGATCATCTGCAGCAACGTGTCCGTCAGCCGCTCGCTCCTGTTCGACACGCCGTTGGCAAGCCCCAGGAGAAAGCCGATCGAACCGCCGATCGCGAGACCAGTGATCGCGCGCAGAGAGCTAATCCAGACATTCTCCAACAGCTCTCCACTGAGCAACAGCCGGGAGCCAGCCGCCAGAACCTCGCTTGGCGCCGGCAGCACGCGTGACGAGATCCAGCCGGCGCGGCATGCGGTCTCCCACGCCAGAAGGAGTGCAATGGGCAGCGCCCACTGCACCAGGTTGGCCAGCGCGTGCCGGCTTTGCTTCGACTTGCTCATGACTGCGCCGTCTGCCGCTCTTCGGGCCGGTAGTCGTTGGCGATCGTCTCGCCGAACGGGCCCGTGTTGACAGGAGCCGTGAAGCGCGGACTTGCGTGCGACAGTGGCAGCAGCGGGAACACCAGCTCCGCAAAGCGGTAGGCTTCTTCGAGGTGCGGATAGCCTGAGAGAATGAAGGTATCGACACCGATCTTCATGTACTCCTTGATGCGCGCTGCGACCGTCGCCGGATCGCCGACGAGCGCGGTGCCGGCCCCACCCCGCACCAGCCCGACGCCTGCCCAGAGATTGGGCGAAACCTCGAGCTTGTCGCGCCGGCCGCCATGCAGCTCGCGCATCCGTTTCTGGCCGACTGAGTCCATGCGATCGAAGATTTGCTGGGCCGCGGCGATCGTCGCCTCATCGACGTGCTCGATGAGCTTGTCTGCCGCCGCCCAAGCCTCGGCACTCGTCTCGCGCACGATCACGTGCAGGCGGATGCCGAACGACAGTTTGCGCCCGCGTGAGTGCGCGAGTTCGCCGACTTGCTTGATCTTGGCGGCGACCGCCGCTGGAGGCTCGCCCCACGTCAGATACTTGTCGACGATATCCGCGGCGACGGCGTGCCCTGCCTCGGACGAGCCTCCGAAGTAGAGTGGCGGTCCGCCCACCTGATGCGGCAGGAACAGCAGACGGCCGTCCTCGATGCGGAAGTGCTTGCCCTCGTAATTGACTTTCTGGCCGGCAAGCAGGCCCTTGTAGACGGTCAGGAATTCGCGTGTGACCTCGTAGCGCTCATCATGGCTCAGGAAGAGGCCATCACCCTTGTTCTCGACGGGGTCGCCACCGGTAACGACATTGATGAGAAGCCGCCCGTTGGAGATCCTGTCCAGTGTCGCCGTCATGCGCGCGGCGACACCCGGAGACTGCAAACCAGGGCGCGCGGCGACGAGGAAACGAAGTTGTTTCGTCAGCGGCGCAAGCGCGGAGGCGACGACCCAGGAATCTTCACAACTCCGGCCCGTGGGCAGCAGGACGCCGTAGTATCCAAGGTCATCCGCCGCCTGCGCAATCTGCTTCAGATAGTCGAGCGTAACAGGGCGGCCACCGAGCGAGGTACCGAGATAGCGCCCGTCACCATGCGTTGGCAAAAACCAGAGAACGTTAGCTTCTTTTTGTGGGACGATGCTCATTGACCGACCTTCCTGACAGCGTTTGCGATAACGATTGGCTTCGGAATGAGGCCCAGGGCGTGGAACGTGTCGGCAATGCGCTGCTGCTCGGCGACTGTCTCGGCATCCAGCGGTTTGATGCCGTAGGATTGGCGTTCGAGGGCCACGGTGAGAACAGGCACGGGAATGCCGACCAACGGGCTCAGCTGCTCTGCAACGGCCTTGATGTCGGTCTTGGCCCAGGCGTCGACCTCGGACAGCTCCTTCAGCACGACATCAACGATGTTCGGATTCGCCTCAGAGAATTTCTCTGTCGAGAGATAGAACTGGTGGTTGGCGACGATCCCCTCGCCGTTAGCGAGCGTCCGCGCTCCGGTTGCCGCCTCAGCGGCCGCCTGGAATGGATCCCAGATCACCCATGCATCGACCGAGCCGCGCTCGAAGGCCGCGCGTGCGTCTGCCGGAGCCAGGAACGCCGTCTGGATTTCGGAATACTTCACTCCCGCTTTTTCGAGCGCCTTCACCAGCAGGTAATGGACGTTTGAACCCTTGTTGAGCGCAACCTTTTTGCCCTTGAGGTCTGCCACCGTCTTGATGGGGCTGACCTTGGGGACGAGGATAGCCTCACCGCGCGGAGCGGGCGGCTCATGCGCCACGTAGACGAGCGGCGCGCCAGCAGCTTGCGCGAAGATCGGCGGCGCCTCGCCTGTATTGCCGAAGTCGATCGCACCAACATTGAGGGCTTCCAGCATCTGCGGACCAGCGGGGAATTCAGTCCACGTTACCTTGAAGCCCAGTCCCTTCAGCTTGTCTTCAAGCGTGCCCTTACTCTTCAGAAGCACGAGTTTGCCGTACTTCTGGAAACCGATGCGAATGACTTCATCGTCGGCATGCGAGGGCGCCGTCGCCGCCACTATCGCCAGAGCAGCCGAAGCCACCGCGAGAAACGCGTTGCGCATTGTGCTCATTTGGCATGGTCCCTTTATTACAATTTTGACATTTTTAAAAACTTAGCAGCCATTTTCTCATTGCCGCGACCTTGGCTGAACGCGCACAGACTCGCTGACTTTCGCCATGACCTTGCTACTACAAAGCCCGAAAAGCAGATTTGAATCGGACCATAGAACGGCATTGGCGATGTTCGACAGCAAAAATGCCAACACGCTCAGAACGCACATTGCGGCCTCCTCTTTCATTGCGCCGCCTCACCGCAACAATTACATTGGGGAAGTCTCAACTAATGCTCGCCAAAAGAGAACGAAGAAAAAAAGATAAGCAAATGAGCGCTGACACAAATCGCGCAAAGCAATGCGCACTTCGGGCGACCATAAGGTTGCCGTACGCGTTTATTGGATCTGGAGTTCTTTCAGCTGCATGCCATTCATAGGTATTATGCATTCAGGCGACGCGAGCGTGCTTCGGTGCCCTCGCTGGAACGTGGCATCAAGCGAAGCAGCTCCTGCAGCTCGGCCCTGGTGAAGGCATCGAGCGCGGAGAAGGGCTCGTCGAGCAGCAGGACGGACGGCCGGCCGACGAGTGCGCGAGCAATGGCCACGCGTTGCGCCTGCCCGCCGGACAGCTCGCGCGGCCACATCACGGCCTTGTCCGTGAGACCGACGCGGTCCAGCGCCGCAGCCAAGCGATCTCTCTTCTCCCGCGCTGACAGATCCGCCAGCCCGAAGCCGACGTTGTCAGCTACGCTTTCACATCCACGTCGGGTGCCACGACACCTGCGGCCTGTAGCGTCACCGCCACGCGCTTGCTTCAGGTCGGCAATCGTGGCGATGTCATCGCCCTTGCGCTTAACCAGCGCGGTCCACTCCGGTCTCGTAAACATAAACCGACTTGATGGGATTATCGTTGATCCTGGCCACAAGCGCCGCGGAGCCCGCTGTAGCCCCGAAATCAATTGAGCCAGCGTTCAGGATTTCCGGCGCCTTGTTTGAGCCAAGCGACTGCACCCACACGATTTTGATGCCGTCCTTGGCGAACTCTTTCTCAAGCAGGGCCTTTTCCTTCAGGACAAGCGAGGCGGGATTGTAGGTGGCCCAATCAATCCGAATTTACTTTACCGGCTCGGCTGCAATCACGGCTGGTGTCGAAAAGGCCAATGCAGTAACGGCTGCAATTTTGAATAACGTTCGCCGGTTCATCGGCCTTCTCCGTCTCGTTTAGAATCTCAATCTTCAAGGATGGTAGAGACCGGCAGCTCGCCAATGAACCAAGAAGTTTCGAATTACTTATTCCAGTTTAGCTGGCACGAATGCGAAACGCTTAATCCTGTTATTTGGCAGTTCGCTCATTGGACTCATTATTGAAACGGGCTTCACGGACTTACAAGCCGGCCCTTGGAAATGGAAAAGTTTCGCCGGAACTGCTTGTCGCGAATGAATGCAATCAGAACGGCAGTCACACAGTAACTGCTTTGGCCTCGGTCCTGCGAGAGGCTGCTGTGCGCGGCAGGTGCAAGATAACCTCGGATGCAATCCGCTCGATCCGCTCATGGATCTCCGGCCTCACCAGGCTGTAGCTGGAAAAGTCGGCCTCTACGGCGTAGACCGACGTCGGCAGGGTGAGCGCGTTCAAGAAGCCGAAGAGGGGTCGCAGCTGATGCTCGATAACGAGCGCATGAAGCAGGCTGCCGCCGGTAGCGGTCAGAACAATGGGCTTGCCAGAGAAACTGCGGTGATCGACCAGATCGAACAGATGCTTCAAAGCACCCGTGTATGACGCTCGATAAACGGGTGTCCCGATCACCAGCAGATCAGCTTGTTCGACCTGCTCCAGGAATTTCCGAGCCGGCGGGCTGGCGCTTGCCGACGAGCGGGCTGCAAACAACTCCGCCGCCGAATCCGACAGCTCGAGAAGTGTTGCCGGAAGACCGCTCTTGATCGAGATACCCTCCAGCACAGCGCTAACCAGTGCTGATGTGCGAGAAGGCTTCGACAGGCTTCCCGATACTCCGACGATTGATATTTCAGACATGATCGCGTCCTTAATTCCATAACAGTTCACCGACGTACAGCGCTTGCATTGTTATCAGAAGTCGCCAGTGCCCCCGCCAGAGAACCCCGCTCGAACTCCGGGGACTTCAACTCTTCAAGAACTTCGCTCGCAATCGAAAGGGCGTAGTTCGTGACCTGAGGTACCCCCATGAGTTCTCCGAACGTGCCCCGTGCAAGCGGGCCTGCGATCAAAATGCCCGGCACTGCATCGCCGTTTGCGGCTAATGCCTGGCCACGCACGTTGCAGGAGATGCCCAGCCCAAAAGGATCTGCAGCGATCAGGCCTTGACGCGCCAGCGTGGCCAGGTGCGGCTGCATCGAGACCACACTGCCGTGCGCTGGCCCCGTGGTTACGACGATGTAGTCAGCTGAGATCGTTTCCTGCTCCCGCGTGCGTCGCGATCGCACCGTTATGGCTATCGCGTCCGGGCCCGCCACTGCTTCAACAAGCGATGCTGCCCTCACCGTCAACGTGCCGGATTTCTGCCGGCGTCGGATCACGTTCTCGAGCTGCGGCGCAACCCGGAAACGATGCACGTCCCAGTAGGCACGCAGGTGTTTGACGATCTTGGCGCGCTCCGAAACCGGCATTTGCGGCCAGAACAATAACGCCTGCGAGCGAACCGCATCAATGACGGGCTGCCACGGAATGTCCTGCTTTGCAGCGTCTTTGATCGTGCTGCGTACCTTGCGCAGAAGCTCGCGGGTGGAATACGGGGGCGACCTGACGAATTCTCCGAATGGTTCATACGCCTGCTGCGCGTGTCCACGCGGCAGGAGACCCCGGCGCGAGAACGCGTGGATCTGGCCACGATGCCCCTGCCGGTCGAGTGATGCGACCACATCGACCATAGTCAGGCCGGTTCCCACGATCACCACGCGTGCGGATGGCTCAATCGCAGAAAGCGCGCCCATAACGGTTGCATCAGAAATCATTCGGGGGTCACTGGCCAGCGCCCTATGCAAATTGTCGGGCACGGCAGGTGGCGGATGGGTGGTTGCAAGGACTACGATATCCGCTTCGTAGCGCCGGCCATCAAACGTCTCAATGCTCCATTGGCCGCCATCGGCCTTCTCAACGGAGGCTACGCTGTCCTGTACATGCTCGATCCGCCGGGATTGAAGAAATGGCTGGATATGTTCGTAGACGTACCGCCCAAAGAGAGAGCGGCGAACGTAGAGCTGGCCGTCCGCGGCGAGTGCCTCAGCATCATCCGAGACAGCGTTCGTCCGAGCGATCCAGTCAACAAAGTGACTTTCCTGCGCTGGCAACAGGCTCATTTTCGCAGCAGGGACATTGATCCTGTGGGAGGGATCATCAGTCCCGTAGGCCAATCCAGGACCGATTTCAGCCCGAGGCTCGAAAACGAGGATTGCGCCAGGCGCACGCTGTTGTGCGAGGTAGCAAGCGACAGCGCCGCCCGACAAGCCGCCGCCGATGATTGCCACCGTTTTGTGTGGAGTCATGAGATGTGCCTCAGGCGAATTACTGCTGCCGTCCAACCGCCACGAGGAAGGGAGCGTGTCGGTCGAATGCGCCGGAGGTTTTCACGAGTTCCCTGAGCAAGAGAAACAATAAAATCAGATAAGCAAATGAAGCGCGGCCACGTTCCCGTTCGATCCGGGGAATTGCTGATGTTTTGAAATGTGCCGAATAATGGCAAGCAGAAACAAGTTGCCGCCGACGAGACGGAATACTCCAGCAGCGCCAGCGGCAACTCGACCTCACCTTCGAAGGGGCCCATCACGGCGCCCAGATGTTCACCTCGCTTGTGTCGATCTTCTTTGGCAGCAGGCCGGCACTGTAGAAGGCGTCGGCAATGCTCTGCTGCTCGGACAGCCGCTCGTTCGTGATCTCACGCACCGCGTAGCTGCGGCGGCTGTTGGCCTCTTCCACGATCGCTGGATCGAGCTTCCAGGCCGGGGCAAGCTGCTTTGCGGCTTCGGCAGGGTTTGCCTTTACCCACTCCCCGGTCTTGCGCAATTCATCAAAAATGAACTTGATCACGTCCCCGCGCGCTTCAGCAAATGGCGTGGAGGCCAAATAGTAGCGCTGGTACTGCGCGATATCCTTGCCGTCGGCCAGAACGCGCACGGGCGCCTGAGCCTGCACTGCCGCGAGGAAAGGATCCCACGTCACCCAGGCGTCGACGCCGCCGGTTTCGAACGCAGCGCGTCCATCGGCAGGCGACAGGTACGCCGGGGTGATGTCCTTGAAGCTGAGGCCAGCCTTTTCAAGCGTGGCAATCAGCAGATAGTGAACGCCCGCGGCCTTGGTGAACGCGATCTTCCGGCCCTTGAGGTCGGCTACTGTCTTGACATCGGAATCTGCCTTGACAACAACCGCCTGAGCGGTCGGCGAGGGTGCCTCTTGAGCGATATAGGTCAGGTTCGCGCCCGCAGCCTGTGCGAACAAAGGGACCGTGTCGGCAACGTCGGCCGAGACGTCAATGGCGCCGACGTTGAGCGCCTCGAGCAGCGGCAAACCGCTCGTGAATTCCGACCACTCAACCTTGACACCCAACGGCGCAAGTCCCTTCTCCAGCGTGCCCTTCGACTTCAGAATGGTGAGCAGCGTTGAAGACTTCTGATAGCCGATCCGGACCGTATCGGGTTTTTGAGCCTCGGCGGTGCCAGCGTGGAATCCGAACAGAGTAAGAGTAAGTGTGGCTAGCGCCACTGAGCCAAATGAACGGGCGAGAGCCGTCTTTATCATGTTCTTATCTCCAAAACTTTCTATCCCCCATCAGGTCCGTCTCGGGCAGAGCCGTGACTGAGCCTGGCGCACGTGCACGACGAGCGCGGTGGTCTTGGATCAAGATGATGAAATGCTCTCTGGTCTGTCCAACAATTTAATCCGATAAGCATATGAGGCAGCGATCACTGGCGATCGGCCCCTCCGGCCACGCCGCAGTGCGCCATGTCTGGTGATTGAATGTGCTAGGTATAGGCTCATTATCAGTCAGGCAATCGCGACACCTACCTGAAGCTTTCTCGCACTCCGACATCATGGGACATCGCTGAAGGTTGAGCATCATTCTGACTCGACAGCTGATCCATTGAATTCCCGAGTGTGGTCCTGGCACAAAAATCAGAATGGCCATTGATATATTTGGGCCCGTCTGGTTGGGAATTCTGGCCCCAAATTGGCCCACCAGGTCTCGTCTGGTCGGGCGGGACCCAGCTGATCGAGCCAAAGCGCTTCATCTGCTGCGAGCGCTCATACTTAGCCGTTCGCACCTCGACCGTTATTCTTCGGCTGGCCCATCAGAAACCGCAACTGTTCGCTAAAGTGCCAAAATCCGGCAAGCCTCCCCGGAGGTTTCGATCTGGCCATCTCGATGAACGAGCAGGCCCCCCACACACCGTATCACCTGTGCTGGATGTCTGTGGCGCCTACGCTGAGACGTGCCCCGAACCGCCCGAGGCAGACTTCTTGCGTTCAAACCACGCCACATAGATTCGCCGGCCGAACTTACCGCAAAGCCGACCGGCACGAAGCCCGCAATCGTGACCAGGGTGCCTGCCAGCATGGAGAAGGCGTAGGCCCGGAACGCGAATGTCGCCGCCTGTATTTTGCCGTCGCCCTGCGCCAGCCGAGTAAGCGTTGCGTCCGTAGTGGTCATTGCGTCGTCGACCAGCAAGGCAAGCCCCATGCCGATCACGGCTGCAATCAGCCCCATCTGGCTTACGCTGGGATAGGCCAGCACGGTTTTCGGGTTGGTTTGAGTAATCCCAATCGCGACACCATAGAACGCCGAGAACAGCCCCACGGCAGCTAACGCTTCGCCCCAATCTGGCTGAGCCACATCAAACGGCAAAAAGCGGATCAGACCGATCACGCCGGCTTTGACGGCAGCACCACTGAGGACCGCTGCGGATCGGCGATCCGTTGCAGGACGACATTCTGCGGCTGCGCGCTTGCCTGTCGACTACTGAGGCGGCTTTTGACGCGTGGCCCGGATTAAGACCGATCTATGCGCATTTGTCAGGTAAACTTCTCGGTTTGTGGCCGCAGCGGCGGCTGCCGCCGCGCGAAAAAGCGATGGACATCGTGATCCAGACGCTGCTTGGAGGCACGCCTCGGCATGACATCGATCCAGAACTCCTCGGGGCCGTTCGCGATCTCGCGGTTCCGCTACGAAGCTTTCGCGCCCCGCGCGGCTACAGGACATATCTACCGGTTCCCCTTTGGGGTGATGTGCTGATCGAGGCCGAGGGTGGCAGCTTGACGATGCCGATGAGGGCGCCGGCATTTCGGCCCCGGTCGACAACCGGCGCCGGCACGCGTCACGCCGTGAGACCGACCGCAGCCGGAACGATGACCCGCTGCTGCTGCACCGCTTCGAGACGATTTTCGGCCTCTCGGACATGGTCAACGTCAACCGTCCCGTCGTGGACGATGATGAGGACCTGGCCCGTCAGGCCGCCGATGACCTGAATGAACTCACGATCGGCTCACATCACAAGCGCGCCGCGACCCGCCTGAAACTGGACCTCGATCTGGCGCCGCCGTCCGCGGAGAATGGAGCTATCATTGCGGAGCAGACGTATCCCGAGTGGGACGGGCGGCGGCAGAACTATCGGCGCGACTATTGCCGGGTCATCGCTGAGACGGCCTCAGAGGAAGGTGAAGACTGGGCACCGGATGCCGACATGCAGCAACGCATCAGGCAGGTCCGCCGCCAGTTCGAGGCGCTGCGTCCCAAACGCCAGACGTTCTACGGCCAGCCCGATGGGGATGATCTTGATCTGACAGCTTTGGTCCAGACATCGCCAATCGAAAAGCCGGGGCGTCCGCCAATGAGCGGGTCTTCCTCCAGACGCGGAATGCTGTACGTGACTTATCACTTGCCGCCTTGATGGACGTTTCGCTTTCAACCGACGCCTGGCTTGAGGAGTGCCGCGTGCTCGATGTCGAGAAGGGCGCGCTTCTGGCGCTCACCCACGGCCTCACCGCCTGCGGTGATGAACAAGCCATCTTCACCTTCACATCGCGCCGCAGGCACTGGGTCAACGTCCAGACTGTAAAGGACTTCGATCAGGATCTAGGACCCAAGGTGATCCGCCGCATTCAGGCGCTGAAGCCCGGCCAATATACGAGGATCGGCCCCGCCCTGCGCCACGTTACGTCCATACTTAAGGAACGTCCGCACCGACACCGCCTGTTGCTCGTCATCACCGACGGCAAGCCGAATGATATTGATCACTATGAGGGCCGTTACGGCATCGAGGATACCCGGATGGCAATCCGTGAAGCGCGCCGGGCCGGACTGAAGGTGTTCGGTGTTACCGTGGACGAGCACGCCCGCGACTACTTCCCTTACATCTTCGGGCCCGGCTCCTACGCGATATTTCCCAATATTTCCCGGCTGCCCATAGCCCTTCCCGCAATCTACCGCCAGATCACAAGTTAAGCCACGCCGCCTCCAGACTGACCGTACGGAGCCGTTCCGGGATATGCTTCTTTCTGACCGCTACTGGCGCCTCACATGCGCGACGCGGGCTCGGGAAACATTGTGTTCGTCGGTGCGACGGCTTCTCGCCGTGGCGGGGCGCAGACGTCCGCATTCGCATCCGCGAAGGCTGCTCAGCGAAGCCCCGCGGAATCGCTTGCCCGTTCCTTCTGGCCCGAGGGGATTCACGTTACGCTCGTTGTCGTCGATGGCAAGATCGGTGCAGCAAGCGACACCGCCGCCGGTCCGCTGAACCCGGCAGCGAACGCGGAGACGGCGTACCAGTTATGCCAGCAAGACAGAAGTGCGTGGAGTTTTGAAGTGGAGGTAACGGCCCTTCATTGAGCGCTCAAGGGGCTGAAGGAGAAGGCGCAGAGCCCTATAGCCGCTGCCGGATAACAAGCCGTCGACTTGGCTGCCAGCTGCAACCTCCATGGTCCGGAATCGTCCGTCTTTCGAAATACGTTGGCATCACCCTGAGCTGCCCGCCGCGCCTGTACGGCGTGATCAGCGACGCGGGTTCCGTGGGGCGCCCTCTGCCGACCACTTTGTAAAAGCCGGCCCGATCTCGGGCCCGGTCAGAAGGCGTTCTCGCCAGTCTGCAGCCTCTGGCCGGATGATCAGCATCCAGCCTGCTCCAAAGGGATCCTCGTTAAGCAGCTGCGGGCGGCGCTCCAGTTCGGCGTTGGCAGCGACGACCTTGCCGGCGAAGGCTGCAAGGGCAGCGCCCACCCACTTGCCGCCTTCGATGATCGCAAACGACCGGTCCGCCTCAAACGCGTGGCCAATGCGCTTGGGCGTGAAGATGAGGATTTCGCCGGCGAGATCCATAGCGGCCGGAGTGAAGCCGGAACGGATCGTCCCATCCGCCAGCGGCTCGTACCAGATCTGATTTTCGAGATCGTAGTAGAGGTCCTGGGGGTAGTCCTTGCCGTCAATCATCACCATCGGCGGCCTCAGTAGCTCAGCACGCGATACTCTTCCGACATGACGCATTGGAGCATTGCAGCAGCACCCATGAGCCCCTGGCATTCGGGGATCAGGTCCTGCTCGGTCATATCGAAAAGATCGAGGTTCGCGGGACACGCCCAGAGCCGGACACCCGTTCTGTGCGCATCGCGGATCCAGTCGTAGACGGTCTTTTCGTGGCCGGCCTTGACGTGAATGGCTTCGGCGACACCCTTGCGCATGAGCTTGCCGGCCGTTGCCGCGCAGACGAGATCAACCTCGACGTCCATCGCCGCCGCCACGGCTGCGTGGTAGAACGGCGCGGCAAGCTCCTCGGGGTTGCGCGGGTCCGTATTGACGAGAACGATCAACAGCTTGCGGATCATGGGCTCCCGGTGCGTACGCGCCAAACGGTCCGTTGTTTTCGACTGAGCGGCGGGCGCACAATCATATTTCGACCAGAGGCAGCTCGGGGATCTCCTGATCGAAGAGAACCCAGAACGATTTGCCGTAGGTAGCTTCGTACCAGCCTTCGAACTCGGCAAGTGCCCCGGCAAGATCGGGCGCGGCGTCCCCCTCCGTGGCGGCACTCCCCTCGAAAATTGCACCAATGGCCGCCGCAAGCTGAGCCAGTGTTTCCGTCCGTGACTCGGTGTCATGTTCCCAGCCGAGCTCACGGCGCACCACCGCAGTACCGCGGGCAACCGCCTCCTCCTTGTCTTCTGCCGAAGCAACACCTTTCGCCACCTCGCGCACCAGGTTGAGCCGGCGGTAGGCAAAGGCTCTCACCCGCTCGAGAGCTGCAAGCTCCCCCATCATGCGCTTGCGGAAGGCGCCTTCGGCTTCGTTGGCAGCAATGGCGTCAGTTTCCAGTTTGCCTAGGAAGGCTTCTGTCGGGGAGTTCATCGGGCGTTCTCGCTGGATTGTGGCGGAGGAGGATGGGAGTCGAACCCACCTGGGACTGTCTGACAGCCCCACCCGGATTTGAAGTCCGGTCGCCCCACCGGGAGCGGGACTCCTCCATGATCAGTATGCGTTCTGAGTGTAAAAAGCTCAACACGCGCCGGATTGATCCGGCGCAGGTCCTGACGGCGGATGGTGAACCCGTGTCGGTCGAAGAACTCGAGGATCTGGATCGCCACCTTGCGGCCGTTGTTCAGCCGGTCGCGGAATTCCGCGGCCGTAAAGCGGCCTGCCGGCGCATGGGCCGCCACATCGATGGCAGTTTCGGCCATTTCCCGGATGACCGACCGCAGGAAAAAATGATCGTGTGCGATCTCGTCCACATCGCCGCGACGCGCCGCCATGTGCATCAGCCGCCTGACAAAGACCTCGGAGAGGCCCATGTCGTTGGCGATGTCGCGCACGCGCGGCGGCCGGTAGGGATCCTCGGCCAGACGCGGCTTGATCCCCGACCAGATTGCCTCCTCCTCCGGCAGAAACTTGACCTCGTGGCCGGGCCGGCGCACCCAGGTACGATCGAGTGAAACCTC
>Ga0180216_1003436_pt1 | contig 12564 bp, 11 predicted proteins | sample eDN3rd37CBELigMG_FD_128879 | JGI IMG/M metagenome (GOLD analysis project Ga0180216, IMG submission 128879) | Enriched Miracle-Growth compost microbial communities from Emeryville, California, USA - eDNA 3rd pass 37_C BE-Lig MG (version 2)... ...
TACGCCAAACCCTAGTGAGAACCATACACCAAACCCTCCTATGAACTCATAGCCCAAACCCTAGCTCAAATCATAGCCCAGACCCTATTCTGAGATTCTACGCCAAACCCTAGTGAAAACTATGAAACTCCTATGAAGTCATAGCCGAAACCCTAGCTCAAATCATAGCCCATGCCCTAGTGGGAGATCCTACGCCAAACCCTACTTGGAGGCCATAGCCCAAGCCCTAAGATTTGGCGCGAAAGTTTGAGGAACAGCACACAGTGCCCGCTGCTGCCAGTCCGCCGCTGCGGCGTGCCGCCAGGCTGCCAGGCAAGGCCCCAGGACGACCAGGCGCCCACGACCGCAACGGCAGCGATCAGCGGCAGCAGGAGATCTCTGCGCATCTTTTGGCAGAACCGTGCAGGCGCTCCCCGGCTGGACGGTTCGCGGCCATGGCGGCCGACGACGGCGAGTGGGTCGGCATCGTCGGCTTCGGGTCGCTGGTAGCCTGGACCGGCCTGCTGGCTTCCAAACCGTTGGACGGTAGATCTGACTGTACTGCTGTGCCCTTCCTTTGTGGTGGCGGTGCTGCAGCTCTCGCCCAGGTCGGCGCAGCTGTCGTTCCCGTCGCTCCGGCACTTTCGCATTGGTACGTCGGCAGACAAATATAACGTGCGTGGAGGCGACCCGTGCCTGACGCCGGCTGGTCCAGCGTCGTTCCCGGGCCCGTGGGGGCGCCCAGGCATCGTCCGAGGCTACCGGCGCATCTTTGACCACGTAGGCGTTATTTTTATCGAGAAGGGCCTCGTCGAAGCCGTACGGCCCGCGCGCCGCGCCGGGGGACCGCGATCCCACGCCGTCCTGACGGGACCCTCCTCCATTGCTCTCCATGCCGACCGAATCGGCAGTCGTCCAACGAGATTGCGAGCGTGGCCGCCGAGCCGGACCCCGCCAGCGAGCTGGTGGTCGCCACGTTTGAGATCCACGCGTCGGACGTGCCGTCCTTCCGCGAGCGCGAGCGCTTCTTCCGCATCGAGCACGTCGACGTCGTGGAGCACCCCAGCCATCCCTGGACCGCGGAGCAGCGCGCGTGGCACGCCGGCATCAAGGTCCGCCTCATGTGCATGCGGTTCAGCAGCGAGGACGAGCTCGTCGCGACCAACTTTTCCAGCCGCGCCGAGTACGAGGCGCAGATCCGCGCGTGGTACACGGGCGCTGTGTTCCGCAAGGACATCCTGCCCTGCCGCGTCTACCTGAAGCACTGCCTGACCGCGGCGCAGCGGCTCAGCGACGCCGCGTACCGCAACTTCCTCACCACGACGTACCTGGCGGACGGCGAGCGGACGCTCGGCGACTACCTGGCGGCGCACCCCACGCTGCTGGACGGCGTCGTGCTGGGCAAGTTTGACCGGTACCAGGGCTAGGTGCTCGATGTATGGTGGTGGTTGGTTGGTACAGTTTGTCAGTTCAGTGTGCGTACGTACAAGGCACCTTTGTACAGTGGCGTTTGCACAAGACGCAGTGGGCCATGCACGCCGCCGTCAACGCACGCGCAGCGCGGCATCCAAAGATGGCGCCAACAAGAACTAGTTAGATATTAGGCGGGCCGCCGAACCGCTACCGAAGCCGGTACGCGCCGTCGCAGATCGCCCGGTAGAGCTCTGCGTCCAGGGCCACGTAGGCGGGCATCCCGTTCGTACGCGCGCCGTAGTAGTCGGCAAAGACGAGCTGGTCGGGCGCCACCCGCGCCGGATCAAACCCGTCCTTGGCGTACTCGTACTTTTGGAACTTGAATGTCGACGTCTTGTTATTCTACAATGGAAGCGACATCCCCACGCGAGGAACGGCCAGCAGATCAGCATGCACACGTGCAGAAATCGGAGATTGCTCGTGCTCGCCACCTACCTCTCGGGTCCGAATGCGCAGAAACATGGGCTGGGCATACGGCGGGAGCTCGCGGCCGACAAACTCGAACAGGGAGGCCAGGCTCGCCGCATCGGCGACAGCGCCCGGCTTGAGCAAAAGGGACGCCATGCCGGCCTTGCCGTCGGTATTGGGCACCACCACGCCGTACACTGCACCCACCAACGGCGCTTCCAGCGACGGTGCTCCGCTCAAGACATGTTGCGTAAGAGACAGCTAGCCCAGCATCCCCCGCTGGAACTAGCCGCTTCGGCATACCGTTAGCCTCGCCGACGATGGGGTGGCGTTCCAGGACGCTGCACACGTCGTTGGTCGAGACGTTCTCGCCCTTCCACCGGAAGGTGTCGCCCGTGCGGTCCACAAAGTAGAAGAAGCCGTCGGCGTCTGCGAGTCACGCGGTGCCCAGGCAGTAGAGCGCGCACGCTGAGCACTCGCTGCGGCACCCGCGGGCGATGTCGCGCACGATTGTGTCTACCGATGCGCAAGAGATCGCCAGAGGACCACCAGGTGTCGCCGGGGGCAAAGACGTCGCGGTACAGCTTGCGCATCGTCGCCTCGAGACCGACGTAGCCGTCGTACTTGCCTTCCGGGAGCTTGAAAATGATCTCACCCACCTCCCCAGGGGCGCACTCGACGCAGCGGCCCTCCTGGCGATGCGGCGGGTGCCACGACCGACCAAACGGGGGCGTCAGCCTTTGTGCACGCTAAGCGCGAGGCGGCACCGAGTGACGACGGACCGCGTTGCGTTGGACGGCTTCGCTGGCCGTGTCGAACTGCACCACCTTGGCCTCCCGCTCCGCCCACACGGTGGGCGGGACGTAGCCGCACGACCCCGGCACGTTGAAGTAGTTGAGCACCGCGTCGCCGGGCATCTCGGTCGAGCCGTAGTGCTCCACCACCAGCGGAATGCTGAACCTGCCGCAGGGCCCGCCCACATGGCGGGGGCTGCTTTGGCTGCCAGCGTCAGCACGCTGTGGCCTGTTGCGGACTCGACGCCGCGGGGGCCGACTCGGCCGCCGCCGCACCGCTCCACGATCTCCGTCCACAGGCCGGCGCGTAAGCCGTTGCCGACAATAACCTTGATGCAGTGCTGGCGGTCCAGCGGCGACGGCGGCTGCAGGTGCACGTAGCGCCAGAGCTCGCCGATGTAGGCGACCGCGGTGCACTTGTGCTGCACGATCTCGGGAATAAACGCGGATGCCGAGAACTTGCGGCGGAGGACTACCGTCGCACCGGCAAAGTACGCCGCCGCCACCGCCACACAGCCGGCGTTCCCGTGGTACAGCGGCAGCGTCACGTAGTACCGGTCCCCGCGCACCAGGCCGCACGGCCGCGTCCAGGTCAGCGCGCACCCGATGAAGCGCAGGTGCTGGGCGCCGGCCGGCCCGACGCCGGCGGACGGGGCGGGGATCGCCGTCAGCGCCCACCGCCGTGCGCTAATGCTCCTCGCCCGCCTGGACATACGGAAAATAGAGCGGCCTTGGAGGGGCCCGTCGTGCCGCTGGTGTAGATGTAGTAGAGCGGGCTACGGCGCCTGATGGCGCTGCGCAGGGTGCGGGACGGCCGCTCGGTCGGGAACGACGCGAGCTCGTCCAGCAGCGGCCGCGGCAGCACGCCAGCGCCGTTCACGCCGTCCAGCGCCTCCGGGGGCACCGCGTCGAACCACGTCACAGGCGCGCTCACGCCCTTGGCCGCCAGCGGCTCCGCGGCCGTGCGCCATGCCTCGGCCAGGGCAACGGTCAGGAGGACGTGCTTGGCGGCGGCGATGGCGACTGCGTGGGCCAGCAGCGTGCTGGTCAGGTTGACGTTGATGAGCGCGATGGTGATGCCCACCTTGGCAAGGCCCATGGTCACGGCGAGGTACTCGGGCCGGTTCTCCATGAAGAGGGCCACCTAGTCGCAGGGCAAAGCGGCAACAGCGGCGCCACACGCCAGCGATGAGGAGACTGGGCGGCCGGCGCGCCGGGGGGCGCCGTGTGCAGGCGTACCACATCGCCCTGCTGGAGGCCCCGGCTCAGCGCCCAGTGGGCCACCTGGCACGCTCGCCGGTCCAGCTGGCGGTAGGTGTACCGCACCGGCGAGTCCACCGCCTCCACCGCCACCGCGTCTGGCGCGGGGCCAAGACACTTGAAAAAGGAAGCCATGGAGCATGGTCAGGACCGACGGGCCCCTGCTGCGGGCAGCGGTCCTCCGGCGCGCCTACCGGAGTGTGCGTCGACACAGTGCTCGAAAAAGTCCGCCGCCGTCTCGACACCCAGTCCTTCGAAGAGCCGGCGGCTGTCGGCGGCCTTCACGGCCTGGAACGCACGCCAGGCGGCTTCGCGGGCGGCAGGCGGCACGGCCGATCCGGTGGCGATCGGCGGCGCCGGCTCCATGGCGGTCGCGCCGCCGCAAGGTGGGCCCGAGGGCCGGTTATTAGTCAGATCTTGCGGTGAACCATGTGGCCGCACCAAGCAGGATGTTGATGCGGCGAAGTGCCGACGTAGAAGGCCGCCCCGAACCGGACGCCCAGGTTGGGTCCGGTGGGCTCTGATCCCCGTGCTGCCGTGGCGATGACGCCGCTGGCGGCCCGCAGGAAGGCGATGGACGGGGTGCACCGACGGGCCGGCGGCGCCTCGGCGTCCGCACCGCCGCGATTCTGCCTCAATTCTGCCGCTGTTCTGCCAGAGGACAACGGGAGAAGCGCGCCGAAAAACTTAGTATGTGGTTCAATGGCTGTACCGCGAGCCATGCGTGTCCATGACCTTGTCCGCTGTGTGTCCATGTCCCAAGTCCGCATTCAATGCACAAGCGGAGGGGAGGCGGATGCTAACGCCGCCAGGCCGTGCAGCAGAGGTGGGCGCAGTTTGCCACCACGCACCGAACTGGGCCCGACCCGGGAGCGCTCCCTGGACCGACCCCTAATTTGGTGCGTGGACAGCTCGTTCCGCTCATTCCACTGCATGCTGCATTCTACTTCATGCAACTTATACAGGTGCGATTCAACGCCGTGTACATGGAGCGTCGCAGATATCAGCAAGAGCGCATCAGCCAGGCAGCGAACAATCGACATTACATGCGCCGCAACCCCCGTTTGTCCGGTCGCATGCATGCCAGCGGGCACTTACGGCATGGCCCCCCGGCATTCGCCAACGCAGCTCAGGTAGGTTTGCACAGGTTTGCACAGTATATACACCGGTTAAATGGCAAGCGATTGGTCGAAGAAGTCGAGCGGGATGCCCGCGCTGCGGCCCGCGCTGACTACATCCCAGGTGGCGCCCACCAGCCGCCTCGGGCCGCAGGCGTACACGAGCTGCGGCGCCCCCGCGCCAACCATGCGCGAGGCCGCGAAAAGCAGGCCGTGGAGGTCCGGCTGGCCGTACGCCACCACCAGCTCGCAGCGGCTGCCGGCCTCCGCGGCAACCGCCGCCGCCTCGTCAGCTTCCATCTTGCTGGCGAGCTCGTGCGTGGCGAAGACGGCCAAGTGCAGCGGCGGGCGCGGCTGCACGTCGTCCGGGATGCGCGCTACCGCGCGCAGCTCGTCCAGCTCCTGCGAGAAGAGGGCGTACTCGCTCAGCGTGCGGATGGCCCACACCACGAAGACGCCCGCGAGCATGTCCGGCCGGTTGTTCCCAGGGCGCTCGCCGTCGCGGTAGACGTCGCGGAGAATGCCGAGGACTGCGGCCAAGCCTAAGCGAGACGCGGCGCCGACAGAAAGTGCGATACGGTCCTATCAGTAACGTAGCGATCCATCTGCCCTGGCCGCGCTCGCACTCGGCACGCACCGACGCCGCCGGCCACGAGGAAGAGGCCGCGGTAGTTCCTGTAGCGGATCGCGACGCCGCCGTACGGGCCCTCCACGTAGGCGCGCAGAGAGCCCGATGCGCCAACAGCGTCGACGATGCGCCGCGTGTAGTCGCCGCACTCGGAGATGAACAGTTCGTACGTGTCGTCCAAGGGGCTGGACGCTACCAGGAACGGGTGCGCCTCCAGCACCGACACCTCCGGCAGGTAGAGCATGACGTACTGGCCAAACTGAGGGCGCGCCCCACGCACGCACCGACGACGGGCACGAAGCACGTCAGCAAGCTACGAGGTGCGTGCCAATAGGCGGCAAGGTGCAGCCTCGTACGTTGGTGCCCATCGAGGTCCGCGGCATGCGGACGCGCAACAGCCGACTCGTGGTCGTGTTGGCAGCCACCGCCACCGTGGCGCGGTCCTGGCTCCGCAGGTTGCGGTACAGGCGGATCGAGCGGTCGAGCGCGTACACCGCGGCGGTGGCGTAGACGTACGGCCGCGTCCTGGAGCGGCGCGATGCGCGCCGAGCACGTTAACGAAGCGGGTGGTGGGGCGGCGGATGAGTTCCCGGCCTGACCGCGCCACGCCCACGCGAATGCGCGCCGAACCGAGCGTGATGGAGGGCCGCAAAGACGTAGAACGCCACAAACAAAAAGTGCGCGCGGTAAAAGACGTTGAACGTGGCGCGGCGGACGGGCGGAAGCGCCGAGACGGATACAACCAACAGACACACCCACGCGACAAAGCCGTAGGTGTTGGTGGCGACCCCAAACGTGTGATTGGTGGTGGCCAGCGCGGCGGGCAAGCAGGCCCACTGCGACCAGTGGACGGCGGCGTGCGCCGTGGCGAGTGCGACGACGGCGAGCGCCACAAATCCGTGCATCGGCAGCAGGCGTTCGTGCGAGATGCCCAGGAACGGCCACAGCACCGACTTGCGCGTGACCGGCAGGGCCACCAGGAAGCCGTTGCCTATGGCCAGCGAGCCTGGCATGCGCGCCCCGTCACAGCGGCGTGCGCAAAAGCCCTGGCCAAATCAGCCTCGGCCTCGCGGATCGTGCGCCCGCGGCGCGCCGGTGGGCCCATACCGAGCGCGCTGGCCGCGTCGGCCGAGATGCCCAGGTAGGCGGACGCGACGTTGATGGCAACGTAGACAAGGACGACGAGCAGGCCCCACGCTGGGACGTCGACGCCGGGCACCCGGCGCCGCAGGTTGAGGAGGCTCAGGTGCACGCTGGGCTCGTCCAGCTCGTCGTTGGCCGATGCGTTCGGCGGGGCCTTGGCGGCGGTGGCAAACTCGCTGCCGGCGTTGACAACCGCGTCGGCTGTGGACAGCGACTTGGGCGACACCAACGGCGCGAACGAGCTGCTCCTGCGAACGGAGCCGCTGGTGACGGACCCGGCCTCCTCGAGCTCAACGTCGACGGCCACCCGCGGCGCGGGGCTGGGCCGCGCCAAGTCGGATGGGCTGTAGGCGACGCCGGCGAGGCGCGCCATGCCGGCGACCACCGCGGCGCCCGCGGCGAAGCACAGCAGCACGGCCGCCGGGTCAAGGTACATGCCGTCTGCGTACCGCCAGGCGCCCGACTGGACGTTGGCGAAGACGACGCCGGCCGCGGTGTGCTTCGGGAGGAGCTCCGCGGTGGCCCGGGGGCGGGCGGTGGGCCCGACGAGGCCCCGCGCACTGACGGTGCCGGGCGCGGGGCCGTACGCCCACAGAATGTACAGGTTGCCCGTCATGGCCACGTCCCACGCGTCGCTGGCCGCCGCCGGCCGCCGGAAGGAGATCGTCGTCTTGCCGTTGGCCTGAGCAACGGTGACGCGGGTCAGGAGTGGAACATACCCATAGCGCAATGAGCGATCCCCCCGCCGTCACCATTGCTTATGAGCAGCGCAGGCCTACCTGGGCGCCGGCGACGTCGGCGACGTTGTCCGCCCCGCCAAACTCGGTGTCGTGCGGGGGCTGCGCGTGCTCGGTGGCGAAGCAGTCCACCACGGCCGCGGTGCCGTTCGTTGGATCGAGCCACCCGATGTACATGTCGGCGTGGGTCATGGACGGCACGTCGTTGAAGCCCACACCGACCCAACCCGACGTGGCCGCCTCGATCACGATGTCGACAAAGTAGCCGTCGCTGGTGAACAGCCACCGGAGCTCGTAGTCGCCGTTCGGGCTCTGGAAGGTGTGCATGCCTGGCGGTGGCCGCGGCCCGCAGCGCAACGACAATGCTGACGTGCGAATAGGAAGCAGTGAGCATGTGGAACGGCCCACGAAGCGCTGCGGCGGGGTTCGTGTGCGTACTTGGCGGCGCGACGGTGGGCGGCGCGGTGGGCGGCAGCGTCGGCGGCGGCGGTGCCGTGCCGGTCACCGGGTAGTACGCGTCGCACGAGAACGTTTCGATCAGCGTGCCGCTGCAGTCGTCGTGGCCGTAGACCTCCACGGCCAGCTCGAGGATGCCCTGGTGCGCATAGGGCGAAATCCGGGCGCTGGGCGGCGAGCCCGATGTGGCGCCGTGGTCGAGGTGGGTGTAGTTGGCGCGGCTGAACACGGCGACGCAAGCCGCGTTGGCGTTGGCGGTCGTGACGGTGAGGAAGCCGTCGGCACCGATAACGCACGGTGCGTTGGCCGGCGGTCCGTCGTCGACGACGTAGGTGCACATAAAATATGAGAGGTACGTGGAGCAGCCGGCGCCGCCGTAGCCCTCGACGTAGAACGAGTTGGTCTTGGGCGAGCCGACCGTCGCGAGCGGCAACGAGGCCAGGTCGTTGACGACGGGAAGCTCGGCGAGGTAGGTGTAGAGGCTGTCGTACAGGATGAGGCACGTGCTGGAGTTGAAATAGTAGCTCGGCGTGATCTCGAGCACGTTGTACTGCGAGCGGTACACGCACGCCGGCGGCGGCGGCGGCGGGCGTGTCGGCACGTCAACGGGCACCGAGGGGAACTCGGGCCTCGGCGCATCGGCGGCGGCGACGCACGCCGGGTTGGACCACGGCAGCCGCGGCGCCGGCACGCTCTGGTCGTCGTAGGGCCACACGCGGTCGAGCGTGTTGCGCGTCTTGGGGTCCTTGCACAGGCCGTCGGCGTCGGCGCCGCAGCCGGCGAGGCACTCGTCAAAGGTGACAAAGGTGTAGTTGAGCGACCGTAGGTACGGCACCATGACCGCGAAGGCGTCGGGCAGGTGGCCGCCGTAGTCGTGGCTGTTGGTGATGATGGACGGCCGCAGGAGGTCGTCGTCCGCGTACGCGTTGTCGTGCGCCTGGAACATGGCCTCAAAGTAGGCCAGCGCCGCCTCGGGCGTGGTGTCGGGCGCGTCGTCAATGACGTCGCTCCAGTAGCCGATGCTGAAGCCGAACGAGTTGATCAGCTGCATCTGCCGCTGGGTGAGCCGGCCGTAGGGCGGCCGGAAGACGCGCGCCGCCAAGCCGCCCAGGCAGTGGTAGACCCACTCATCGTTGATGACCAGCTCGGTGAGGAGCTCGGCGTCGGTGAGCGTAGTTACGTCTGGGTGCGAGTAGGTGTGCGAGCCGATGGTGTGGCCCTGCTCGACCAGCCACCGGGTGCGGATGCAGCGGTCCGTCGCGTTGACGTCGAGGCCCGTCACGAAGAACATGGCCGACACGTTCATCGCCGCGAGCGAGGCCGCGATGGCCGTGGTGCCGCGCGGGTCCGTGTTGGGCCCGTCGTCCTGCGTGACCGCGACCATGGCGTGGCGGCCGCACCAGTCGTTGCCGCGGGGCTGCGCGTCGAGGTCCTGCAGCACCAGCGGGACGTCGGTGAGGGTGGTCGTGTTGGCGGCGGCGCCGTCGGCCGACGTGCTGACCGACAGGGCCACGTAGTAGATGCCGGCGGGCGCCGGCGTGAAGGCGGCGTCGCAGGCCTTGGGACCCAGCACAAACGGGAACGTGACAGTGCCGTCCGCCTCGGGCGCGGCGCCGTCCTCGGGCAGGACGACGTCGTAGGCGGCGTGGAGGGCGGGCACGCCGGAGAGGTCCACGCCGACCAGGAAGATCTCGGTGCCCGCGGCGCAGTCGGCGAGCGTGACCGTCAGGTTGGAGGCCGTGGCGACGTTGGCGGGGCCGACGTAGGCGTTGAGGACGGCGGCCGCCGGACCGGCCGCCTCGACCGCCAAAGCCAGCGCGGCCGCGGCGAGGAGCCACGCGGCCAGGCCGGCGGCGCCGCGCTTCAAGCACGTCGCCATGGTGGTGCGGGGGTCGGCCGCCGGCGGCGTGCGCGCGCGGCCCGCCGGGTGGCCGCGCTGCACCGGCGCACCGGGGCACCGCCGTAACGTGCGCCGGGAGCGGTGCGGCGCCGAAACGATGCAGCGGCTACTCCGATGTGAACAGCCAACGGGGCACGAACGGAGCGCTATGTGAGCAACGTCTTAATCCGCCGGTGCCACCGTTCAGCACGCCCGCTCGTACCCGTCGCGCTGCGCTTGGCTAGCCTTGTGCTGTGGCGGCGCGATCGGATCGCTGTCTCGTACGAGGCCGTTGGTTGCAGCAAATGGGGGCGTGTGCCGTGTGATTTTCCGCGTGTCGCCGAACCTCGTCGCCGTCGCCGCAGAAAAAGCAGCTGCAGGCGTGGGCTGCTCGGCGTGCGTGCGCTCTGCCACGGGCGCCGTGGGGGGCGGCGGGCGCGCGGGGCGGCTGTCAGCGCCGTCGATGGTGTCGCGGTCGCAGCGTGCGGCGGCACGCGGGCTTCCCCCCCGGTGAACACTCACGTGGTCGGCGGCGTGACCGGTCCCCGTGTTCCACCACGCCGGCCGGTCGCGCTCCAATTAACCCGCACTCCTTACGACCGATCGCTTCCTTGCCCTCTTCTGCGTGCACCAACGCAGGTGTGGGGTGCCGATGCGCGCGCGATGCCGGTGACATGCAGGCGATGACGGCGCATGCGCTGCGGCGTTCGACACCGTTCGCGGCACGCCGTTTGCCGTAGATCGCGGTTGACCCGCACGAGATGAGCGCTTCAATGGCAGACACCGCTGACGAACGAGCGCCGAGGTCGTGGCGGTGTGCCGATCTGCCTATGGGCGCATACGGATTTGGTTAATTGAGCGACGTCGAAGGCTGACGAAGAACGAAGACGAGCAAGCAGAAGAAGAGCAAGAAGACGAAGAAGAGCAAGAAGAAAGAAGAGCAAGAAGAAGAAGAAGAAGAAGAAGAAGGGAGAACGCGCCTGTGGACACCACCGAGAAGAGCCCGCTGAGGCAGGACCGAAGAGTCGGGCAGACAGAGCGGCGAAGCAGATGGAGAACGTGGCGGCTTTCGAAAGAAGCGCCGGCTGCCAGCTAGGGAGTGGCATGACGGTTCCAGCTGCCTGCGGCCTGCCGACCCGCGACTGGCAGGGCCCCACGAGACGAACGAGGAGCGATAGTGACGGAGGACCCCGAGTAGGCTGCCACTGGTCGCAGTTCTAGACGCCCAGCCAGTCTGCACGCCGTGCATTCCGTACATACCTCGACCGTCTCGCACGATCTGCGCGCGCCACCGCCATGACGCGGCTCGACGGCACGGCGGCCTGGACGTCGCTGGAGGCCTTCACGCCGGAGCGCGTGATTGCCGCCACGCCAGCGGTGCGGCCGCACATCGCCGTGCTCGGCCGCGTCCGCGACGACCCGTCGCCCGTACGCTCGGCCCCGCCGCCCGCCGCCCGCCGCCCGCCTGCGCACGCGCTCCTGCTGACGCATGCCGACGCGCCGCGGCCCGGCGTTCGCCCTTCCCCGCAGGCGCTGCTGGTGGTGCGGCACAAGCCGCTGGACCCCGCCGACCCCGCCGTGGTGCAGACGCTCTGCTCGGCCGCGACGGCGCTGCGGCCGGCGCTGCACAACGACGTCTACGGCCAGTTCGCGGCGATGCTGCCGCCGGCGCTCGCCGGCGCGGACGTGGTCCTCATCCACCCGGCGAGTGCGGCGGACATTGCCAAGTACACGCAGCAGGCTCGGCACGTGGTGGTCGAGACGCCCGCGCTCTACGCGGCGGTCACCGCGCCGGCCGTGCGCGCCCTGCCGCCGAGCCGCCTGCAGTGGGTCTGGAACATCCTCGACGGCACCGCCGAGGCCGACCGCGTGCTGTACCGCACGGACGCGGCCACACCGCCGGACGAGGCCTTTGTCATCGTGCCGGAGCTCAGCGGAGACGTGGCGGACCTCCGCACGCTGCACTGCATCGCCCTGGTGCAGCGGCGCGATGTCGCCTGCCTGCGCGACCTCCGCCGCGCGCACCTGCCGCTGCTGCGCCGCCTGTGGCGCGAGGGCCGCGCGGCGGTGGCGCGTGCGTGCGGCTGCGCGGCGTCGCGCCTGCGCGCGTACGTGCACTACCATCCGTCGTTCTTCCACCTGCACGTGCACTACGGCCTGACGGACGAGGCCGTCTCGGCCGTGGCGGACCGCGCGCACCTCCTGCCCGAGATCATCGACAACCTCGAGCGCTACGGGGACGACTACTACGCGAGCAAGACGCTCACCATTACCGTCGGCGAGGCGGAGCCCCTCTGGCCGGCGTTTGCCGCCGCCGCCGCGGCTGCCGCGGCTGAAACGTGATCGGTGCTGTGGCTACGACGACCGGGATCCACGAGTACACCTGGGCCGCCGCCGCCGGCGCGAAGCGCCACGCGCCCCCGGGGATCGTCACGGACGCCGACAGCCCGTGCAATCCGCGCTGTATGCCCTGTCAATGCGGCTGTACAGTGCGGCCGTGTGCGGCATTCCACTTCCCCTGCGTCCCCTTGCTGCTGCTCATGGCTGTCTAGAGCCCAATAGAGTGTCCGCTTGGGGTCAAGGCTGTACACCGATAGCCATCGCTAGCCACCAATACACAACCTCTGCAAGTCCGAAGACCAGGTGCCAAGCCACAACGCCAAGCAAGCCCGAAGGCCCGCCCGGCTCA
>Ga0180216_1003437_pt1 | contig 12560 bp, 10 predicted proteins | sample eDN3rd37CBELigMG_FD_128879 | JGI IMG/M metagenome (GOLD analysis project Ga0180216, IMG submission 128879) | Enriched Miracle-Growth compost microbial communities from Emeryville, California, USA - eDNA 3rd pass 37_C BE-Lig MG (version 2)... ...
GCGCTGCACCAGCACCGAGACGAGGACCGCGAGGGCGAGCAGGCCGAGGTAGACGAGGAAGTAGCCGCGGTTGCGCAGGAAGGCGACCTCCCAGCGCTCCATCTCGCCGGCGACGAACACCGGCCGGAACAGCGGCGGCAGGTTCGTGCCCACCGAGCCCCCGGCGACCGCGAAGGGCAGCGACTTCACGACGGTCTTGAGGACCTCGGCGAAGGCCAGCGTGGCGATCGCGAAGTAGATGCCGTAGAGGCGGAGCGTCGCCGCGCCGAGCCCCAGCGCCAGCACCGCCGCGACGGCGCCGGCGAGCGGGACGCCGAGCCACAGGGGCGCGCCCGTGAGCTTCAGCAGCACCGCGGCGGCGTACGCCCCGGCGCCGTAGAAGGCGGCGTGCGCCAGCGAGAGCTGACCGGTGCGCGCGACGAGGTCCCAGCTCAGGGCGAGCACCGCCAGGCCGACGGCCCTGATGCCAAGCGCCAGGTAGCTGACGGACGCCTGGCCGTAGGCGGCGCGCAGGGCGGCCGGCAGGCCGGCGAGCAGGCCGACGAAGACGGCGGCCGCCAGGAGGTCGAGCCAGAGCCCGCGGCGCCTCACGGCCTCCTCCACGCCCGGTAGACGAGCGTGCCGAGGGTCAGCGCGAAGAACACGGCGTTCCTGAGCGCGTCGCCGTTGGGCACCAGGGTGGCGACGAGCGACTCGGCCAGCGCCACGACGATCGCCGCAGAGACGATGCCCCTGATGTTCCCGAGGCCGGCCAGCACGACGATCGCGAACGCCTTCAGGGTGTAGGCGAGGCCCACGGTGGGTGTGGGGGACTGGATCACCGCGATCATCACGCCCCCGATGCCGGCGAGCAGGGCGGAGAGGCCGAAGGCGACGAGGTAGACGCGGTTCACCTCGAGGCCGACGAGCCCGGCGCCGACGCGGTTCTGGGCCACCGCGCGCATCGCGCGGCCGAGCGGCGTGCGGGCCAGGACCCAGTAGAGCGCGCCCACCAGCAGCACCGAGACCACGAAGCTGCCGAGGGGCACGAGGCCGACGCTCACGCCGCCGAGCTGGATGCCCATGGCCCGGTACGGCACGCCGCCGATCGAGCGCGGGTCGCCGCCCCAGACCATCAGGGCCAGGTTCTGCAGGACGATCCCGATGCCGAACGTCAGGAGCATCTGGTTCAGCTCGGGGGCCTTGAGGACGAAGCGGATCGTCGACGAGTAGATGGCGGCGCCGATGACGAACAGGACCGGCGCCACGAACAAGATAGAGAGCAGCGGGTCGAAGCCGAAGCTGACGAAGAGCTGGTAGGCGAGGAAGGCGCCCACCATGAAGAACTCGCCGTGGGCGAAGTTGACGATGCCGATCACGCCGATCGCCAGCGCCAGCCCCACGGCCACGAGGGCGTAGAGGCCGGAGGCCAGCACGCCGGAGACGAGCGCTTGCGGTAGGAGGGTCAGGTCCACAGCGTCCTCGGGGAGGGGGCGCGGACCCCGTGCCCCCTCCGTGACGGGTTCGGCCTAGGCCGGGCTCAGCGGCACGCCGCCAGCGGGGCGGTGGCGCGGTCGGCCGGCCAGACGATCTCGCGCACGCCGTTCTGGAACTGGAAGACCAGCCACATGTCGGCGCCGAAGCCCTGGTGCTTCGCGACCGTCGAGGGCTTGAAGCTCCACTCGCCCATCGGGGAGCGGAAGGTCATGGTCTTGAGCTTCTCGATGACCGCGGCCTGGTCGGTGGTGCCGGCGGCGTTGATCGCGTCGGCGTAGGACCAGAGCTGCGTGTAGGCGAGGGCGGCCATGTAGTTGTCGGGGTACGTGCCGTGCATCTGGCGGTAGGCCTCGGCGAACGCGACGGCCTCGGGGTTGGGCAGGTTCGGCAGGTAGCCGATGAGGCCCATCACGCACTCCATCTCGGGCGCCTGCTCGATGCCGGTCGGCCAGCCGGGAGGCGCGCCGAAGACGAACTTCGGCGCCACGCCGAGCTCCTTGAGCTGGCTGGAGAGCGGCTGCGCGTCGGAGTCGTAGCCGATCCAGTACAGCATGTCGGGGTTCGCGGCGCCGACCTTGCTGAGGGTCGCGCGGAAGTCGCCCGTGCCGCCCGCCAGCGTCGAGGTGAACGCCTCGCGCAGGACCACGTCGATGCCCATGGCCTCCACGCCCGCTTCGAGGCCGGCGGCGCCGGGCGTGCCGAAGGCGCCGTCCTCGTGCAGCACCGCCACGCTCTGGACGCCGAGGTCGCGGATGAAGTCGAAGGTCGCCTCGACGTTCTGGTAGTCCCACGGGTGGATGTGGAAGAACCACTCCTCCTGGCCGAGGAGCTCCTCGATGCCGTCGAAGTCGTCGTTGCCGATGCCCGACGAGGCGCCGCCGATCCAGCTCACGATCGGCTGGAAGGTGCGGAACGACTCGACCAGGGCCAGGGTCGCGCCCGAGGAGAAGCCGCCGGCGATGAACTCGACGCCGTCCTCGGTCATCAGCTTCTCGAAGGCGGCGACGGCGGTCGCGGGGTCGGCGCGGTCGTCCTCGATGACGATCCGCAGCGGCTGGCCCAGCACGCCGCCCGCCTCGTTGATCTCCTTGAGGGCCAGCTCGAACCCGGCCCGCTGGGCCTGGCCCGTCCCGGCGGCGCCGCCCGTGAGCGGCGAGAGGATGCCGATGGTGACGGGCTGCGCGGAGGCCAGCCCCACCACGGCGGCGAACAGGACTGCGTAGAGCTTCTTCATGCTTCCTCCTCCTCGAGGTGCCTGGCGATGAACCGTTCGGCGATGGCGCGCTTCAGGACCTTGCCCGCGCCGCTCTTGGGCAGCTCGGGCGCGAACTCGACGTGCTTCGGGACCTTGTAGCGGGCGAGCCTCCCGTACAGGAACGCGCGCAGCTCGTCGGCCGTGAGGCTGCGGCCGGGCTTGAGGACGACGCAGGCGAGGCCCACCTCGCCCCAGCGCTCGTCCGGCACGCCCACGACGGCGCACTCTGCGACCGCGTCGTGGTCGTAGATCGCCGACTCGACCTCGACGGGGTAGACGTTCTCGCCGCCGGAGATGAACATCTCCTTGCGCCGGCCGACGATGCTGAACACGCCCTCCTCGTCGACCACGGCCAGGTCGCCCGTCCACAGCCAGCCGTCCCTGAGTACCTCGCGCGTGGCGTCCTCGCGCTCGAAGTAGCCCGCGAAGACGTGCGGGCCGCGCAGCGTCAGCTCGCCGGTCTCGCCCGGGGCGCAGGGAGTGCCGTCGGGGCGCCTCACGACCGCCTCGCCGTGGAGCATCGGCCAGCCCACCGAGTGCGGCTTCCTGTCGGCGACCTCCTGACGGGTGGCGAAGCAGTTCACGCCGGCCTCGGTGAGGCCGTAGCCCTGCCGCATCGGGACGCCGCGGCGCGTGAACGCCTCGCGCACGGGCAGTGGGCAGGGCGCGCCGCCGGAGATCGCCCAGCGCACGCGGCCGAGGTCGGCGGTGGCGAAGCTCGCGCACGAGGCCACCATCTGGAACATCGTCGGGACCAGGAACAGGACCGTCGCGCCCGCCTCCTGCACCAGGCGCAGGTACTCGTCGGGGTCGAAGGCGCGCTGCAGCACGACCTGGCCGCCGACGTGGAAGAGCGGGACGGTGAAGGCGTTGAGGGCGGCGTGGTAGCAGGGCGTCGCCTGGATCACGCAGTCGTCGGCCCGGAGCTGCCAGCTCAGCACCGTGTTCACGGCGTTGTAGAAGCCCTGCCGGTAGGGGAGCATCGCGCCCTTGGGCAGGCCCGTGGTCCCGCCGGTGAGGAGGATCATCTGCACGTCCTCGGGGCCGACCACGGCGTCGTAGCCGGGCGGGCGCGGGTCGGGCGCGGCCGCGCGCAGGCGCTCCTCGTGCTCGTCGAGGTGCCAGAGGGGCACGCCGGTGGCGCGGGCCTTGTCCGCGTGCGGCTCGTCGTGCATCAGGAGCGCGGGCCTGAGGTAGTCGGCGATGGCGCGCTGCTCGGGCGCGGCCAGGCGCACGTTGAAGGGGGCGTATATCGCCCCGGTCTTGGCCGTGGCCAGGAGCAGGTCGATGTGCGCGACGTGGTTCTGGGCCAGGACGGCGACCCTGTCCCCCTTGCGCACGCCGGCCCCGCGCAGCGCCGCGGCGAGCCGCTCGGCCCTGTCGTCGAGCTCGCGGTAGGTGAGCCAGCGGCCCTCCCACCACAGGGCGGGGGCGTCGGGCGTGAGCTGCGCCCGCTTGGCGGCCACGTCGAGGATCACGTCCCGCCTCCCGCTCGCGGCCTCTGCGCGCCGCCGTCGCCCGGGGCCGCCGCCGCGCCGCGGCGCTCGCTCGCCGGGCCCGCGGCGGACCGCGCCCCGCCGTCCCAGCGCAGGCAGATCGCGTTCCAGACGTAGCCGACGCCGGCGGCGACAAGCACCACGAGGTCGCCCGGCCTCAGCCTGCCCTCGCGGCGGGCCAGCTCCAGCGACAGCGCCTGGTCGACCTGGCCGATGTGGCCGTAGTCGCTGAGGTAGATCGAGCGCTCGGGCGGCAGGCCGAGGCGCGCGAGCAGCGCCTCGTGCGCCGAGCGCTTCACGTGCAGCATCGCCACGTAGGCGACGTCCTCGAGGCCGGCGCCCGAGCGCGCCACCGCCTCCTCGACGACGCCCACGAAGTTGTCCATGCTCTTGGCCTCGAGCCGCTCCTTCATGCCCGCGGGGTCGGTGACGCGCAGGCGGAAGCCCGAGGCGTTCTCGGGCGTGACCGGCGCGACGGTGCCGCCCACCGGCACGAGCACGTCGAGGGAGAAGCTCCCGTCGGTGCGGAAGGCGGAGCCGAGCAGCTCGTGGCCGCGGCCGCGCTGTACGACGAAGGCGGCGGCGCCGGCGCCGAGGTTGTACATGAACCGCACGTGCGGGTCGGTGAGGTCGACGAGGTCGCCGTTGCGGTAGCCGCCGGCGACCAGCACGGTGTCGACGCCGTCGTCGGCGACGATCATGTCGCGGGCGAGCTTCAGCGCCAGCACCGCCGTGCCGCACTTCTGCCCCACGTCGTAGGCGTAGGCGTTGACGGCGCCGACGTCGTGGGCGAGCTTGATGCCCGCCGTCCAGACCGGGTACTCCTTGTACTCCTCGGTGATCGAGACGACGACGTCGACGTCCTCGGGCCGCACGCCGGCGTCCTCGAGCGCCCTCCGCGCCGCCCGCACGCCCATCGCCGTCGGGTGGTCTTCCGGCCCGGGCACGACGCGCCACGAGATGCCGAGCTTCTCCCGCACGACCCACTCGGGCAGGCCGCTGGCGGCGGCCAGCTCGGCCGCGCTCATGCGGCCTGCGGGGAGGTAGGTGCCGATGCCGGTGACGCCGGGACCGCGCGGGCTCACGAGGCCTCCCCATCGGGCCGCGGCGAGGGAGGGCGCGCGGCCCCGTCGCCCTCGGGCGCGAGGCCGGCGCTGATGAAGGCGAAGACCGTCTCCATCACCTCGTCGGGCGGCGGCCGGCGCTCCCAGATGGGGAAGCGGAGGCCCAGGAAGTGCGCGACGCCCATCAGCGCCCAGGCGAGCGCCGCCGGGTCCCCTGCGCGCACCTCCCCCCGTCCCTGGGCCCGAGCGATGTTCGCGGCGTAGGCGTCGGCGAGGGTCTGGTAGTACTCGCGGTACGCCGACTCCTCGACGAACTGCGACTCCATCACGACCTTGTAGAGGTTCTGATGCCGCAGCGAGAACGCCACGAAGGCGCGGAAGCCGAGCCTCTCCGCCTCGAGCCTGTCCGCGGCGCCCTGCGTGGCCTCGGAGAGCGCGGCCCTGAGGCTCCGCCCCATGTGGCGCACCAGCTCGACGAGCGCGTCCTTCTTGCTGCGGAAGTAGAGGTAGAAGGTCCCCTGCGCCACGCCGGCCCGGCGGGTGATCGCCGCCACCGAGGTGGCGGCGTAGCCGTTCTCGCCGAACTCCGCCTCGGCGGCCTCCAGCAGCCTGCGCCTCGTCGCTTCGCCCCGCGCCGTGCTCGGGACAGGTAGCTCGCTCATCGTCCTCGTCCCGCCGCCCGGCCCGGCCTACGCCGGACCTGACGGCCGAATCAGGTGTCAGGTTGACCGGAGCCTATGGACCGGGGGCACGCGGTGTCAAGCCGGTCGCCGCACAGCGGGGAGACAGCCGCCGCGCCCCGCGCCGCGGGGCGCGGCGGCGCCGCGCCGCTTATAGTCCCGGCGTGAAGGGCAGCCGCTCGAGCTGGGACCCCGTCGCGGGCTGGTACGACGCTACCGTCGGCGTGCGGGGGAGCCCCCACCACCGCAAGGCAGCCATCCCCACCGTCATGCGCCTCGCCGCGCTGCGCCCGGGCGAGCGGGTCGTCGACGTCGGCTGCGGCACCGGCGTCCTCGCCTTCCACGTGCTCAAGGCCGGCTGCGAGTACCTCGGGGTCGACGCCAGCTCCCAGATGGTCCGGCTGGCCCGCAAGCGCCGCGGCGACGAGGGCAGGTTCGAGCAGGGCGACGCCCGCGACCTCGTGGGCACGACCTCGGCCCGGCCCGGGAGCTTCGACGTCGCCGTCTTCCTCCTCAGCGTCCAGGACATGGACCCCCTCGACCAGGTCCTGGCCTCGACGGCGCGGGTGCTGGCGCCCGGCGGTCGCATCGTGATGTTCATGGTCCACCCGGCGTTCCGCGCCCCGCGCGGCAGCGGCTGGGGCTACGACCCCAAGCGCAAGCTCACCTACCGGCGCGTCGAGCGCTACCTCACCCCCGCGGCGGTGCCGATGAAGGAGTACGCCGAGGTCAGGAAGGGCGCCCCGCGCGGCGCCACGATCAGCTTCCACAGGCCGCTGCAGGAGTACGTGAACGGCCTCGCCGCGGTCGGGTTCTGGCTGGACGCGCTCGTCGAGCTGCCCGACCCCGTCAAGGACGAGGAGGGGCGCTCGAACCCGGAGGTGCCGCTGTTCCTGGCCCTGCGCGCGCGTGACGCCCGTCCCCGGCGGGAAGGCGCGGACGGCTAGCCTGGGTACGTGCCCATCCGACTGGAGGAGCTGGCCGGCGTCGAGATCGTCCACTGCGCCGCCCCCGGCGTGCTCGTGTGGAGCCGGGCCAACGTGGTGACGGTGGAGGCGGGCGGCCGGCGCCGGCGCTTCGCGCTGCCGAACCCGGGCTGGCGGGCGCTGGCGTCGTGGAGCCGGCTCGCTCGTCGCGCCGCGAGGCTCGACAAGTGCAACGCCTTCCCCGTGTTCGAGGGCGGACGGCTGGCCGCGGTCGTGGCCATCCGCCTCGGCGAGGTCTACCGCATCGACCTGGACTCGGGCGAGGTGACGGCCACGCTGCGGCTCCGCAACTGCCGCAACGTCCTCCACCAGTCGATCTGCGTCACGCCCAAGGGCTACCTCTACTTCGGCGAGTACGGCACGAACCCCGACTACCGCCCCGTGCCCGTGTACCGCAGCCGCGACGGCGGCAGGAGCTGGGAGGTCGCCCACGAGTTCCCGGCCGGCGCGGTGCGGCACGTGCACGGCTGCTTCTGGGACCCTCACGGCCGGCGGGTGTGGGTCGCCACCGGCGACGGCAAGGGCGAGGCCTACCTCGTCTCGGGCGACGAGGAGCTGAACGACCTCCGCTTCTACGGCGACGGCAGCCAGGACTACCGCACGATCTGCCCGTTCTTCCTCGAGGACGCCGTGGTCTGGGGCATGGACACCGACCTGGCGGCGCCCCACCTCTGCCGCCTCGACCGCGCCAGCGGCCGGCTGGAGAAGCTGCGGCGCTTCCCCGGGCCGGTCTGGTACGGCAAGGAGCTGGCCGACGGCTGGCGCGTGCTGGCGACCGCGACGGAGGCGCGGCCGGGCACGTCAGACGACCGCGCCCACCTCTTCGTGTCCCGCGACGCCCTGGAGTGGCGCGAGGTGCTCGTCGCCGACCACGACGGGCTGCCGAAGCGCATCTTCAAGTCCGGCGTGATCTCGTTCGCCGACGGCCCGCAGACCAGCGACTCCTTCTACCTCTCGGCCGAGGCGCTGCGTTCCATGGACGGGCGCAGCTTCCGCTGCAGCCTGACCGCCGCCGCGCGCCAGGGGCTCCACGGCGGCGCGCTGCGGCCGCACGAGGCGCGCGTGCGCCGGGGCGCCGGGGAGCCGGTGGCGGCGGCCTGAGCGGCGCGCCGGCGCCGGCGCGTGACACGGGCCGGGGCGTGCCCTAACATGCCGCCATGACCGACCTGCGGCGCCGCTCGGCGCGCGCGACGACGGCGGTCGGCCTCCTCCTCTCCACCCTCGTAGCGGCCGCACAGGAAGGCGTCGGGCCCGGCGCTCCCGCCGGGACGGCTCGGGTGCTCGAGTGCCTCGTGGCGGAGAGACTGCCCGCGCCGCCCGCCGAGGCGCGCGAGGGCGGTTTCGCGTTCGTGTTCGAGTCCCTCGGCGGCACGGCGGTGGACGGCCGCGCCTGCACCGTCTACAGGCTGCGCAACCTCGCAGGCAGCCCTCCCACTCCGGTGCGCTGGACCGCCGGTTCGGAGGTGCTCGTGGACGTCGCCGCGCTGGCGCGCTGCCGCGACGAGTGCCCGTGGTTCGAGGTCGCCCGCTACTTCGACGGCGGCTTCGTCGGCGGCGAGACGCGGGTCGGTTACGGGCTGAACGCCGACTCGTTCCACGCCGCCAGCCCCGGCCTCGTGGCTCTGGGGTTCCCCGACGCGGGCGCGCGGGCCGCCGGCGTCGGCACCGAGATCGTCGGCACCGTCTCCGACGCCGAGGGGAACGAGGTCGCGCTCGACCTGGTCGTGCGGTCGCGGCTCGAGCGCGGCGCGGAGGGGGTCGTCCTGGTCTACGAGGCGCTGGCCGCAGACCCGTCGCAGCTCGACGGCAGCCGCTTCGTGCTGGCCTGGGAGGCCTTCGACCTGCTGGCGGAGGCGGACGCCGGCGAGGCGCGGCCGGACGCCGTGGGGCCCTTCCGCGCGCCGGCCACCGGCGCCGTCGTGCCCGTGACGCACGCGGCGGCGGGCGAGGTCTCGGTCAGGCTCCCGGCCGGCGCGGTGATCTACCGCGACGGGCTCGCGCTCGAGGTACGGGAGCCCGGTCCGGGCGGCGCCGTGCTCCTCACGGTGACGCTGCCCGCGTTCCTGCCGGGGTCGCGGTGACGGCAGCGAAGGCCGGCGCGGGCGCAGGTAGACGAGCTGGCCCTGGAGCTGGCCGACCTCCGCGCCGCCTCGGGCCGGGAGCGGGGCGCTCCCCCCGCGGACCCGGCGCGGCCGCGGGGCCGTCGGCCCCGCCCTCCGGCGACGAGCCCGCTACCAGCGCAGCAGGCCCGCCAGGCCCCCCAGCTCCTCGCGCAGCCGCCGGTCGGGCTCACCGCTGAGGAACCGCAGCTCCATGCCGTAGTTCTCGGCCAGCCGCGGCAGCGCGTCGGCCAGGGGCACGGGCTCGACCTCCTCGCCCTCGCACTCGCCCGCGGCGCGCTCCCGCGTGGCGTACACGCGGCCGGAGCCGCGGCACCGCCAGACCTCCTGGTAGGGCACGTCGGGGACGATCAGCGTGTGGACGCGGTTCTCGCTCACCGCCTGGAGGGTGGGCCCGGCGCCCAGGACGCCGGAGCGCTCGGCCTTCGCCAGGTCCTCGGCGGCCTCGGCCTCCTCGGCCTCGCGGATCGCCTCCAGGAAGCGCTCGTGGAGCGAGCCGGCCGAGGCCTCGGGGTTCGGCTGCAGCGGGATACGGCCCTTCACCAGCGCCGCTGTGGCCGGGTCGAGCTCGGCCTCGAACGCCGCCACGTCGGGCGCGGTGCCGGAGAGGATCACGCGGCAGGCGCCGTGCTTCTCGACTATGCGCCGCAGGTCCCCGGCCACGCGCTTGTAGAGCCGCGCGATCCAGGTCTCGGTGCGCTCCTCGTAGGCGTCCTTGGGGGAGCCGCCGCGCTGGGTCTCGCCCGGCTTCGTCGAGCCGGTGCCCTCGTCGGTGCGCCAGAACGTCTCGTCCCAGTCCTGCTGCACCTTCTCGAGCTCGGTGATGGTGCCGGGCGTCACGACGAACAGCCTCACGCGGTCGCCTACGAGCTGCAGCACGAGGCTCGGGCGGCGGCGCAGGGCGTTGAGCTGGATGGGCGCCAGGAACGGCTCGCCGAAGCGGGCCAGCGCGCCGTCGTGGCCCGAGACGGCGCGCAGGGAGTGCTCGATGGGCTCGACATGGAACAGCTCCTCGTCGTCGGGATGGGCGAAGACGGCCAGCGTGCGCGCCTCGGGGAGGACCTGGCCGCGCAGGCGCTCGGCGATGCGGCGCGCGCTGCCGTTGGGGAGGCCGAGCGCCTCCATCGCCGCCCGCGCCCTCAGCACCCAGGCCTTGCGGCGGTTGTCGACCGAGGCGGGGTTGACGTCGAGGTAGAGGCTGATCACCCGGTCGCCGTAGGGGACGAGCCGCTCGGAGAGGGACTGGATCCGCTCGGTTGCCAGCATGTGACCTCCTCGAGAGCGAAGGGCGGTAACAGCCAAGCTATGCAGTCGAGCGATGAGAAGGGGTGTCGCGGGGTACCTGGCGCCGCGCGCCCGGAGGCGGACGCGCGCCCACGCCGGTAGGCCGCGCGCGATGGTCCGCGCGGCGTACGACGGCCGGGCCGCGCTCCGCGCGCGGCCGATGCGCCCGGCTCGGGGCGCGACCGGCCAGGGGACCCGCTCTGGGCCCCGGACCGGGCAGGCGCCGCCCCTAGCTGACGGCGGTCAGAGGCCCGACAGGCGGGCGTTCTTCTCGATGTAGTGCTGCCACTCGGCAGGGACGTCGATCTCGGGGAAGATCGCGTCGACGGGGCAAGCGGGCACGCAGGCCCCGCAGTCGATGCACTCCTCGGGGTGGATGTAGAACTGGTCCTCCGCCTCGTAGATGCACTCGACGGGGCAGACGTCGACGCAGGAGGCGTCCTTGGTGCCGATGCAGGGCTCGGCGATGACGTAAGCCATGGCTCCCTCTCAGACGGCCGCGGCCGCCGGCGGCGGGCGTCGGCCCAGGGGAAAGTCTGACAGTTGACGAGCTTCGGGAGCAAGGCATCGTGCACCATCGGGGCACGCGGGCACGCGGTCGCGTCGCGGGGCGAACTCCGTGAGAGCTCCCAACAAGGAACGTCCCCAGCCGCCTTCTCCTGCTCCGTCGGTGCCTCTGGACCGGCCTCTGGGGCCGCGGCTACTCGGTCGAGCCTCAAGTGGGACTGGGGTCGTCCTCTATAGAAGTGGTCTGTTCTTCGATAACAGAACCTCCTTCGTCTCGGATGCTACGCCAGTCGAGCGTGCTTGAGTATGGTCAGATGTCCCAATCGGGGGCGCGGTTCCGCGCTAACATGAACGTTTGGGTGTACTGGCGTCATACTCAGGCGCCATACCACGCGTAATCCCCGTATGGAACGGCGATGGCTCGGCCCGCTAGGGCGTTCCCGGCGAAGCGCCGCCGGGAACGCGCTGCCGGACCCGTGCTGCAGGCCGCATACGCGTCGGCGGCGACGTCGCGCGTGGTCCGGGCGGCCCCGCGCGTAGCCGCTCCGGACCAGTAGGCTGGGCGCCGCCGGGCCGAAGTGAAGCCGGCGGGGCACGGAGCCCCGCCGGCTTAGCCAGCGTACGTCGGTGCCGCTCCCTAGAGCAGCCAGCCGCCCGACAGGGCGATCACGCCCGCGAAGATCAGCGCGACGGTGTTGATGACCTTGATCAGCGGGTTGATCGAGGGACCGGCGGTGTCCTTGTAGGGGTCGCCGACGGTGTCGCCCACGACGGCCGCGGCGTGGGCCTCCGAGCCCTTGCCGCCGTGGTGGCCGTCCTCGATGTACTTCTTGGCGTTGTCCCAGGCGCCGCCGCCGTTAGACATCGTCAGGGCCATCATCAGCCCCGAGGCGATCACGCCGATCAGCAGGCCGCCGAGCGCCAGCGGCCCCCACAGGAAGCCGACGACGAGCGGCGCGGCCACGGCCAACACGCCCGGCAGCGCCATCTCGCGCAGCGCGGCCCGCGTCACGATGTCCACGGCCTTGCCGTAGTCGGGCTTGGCGGTGCCCTCCATGATGCCCTTGATCTCGCGGAACTGCCGCCTGACCTCCTCGATCACCGACCCGGCGGCCTTGCCGACCGACTCCATGAGGTACGAGGAGAAGAGGAACGGCAGCATCGCGCCCACCAGCAGGCCGATGAGGACGATCGGGTCGTTGAGGCGGAACGCGCCCTCGGCGAAGGCCAGGGCGTCCACCAGCTTCAGGCGCTCGGCGAAGTCGGCGAAGAGCACGAGGGCGGCGAGGGCCGCGGAGCCGATCGCGTAGCCCTTGGTGACGGCCTTGGTCGTGTTGCCGACCGCGTCGAGGGCGTCGGTGTTCACGCGGACCGAGTCGTCGAGCTCGGCCATCTCGGCGATGCCGCCGGCGTTGTCGGTGATCGGTCCGTAGGTGTCCATCGCCACGACCATGCCGGTGACGGACAGCATCGCCACGGCCGCCACGGCGATGCCGTAGAGGCCCGCGAGCTGGAACGCGACGAAGGTGGCGAGCACGAGCACGGCCGTCGGCAGCGCCGTCGACTGCATGCCCACGGCCAGGCCCGAGATGATGTTCGTGGCCGAGCCCGTCACCGAGGCCTCGGCGATGCGCCGCACCGGGCGGTAGCGCGTGGCCGTGTAGTACTCGGTGATGTACATGATCAGCAGCA
>Ga0180216_1003441_pt1 | contig 12548 bp, 15 predicted proteins | sample eDN3rd37CBELigMG_FD_128879 | JGI IMG/M metagenome (GOLD analysis project Ga0180216, IMG submission 128879) | Enriched Miracle-Growth compost microbial communities from Emeryville, California, USA - eDNA 3rd pass 37_C BE-Lig MG (version 2)... ...
CAAGGCGATGGCGATGATCCAGTCGCAGTCGACCACCAACCCGGCGGCGGCCTCGCAGTGGGCCGCGGTGGAAGCGCTGAACGGCCCGCAGGAGTTCATCGCCAAGCACAACACGATCTTCAAGGAGCGGCGCGATCTCGTCGTGTCGATGCTCAACCAGGCGAACGGCATCAAGTGCCCGACGCCGGAAGGCGCCTTCTACGTCTATCCGTCCTGCGCCGGCGTGATGGGCAAGACCACGCCGACCGGCAAGACGCTGGCGACCGACGAGGACTTCGTCTCCGAGCTTCTCGAAGCCGAGGGCGTCGCGGTCGTGCACGGGTCGGCCTTCGGCCTCGGCCCGGCCTTCCGCATCTCCTATGCGACGAAGACCGAGGACCTGGAAGACGCCTGCCGCCGCATCCAGCGCTTCTGCGGCAATCTGAAATAAGACGACTGGCAGTTCCAGCGGGAAGGCCGCGATCGTCTCGGTCGCGGCCTTTTTCATGGCGCTTCCAGGCCGCTTCCATTGGGCGGCCGGCGCGCGCGTATATTTGCCGCGCGCCGGAACTTTGCCGTGCGACTTCCGTTGCCGAGCATGGAAGACATGCGAGGGAACGCCAATGAGCACGATGGAACAGGGCAGTCGCGGTGATGCCTGGAGCGCCGCGCAAAGCGGTGGCGCGCGCGTTGCGGAGAACGCGGCCAATTTCAGTGACGATCTGGCGGGTGACGTGCGCAAATTGCGCGACGACATCGGCGCGATCCAGAAGACCTTGTCGCAATTCATCTCGTCGACCGCGGGCGAAGCCGCGCGCACGGCCCAGTCGGTCGGCGCCTCGGTGACCTCGCAGGTCAGCGACATCGCGAGCGAAGCGGCGTCCGTCGCGACCCAGCAGGCCAAGACCTTCGCCTCCGAACTGGAAGGTATGGCGCGGCGCAATCCGCTCGGCACGATCGGCGGCGCGGTTCTGGTCGGCGTCGTGATCGGCCTGCTCTCACGAGGCCGCGGCTAATGCGCCCGGCCCTGGGGGGACTGGCCGGTATCGGGATCAGCAACCTGATGGTGCAGTTGCGCGCGCATGTCGATGACCTGCGCGCGCGCGCCACGGCCGATGTGAAGGACAAGGCGCAAACTTTCGCGCTGGTGGCCGGTCTCGCGCTGCTGGCCGGGATATTCGCGCTGCTCACCGTGCTGGCGGGGCTCGCGGTGCTCTATGTCGTTCTCGCCGAGCGTTACGGCAGCGTGACGGCGCTCGCGGTGGTCGGGGCCTCGACCGCCGTGGTGGCGGTGCTGCTCCTCGTCGTCGCGATGCAGAAGATGAAAAGCCCCAAGCCTGCCAAAGCCGCGCCGATCGGCGGCTTTACGCAGAGCGCGGCCGATCTGAAGTCCAACGCCGTGAACGCGACCCTGGACTCGGCCGTCACCACAATGCGCAGCGGATCGCGTGAAAAGGTGCTCGGCACGCTCGCGCTGGCGGTCGTACTCGGAATCGTGATGGGCCGTCGCGGCTAGGCTTGCGCGCGCACGCCGCGCGCCGGAAACTTGCGTGAAGCGCGCGCGCCTGCGCTAACCTCGGGCGCATGATTCGCCTTGTCCTTGCCCTGCTGATTTTCACCTCCAGCTTTGCCTTCTCCGTCCAGGCGCAAGAGCGTCTGTTGATCGGCGCCATGCGTCAGATCGCGAACGGCGCGCTCTTCCTCGCCGACGCGAAGGGCTACTTCAAAGCGGAAGGTCTCGAGGTCGAGCTCATCGCCTATGCCTCCGAGCCGGATGTTGCGGAAGCCGTGGCGGCCAATGGCGTCGATCTCGGCCTCGCCGCCTTCACGCCGGCGGCGTTCAATTTCGTCGGCCGCGGCTACATGAAGGCGATCGCCGCGCAGGCGCGCGAGAAGCGCGAATACGAAGGCACCGTGCTCGTCGCTTCGCCGGTCGCCTACGCGCACGGGCTGCGCTCGTTCGAGGCGCTCGCCAACCGCGCGGTCGCGATCGACAAGGTCGGCACCCTGTATCACTACCAGCTCGGGCAGATCATCCGCGTCAAGCGCTTCGAGCGTAATAGCATCGTGATGAAGCCGCTGCAGAGCATGGACGCGATCGCCCGCGCCGTCGGCACGCAGCAGGTCGATGCCGCGCTGCTGCCGCCGCAATATGCGCGCGAGCTTCTGACCGCGAGCCAGGCGCGTTTCGTCGGCTGGTACTCCGAACTCGACGAGCATCAGCTCGGCGCCGTGTTCGCTTCGTCCAAGGCGATCGAAGGCAAGCGTCCGGCGATCGAGAAGTTCGTGCGCGCCTACAAGCGCGGCATCGCCGACTATGCCCTGCTGCTCAGGCTCGACCGCGGCAAGCGCATGTCGAGCGAGAACTCACGCAAGGTCGCGACGCTCATCGCCCGCTACGTGTTTCCCGGCAAGCCGCTGGGGACGTCGGCGGCAACGGTGGAAATGGGCGCCTATTACATCGAGCCGCAAGGCAAGCTCGATCCCGTCGAGGTTGCGCGTCAGGTCGAATGGTACAAGGCGCAAGGCCTGATCGACGACACGGTCGACATGCAGAACGTGGTCGATTCCAGTTTCTTCTAATGATCAGCGCAGGCGTGCCGCGCGCCGCGATGACGGCGTTTGTGCGGCGCGATGCAAATATTCAGCCCCTTGCCAGCGCCGCTTTGTCCTGAGACGATGACGCGCAGGGCCGGGTTGTTGGTCCGACCCTCCCGGCCGGTAAGGGAGGCTTGCAATGGGACAGAACGGTTCCAACGGCTCAAGTCCCGCGCCTGGCGCCAATCCTATAAGTAAACTGGGTCCACGCTGCATCGCGTTGGTGGGCCCGTTTCAAAGCGGCAAGACCACACTCCTGGAAGCGATCCTTGCGCGTACCGGCGCCATCGCGCGCCAGGGTACGGTGGACGCGGGCTCCACGGTCGGCGACGCCAGCGACGAAGCCCGCCATCACAAGATGAGCGTGGAGGCGACCTTCGCCACCGTCTCGTTCATGGGCGATAGCTATACCTTCATCGATTGCCCGGGTTCCGTCGAGTTCATCCACGACATGCGCAGCGTGCTGCCGGCCGTCGATGCGGCGGTGGTGGTGTGCGAGGCGGACGAGAAGAAGGTGCCGCAGCTCCAGTTGATCCTGCGCGAGCTGGAAGAGCAGAACATCCCGCGCTTTCTGTTCCTGAACAAGATCGACAAGGCCGACAAGCGCGTCCGCGAAACGGTCAAGCTGTTGCAGCCGGCCTCGCGCGTGCCGCTGCTGTTGCGGCAAATCCCGATCTGGCGCGGCGATCTGATCGCGGGCTTTGTCGATCTCGCGCTCGAGCGCGCCTTTGTCTACAAGGAATACGCGCCGTCGCAGATCGTCGATCTCGCCGGCGAGGATCTGTCGCGTGAAAAAGAAGCGCGCTTCACGATGCTGGAGACGCTCGCCGATCACGACGACGAGCTGATGGAGCAACTGCTCGAGGACATCCAGCCGCCGCGCGACAAGGTGTTCGACGATCTTGCCAGGGATTTGCGCGACCGCATCGTCTGTCCGGTGCTGCTCGGCTGCGCGACGCGCTCGAACGGCGTGCTGCGGCTGCTGAAAGCGTTGCGGCACGAAGCGCCGGGCGTCGCGGAAACCGCGGCGCGGCTCGGTGTCAAAGCCAATGGCGATGCCGTCGCCTTGGTGCTCAAGACCTTCCACACCGCGCATGGCGGCAAGATGTCGGTGGCGCGCGTGCTGGCCGGGCAGGCCGGCGATGGCACGACCTTCACCACGTCGGCCGGCGAAGCCGATCGCGTGTCGGGCGTGTTCAAGCTCATGGGGTTGCAATTCGAGAAGCGCGGGCCGGCGAGCGCGGGCGAGACGGTCGCCTTCGGCAAGCTCGATCACGCCAGAACCGGCGATACGCTGTCGAGCGGTAAGCAGCCGCATGCGGCGCTCGCGAATGTGAAGCCTTATCCGCCGGTACTCGCCCTCGCGGTGCAGGCGAGGGAGCGCAAGGACGACGTCAAGCTCGGCGCGGCCTTCACCAAGCTCAGCGAGGAAGATCCGTCGCTGACGGTCGTGCACAACGCCGAGAACCACGAGGTGATCATCTGGGGCCAGGGCGAGATGCATCTGCGCGTCGCGACCGAACGGCTCGCCGACCGCTTCGCCGTGCCGGTGACGACGCGCCCGCCGACCGTCGGCTACCGCGAGACCATCCGCAAGCCGATCACCATCCGCGGCCGCCACAAGAAGCAGTCGGGTGGTCACGGCCAGTTCGGCGACGTGGTGGTGGAGATCAAGCCGCAGGCGCGCGGCAAGGGCTTCACCTTCGAGGAGCAGATCACCGGCGGCGTGGTGCCGCGCAACTATATTCCGGCAGTGGAAGAGGGCGTTGTCGACGCGCTCCAGCACGGGCCGCTCGGCTTTCCCGTCGTCGATCTGTCGGTGACGCTGATCGACGGCTCGTATCATACGGTCGACTCCTCCGACATGGCGTTCCGCACCGCCGGCCGCATCGCGCTCGCCGACGGTCTGCCGCAATGTCAGCCGGTGCTGCTCGAGCCGATCCATCTCGTGGAGATCGTCTGCCCGACCGACGCGACCGCGAAGATGAACGCCATCCTGTCCGGCCGGCGCGGGCAGATCCTCGGCTTCGACACGCGCGAGGGCTGGGAAGGCTGGGACTGCGTGCGCGCGCTGATGCCTGAATCGGAGATCGGCGATCTCATCATCGAGGTGCGTTCGGGCACGGCCGGCGTCGGCTCCTTCACCTTCAAGTTCGACCACATGGCCGAGCTCACCGGCCGAACGGCCGACCAGATCGTGGCGGCGCGGCGCGCGGCTGAGTAGGCGGTGTATCGAGGGACCGCATGGCGGTCGTGCATTGCGCGACCGCAGCCGATCGTTTTCCTCAGGTGGCGGCGGAATCGCTCGCGGCCCGCTTGCCTTCGCGGCATGAAGGTGAGAGCTATGCCTGCGACACGAGCCAGGGGGACGATGGTGAACAAGCGGTTAATCGGTGCGCGCGCGGCCTTTGCGATGGCGCTCGGAATATTGGCCGATCCGGCCGCGTCCAGCCAGGAAGGCGTCGACATGCGCCTGGAGGACGCCGGCTTCAAGATGCGTATCGCCGACACGGCGGAGAAGCTCAAGCACGCGCGCATGATCCCGCCGCGCAAGTTCATCGCCCGCACCAAAGACGGCAAGCGCTACTACATCTATTCCGATCCGGACTTCTGCAAATGCGTGCTGGTCGGCGACCAGGACGCGATGAAGACCTATCGCGACATGGTCTCGCCGCCGAAGGATCTCGCCCCGACGATCATCGCGCCGTCGGGCATGTCGCCGGCGACGCTGGTGGAAGAGGACATGGACGCGGACGTGTCGAGCACGGTCGGCGACGGCAACATTCTCAACTGGCAGTATTAAAGCGGCCGCCGCGCGCGGCGCGGCGCTTCAGCTCCGCGCGGCGGCGAACGAGCGCCGCAACAGCGACCAGAGGCTGCCGCCGGTCGCCATGCCCAGCACATAGATGATGATCGCCATCAGGGCCATCGGCAGACGCAGGCTGAAGCCCAGGAACGACATCGTCACAGTCTGGAAGTTCTGGATGGCGAAGATCAATGTCGCCCCGGCGAACAGAATGATGATCGCCAGATGAATCCACCGCATGGCCTGTCCCTCGAAAGACGAAAACGAACGGGACAAGTCTAACCTATGACGCGGCGCTCGCACAGAAGCGCGGGGCCGGCACGGATCGCGTGAAGCGATCCGGCCGAACCCCGCGGTAAAGCGCGACTAAGACGGACTGCTTACAGTGTGCAGGCGCCGCGGCGGGCGAGATGGTCCTTGGCGCGCAGCGCGGCGCCGAAGGTCGGCAGCGGACGCGTCAGAATGCGGTAGTCCCACGGAATCGGCTTGCCACCCCAGCCGAAGTCGTAGATCTGGCAAACGCCAGTCAGTCTCCACTTGATCACTCGGAAATCCGACGCGCTGGCGGAGCCCATGAGAAACAGGCTCGCAATTCCGGCGGCGGCGCAAAGCATAAGGCCATGGCGCATGGGGGCGTCTCCCGCAAAATGATATGAATGGCCCCCGCCGGGATGGCGGGTGCGCGAATGCGGTGACTTAACGCGCGTGCCCGGGATCGTGTTCCCGCACAGGATGCCGTCGCGTCCGTCACATGGTGCGGGCTGAGCGTCCGAGCAGACGATCGATCGGTTGCCGGGCGCAACCAGGGACGCGGCCGGCTGGCGGGCTCGTTGCCGGTGGCATGGCCAGCGGCGCGAACGCTCGCCGAGCGTCGGCCACTCGAGCACCGCAGGCGTCCGGGCTTCCGCGTGCAACGTCGGTCGATGCCGACCGGCCGGTCGAACGCCTGCATCTCGTTGCGATAACCGCGCGAACGCGCGCAATCACGCGCCGAACATGCCCTTGGATGCCAAGATGTGGAGAACCTGCACGCTGTTCGGCAATTCGATGAGGAACTCTTCGTCGCGCGCGAGATGATGAATGCGCCGCGGGTCCTTGCCGGCGAAGCGCGACATCGCCTCGACGTTCTCCCAATAGGAGATGGTGATGAACTCGCTGTCGTTCTCGCGATCTTCGCGCAACTGTTGCACGGCGAGCGCCTTCTCCTCGAGCGGCTTGATACCGTGCGTGTAGAGATAGGCCGCGTATTCGTCGGCGCGCTCGCGGCGTACGCGGCCGCGCCAGATGCGGGCGATGGTCGGCGTCGGTTTCTCGGTCACCGGATTCTCCCTGGCTTGCGAACAATGCCGTCGTTGTCCGGCCGGTTTCGAACCCGCCCCGTTGCACATTGCCGCGGACGGATTAGGCTTGCGCCGCTTCAGGCGAAGAGGAGACGAGGCATGGCCTTCACGGTTTCGAGCAACAGCTTCAAAGACGGCGATTATCTAAAGATGACACATGTCGTCTCGGCTGACACCGGCTTCGGCTGCGCCGGCGACAACCTGTCACCCCATCTTGCCTGGTCGGGCGCGCCGGCCGGCACCAAGAGCTTCGCGGTGACCTGCTTCGATCCGGATGCGCCGACCGGCTCCGGCTTCTGGCATTGGCTGGTCGTGAACATTCCGCCGGGCGTGACCGAACTGGCGCTCGGCGCCGGCAGCAAAGGCGGCGCCTTGCCCAAGGGCGCGCTGCAGACGCGCACCGATTACGGCTTTGCCGGCTATGGCGGCCCGTGCCCGCCGGAGGGCGACCATCCGCACCGCTATCTCTTCACCGTCCATGCGGTGAACGACACACTCGGCGTGAAGGAAGACACGCCGGCGGCGCAGATCGGCTTCAACCTGCATTTCAAGACGCTGGCCAAGGCCAGCATCATGGGTTTGTACAAGCGCTAACTCCGCCCTCGTCCTGAGGAGCGCAGCGACGCTGCGCGTCTCGAAGGTTGAGGCGGCCTCATGCTTCGAGACGCCCCCGGCGCTCCTCAGCATGAGGCCGAACAAAGCGGTGCTGGGCTTGCGCCTTACCTTACGCCGATGCGATTCACCGGGCCGCCGAGATTGACGCCGCGCGGCATCGGCCGCAGCACCACGCCCGGCGCGGCGACGCAGCCCTTCGGATAGCCGATATACTTGCAATAGACGACCGGCGCCGGCTGCAGCACGACGCCGGGCTTGGCGACGCAGCCTTTCGGAAAGCCGACATATTTGCAGTAGACCGCGGCTTCGGCCGGCGGCGCGCTCGACAACAGCATCGCGCCCGCGATAAGGCCGAGCGCGAGAAGTCCCTTGTTCATGATTGTCGCCCTTTGTCTGCATGGATCGTGTCGATCTGCGTGCGCGGATGTTAGCCATCGCGCGGTGGGCGGCCAGAGCTTGCGGCCGCGCCGGGGCGGAAAATATTTGGCTGCATTTTTCTTCGCGCGCGGGCGACAGAGATGCGAATTGATCGTGACGATGGGCGTCATTCGATTGCCGCGCGGCCTTCCAATCCGGCCGGGTCGTCGCCACATCACCTTCGCCCGCGCTACGCCTTGCGTGGGCCCATTCCTCGGAGAGATTTCATGTCGCTGTCGATGTATCAGGCTTCCATCCCGCCGCTGCTGCGCGGGCTCACCATTCTGACCGCCGTCCTCGAAAAGGGCGAAGCGCACGGCCCGGCGCTGGTCGATGCGCGGCTGGCGCCGGACATGCTGACCCTGGTCGGCCAAGTGCAGCGCGCGAGCGATACGGCCAAGGGCTGCGGCGCGCGTCTTGCAGGCATCGAGCCGCCGAGCATGCCGGACACCGAGAAGACCTTCGCGGACCTCTATGCGCGCATCGCCAAGACGGCCGATTTCCTGCGCGGCCTGAAGCGCGAGCAGATCGACGGCACGGAGGCGAAAGTGATCACTTTCAAGGCGGGCGGCACCACGGTCGATCTCACCGGGCAGACCTATCTGTTCAACTTCGTGCTGCCGAACTTCTACTTCCACGTGACGACGGCCTACGACATCCTGCGCCACAGCGGCGTACCCGTCGGCAAGCTCGACTATCTCGGCGACTGGAAGACGGCCGGCCCGGCGTGACGCCGGCGCTGGGCTGGGCGCTGCCGGCCAAGCGCCGGCACGTTCCGCGATCGCCGCGCCCGGGGTAAAGTCCCGAATCGTTTAACGAGCCTTTGCCTCATGAGGAGCTGAACCCATGCGATTGTCCAAACTGCTGAGCGCCGGCCTCGTCGCCCTGTTCGCGTTGATCTGCCTTGCGCCGGCGGCGCGCGCCGACTCCGGCACGATCAACATCCGCATCTTCAAGGCGGGCTTCTTCGTCGGCGGCTCGGCCGGCAGCGGCGTGCTGCATTTCCGCGGCCGCAGCTATCCGCTGTCGATCGGCGGCCTGAGCTACGGCTTCACCTTCGGCGCCTCCGAGACGTTCTTCACCGGCCGCGTGACCAACATCCGCCGGCCGTCCGACGTCGCCGGCGTCTATGCGCAGGCCGGGGCGGGCGTTGCCGCGGTGCGCGGCGCGCAGGCCGTCGTGCTCACCAACCAGAACGGCGCGGTGCTCACGCTCACCGGGCGGCAGAACGGCCTGATCATCAGCGCCGACCTCAGCGGCCTGGCGCTATCGCTGCGCTAAGCGCGCCTGCGAAGCGATCCGATGTTGCGATGGCCGGGGCGTTCCCCGGCCATTGCTTTTTGCGCCGCCCGCATCGCGCGCGCCGCAGCCGTTCCGCGTTGCGCGGCTTTACCTGAACTGCGCGCGGCAGGCGGGGCTGAGCTTGTCGAGATTGCGCTCCATGCAGGCGGTGATGCGTTTCACGTTCGGGATAAATTCGCGGCACACGCGAAACGCATCGGAGCGGCAGGCGCGGCGCTGTTCGGCCGTGCCTTGATCGGAGGTCGCCGCGGCAGCCGGCGCGAGCAGCGCGGCAAGCACAAGTCCTGTCACAACGGGAACGAAACCGGCGGTCGTCGCAGTCGGCATGGTCCGTCTCCTTCAGGATGGTGGCTGTCGTGTGAGAGTGCACCCCGTCTCGCGCACGCTGGACCCTGGCCCTGCGGATCCAGCACCGGGCGCTAGTCTATCCGCGCCTCGGCCGCGCCGGCCAGTCTCGCCGATTCATGCCGCGGCGGGAATGCTGCTCTAGCGCGGGCCTCCGTAGCCCGGGTGAGCGACGCCAACCCGGGGTTCCATGTCGCTCAGCGCGTGGTCCAGCCTTCGAGCCCGGCCGCCACTGCTTGCACGCAAAGAAGTAAGGCGGCCGGAGGGGCGCCTGGCGACGGCGGCTAGGCGGGCGTCCCGGGCGCGGCGCCGCGCGCGGTGGTTCAGGCCGGCTACTGACCCGGGCGCGGCCGTGCTATACATCGGCCATGGCAAGAGGACCTTTCCGCGACACCCGCAGCGAAGCCGAGAAGGCTTTCAAGAAAGCCACCACCAAGCCGGCGGACCTGCCGCCGCCCGCGCCGTCCATTCCCGGCGCCAAGGAGCAAGTGACGTTGCGCATCGACCGCGACGTGCTGGACTTCTTCCAGGCCGACGGCCCGGGCTGGCAGGAGCGGATCAACGCGGCGCTGAGGAAGGTGAGTGGGAAGTAAGTTCGTAGTCCGCATGGAGCGAAGCGAAATGCGGGGGAAGAAAGATCCCGGATTGCACTGCGCTAATCCGCCCTACAGTCGCGCCTCGCGCCCGTGCCAAATGCGAAGAACGACAATGCCGCCGCTGTCGAGCGCATAGCGGACGACGTAGGCCGCTTCACCGAACGGAACGATCAGTTCGCGCAAGCCCGGCAGCACTGACGGCCGGCCGCGCTCAGGAAACAAGGCGAGTGTGTCGATAGCGCCAACGATGGCCGAAACGGCGCGCCGCGCAACGGCTGGATCGGCACCAGCGAGAAAATCATGCAGTCTCAGCAGATCCGCCTGCGCGGCTTGCGAGACGACAAGTTTCACAGCTTGCGCGGTTTGGGCGCTGGCAACTCATCCGGCGTGCCCCAACTTTGCATCCACGCCTTCACGTCGCTCCACGGGGCACCCATGCGCGCATGGTTGAACTCGGCGAGGCGGCGTTGATCCTCGGCGAGGACGTCCGGGGCCCAGGGACCTTCGCCCTTCTCGCGTAGGGCTTCCAGCCACAGCGGCAAGGTGTCCGCGCCGGCCGCCAGATCGGCCAGTAGATCGGACACGCTCATGCCGCGCGCCGCGGCGCGGGCCTCAAGCAGGTCCGCCGTCTGTGGGTCGACTTCGATTTTGACCTTGGCGTTCATGGCGGCAGATTAACACGCGGATCGCGTGGGGCCAACGGGGCGGGTGAAAGCGGGTCGCGTGATCAATAGAGAGCCGACGACCTTGCGCTTCAATCGCGACGGGCGAGGCTTCTTTCAGGAGACGGTCTGGGCTAGCAGGAGTGGATCAATGCGGCGTCGAGGAAGATGAGTGGGCAAATAGAATTTTCATGCCATTTATTTATAGTGAGCCCCAAATAATTTCAGGGAATCTGGAGATTTTGGGGGAGAGGCTTCGATGCCTATTATAAAGAATTATGGATTACGTTGGCGACGTGATCGCATTTCTTGGGGGGCGGGAAGCAGGCGCGGACATCTTTCTGGCATCCTGGTCAACTCAAAGACCTCTGGTCCTGTAGATTTTCGAGAGCAAATTGGAATTTATATTCTTTATGAGCCGGGTTTCGCGCCAATCTATGTCGGGCAAGCGGGGAACGGAAATGCCAGACTTTATAGCAGACTGAAGTCACACCGAGACGGTCGGTTGCGGGATCGTTGGGAGTTTTTCTCTTGGTTCGGGTTTCGCGATGTTGGCGGAAATGGTGAGTTACTTCTGAGGCAGAAGCCGACAGCGCGGGTGTCTCTTCAGTATGCCGGTGCTCTGAACGAAATTGAGGGGGTGCTAATCCAGGCCCTCGAGCCAAGGCTTAATAAGCAAGGGGCGCGGTGGCAGAAAACCGCTGACGAATATGTTCAGTCAAGGCCGGAAGAGAAGGGGCCAATGGATATCATCTCGGAAAAGATTGATGGATTGAACGTTCAGTTGGAGGCGTTTGAAAAGCGCATTTTTAAAAAATGGAAAGAGCAATAGATTCGGATGGCGCTGCCTCTATATGCAGCGCCATCCGAATAGAGCTACAACGCCCTATTGCTTTCCTTCACCAGCCCCGCGTTCTTCGCCGCATGCTCGGCTTCCGACGACGAGGCGGTGGCCATCGGCGCCTGCACCTTGTCGGCGTCGATGTAGACCTGCTGGCCCATGGCGTTGAACTTGTCGCTCATCTCGGCCATGCCGCGTTCGGCCTCAGCGGCAGAGAGGCCCCCCACCCCCGCCCCCTCCCCACCACTCGCGTTGCTCGCGGGGGGAGGGGAGTTCAGCCCCAGCGCCGCCTTCTCGTTATCGCCGAGTGACGCCGCATAGTCGCGCACGTCCTGCGTGATCTTCATCGAGCAGAACTTCGGGCCGCACATCGAGCAGAAGTGCGCCACCTTGTGCGCTTCCTTCGGCAGCGTCTCGTCGTGATATTCGCGCGCCGTGTCGGGATCGAGGCCGAGGTTGAACTGGTCCTCCCAGCGGAAGTCGAAGCGCGCGCGGGACAGCGCGTCGTCGCGCAGCTGCGCGGCGGGGTGGCCCTTGGCGAGGTCGGCGGCGTGCGCCGCGATCTTGTAGGTGATGACGCCTTCCTTGACGTCGTCGCGGTCGGGCAGGCCGAGATGCTCCTTCGGCGTCACGTAGCAGAGCATGGCGCAGCCGAACCAGCCGATCATGGCGGCGCCGATGCCGCTCGTGATGTGGTCGTAGCCCGGCGCGATGTCGGTGGTCAGCGGCCCGAGCGTATAGAACGGCGCCTCGCCGCATTCCTTCAGCTGCTTGTCCATGTTGATCTTGATCTTGTGCATCGGCACGTGGCCGGGGCCTTCGATCATCACCTGGCAGCCCTTCTGCCACGCGATCTGCGTCAGCTCACCGAGCGTTTCGAGTTCCGCGAATTGCGCGCGGTCGTTGGCGTCGGCGATCGAGCCGGGACGTAGGCCGTCGCCGAGCGAGAACGACACGTCATATTTGCGCATGATGTCGCAGATTTCCTCGAAGCGCTCGTAGAGGAAGCTCTCCTTGTGCCGCGACAGGCACCACTTCGCCATGATC
>Ga0180216_1003443_pt1 | contig 12545 bp, 7 predicted proteins | sample eDN3rd37CBELigMG_FD_128879 | JGI IMG/M metagenome (GOLD analysis project Ga0180216, IMG submission 128879) | Enriched Miracle-Growth compost microbial communities from Emeryville, California, USA - eDNA 3rd pass 37_C BE-Lig MG (version 2)... ...
CCTCGCCCGACAGCCGGACGATCAAGACGTTCGGCGAGACCTGGACCCGAACCGACATCACCCCAGCGCCGACCTTCCCCGCCGACAAGCCCCGAAGCCAGATCGATTTCGTCCTGGTCCGCCCCGCCAAGCGCTGGAGGGTCGTCGAAACCCGCGTCGTCGACGAACCCGTCGCCTCCGACCACCGGCCGCTCTTGGTTGTGCTGGAGCTGGTGGATTGAAGTATGATGAAGCCGGGAGGCGCCGCGGATCGTTGTGGTGGCCGGGTCTGTGCCCCCGGGGCTTTGGCCCGCGGTCCCAGCCTCACAGAGGCCGGCTACGGAAGAGGGCGTGGCCGGTGGCGAGCGTCTCGGCCTCACGGCGCCCGGCTACAATCGAGCGCCCGACGTGACCTCTTCCTCAATCTCCACATCCCTCATCCGGCCGCTTGGCGACGGCGGGCGAACGCTTATGAAACACGACTCCGACCCGCATCCCTCCTGGTCCCGCGTGGACGACGGCCTGCATGACCGGACGATCGAGCAGAACTGGCTGTTCACGCTGCGCCGGGAGCGGTTCCGCTCGCGCCACTCCAAGCTGGAGCACGACTTTTACGTCGTCCACCTGGCCGACGCGGTGCACGTGATCGCCCTGACGCCGGAGAACGAGCTGTTGCTCGTCCGGCAGTTTCGGGCGGCTTCGGGCCGCGACAGCCTGGAGGTTCCCGGCGGCCTGATTGACCCCGGCGAAGACCCGCTCGAGGCCGGCGCGCGCGAGTTGATGGAGGAGACCGGGTATCAGGGCGACTCCGCCCAACTGGTCGGAACCCTCTGGTCGAACCCGTCGCTGGTCACGTCGCGGACCACGACCATCGTCATCCGGAACGTCCGCCAGGTGGCCGAGCCCCGGCTCGACCAGACCGAGGAGCTGACGCTTGAGCGCGTTCCGGCCGGCGACGTCCTCAGCCTGATTCAAGAGGGGCGGATCGACCACGCGCTGGTGGTCGCGGGACTCCTCTGGTGGCGGGCGACGGAGCGGCGTGACGGGGCCGCCCCGTGATCCGGCCCCGTCACGAGCTGCCGAGCGTCACCGGGATGTCCATCGGCTTGCCGTCGCGGACGACGGTGATCCGCACTGTTTCGCCGGGCTGGTGCTTCTCGACCTCGGTGAGGAGGTCGTCGAGGGTTCGGACCCGCTTGTGTTCGACGGCCACGATCAGGTCGGCCGTGGTGGGGTCGAGCGAGCGCCGGAGGAAGCCGGGGCCGATCCGCTCGACCTTCATCTGGATGGGCCGGATCCCGGCCTGTTCGGCGGGGCCCCCTTCGGCCACGGCGAGCACCAGCAGCCCCGCGTCGGTCGTGTAGACCCGGGTGAGCCCCAGATCGGCGCGGACCACCCGGCCGTTTTCGATCAGCGATTTGAGGATCCGGCTGATCGAGTTGATCGGCACGGCGAAGCTGACCCCCGCCGACTGGCCGACGCTGCTGATGATCGCCGTGTTCATGCCGATGACCCGCCCCCGCGAGTTGAGGAGCGGCCCCCCCGAGTTGCCGGGGTTGATGGCGGCGTCGGTCTGAATGATCCCCTTGATCATCCGGCCGTTCTTGGCCCGGAGCGAACGGTCGAGACTGCTGATGACGCCCGTGGAGAGCGTCCGCTCCAGGCCGAAGGGGTTGCCGATCGCCAGGATCTTCTGGCCGACCAGCAGATTCGACGAGTCGCCCAGGGACATCGGAAAGAGCTTCTCGCTCGGCGCGTCGACGCGCAGCACGGCGACGTCGTTGTTGGCGTCGACGCCCACGACCTCCGCCGGGTGCGCCGAGCCGTCGAAGAGGGTGACGCGAACCGAGTCGGCGCCCTGGATCACGTGGAAGTTGGTCAGCACGCGCCCTTGGTCGTCGATCACGAAGCCCGAGCCGCTCCCTTCCTTCGACATTTCCTCGCCGAAGAAGCCGTAGCTCGCGGCCTCGGTCGTGATGTTGACCACCCCCCGGTTGACCCTCGCGTAGATTTCGACCGTGTTCCGCTCGTCGGGCTCAAGCTTATTAAGCGTCTCCTCATCCGGCGGAGTCGGACCCGCGGCGGAGTCGGCGGGCTCGAAGTCCTGAATCGGCTCGGTGAGCGGCATCGGCGCGGGAACGGCGGCGTCCGGCCGCTCGCCCACGATGGCCCGGCCAGGCGGCGGATTCAACGGAGGGGGCCGCCGAGCAATCCGCGGCATCAGGCCGAAAAGCAGCAGGGCGGTCAGCAGGGTGAGCGCCGCGGTCGCCGCGTGGCTGGTGAACGTGCCGCCGAAGGCCGTCTCGTCGCGCGTCATCGTTTCGTTTCCTCCGTCGAGAACGGTTCGGTTCGCCATCGCCGCCTTCCTCCATGACCCCGGCTCGGATCGCCCGGCCCGATGCCGTTATTGTAAGGGAGCGCCGATTCGCGACAACGCGCCTTTGGGAAAGCTCGATTGCGGCGAACCGCCGGCGTCTGGACGGCCGCCCCGGCGTCGGCCAGAATGATTGCGGGCCCTCGCCTCCGGCATCCTTCACGCATCTTTGGTTCCGCTCGGGAGCACTCCGCGCATGGCCATCGACCAGACTCCTCTTCGCCGCATCGGTCCGATCCTGGTGGTCCTGTTTTCGCTCGCGGGCGGCCCGCCCACCGCGCGGGCCCAGGTCAGCGCCGAGGAGTCCGCGGCGAAGCTCAAGCCGGCCGAGGGCCTGGAGGCGACCCTCTGGGCGTCGGAGCCGATGCTGTCCAACCCGACGGCCATCGACGTCGATTCGAGGGGCCGGGTCTGGGTCGCCGAGGGCCTCAACTACCGCCTCACCCGGCGGGGCAACGCCGAGTTCCACCGCGTCGAGGGCGCCGACAAGATCAAGATCCTGGAGGACACCGACGGCGACGGCAAGGCCGACAAGATCACCGTCTTCGCCGACAACGTCTTCCCCGTGCCGATGGGCATGGCGGTCGAGGAGCGGTACGACGCGAGCGGCAAGTACCTGGGCTGCCGGGTCTACGTCGGCAACAGCCCCGACCTGCTGGTGCTCGAAGACACCGACGGCGACGACAAGGCCGACACGCGCCACGCGCTGTTGACCGGCTTCGGCGGGCTCGACTCCGACCACGGAGTTCACGGGATGATGCTGGGCCTCGACGGCAAGCTTTACTTCACCCATGGCGACGGCTGCTGCTCGGTTCAGCCCGATAACTCCGAGCGGAAGCAGAACTTCGACGTGACGGACAAGAGCGGTCGCCGCGTCACCACGGATCAACTCGCCAACACCCTGCGGGTCAACCGCGACGGGACCGAGTTCGAGATCGTCAGCGACCGCCTGCGAAACAACTACGAGGTCTGCCAAACCGCCTTCGGCCACCTCTTCGCCAGCGACAACGACGACGACGGCAACCGAGGCTGCCGCGTCGTCTGGGCGATGGACGGCGGCCATTACGGGTATCAAACACCGGGCAGCGCCCGGCACTGGGGCGAGGAGGTTCCGGGCAACGTCCCCAAGCTCGTCGGCACCGGCAACGGCAGTCCGGCCGGGATCGCCTCCTACGAGGGCCGGCTGCTCCCCGACGAATACTTCGGCGGCCTGCTCGAAGCCGACGCCGGCACCCGCCAGATCAACTTCTTCCCCCTCACGCGCAAGGGCGCCGCGTTCCGTACCGAGTACAAGGTCCTCCTGAGCAACGACGACCCCTGGTTCCGCCCCATCGACGCCTGCGTGGCCCCCGACGGCGCCGTCTTCGTGGCCGACTGGTACGACGCGGGCGTCGGCGGCCACGCCTTCGCCGACCAGACCACCGGCCGGATCTACCGGGTCGCCCCCAAGGGGAACAAGCCCGAGGCCGGCAAACCCGACTTCGGTTCGGTCGCCGGCCTGATCGAGGCCCTGAAATCCCCCAACGTCGCCACCCAGGACGCCGCCCGGCGGGGCCTGATCGACCGGGGGGACGAGGCGGCCGACGCCCTCCTCGCCTTGATCCACGACGGCTCCCCCGAAGCCGCCGCGCGGGGCGTCTGGACGGCCTCGGCGTCTCCCTCCGCCAGGCTCAGCACGATCGCCGCCGAGATCCTCAAGCACCCGGCCGACTTCCGCGGCGGCGACCCCCAATTCCGCGAACTGGCCGTCCGCATCCTCGCCCGCGACTGCCGCGAAAACGGGACCGTCGAATATAAGAATCCCGACGCCGAGAAGCCCCCGGCGGCCCTAGCGCGTCTGGACCTCTTGCTCCCCCTGGCCGACGACCCCGACGCGGGCGTCCGCCGCGAGCTGATCCTGGCCATTCGGAACCTTCCCACCCCCAAGATCGCCGAGGCGCTCCGGAAGCTGGTCGCGAACTGGGACGGGCAAGACCGCTGGTATCTCGAAGCGCTCGGGCTGGCCCTCGACGATCGGGAAAGCGAGTTCATCACGAGCCTGATGGACCCCTCGCTTTTCGGCGAACCGGGCGACTTCGCGGGCGATCTGGGGAACGATCAGGTGGCGCTGCCGCCCTATTTCCCGGTCGATCGCAACGAGGCGTTCATCCCCGCCGGCGCGCCGGATCGGCCGACGACCCCCTTGAGCAAGTTCCTGGGCTTCCAGTGGCGGCTCCGACGTCCCGAAGCGCTGCCTGTGCTTGAGCGGGTCTTGCCCCGATTGGCGGGGCCGGAGCTTCAGCGGGCCGGCATCGACACGCTGCGGGGCATGCCCGACTCGGTGACGGCCGACGTGGCGGCCTTGGTGGCCGAGCGCGCCGACGACCCGAGCTTCCGCCAGGCCGTCACCGCGATGCTGGCCGACCGGCTGGCCGGCCCCTGGCGCCCCGCGGCCGATCGTCCTCCCGTGGTCCGACTCATCAAGGAATGCCTGGGCGACCCCGAGCGGCGGCTTCAAGGGATCGCGCTGGCCGTCGCGTCGGCGGACTCGCGCCACCAGCCCGCGCTGGAGGCGCTGGCGGTCGCCGCCGACGAGCCGGACGAGGTGGCCGTCGCCGCGGTCGAGGCCCTGGGGGCGTTTCCCGAAACGCCCGCCCGCGTCCTCGAGGACCTGATCAACGCGGTTCGGGGCGAGCCCGATTCCACCCCCCGGGCCGCCGCCGCGGTTCGGACGCTTCCCAAGCTCGGCGACGCCCGCGAAACCCTCTGGAGGATCGCGACCGACCGCGACTACTCCTCGGCCTTGCGCCGCGAGGCCCTGCGAACCGCCGCGAGGCTTCCGGAGGGCGGGAATCGGCTGATCGAACTGGCGAAGGCGGGGACGCTTCCCGACGACCTGAAGATCGAAGCGGCGACCGCGCTGAGCGCCCACTCCGACCCGAAGATCCGCGAGGCGGCCGAGGGCGTCTTGCCGCTTCCCAAGGCCGCCGGAGGCCGCTCGTTGCCGCCGGTCGTCGAGTTGCTGCGACGTCGCGGAAACCCCGAGCGTGGCGCGGCGGTCTTCTTCCGCCAGGAGGCCAACGCCTGCGGCGCCTGCCATCGGTCGCAAGGGCAGGGGAGCTGGCTCGGCCCCGACCTCTCGACGATCGGCACCAAGTACGGCAAGGACGAGCTTTTGCGGTCGATCCTCGACCCCAGCGCGGCCGTCGGCTTCAGCTACCGAGCGGTGGTCGTCGCCCTGGCCGACGGCCGGGTCGTCACCGGCCTTCCCGTCGAGGATTCGGCCGACCGGCTAATCCTCAAGACGGCCGACGGCGAGCGCGTGGCGATTCCGACCGGTGAGATCGAGGAGCGGCGGTTCAGCGACGTTTCGCTCATGCCCGAAAACCTGGTCCAGACGATGACCGACGGCGAGCTGGTCGACCTGCTGGCCTATCTCGGCTCGCTCCGCCTGCCCGCGAGCGTCATCGGCCAGTATCAGGTCGCCGGCCCGATCGCAGAGTCGGGTGACGCCCGCGCGGTGGACCCGTCGGCCGTCGACCCGGGCGCGACCGTCGCCGATGGCGAGGGCCGCTCGCTCTCCTGGCGGCGGATCGACGCCGACGCCGAGGGGCTCGCCGACATCGGCCCGCATCTGACGGCCGGCGCCCGGCGCGTCGCCTACGCGCGCGCGCCGGTCATCTCGGCGACCGCCCAAAAGGGGCGCCTGGTCCTCGACTCTCCGATCGAGGCGGCCGTCTGGCTCAACGGCGCGCCCTTGAACCTAACGCGAACCGGGGAGGGGGGGCCGCTCTCCGCCGAGATTGACTTGCCCGAGGGGGCGAGCACGCTCCTGATCCGGTTCGACGGCGGCGGGAAGCCGGGCGCGAACGCGTCGGTCGCGACCACGATCGTCGCGCCCCATGAGGTCGGCTTCAGCCCGGAGGCGGCCGAGACGACGAGTTCCGCCCCGACCGAGAAGGGAACCCCCAAGTCGTGACCCGCTCCGACGATTCCCAGGCGCCGCCGACGATCGCCGTCGCCATCCCCTGTTACAACGAGGCCGCGGCCGTCGGGGCGGTCGTCAACCAGTTCCGCGCGGCCTGGCCGGCGGCCGAGATCGTCGTCATCGACAACAACTCGACCGACGGCACCGGCGAGGCCGCCGCCCGCCACGGCGCGCGGGTCATCGTTGAGCCGAGGCAAGGCAAGGGCTTCGCCGTCCGCGCCGCGTTCGCCGACCTGAAGGGCCGCGACGTGGTGGTGATGGTCGATGGCGACGGCACCTATCCGGCCGAGTTCATCGGCGAGCTGATCGCGCCGATCCTGGAGGGAAGGGCCGAGACGACCGTCGGCGCGCGCCGCCCCGAACCGGGCGCGGGGGCGATGTCGCCGGTGCGGGCCCTGGGAAACCTGATCATCCGATCGGCGTTTCGGCTCCTGATCGGCAAACCGTCCGGCGACCTGCTTTCCGGCTACCGGGCGTTTAGCCGGCGGTTCGTCGAGACGACGGCGCTCCGCTCCGAGGGCTTCGAGATCGAGACCGAACTTGCCGTCGCGACCGTCGCCCGACGGCTCCCCGCGGTCGAACTCTCCGTCCCCTACCGTCCCCGGATCGCCGGCGCCGAAAGCAAGCTGCGGGCTTTCCGCGACGGCCGGCGCATCCTGGCGACGATCCTCCGCGAGGGCCTCCGTTTGGCCCCCTGGCGCGTCTTCGGGCTCTACATCGCCCTTGTCGCGATCGTCTGCGCCCCGTTGGTTTGGTCGCCGACGGTTCTTCCCTTCGCCCTGGCCCTGGCCGCCCTGGGGTTGGCCGGCCTGCTGATTGTCAAGGCCCGGATGGGCGCGCGGGAGGCTGAAGGCGCGTAGCGGCCGATTGCCCTCCCGGCCTCTTTCCGACGGTTCATCCGTAAACCGGTCGACCCACATCCGGCCCACCTTCTCCCGCGGGGAGAAGGATGATTGGCGGCGCGAATTGGATCTTTACTCGCTCGCGGCGGGCGGGGGCGTCGGCGCGACGATTTGGCCCCGGTCGCAGGAGGAGGCGAGGGCGTATCCCAGAAGCGCGCCGATGGCCACGATGGCCAGCGCGCGGCGGCGGACGCCGGGTCTCACGAGGCGGCGCCCCGGTAGCGCGCCTCGGCCTGATCCAGGGCGCGGGCCCGGGTCGCCCGGCGGTTCACCCAGGGGATCGCGAAGAGGCCGGGAAAGCTCAGCAAGACCGCCCCCTGACCCCATGGGCTCGGCATCAGGAAGAGCCAGGCCACCAGAACGCCCAACCAAAGGAACGAAAGTCCCGCGAACCGAATCATCAACGAGCGCTCGCGGGGCCGGGTGGCGTTCCTGACGCTGAAGTAAACGCCGAGCGCCCCTCCCATGACGCCGATGAGGCTGCCGGCGATCGCGGCGACAAGTCCCGGATGCATCGTTGCGCTCCCACTTCTGATCGATCGAGGCCGTGAATCAAGAGATATCGAGTGATGGCTTTCCCAGAGCGCCGCCTTAATTTCTTCGGACGGCCCGGTTTCATGCAGCAAAAACCGGGCCATCCACTAGAAATCACGCGATGATGTCGTGAACGACGTTGCCGTGAACGTCGGTCAGCCGGAAATCGCGGCCGGCGTAGTGGAAGGTGAACGTCTCGTGGTCGAAGCCCAGCAGGTGGAGGATCGTCGCGTGGAGGTCGTGGACGTGGACCGGGTTTTCGACGGCCTGGAAGCCGAACTCGTCGGTCGCGCCGTGGACGTGGCCCCCCTTGACGCCGCCGCCGGCCATCCAGACGGTGAACCCATAGTGGTTGTGGTCGCGGCCGTTCTGCTTCCCCGCGTTGGCGCCGGGGGTGGGCAGCTCGACGGTCGGCGTGCGGCCGAACTCGCCGCCCCAAACCACGAGCGTGTCGTCGAGCATCCCGCGCTGTTTGAGGTCGAAGAGGAACGCGGCGATCGCCTGGTCGCACTGTTCGGCGAGCTTCCGGTGGCCGTCCTCGATGTCGTCGTGGTGGTCCCAGGGCTGCCCGGCGCCGTGCCAAAGCTGGATGTACCGGACTCCGCGCTCCAGCAGCCTGCGCGTCGCCATAAGCTGCCGGGCGTGGACGCCGGGGCCGTAGAGGGCCCGGATGGATTCGGGCTCGCGGTCCACGTCGAACGCTTCGGCGGCCTCCGACTGCATCCGATAGGCCAGCTCGAACGACTGGATCCGGGCCTCCAAGTCGGCCTCGTGCTTGCGCTGATCGAGGTGGATCTTGTTCAACTCGGCCAAGAGGTCAAGCTGGGCCCGCTGGTGCTCGGGCTTCACGCCGTGGTTGCGGATGTGGGCGATCAGCTTCTCAATGTCGGTTTCGCGGCTGTTGAGGTACGTCCCCTGGTAGACGCCGGGGAGGAACGCCGACTGCCAGTTCTGCGATTCGGCGATCGGGAAGCCGTCGGGACACATGACCAGAAACCCGGGCAGGTTCTGGTTCTCGGTCCCCAGGCCGTACAGGACCCAAGAGCCCACGCTCGGCCGCGCCTGGCGCGACTCGCCGCAGTTCATCAGCATGAGCGACGGCTCGTGGTTGGGCACGTCGGCCCGCATGGACCGGATCACGCAGATGTCGTCGGCCATCTGGGCGGTCCGGGAGAAGATCTCGCTGACCTCCAGGCCGCTCTCGCCGTACCGGCGGAATTTGTAGGGCGATTGAAACGCCGCGCCGGTCTTGCGCTCGGTGGGGAGGCTGCTGGGGATCTCCTTGCCGTGGTACTTCGCGAGCATCGGCTTGGGGTCGAACGTGTCGACGTGCGACGGCCCGCCGTTCATAAACAGGTGGACGACCCGCTTGGCCTTGGGTTTGAACTGGGGCGCCTTGGGCAGGAGCGGGTTGTTGGTCGTCCCAACCTGATCGGCGGCCGAGGCGCGACGGCCCAGGCCGCCGGCCTCCGCGAGCATCGACCCCAGCGCCAGGGCGCCGAAGCCGGTTCCCGAGCGGCAGAGCAGCTCGCGGCGGGTGACAACCAGGTCTTCAAGACGGTTGGGGACGTGCGACATTTCGATATCCCTTCGAGCTTGGTCGATCGGCGGCTCAATCGACGTAAAGGAACTCGTTGGTGAGCATCAAGACCTGGGCGAGCTGGGCCAGTGGCGGCAGCGAGTCGTCCGCCCGGCCGTCGGGGCGATCGACGAAGGCCGAGGCCCGGGCCAACTCGTCGGCGGTGGGGCTTCGCCCGAGAACCCGCCTGTAGACGCGGTTGACGGCCTCGGCGACGTCGGCCGAGGCCTGGCCCTGGTGGATCTCGCCCTCGACGGCCGACGCCAGGTGTTTGGCCTGTCCCAGCACGAACGGGCTGTTCATGAGGAAGAGGGCCTGTTGCGGGACGGTGGTCACGAACCGCCGGGCGCTGGTGGCGTCGGGCGTCGAGAAGTCGAACGAGCGGTAGTCGCCGTCGAGGTTCTGACGGTCGATGAACCCGTAGACGGTTCGCCGCGGCGGCAGCGACGCCTCGTTCAGGACGACCGACGGCCCCCCTTGTGTGGTGTCGAGGCTTCCCGAGACGGCGAGGATCGAGTCTCGGAGCGACTCGAAATCGAGCCGCTGGCGGTTGAACCGCCACAGAAGGCGATTCTCGGCGTCCTTATCCATGCAGTCGTCCCGCAGCGCGCTTTGTTGCTGGTAGACGCTGGAGAGCATGATCCGGCGATGGAGGCTCTTGATCGACCAGCCGTCGGCGATGAAGCCGGCGGCCAGTTCGTCGAGCAGCTCGGGGTGCGTCGGGGGATCGGCGCGGACGCCGAAATCGCTGGGGCTGTCGACCAGTCCCCGGCCGAAATGCCAGGCCCAGACCCGGTTGACGATCACGCGGGCGGTGAGCGGGCGGGCGGTGTCGACGATCGACTGGGCCAGTTCGAGCCGGCCGCTTCGATTTTCGTCGAAGGGCTTGCGGTCGGGGCCGGAGAGGACTTCGAGAAACTGGCGCGGGACGACCTTGCCGGGTCGGCCGGGGTTGCCCCGGATGAAGACGTGGGGCTGGGTCGGCTTGGGCGCGTCGTTCATCACCATCGCCCGACGAATCACCCCGGCGGACTCCTGGTCGAGCTTGTCGACCGCCTGGTTCAATTTCGACAGCTCGTTGCGCTCGGCGACGTTGAACAGGAAGCGCTCGGCGTTGTCCGGCAGATCGAGCGCGCCCCCCTCGCCGCGGAGGGCCAGGCGGAGCGACTCCCAATCGGCCTCGGCGAGCGGCTCGTCGCCCTCGCGATCCTTCGTCCGCTCCTCGAGCCGGCCGAACAGCGCGGCGTAGCAGGACGCCACCTGATCCAGGTCGGTCGGCTTGGCCGCGCGCAGGGCGTCGAGAAGCAGCGGGTGAACCGAGCCGGGCTCGGTTCGAGCGCGCTCTTCGAGCTGGGCGAGGACCTCGCCGGCCTTCTCCGCGAACTGGTCTTGCGGCAGGGCCCTGTACAGCCGCCAGGCGGCGAGAACCGGATGCTTGTCCGAATCGGCGGCGTCGAGCTTCGTTTTCCAGGCGCGGGCGACGAAGCGGAGAAGGGCGGGGGACAGCTCGTCGCGCTTCGCCCGTTCGTCGAGTTCCTTGGAGCGGCCGTCGAAGTCCAGGTCGTGGGCGGCCTTCACGTAGAGCGAGGCCCGCTTGCGCAGCTCCTCGGCGGCCTTGGCGCGGCGGGCGGCCTTGTAGTCGTCGCGGACCTTGCGGGCCTCCTCCATCCGACGCTCAAACTCCTTGACCTCGGCCGAGCGGTCGTCGCTTCCGTCTTCGATCCTCGGCAACTCGGCCGGTTCGATGGAGCTGGCGAAGACGCCGTAGAGGGAGTAATAGTCGTCGATCGGGATCGGGTCGAACTTGTGGTCGTGGCACCGAGCGCAGGCGATGGTCAGGCCGAGCAGGCCCCGGCCGACAATGTCGATGCGGTCGTCGATGATCTCGTTGCGGTCCTGGAGGAACCGGCGGCCGACGGTCAGGAAGCCCATGGCGGCCAGGCGCTGGTTGTCCTCGCCGGGGGGAAGCTGATCGGCGGCGAGCTGCTCAAGGACGAACTGATTGAAGGGGAGGTCGTTGTTGAAGGCGTCGATGACGTAATCGCGGTAGGTGTAGGCGTAGGGATACTTGCGCTCCTCCTGGAAGACGTATCCCTTGGTGTCGGCGTAGCGGGCGACGTCGAGCCAGTGCCTTCCCCACCGCTCGCCGTAGAGGGGCGAGGCCAGGAGCCGGTCGACGACCCGGGCGAAGGCGTCGGGGGCGGGGTCGTTCTCGAACGCCTCGATTTCCTCGAGCGTCGGCGGAACGCCGATCAGGTCGACGGTGGCCCGGCGGATCAGGGTCCGGCGGTCGACGGCCGGCGACGGGCTCATCCCCGCGCGCTCCAGCCCGGCCAGGATCCAGGCGTCGATCGGGGTCTGGACCCAGGCCGGATTTTGGACCTCGGGGGCGGTCGCCGAGTGGAGCGGCTGGAACGCCCAGTGAGTCGCGGCGGGGTCGGACGCGGCCTCGGCGGGGGCCGACTCGCCCCAGGGGGCGCCCATCGCGACCCACTTCGTCAACGCTTCAATGGCCGCGTCGGGGAGCTTCCCCTTGGGCGGCATTTGCACCTCGCCGTCCTCGTCGTGGGCGAGCGCGTGGATCAGGAGCGACTCCTCGGGGTTGCCCGGCTCGATCGCCGGCCCCAGCGCGCCCCCTTTGAGCAGGGCCTCGCGACTGTCCACCCGAAGGTCGGACTTTTGCTTCTCCGGTCCGTGGCACTCGAGGCACGACTCCACGAGGACCGGCCGCACCGACGTCTCGAAGAAGGCGACGGCCTCGGGATCGGGCTTCGACTCCTCGGCGGCCGGGACGGGCGGCGCCGTTGCGAGAGTCAAGACCATCAAGATCGCGCCGATCTCCAGGGGAGCGGGGCGCCGAAGCGGGAGAGCGTCGGCAGGCGTCATAAGCTCGATTCCGTTTCGCGGCTGGATGGCGGGGGGGCGGGTGTCAACGACCGACGGAGCCGGCGAGGGAGGGCGCGAGGGCCGAGGCGGGTGGGCGACGGGCTTCGCCAAAGGCCGAAAGAGCGCGAAGATCCGCTCGCCCCTCCTCAATTGGCTCAATGTTCATCATTCCTTGAACGCGCGAATAAGGCAAGCCCCAGTCCCGGAATGTGGGAACGTGGATGAGGGGTGGGGGAGCAGCGCCGGATTTCGGAACGGGCGGGGCGGGCGGCTGTTCCGGGAGGGCGAGGCGCCTGGACGCGCTCCACGCCGAGCGTCCGCTCG
>Ga0180216_1003444_pt1 | contig 12543 bp, 8 predicted proteins | sample eDN3rd37CBELigMG_FD_128879 | JGI IMG/M metagenome (GOLD analysis project Ga0180216, IMG submission 128879) | Enriched Miracle-Growth compost microbial communities from Emeryville, California, USA - eDNA 3rd pass 37_C BE-Lig MG (version 2)... ...
CGATGAGCTCGTTAAGCTCGGCCCGATGCTCCGCGCGCTTGGCATTGCTGGAAAAGCGAGGATCAGTCATCAGCTCCGGAGCGCCGATAATCTTGCAGCAGCTCTCCCACATCCCCTCCCCTGCCGAGGCGATATTGATGTTGTCGGTGGCGGTGGGGAACATGCCTTGCGGCAGAATGGTCGGATGATCGTTGCCGACCTGGCCGGGCACTTCGCCCGTAAACAGATAACGCGCCGCCTGGAAATCCAGGAGTTGAATCTGCGCCGCGAGCAAGGACGTGTGCACCCACTGCCCCTGCCCCGATACCTCCCGCTCAAGCAACGCGACGAGAATGGCCTGGGCGAGAAAATAGCCCGATGCGAGATCGTCGATGGCAATGCCGACGCGGACAGGGCCCTGCCCCGGCAGTCCGGTGATCGACATCAGGCCGCCCATGCCCTGAGCGACCTGATCGAAGCCGGGGCGCAGCGCGTAGGGGCCGGTCTGACCGAAACCGGAGATGGAGCCGTAGACGATGCGTGGATTGATCGCGGAGCACGCCTCGTAATCGATTCCAAGCCGATGCTTCACGTCCGGCCGGTAGTTTTCAACCACGACATCGGCACGCTTGACCAGATCGAAAAAGATCGCCTTGCCATCGTCGGTCTTGAGATTGAGCGTCAGGCTGCGCTTGTTGCGGTGGATATTCTGGAAATCGGAGTCATGACGCGGCTGACCGAACCCGCGTTTGCCCACCGCCGATTCCGGCACCTCGATCCAGACGACATCGGCGCCCCAATCCGAGAGCTGCCGGACTGCGGTGGGACCTGCTCGCGCCTGCGTCAGATCGACGACGCGAAATCGCGAAAGAGGTAGATTCGGTTGTGTCATCCGCTGCGCCTCCTACCTTGTCTTGTTGTGGTATTGGGACGTCGAGAGTATCGCGACAACGCTAAACCTTGCGGTATTCTTGCGAGAGAGAGGAGCGCGGACGAACGCTGTCTCTACGATCCCGAGTCATCGAAACGACGAGGAGGCGGGCCACCGCAGCCGGCTGTGACGCAGGGAGAGACCTGCGAGGAGCGCTGCCATGCGAATGGAGGCCCCAATCCCCTCGATCACCGGCACACCGAGTTGAGCAGAAAGCCAATCTGCTTTCATGTGCACGGGACATTGAGTGATACCGGCTGCAATGATGACCTCGGCGCCGGCCGTTTCGATCAGGCTGCGGGCGCTGATCAGAAATTGCTCCGCCATCGCATCCTTGTGGCGTGCGATCTCGGTCAGCTCGAAACCGGAATGAGCTATCCCGACCACATGCTGCTCGAGGCCGTAGCGTCGTACGATCGTGCGCATGACAGGGATCAAGTCCGGGCTGTAGACGACCATGCCAAGCCGGTCGCCGAGTTGCAGCCCGAGATGAAGAGCAGATTGGCAAGCGCCAACGACCGGGATGTCGACGGCGGATCGCCCACCGTTGATCCCTATGTCGAGAAAGCCAAGCGGCACGGCCGCGTCGTAGCCCTGCTTCTGCGCCTCGCGATACGCCTCGATGAAGGCAGGCGCAGCGAGCTCGATCTCGGTCGCGCCCACATCTTTCACATATGGACTGGCGCTGACGCGAATGATGCCGATTTCGATGTCGGCCGTTGCGTAAGAGATGGCAACCGCCTCGCGGCGTGCCTGTTCTTCTGGGGGATAGGTCCCGATCACGAATGCAATGCGGACCACGACACACCTCCACGAGCGGCAAATTGCGTATTCAAAACTGGATGATATCGATTCATTTGATGACCCCTCGATCGCGTTTCGAACCCTCATCCTGATCCGGCAGCGCGATACGTGGGCGGCTCGTAACCGCGGGTAGCTCCAATTTTTGGAATGGTCTCCCAGTTTCCCCGTTCCCGTCAACATGAATGCCGATCTGCAGCGACAGACTGATATTACGCTCGTGCTCACCGGGGCGCCGTCGGATCGTGCAGCTGTCAGACAGGTCGCGCGCCTGGATTCGAATGAATCGTTTCATTGACTCGCCATTTTTCGCCGCCTAGCCTTGTCTCATCTCTGCCCGGCTGAAGCAGCCGTCGGCGAAAGCCACGGGGTACGCGCGAAAAAATGAAGCCAACGACATATCGCATCGGTACCGACATCGGCGGCACCTTCACGGACCTGGTTTTGCTTGGCAGCGACGGCGCATTTCTCACCAAGAAGGTGCTTTCCACCCCTCCGGACTACGAACGCGGTGTGCTGGAGGGCGTAAATGCGATGCTATGCGAGAGTTCCATTGATCCGTCCGCCGTAGAGCGGGTCACGCACGCGACCACGGTTGCAACGAATGCGGTGCTCGAGCGGCGAGGTGCCAAGACCGGGCTGATCACGACCCGAGGCTTCCGGGATGTCCTGGAGCTGCGGCGACTGCGCTTTCCCGACATGTACAATCTGTTTTGGGAGAAGCCGGCGCCGTTGGTCGATCGATACTTGCGGCTCGAGGTGACTGAGCGGATGGCAGCCAGTGGCGACGTCATCACGCCGGTCGATACGAACGAGGCGGCCGCAGTCATAGACCGCCTCGTCAGCGAGGGCATCGCGGCGCTTTCGGTCTGCCTGCTCAACTCCTACGCCAATCCCCGACACGAGGAGATGATCGGTGCGCTCGTGCAGCAGCGATATCCTGATCTGCCCGTCTCGCTCTCCTGCCGGGTGCTGCCCGAGATTCGCGAATTCGAGCGAACCAGCACGACCGTGACCAACAGCTACTTGATGCCAGTCGTCCAACGCTATCTGGAAGCCTTGCATCGAGGCCTCCATGATGCGGGCGTGAAGGCTCCCCTCTTCGTCATGCAGTCGAATGGCGGCACGATGTCAGCCGCTGAAGCACAAACGTACCCCGTCCACATTCTGGAATCGGGCCCGGCGGCCGGCGTGACGGGCGCGGTGCATCTGGCCGCCTCCCTCGGCATTCGCAATGCCGTAACGTTCGACATGGGTGGAACGACAGCCAAGGCGGCCATGATCGAGGATGGCGAGCCGTCCCTGTCGTCCGAGTATCAGGTCGGTGCGCCGATTTCGATCGCCAGCCGCGTGCTGAAGGGAGGTGGTTACGCGCTGCGGGCACCGACCATCGACATCGCCGAGGTCGGTGCCGGCGGCGGCAGCATCGTCGCAATCGACCAAGGCGGGGCTCTTCGTGTCGGACCACGCAGTGCCGGCGCTGCTCCGGGACCCGCCTGCTATGGCAATGGCGGTGTCGAGCCCACCGTAACGGATGCCAATCTGCTCCTCGGATATCTCAATCCATCGGCCCTGCTGGGCGGCAATCTCGAGATCGACAGGTCGAAGGCCCAACGCGCCTTCGCCCCTATCGAAGAAAGAACGGGGCTGCCTTTGCTCGAGGTCGCCTATGGCGTCTACCAGATCGTCAACGCCACGATGATGCGAGCCATCCGGGCCGTATCGAGCGAGCGCGGAAGGGATCTGCGCGAGTGCACGCTGATCGTCTTTGGCGGCAACGGACCGGTACATGCGGCAGACATGGCTCGTACGCTGGGTATCTCGCGAGCGATCATACCCAGAGGCTCGGGCGTATTCTCGGCCCTGGGACTGCTGCGCGCGCACATGGAGCGGCATTTCGTCGATAGTTGCAGGCTGCGCCTCGAGGCTCTGGATCGGTCGAAGGTAGCCTGCGTTTTTGAAGCGCTCGCAACGCGTGCGATGGACGAACTGGCGCGTGACGGCTGGAACCTTGGCGATGTCGAGCTGCATCGCATCGCCGACCTGCGCTATCATGGGCAGTCGTTCGAGTTGCAAATCCCGGTGCCGGACGTCTCACGTCCTGCAGCGCCCGAAGAGCTTGCCAGCGCTTTCCATCGCGAGCACAAGCGCACGTACGGACACAGCCACGACAGCGACATCATAGAGATCGTCAACGCGCGCATCCGCGCCCGCGTCACCGTTGCATCACCGGCGCTTCCCAACCTGGCGGCCGAGGCGCAGCGCCGCACCGCAACAAAAAGGCACGCCTATTTCGGTGCCCGGATCGGGCTGCTTGAGACTCCCGTCGTCGAACGAGCCGATCTGAAGGGGAACATCGCCGGGCCTCTCATCATCGAAGAGTACGACACGACGATCATCGTGCCGCCGGGTACATCGGCCAGTCTCGATGCGTTGGGCAACGTGGTACTGGATGTGGGACTCGCGCCATGAAGCTCGATCCGATCACCTTCGAACTGATCAAGAACAACATCGACACCATCGTCGATGAAATGACTCTCACCATGGTGCGGACGGCCTATTCCGGCAATATCCGCGACGGCATGGATTTCTCCGCCGCCATCTGCGACGCCAAGGGGCAGCTGGTCGCTCAGGGCGTGTGTGTCGCGCTGCAGCTCGGATCGATCCCGGATGCCATCGACGTGATCCTTGCCAAGTTTGCGGGCGACATCCATCCGGGCGACGTTTTCATCCTGAACGATCCGTTCCGCGGCGGCATGCACCTCTCCGATATCTTCATCTTCAAGCCGATGTTCGTCGGCGCGGAGCTGGTGGCGTTCCTGGTCATCGTTGCCGACCATGTCGATGTCGGCGGCCGCGCACCCGGCAGCCGGGCAGTCGATTCCGTCGAGGTTTATCAGGAAGGCTTGCGCATTCCGCCGCTGAAACTCTTCAGCGCGGGCGTTTCGGTGCCGGCGATCTGGGACTTCATCGAGATCAACGTGCGCATTCCGCGCAAGGTTCTAGGCGATCTGCATTCTAGCATTGCGGCGTGCCTTGCGGCCGAGCGCCTGCTCGCTGCCACCGTCGAAAAATTCGGACTTGCCGAGGTGAAGACGTTCTTCTCCGAGGTGCTCGACTATAGCGAGCGGATCGCGCGGCAAGTCATCCAGCAGATCCCGGACGGGCACTACACCTTCGTCGATCATATCGACGATTCCGTTACCGCCGATGATCCGGTCGAAATTCGCGTCACCTTGGATGTTGCGGGAGACACGCTCCGGTTCGATATGACGGGATCATCCGGGCAGGTTCGCGCGGCGATCAATTCGACCATGTCGTTCACGAAGTCCGCGATCTATGCCGCCGTGCGCACGCTGATGCCGGCCGACCTGCCCAACAATGCCGGACTGTTCCGGCCCATCGAGGTCACCGCGCCGCCTGGCACGATCCTCAATCCGCGCGAGCCGGCAGCCGTAGCCTCGCGCGGGGTGACAGGGTTCCGTCTGATCGATGCGGCGTTTGGTGCGCTCGCACAAGCTATTCCGGGCAAGGTGCCGGCGGCGGGCGAAGGCGGCGCGTCCAGTTTCCGCCTCGGTGGCATGGACGCGGACGGCAAGGCGTTCATCATCTGGGATTCGGTGACGGGGACATGGGGCGCGCGGCCCGATCGCGACGGCATCGACGGCTGTGCGCACTTCGCCGGCAACCTTGCCAACGTTCCCATCGAGCTTCTCGAGGCAGAGTTTCCGGTTCGCATTCTGCGCTACGGGCTGCGCCAGGATTCCGGTGGCCCGGGCCGGTTTCGCGGCGGCATGGGACTCGAGCGCGAATGGGAGCTGCTTGCACCCGACGCCGTCGTGACCATGCGCGCCGACCGCGCCAAGTTCGCGCCCTGGGCAATGCAAGGCGGCAAGCAGGGCGCCTTCTCTCACAATATCCTCAATGCCCATGCCGAGGGGCGCGCGCTTCCATCCAAGCTGACGGGGCCGTTACGGCAAGGCGACCGCTTTCTGCATCAGCAGGCGTCAGGCGGCGGATACGGCAACCCGCTCGACCGTGACGTGGAGAAGGTGCTGACGGACTGGCGTGACGAGCGCATTTCGCTAGCCCACGCCGCCGCGGAATACGGAACGGTGATCAACGCAGATACGAAAACGGTTGATGCGGACAAGACCGCCGCCCTGCGCAAGACACTGCGCGCTGCACAAGGAGGCTAGAAGCAACCGATGCCGGAGCAGAACGAAGAGCCCAATCTCGGCCCGCTGGCAGGCCTCAAAGTGCTGGACTTGGCGACGCTGTTCGCCGGCCCGCATCTCGCCACCAACCTCGGCGACTTCGGCGCCGACGTCATCAAGATCGAGCACCCGGTCGGCGACCCCGTACGTCGCCACGGCCACTCCAAGGACGGACATCCTCTGTGGTGGAAGTCGCTGGCACGCAACAAGCGCGCCATCACGCTGAACCTGAGCAAGCCCAAGGGTGCGGAGATTCTGAAGCGACTGGCCGCCGAAGCCGACGTGGTCGTCGAAAACTTCCGCACCGGCACGCTGGAGCGCTGGGGCATCGGCTGGGAGACGCTGCACGCGCTCAACCCTCGTCTGATCATGGTCAGGGTGACGGGCTTCGGCCAGACCGGTCCCTACGCGCACCGACCGGGCTTTGGCACGCTGGCCGAATCGATGAGCGGCTTTGCCCACATCACGGGCGAACCCGACGGGCCGCCGACGCTGCCACCGTTCGGTCTGGCCGACGGCATTTGCGCCATGACCGGCACCTGGGCCGTGGCATTCGCGCTGCTGGAGCGCCATCGCAGCGGCAAGGGCCAGATGATCGACATGGCCATCTATGAGCCGATCCTGGCTATCCTTGGTCCCCAGCCCACCGTGTACGACGCCCTCGGCGTGATCCAGAACCGAACGGGTAACCGTTCGGGCAATACGGCGCCGCGCAACACTTATCGCACCCGTGACGACAAGTGGGTCGCCATATCCACCAGTGGCGACAACATCGCGCGACGCGTCATGGAGCTCGTGGGGCATCCCGAAGTGATAGCCGAGCCCTGGTTCAAGACCGGGCGAGGCCGCGCCGAGCATGCCGACGAGCTCGATGCCATGGTCGGCGGCTGGATCGCCGAGCGCAACGCGAGCGAGGTGATTGCAGCGTTCGAGGCGGCGGAGGCGGCGATTGCCCCGATCTACAGCGTCGCCGACGTCATGAGCGATCCGCATTTCATCGAGCGGCAGACGATCGTCTCGGTACCGGATGCGGACCTCGGGCAGGTCAAGATGCAGACCATGCCCGCACGCTTGTCCCGCACTCCTGGCTCCATCCGCTGGACCGGTCCAGCGCTCGGCGCTCACAACAAGGAAATATACTTAAATCTTGGGTTTACTGAAGACGATCTAGCAGCGCTCGCCGACGAAGGGGTGATCTGACATGCCGCGACAAACCTTGCCGCAGATCCGCTCGCTCTTCTTCACGCCTGCCAACGACAGGCGCAAGATGGAGAGAGTGTTCGATTTCGGCGCGGACGCCGTCAACCTCGATCTCGAGGACGCCGTCCTCATCTCCGAGAAGCCGGCCGCTCGAGCGCTCCTGCGCGAGACGCTCGACCGGCGGACGGCATCGACGAAGCCGCGCATCGTGGTGCGCATCAATGCACCGAGCCTGGGTCTCGTCGATGCCGACCTCGACGCCGCCGTGCACCCGCGCGTGTTTGCGGTGCAGATCACGAAGGTCCAGTCGCCCGATGAAGTGCGCATGGTCGACGAGCGCATCTCGCGCCTGGAAGCTGCGCGTGGCATCCCTGCGGGTACGATCAAGCTGATCTCCAGCATCGACAGCCCGTTTCTCGTTCTCAATCTGGCCGATTACGTCCGCAGCTCGAAGCGGTTCTATTGCGTGATCATCGGCGGCGCCGATTATGCAGTCAGTATTGGACTGAGGGCATCATCCAGTCAGATCGAATCTCTCTGGGCGCGATCGTACGGTGTGCTGGTCTGCCGTGATGCCGGCCTGGCGCCGCCGCTTCATCCATGCAATTTCAACCTCGACAACGTCGAGGAATACGAGGCGCTGATCACATCCGGCAAGCAGCTCGGATTCCAGGGTGCCATTGCCCTGCATCCCAAGCAGGTCGCCATTGCGCAGCGCGTGTTCTCGCCAACGGACGCGGAGATCGTGCAGGCGCGCGAGCTGATGCGCGAGTTCCAGGCCATGCAGGCCAAGGGAGCCGGCACTTTGAAGACCGCCAGCGGAGAGTTCATCGACTACGCCATCGTGGCGTGGGCGGAGGAGATCCTTGCCCGCGTCGAATGAAGATCAGGTCTGGTAGATCGCACGAGCGCGGGCGCGCGTACATCGCGAGACCACCACAAAAACAATCTGCCCGCGGGAGGAATAAAATGATGAAACGGATCATCGGATACGCAGCCATTGCGGCCATCGCCTGTGCAATGGCCTCGCCGGCGGCCCTGGCGCAAAAGCGCGGCGGCATCTTGCAGTTCGCACTCGTTGCCGAGCCGCCGAATTACGATTGCCATTCCCAAATTTCGTTCGCCGTCGTTCAACCCGTCGCGCCGCACTACTCCACGCTTCTCAAATACGATGCAAAAACCTACCCCGAGATCGTGGGCGATCTGGCCGAGAATTGGACGGTCGCACCGGATGGCATGACCTATGAATTCAAGCTGTTCAGCGGCGTGAAATTCCACGACGGGTCACCACTGACCTCAGCCGATGTCAAGGCGAGCTACGAGCGCATCGCCAATCCGCCGGAGGGCATCGTCTCGGCCCGCAAAGCCATCTATAATGATCTCGACACCATCGAAACACCCAACGACACCACAATCATTTTCCACATGAAGCGGCCGAATGCGTCCATGCTCGACAACTTCGCGTCTCCTTACAACTGCATCTACAGCGCCGCCAAGCTCAAACAGAACCCTCGCTATCCCGAAACCGAGGTGATGGGCACCGGAGCATTCGTCTTCGTCGAGAATGTGAGGGGATCACATTGGGTCGGCAAGCGCTTCGATGGCTACTTCCGATCCGGCCGCCCCTATCTCGACGGCTTCAAAGCCTTCTTCGTCAAGAGTAACGCCGTCGTCTCCGGCATGCAGGGCGGACAGTTCGATGCCGAGTTCCGAACGCTGACGCCGAGTCAGCGCGACCAACTGATCTCTGCCGACAAGGATCGCTGGACCGTGCACGAAGGCCCGTGGGTGGGTCAGATGTCGCTCGTCTTCAACGTAACGAAAAAGCCTTTCGACGACATTCGGGTCCGGCACGCGCTTTCCATGGCGATCGATCGCTGGGGCGGCTCCTCGGCGCTGAGAAAGATCACCAGCGTAAGTGGCGTCGGCGGGACGATCCGGCCCGGCTATAAATACGCACTCTCGGAGGACGAGCTCATCAAGCTTCCGGGCTTTGGCAAGGACATAGAGAAATCCCGCGCAGAAGCTAAGCGTCTGCTCAAGGAGGCCGGCCTCGCGAACCTGAAGTTCAAGCTGCTCAACCGCGCCGTCGGCGACCCGTTTACGCCACTCGGCGTCTATGTCGTCGACCAGTTCCGCCGGATCGGCGTGACCGCGGAGCATTCGCAAGTCGAATCCAAGTCCTACTTCGCAGCGCTTGCGAACGGTGAATTCGAAGTTGCCATCTTCCCGCCGGCCGATGCGGCCGACGACCCCAATGCTCAGTTTACCTGGGTTCTGTCAACCAAGGCGTCATCCATCAACGGATCGCATCATTCGGATCAGAAGATCGATGACTTGTTCGCCCAACAAAGCCGGGAGCTCGATCCCGTGAAGCGCAAGCTTCTCGTCAATGAGCTCGACCGCTATGTCATCCAGCAATCCTATAACGTGCCAATTATCTGGTACCATCGCATCATCGTGCACCATAAGAAGATCAAGGGCTGGTACATGACGCCGAGCCATCTGCTCGGGCAGGATCTTGTCGACGTGTGGCTGGATCCGGATACCTGACCGACAGAGCCTGATGCCGGGGACCGCAATGCATCGTGCATGGCGGCGGCATGCGGTGTATCATTGCCTGATATGCCGGAGCATTCCCACCAGCAATGAAAACGCCCCGCGAGAACGGCAGGCCCGCGGCCGACGGCGGCACGCGATCGCGACGTCCCCGGATGCGCGACGTGGCCGACCTGGCAAAGGTTTCCCTGGGCACCGTCTCGCGCGTCATCAACGACAATGCGACCGTGACGGAGCCGATCCGGCGCCGGGTGCTGGAGGCCGCGCAGACGCTCGGCTTCGTACCCGATCAGATTGCCCGCAGCCTGCGCACCCAGGCATCGCGGGTGATCGGCTGCCTCGTACCCGATGTGTCCAATCCTCTCTATGCCGAGATTGTCGGGGCGGCAGAAGAGGTCCTGCATACTTCCGGCTACAATCTCGTGCTGGCGAGCAGCCGCTTCCGGCACGATGTCGAGTTGGACATCCTGGACGTCTTCAAGTCCCGCCGTCTCGATGGCCTGATTGCAGCGGTCACCCGCGACAGGGACGAAAAGACGATCGCGGCGATCAGAAGCCTGAGCTTTCCCATTGTGCTGATCGAGCGCGATCTCCCGCACCCGACCGATTCGGTCGTCACCGACCATGCCAGCGGCATGAAGCAGGCGGTCGACTATCTTCTGGCACTCGGACACCGACGGATCGGCGTGCTGACCGCTCCTGAATCGATTTTCACCGGCCGGCAGCGCGCGGCCGGCCTGCGCGCTGCCCATGCTGCGGCCCACGTCGCTGTCGATGCCAGCATCACCGTTTATGGCGGCTTCGAGGGCGAGCAAGCCTACAACACCGCCTACGGCATGCTCATGTCGGCATCGCCCCCGACAGCCATCGTGGCCGGCGCGAGCGAAATGATCGGCGTGCTCAAGGCAGCGCGGATCCTCGCCTTGACTGTGCCCCGCGATCTTTCGGTGATCGTTATCGGCGATACGCCGCTGGCGGAACTCTATTCTCCCGCGCTGACGGCCGTTCGATGGGACGTGGGGCGCGTCGGCTCCATTGCCGCGCAGCTGCTGCTCGGCAAGCTGGCGAAGAGCAGCGCCGAGTTGCGGCGCATCATATTGCCAACCGAGTTGCTCATTCGGCACTCTTGCACGGTTCCCAAGCTCCGCTAATGTCGTGGACTTGAAATTCGCTTCTGAGCCTGCAGCAATGGTGTGGCGAACTTCAAATCCACCACACTGGGTCTCCCTCGCCGCTGACGCGGAAACAGCCGCATCGATCTGAAACAGAGCTCAGCAGCGGATCCTTGACCCCGCACCCGATCGCTACGTGTTGGCGAGCCAGCCGCCATAAGATTTCCCGAGACGGCGCTGATCCGTCGAGTCTAGGCTTATTGCCGGAAACATCCAGGAGGGCGCGCAAACGACTTAACCAGACGCGCCCCCGGACCAGGAGGGAACAACAATGGCATCGGAGGATCCCGGCCAGCGGCCGCCGTCCGTAATTTCGCGTGATGTTGCGGCCGGGCTGTTTCTCTGTCTCGTTGCTGCCGTCGCCTACTTCGGCATTCGCGACCTGCCGTTCCACGACGAGACCGGCATCGGACCCGGCCTCGTTCCCAAGTCGGTGGCGCTGATGATCGTGGTGCTAGGCCTCGTGATCGCCGGTCTCGGCATGCTGCCGGGAAGCGCCCGGCTGGAGCGCTTCTCGATCCGCGGGCCTCTCTTCGTGCTCGGAGCCGTTGCGCTGTTCGCAGCCATGATCAGGCCACTCGGACTGGTCGTTGCCGGTCCTCTCGCCGTCATCTTCGCGGGGGCTGCCGACCGGGACTCGCGACCGGTCGAACTGGTGATTTTCGCGCTCGTGCTGTCGGCCAGCTGCATTGGCCTATTCAAGTACGTGCTCGGGCTCCCGATTCCGCTCGCACCCTTCCTACTCGGCTATTGAGGTACGGTTGATGACCGAGTTGTTCGCCAATATCTCGCTTGGCTTCGGGGTCGCGTTCGGACTGCAGAACCTGGCGTTGTGCTTTCTTGGCTGCCTGATCGGCACGCTGATCGGCGTGCTGCCCGGCGTCGGGCCCGTCGCCACCATGTCGATGCTGCTGCCGATCACGTACGGGGTCGATCCGATCGGTGCGTTGATCATGCTGGCCGGCATCTACTACGGCGCCCAGTATGGAGGCTCGACAACTGCGATTCTCGTCAACATTCCCGGCGAGGCGTCGGCGGTGGTGACCGCGCTCGACGGGCACCAGATGGCGGTCCAGGGCCGGGCCGGCGCCGCGCTCGGCATCGCGGCCATGGGCTCTTTCTTCGCCGGAAGCGTCGCCACCGTGATCATCGCCGGCCTCGCGGTGCCGCTGACGCGCTTCGCCCTGCTGTTCCATCCGGCAGACTATTTCGCCTTGATGGTGCTCGGGCTGATGCTTGCCGTGGCGCTGGCCCGGGGGTCGCTGATCAAGGCCATCGCCATGATCATGATCGGGGTCCTCCTGTCGACGGTCGGACGGGACCTCGTGACAGGCGACGAGCGACTGACGTTCGGCTGGAGCGAGGTCGACGACGGGCTCGATTTCGCGGCCATCGGCATGGGCGTGTTCGGCTTCGCCGAGATCCTGCGCAACCTCGAGATGCCCGAGACTCGCGAGGTGGTGCGCCAGCGGATCGGGCGGCTGCTGCCGGATCGCGACGAGCTGCGCCGGTCGATGATGCCAATTCTGCGCGGCACCGGGATCGGCGCGTTCCTCGGGCTGCTTCCCGGCAACGGCGCGGTGCTGGCACCGTTTACATCCTACACCATCGAAAAGAAGATCTCCGACGATCCATCGCGGTTCGGCCGGGGCGCCATCGAGGGCGTCGCCGGTCCGGAATCGGC
>Ga0180216_1003446_pt1 | contig 12536 bp, 10 predicted proteins | sample eDN3rd37CBELigMG_FD_128879 | JGI IMG/M metagenome (GOLD analysis project Ga0180216, IMG submission 128879) | Enriched Miracle-Growth compost microbial communities from Emeryville, California, USA - eDNA 3rd pass 37_C BE-Lig MG (version 2)... ...
GGTGGTGGTGGTGGTGGTGGTGTTTGGGTACCAACACAACGGCACCTTCCGCCGACGCTCGGGGGCGCGCCGCAGACGTGGAGGCGGCGAAGTTTGGCAGTTGAAGCCGTCGTGTTTTCTTGAGGTCGGCCGCGAGGGAACGGGAGGCGAGGGGGAACGCGGCGGGCAGCGCCGGCGGCCGGCATGGCGTCGGCAGCCGCACACAACGCGCCCGCCGGCAACGGCGTGGACGGCCTGCCGGCGCGCGGCCAGCGCACCGAGGCCATCGCGCGGCTGGAGCACAAGATCGCCGAGATCGCCAGCCTGCGGTCGCGGATGCAGCACCAGCTGGAGAACGAAGTCGTGAACGCGCACCCAGCCGTACGGCCGTGCTCGCGTCGCGGACGCTCAAAACCGCGCGGGCTGCTGACGGGGTGGTGCGCGGTATGGCCAGGGGCGGGATCCGAACGAAATAGCATTACGCCGCCATTAAGACCCGGCTGGACGCGCTGGCCGTCGAAGAGCAGGCGCTGCGCTACCAGCTAACGCGGTTTCGCGACGAGCTGCAGCTGAGCGGTACGGGCGCCGCTTGGGGGGTTCGCGCGCCGGCTCGGCGTGGGCTCACGCAGTCGCGCCAGTGAGCGCCGTCGGCCGTGCGGTGGCCTGCACAGGACCCAACTCCCCTAGCGTGGAGGGTGCAGGTGCGCCGGTGCACGCGGGCTGGCGCCCGTGCGCGTCGCGCAGCCATGCTAACGGCGGCGCCGGCCGTGGTCGTCTTGTTGGCCCTGACCGAGACAGAGCCGGTCGCCGTGGACGAGCACCACCGTTCGTACAGCGGTCTGCTGCTCACGGCGCTGCCGCCCGAGGTGATGCAGCTATCGAACATCAAGGTGAGCAACCGCCGCCGGCCACTACAGGGAGACGTGGCGTCGAGCCGCCGCGGACTCACTGGCCGGCGCCGTGGCGGTGATGGCGTGCTACAGACGCTGTGCCTGGCTCACAACCGGTTAACGGCCATTCCCGAAGAGCTCGACGCGCTCAAGCGCTTGGAGGTGCTGGACGTGAGGTACAACTGCCGCGACTCGTTGTGCAGACGGCGGGCCCCGTCCCTCATGCGTGCCGGCCTGGGCCTGGGCGGGATCACGCCACGGCGCAGCCACAACGCGATCACGTCGGTATCGCCGGCGCTAAACCGCCTGAGCGAGCTGCGGACGCTGCTGCTCTCGTACGCTAGGCCTGCTGCCGGTTCTGTGTAGCCTGGATAGCACCCGGCGCCTGATCGCTTCCGACGGATGGCCGTCGCGCTGCGAGGCGTGCTCGCGGGGCAGGCACAACCAAATCGCGTCGCTGGATCCCGCGGCGCTCATGGGCCTGCATAAGCTGCGCGTGCTGAACCTGGAGAACAACCAGCTCACCTCGTCCTCGCTGCAGACAGCCGTGCGGACGCCGCTCAAGCTGACGGCCCTGTCGCTGGCGCACAACAAGCTCACCACCGTGCCCATGTGGATCTGCGAGCACTGCGGGTACGGGGAGCCGCGTTCGCCTCTATCGCGTGTGTCGTGGTGGCTGTTTATCGAGCGTTGTCCCGGCCGCTGTCGGTTCGTTCGCCGCGTTTTGCCCAGGACGTTGGAGCGGCTCTACCTGGACCACAACGCCATCCGTGAACTGCCGCCGCAGATCGCCAACCTGCGGTCGCTGCGGTTCCTGACGCTCAGCCACAACCAGCTGCAGCACGTCCAGCCGGCGCTCCAGCTGCCCGTCCTTGTCGGTGCGGAGCAGCGGAGCAGCCGCCACCCCGGTCCTCGGCCAACCATTTCTTCTGGCTGATTCTGTGAGCCTCCGCGATTCCGGATGTGGTGGAGGCACCCCAGGACTGGGCATTGCGCACAATCGCATTGCGGTCAAGCCGGATTTCCAGCCGTCCGTGCAGGTGCTGCACCTGGAGGGCAACCCGTGGCTGGAGGACACGAGCGCGCTGGACGGCACCCTGTACCAATAGTCTGTGTTATTATGCAGCCGATCGAGCGCACAAAAAAGAGGACGGCCGCACAATAGGCGGAATCGAACCGCTCGGCCTCTCGGCCGCGACAGCTTTGAAGGCTGCCACCCCGCACCAGCGAAGTTTCAATCGTGCAACGGTGACACGGCACGGTCCTGCTATTTAAACGGGTGTGGATGGGACCGTCGCCTCCCTTGTGGGCCAGGCCTTCGCGGCAGGGCGTTCCCTCCGAGTCTCCGAGGGTGACCCCAAGGCCCACACTCGCCTGGACCAATGTGGGCCTCAGGACCAGCGACTTCACGGCGTCGCGAAGACTCGATTGCGCAAAAGCAACAGGTGGCGCGCCGCTTCAGCCGCAGCCAGCCTCGACGCCTCGTCGCCTACGCCGTGCATGCGCGCCAACGCACCTGCTTGCCCTTAATCACCACTCCGTCGTAGCCTCAGGCCACAGGGCGCCACGCCCACCACAGCGCCATGGCGTCCAAGGGCCTCTGCCGCTTCGACCGCCGGTGCCGCCGGCCGGACTGCTACTTTGACCATCCGAACGGCCGCGAAATTGACGAGGCGCCCGGCGGCCCCTACGGCGGCGGCGCCGGCGGCGCGGGCGGCGGCGCGTTCGGCGGGCGCGAGGGCACCGACGGCAACGTCTACTACCCGGCCGAGGACGGCAGCTACCCGGCGGCGGCGCCGCTCAAGGCGGCCGGCCAGGGCTACGGCCGCGGCGGCGGTGGTGGTGGCGGCGGCGGCTACCGCGGTCGCGGCGGTACGGGAGGCGCGCGGGCGCGGGCGCGCGCGCGCGAGCAGGCCGGCGCGCAGCGTTGGCGATGTGCTCACTCGCGCGGCTGCCCGTGATGTGTGGCTTACTTTTTCGCGGCGTCTCAGGCCCGTACGCCGGCAGCAGCCTGCTGGGCCGGGCGCCGCCCATGTGGGGCCAGTGGCCCGAGCCGTACGGCGGCGGCCTCGGCCCGGCACAGCCCATGTGGCCGCCTGGTGCTGCACCCCCGCAGTTCTACCCGCCGGCGGGTGCGCACGGCTACTACGGCGCGCCGGGCGGCGGCGCGTACGACGACGGCCACGAGGGCGGCCCGGCGTGGACGCCCGGCGGCGACGACGGCAACAACGAGGACGACGACGAGGAGGACGACGTCCCGTTCGACAGCATCGACCTGGAGGCGGAGACGGCCCTCAAGGACACGTGGATGGCGTCCGCGCGCAACTGCACCTGCTGCAAAGGCTACGTGTACGGCTGCTCGGGCGAGACGTGCAACGCGCTCGGCGTGTGCGTCTGCACCGCGGGCGACATGATTGAGGCGGAGAACAGCGAGCGCGCCACTGCGCAGGCGACCGCCGCCGAGGAGCCCGAGGCAGCCGCCGCGGCGCGGGCATCAGCCAACGGGGTGGACCGCTGAGTCCGCGGGCGCCGCCATGGTGCCGCGCGGGGCTCGATGGGCCGAGCGGACGGACGCCGAGGGCCGGGTATTTGCACGCGCACAGTCAGGCACGCATCTTCACGTAGGAACGGCTGTGTTAGGGCGTCGTCGTCTTGTGTGGTAGGGGCAGCAGGGATTGTGGCGATATTGAACTGTATGGAAACTTTACTTCTTGTACAGTACTTTTGATCTCTATCCACATGAACTTGTTCTTGCACATGACCGCGAGAGGCCGAGGTGGTGCACCGAACGCTGAGCCGCGACGCTTCGGCGCCAGGGTTCGCCGCACTGCCATCGTCGCGGCGGCGCGCGGGCTCTGGGCCAGCCGCGGCGGCCGGGCCGCGGCGGCCATGCGGGCGTTCTGACAGCGGGTCTGACTCGTCGAGTGATGACGTCATCGGACGAAGTGGCGCGCAGTCGTCGTCTTTTCCTCTGCTGGCGCAGCGCCCGCGAGCCGCGAACCGACCCGCGCACCCACTTGCGCCGGCGCTGGGCCCGTCGCGTCTGCTAGCGCGCGAGCGACCGCGCCCGCCTGCCTGCAGTGCCAAGCTCACCTGCCGCAGTACCACGCTTATCACCAGCTTGCCGGCGTCGTCGTCGGCCGCCGCCGCCACCATGAGCGCCGCCGCCGCAAGGCCCGAGGTACGGTGCACGGCGGCGCCCCGCTCGCGGCAGGGGCGCAGACGCTGACGCTGGTCGCGGCCGCGGTGTTGCTTGGTGCTTGCGCGATGCAGCTGGCCGGTGTCCGCCTCAAGAAGCGGAAGAAGGACATCAAGGCCAAGTTCGAGCCCGAGGAGTTCCGGGATCAGCTTGTCGCGGAGCTCAAGCCCGTCGCGAACGAGAGCCCCGAGGTCATCGGCAAGGTCCTGGACAACCTGAGCGAGAAGGCCGACTACCGGACGTACGGCGAGACGCTCTTTGACATCCTCTTCACGGGCGGCATCCTCGGTGCGCCGCCCCCCACCCCCATTTCGCAGTCGCGCCACGGCACGACGCTGACGTGCAGGCGACGCCGCTGCGGCCCGCCATCGGACAGACGCCGGTGGTGAGTACAAGGATGGCAACACCGAGCTGTGCCCTTTCTGCCTGTTCAACGCGGAGGAGACGCTGCCGAGCGTGAAGCGCTACGCGGAGGTGTTCAACCTCCTCATCCGCAAGCACCGGTGCGCGCGGCCGCCGGCAGGTCGTTTGCGCACGGCGGAAACCACGGGCCGCTGACGCCGCCGCGTGTCGCCGGAGCGCTGCCGGGCCGGCGGGGCGCGGCCAGGTACCTGCAAACCGCGTTTGAGGACGCCATCAAGAAGCTGCTGCGCGTCCTGTCGCGCTACTCGCAGGCGGACTGCAACAAGCTGGCCATCCTCGTGTCTTACGTGACGGCGTCGCAGCTGGCGCCGATGTCGGTCCTGAGCACGCTGTTCATGGACCACCTCGTCAAGGAGGGTCCGTGCGCAGCCGCCCTCGCGAACCGACGTGGCTGCGAGACATTGGCTTAAAGGAGCCAGCTGCCGCGCGCGCCCCGCTGGCTGCACCGCTCGCTGTTCAGGCCTGTCGCTGCAGTTCATCACCGTGCTGCTGCGCACCTACTTGACAGAGAACTCGCTGGAGCACCTGACGGCCAACCTGCGCAAGAACGGCCTCGAGGACAAGGTGCGGCAGCAGCACGCCGTACCGGCGGTCCGTGTAGAGCTGCCCGCTGACATGCCGATGCTCTGTTGGGTGCCCCGACCACCACCAGCTCCTGGACTTTTTCCCGCCCAACAAGCGCACGACCGAGTTCTTCTCGCGCCACTTTTCGGTGGAGAACCTGGAGGAGGTCCGTCCGCGGCCAATCTGGCGTTGGCGAGGGGCCCGCTCCGGTTTCCTGACCGATTGCCCGCCACCCACTCTCTTCGAGGCGGGCAACAATGTCGCAGCTCGTCAAGTACCACAACCGCAAGGCGTCCATCAAGGTCAAGGACGAGATGCGCGACGCCATCGTGGAGATGATCCAGGGCGACAACTCCGTGGCCGCGGTACGCGGAGCGTCCGGCAACCGCGCGGCTAGCCGTCGTTGGTCCGGTCGTAATGCGCACAACGGCGTCGGCCGCCAAGCGCTTGCGCGGCCGCAGGTGAACGTGTTTGTGAAGCAGCAGGTCGCCAAGAACGAGCTGAGCGACACCGACACCGTCGAGGTGCTCTGGAACGCGCTCATGAAGGCGATCGAGTGGCCCCGCAAGACCGAGCAGTGCGAGGAGCAGGCCATCAAGCAGGTCAAGGAGTGGGGCAAGGTGCTGACGGCGGCGGCGACGTCGCCGCGCGCCGAGCTCGCGCTGCTGCAAAAGGTGCAAGTCTACTGCTACGAGGACACGCGCATCACCAAGATCTTCTCCAAGCTCGTCATCCTGCTCTACCAGCTCGAGGCGATCTCGGAGAACGCCATCCTCTACTGGCAGTCCCACGGCTCCTCGGCGAACGGCAAGGGTACGGTTGAGGTCGGACCGAGGTCGCTAGCGCGGCAGGTGCCGGTGGTCCTGACAAACTGTTCGGTTCGCCTGGGCGCGCGCAACAACGAACCGCAGCGGGCTTCGTCAAGCAGCTGGAGCCGTTTGTCGAGTGGCTGCAAAAGGCCGAGGTCGAGTCGGGCGGCGAGGAGTAGGCCCACCGTGTGCAAAAAGCAAAACCGTGTAGACACAGCCCCGCATAAACTGAGCGCGAAACGCGACCGGCGTTGACCGCCACCGGAAGATCAGTCAAATGTTATTGTTTACAGCGCGGGGATATAACCCGCCGCGACTACAGCAGCACTTTTGCGGCCCTGGCGTCGCGCCGTCTCTGCGTTGATGCCTCTCGCCTACAAGTTCTCTAGCACCGGAAACACAAAAAAAGGGGGGTGAACGGCCGACAAGGCAAAAAAGGGAAGTCACAATGCCGCTGCGGCCACGTCCGTCGGCCGCGCCAAGCGGCCGGGGCCGTCACCGGCCCGCACGATGTTCACTTGGCCTCGGCCGCCGGCTGCTCCCCTGCTGGCAGGGGTTTTGCCTGCGGGTTCGATTGCCGCCAGAGGGTGATCTCCTGCTGCTTGAAGTACCGCCGATCCTCCTGCACGCGGCGGCAGGCCCCCGCAGAGAAAATATACTTTCCGGTGCCGCAGGGTGAGTGGGCGGCACGCGCGCCATGATGTTGCGGGGCGCGTCCGCGCCACGTACGTGGTCGATGAGCACCAGGTTCAGGTAGTATCGGACCGAGAACTTCTTGTTGATGTCCTTGAACGTCGGGGTGAGCTCGAAGCCGTTCAGGAAGATGCGGACCGGGATGCACTCGCCGCGCACGGGCGAGCCGTCCATGATCTCGAACTTGGTGATGGTCTCGCTCTCGTTGTACATGTTGGCCCCCGACCCTGTTGTCTCCCGCTTGATGATGGAGATCTCCATGCGCTGGATCTTGATCCGCACCAGCAAGAAGTAGATTTTCCCGACAATCACGTCCCGCAGCGAGTACTTGGACCGGTTGTACTCAAACTCGATGTGGAGCGCGCCCTCAATGCCGACCTGCGTCGTGGCCCGCGCGAAAAGCATGCGGCAGCGCCGGCCGTCAGCACCGCGCCGCCAGCGAGCACTCGGCGGCGACCGTGCCCGTGGGTGCCGCACCTCCATCTTGATGGAGTGGTTGATTTCCGGCAGGCTCTGGTAGCGGTGCACCCAAAAGTCCTTCTCGGAGACGATGTCGCCGAACCGCTTGCTGATGGTCGCCCGGACAAAGTACCGCAGGCGGACGTTGATGCCGTTGTACGACTCGAACGGCATTTGGACCTGCCACCCGCGCCGTCGCGCCGCGATCGCGTGCCCCGTCAGGCTGGCGGCCGCGTGAGCACCGCGGCCAGCCGCCAGCCTTCGCCCGACGGCCCAGGCTCGCAGCGCACGTGGGTGAAGGAAAAGTCGAACGACGTCGACTTGGTCAGGATGCCCGCCGGGCTGAGCTCCGCAATTTGCGAGGTGAACTCATAGTGGTTGCCGCGGTCGTAGAAGAGCTCGATGATGCCCAGCAGCTCGACCTTGATGCCCTGGTGCTCGAGCTTCTTGTCCTTGAGGTTGACCAGCACCTTGCCGACGACGCTGTCGCCCTCGGTGTACAGCAACCGCTTCACCTGCACGCCGCACAAGCGCGCTCACTCGCCCCCCGCCACGACGGCGCGCTGCGGTCAGCGCTCCCGCGCTCCCGTGCGTGGCGGAGCAGCGAAAAGTATATCCGCTTCGCGCTCGCCGCACCTTCTGGCCCTTCTCGTTTTTCACCTCGACCTTCTTCCTTGTCTCAGCATCGGCGATCTCGATGATGAGCTCGGCCGAGGGCGCGAGCCCGAGCAGCGCGAGGCTCATGGCGGCGGCCGAACGGGCGCGCGCGCGACGCGCACCAGGAAGCGACGGACGGACAGACGGATGGCGGGCGCAAGGCCGGCCAAAGACGCACGCCCACCCCGCTGCCTGCACCGCAGTGCACTCGCCGCGTCAAGCAACCACACGCGTGGTGTCGCGTAGCGGCTCAGCTCGTCGTCCAGCGGCGTTCGCCGGTAGGCTCGTCCGTCGATGGGCAGCAGCCACACACACAGGCAAGTCGCCGGACTGACCCGAGAAGGACGTGGCCGTTCTGACAACTTTCTGACAGTGAGTCGCAGCGACCGACGGTCGGCGGGCCAGCCGGCGGCGGAGGGCCGGGCCGCCGCCACGGCGAGGTGGCGCCGTCACCCGGGTGGGGTGAAAGCCCGCGGGGCGACAGTCGGCTAGGCCCTAGCCGTCACTGAGAGCTGTTTTACGTCCTGGACTGTGTACAATCCATCGCGGCAGCGATAACTTACCATGATTGAACAGCCGGCACCGTTCGTGTGGAACTCGTACGACTCAGAACCATGCATCAAAGCGGCTGTCTCCATCTCCAATGCAACCTGTGCTTAGATTGCCAGTGGGGCTCCAGCACCAGAGCCAGTCTGGCTGAAGCCGTGGATTGATGTCAGCGTGGGCGGGCGAGGTATGAAATTCTACTGCGCAGCACACAAGTATTTGCGGATCCCTTTCAGGACGAGCAAAACTTCTACCAACTTGAAAAAGCGTCGCGCACTATGCGCTATTGCTTCGATGGGCGCTAGGAAGCGCTGCGTCTGCCTTATGCTTTGCCGATCGTGTCGGCTTGGTGCCCAATGAGGACCCGACCCTACCGCGCGCGCAAGTGGGCTTCAGCATAGCTGCCAAACGCCGGAGCAGCTGCAGACCTGACGCTGTGACCAGGCTCGCACACTGGGGCTGATAGGTTTGCACAGTTTATGTCACAAGGCCCGACCAAGCGGCAAGCGCTTTACAGCTCTTCCTTCCAGCAGCGCCGGGGTGGCGTCCCAAACCGCCGGGACCGCTCCGCCCACGCGGATCCGCTCAAAGACAGGCCGGCCAACGCTCGCCGCCCAGCCCGACCGGAGAGCAGCTCATTTAGATGTTGAGCTTGGTGCGGCGCCAGTGCCGCCGCTTGGCGTTGTAGCTGTGGGCGGCAGCCACAGCGACCGCGAGCCGTAGGAAGGACCACCAGTCAGCTGCGATCGTCCATGCTACCAGAGGGGGCGGTCCGCGGCACGGCCGCATACCGGATGGTGTTGCCAGTCCGGAACCGGATCCAGTTCGGCAGGGGCCGGTTCTGCTTGAGCTTCTTGCCCAGAATGCGCTTGACCTTGAAGGACTTGTGCGACGGCTATGAGCCCCCGCGGGGCAGTCCGCACAAACATAGCGCGCGACGCAAAGGCTCGTCAGGCGCCATGTTCGTGACACGTGATCACTCATAGTCGCGTCCCACGGTAGCGGCCGGCCGCGCGGGAGCAGCCGTGTCCCCAGCCCTTCGAAGGGTGCCCGTCCATTGCATGCACCACATGCTCACGCCCACGTTCACCGTAGCACCCGCGCGATGTGACCACACACGGCGTCCATCCGGCTCGGACCGGTCGCCTGCGGCCGCCCGGGCCTTCGCAGAGGCAGATGCGCAGGCGACGCATCGTTCGCAGGCCGCGCGCAGCGCTGTACGCTGGCGCGCGATGGGCCGGGGCTCACGCATCGGCGCCGCTCCATCCACCGTCGCGCGACCCCCAGCCATCCGCCTCGTCCGAGCCTCCTGGCTGTCTGCCCATCCGACCGTCTCCGGCTCCCCGCGGCCGCGCGCCGCGTAGCAGCGTGCGCCAGTGCGTGTCCGGATGCGCGTACCATGGTGCCGATGGATCTCGCGCGCGTCCCGTGCGCCCGCCGAGGATGGGAGACTGGCAGAAGTTGGACTGACCGACGCCTGCGCCGTGCCCCTCCAACGAGTCAGAAGGCCGTGCTCTGACAGAAGCCCAGATGACGTCATCACGCCAACCGGCCCGCACGCCGCTGCCGGGCGGCCGGGCGCAGGACGTCGCTCGCCGCTTTCGGCCGGCTCCAGGCCGCTTGCCTCGCCCTCTGGCGCCGCGAGAACACGCGGGGCACCTTGCGGAGACACGGACCAAGAGGAGCAGCGAGCGAGATTTCGCGGCAGGGCGTTTGTGGCCACGTCGGGCGGGCCCGGCTGCTCCACAACAATGGCCGGCACACTCACCGGCCCGCGGCGCGCGGTGGTGGTCGAGGACGCCGCCGCCACGACCAAGAGCGGCAAGCGGAAGAAGGCGGACGCGGCGGCACTGGCCGCTCAGCCGGGCGACCACATTGTCGTGCTCGAGAAGCTCCGCGGGTCGACGTACCTGGTACGGGGGCGCCTCGTCGGGTGGTTCGCGCTGAAACGTGCGTGGCTGACGGTCGGCGCCAGCAGTGTGGGGTTGCGGACAAACGCGTGGCAGGCGGTGGCGCAGGGCAAGGCCGGCACGATCCGGCGGAAGCACTTTGCCTACCTCAAAAAGGCCGAGGCGCCCGAGTTCGTCTTGCCCAGCCCGGCGGAGCTCGAGGCCATCGCGGCGCCCGTGCGCGCGCAGCTGCAGAGCAGCGACGCCGACGGCGACGCCTGCTCGCCGGCGGGGCCGCAGTCCCCCGCCTCGCCCGCGTCGCCCGCCTCGCCGGTACTGCCCGTTGTGGACGGCGCCGCGCCGCCGCCGGTCGAGACCAGCATTATCGCGGCCAGCGCAGCTGCCGCGCCCGCCGCAGCGGCCGCGGAGGGTGCTGCACCCGCTGAGAGTGCGCAACCGGCGGCAGGCGCCCCCGCCCCAGAGACCGTGCCCACTAGCGACGCGGCGCCCGCCGCCGCCAGCGGCGATGGCGCAGCCGCTGCCGTTGCCCCGGCCGTTGGCCCCGCCGAGCCTGCACCGCCTGCACCGGCGCCCGCGGACGTCGGCGCCGGTCTGGGATCCGGAGATGACGACGCGGTCGCTGGGTCCGCGGGGCCACCCACCGCCGACGCGGCGGCGACGAGTCCCGGCGGCACCATCATCGCCCGGACCGCGCTGGACGACGAGCACGTCGATGCCTACGGCTTTGAAACCGACCCCACGATCGAGCAGGATCTGGGAACGTACGTCGCCTCCAAGCCCGCTGTCTCTGAAATAAGAGCCATTGATGAAGTGTTGCGGGACGCGCCTCACCGAGGTTGCGCGCGCAGTGCACCCACGCCGACCGACGTCGCTCGGCAAATGAAATGGATGAAGATGCTCAACCGGTCGTGGCTGCTCAAGGACGTCAAGAAATCCAAAGTACGAACATTACTTCACGCGCAGCCATGCCCATCTACCTGCTAACCAGGTCTCCAACGACGCTTCGCAGCGACGCCGTCTCCGCAGCTGGTCAAGCGCAGCTGGAAAGGCATCCCGCGCGCCGTCCGGTGGCAGGCCTGGACGGTGCTGGTGGACGCGCACGCCTTGCGCCAGCGCGAGACCGGCGTCGCGCCGGGTCATGGCGAGGTCAAGGACACGTTCCGGGTACGCGCACACGACACATCGCCGTCATCCCGGCGCTTGGTGCGCGAGCACAGCTAACGCGCGACTGCGAGCATGCCGGTGGGCGTCGTCACAGAGGTACCTGGAGCGACCCCACGCCGAGATTGACGACGTGATCGACCGCGACATTGATCGCTGCTTGCCGACGCACCAGCGTTTCCGCGATGTGCACGGCGAGGCGTACGCGCGCCCATGTTGGCCGGAAGCCACGGATGCGCAGAATCTGGCTCAGCTTGTTGGCGACCGGCTTGCTCTGCCTGCGGCGGCACCAGCCAACAATCACTGGAGGACATTCTGAAGGCGTACGCCGGGTACAATCCCAAAATCGGCTACTGCCAGGGCATGGGCATGATCGCCGGCATGCTGCTCCTGCATATGCCCGCCGAGGTACAGACAGACAGCTTTGCTGTAGCTAGGTGGTTAGGCTGCGGCGGCTGTCTGACGTCCACGCGACCGGCCGTTGGCGATGCCCCAACATTCACTCGCAGGATGCGTTCTGGACTTTGGCGGCGCTGCTCGACTCGGACAAGTACTTGAAGAACTTTTTCGATCCGAAGCTCACCGGCGTCATCGAAATGTCCAGTATCTTCAATCACCTGCTCCACAAGCGCTTCCGCAAACTGGCCGCACACATTGTACGCCACTGGGTGCCAGCTGAGCCCGTCGATACCCCCCCGCCCCCGTTCACCAAAACTGGTTTGCGCATCGCGCCTGCGCTGGCTTCGCACCAGGACTCCACGGGCGCCGACGCGCGGATGTACACAACGCCATGGTTCATGACCGTGTTCTTCACGTCGCTGCCGTGGACAACCGTCGTACGCATATGGGATGCGTTCTTCTGCGAAGGTACTGCAGCCGAAGCACGGCGACAGAGAGCTAGCACATTAGAGAAGCTAACAATCCACCATCCCGACCAGAGGCATCCTGCGTACTTCCATGGCTCACCGACAGGCAGGAAGGTGCTGCTCCAGTTCGCACTGGCCATCATGAAAGAGTGTGAAGGTACCATGCCCCGCTTATGTACGCAGCCGCTTGACGTCGTTGTGGCTAACCAGGATGTAGCCAAGCGATCCTTCCCTGTGTGTACCGGCGAGCAGACGATTTGTTGCACAACTGCCCATCTATCCAAGAAGTGCTTGGGTTGCTGCTGAAGCTGCCATACGAGAAAGTGCGGCCAAGCACGCTCATCCCCGTCGCTGAAACGATCAAGATTTCACCGAAGGAC
>Ga0180216_1003453_pt1 | contig 12515 bp, 20 predicted proteins | sample eDN3rd37CBELigMG_FD_128879 | JGI IMG/M metagenome (GOLD analysis project Ga0180216, IMG submission 128879) | Enriched Miracle-Growth compost microbial communities from Emeryville, California, USA - eDNA 3rd pass 37_C BE-Lig MG (version 2)... ...
ATGAGATATCATCATATCGATGAAGCAGGGGAGCTAATGACGGGTGAGTGTACATCTATCCCTGAAATATTATCCGATGGCCGCATGAGATTATATGAATCTTGGCAATGGACATGTAAAGACCAATCCAAGGGGCAATCCATAGTGGAAGAAGTTAAAGAGGAATAGAATGAAGCATATAAATCACTTAACTACAGTACGTTCTAGTCGATATGATCGCAATGATCCTGCGCAAGAAGGTAATAAAAATACAGAGTTTTTTGATTTTATTATCGATGGGCAATCACTGTACCAATGGCTCAAAAAGTATGATATGGTTCCAGCTTTAGGGTGGGGCAGTCAAGTGCATCAGAAGCAAATGCAGGATTATTTCGTATTAAACAAAATGCATCCCAGCTTATACTATAGATACCCGATACTTGTGTGCCCTTGGTGTGGGGATGAGGAATGCGGTTTTATTTCGGTTTTTATCGAGAGACATGAAGACTATGTCATATGGAAAGACTTTAAGCTAGAGCCGAATAATATTACCATCAACATAGGTCCATTTTTTTTCGAGTGGGCTAATTATAAAGCAGCAATACTTAAAGCATATCGTACTGAATGAAAGTAAGCTAATTAGGAGGATGACGATGAAAATTACGAAGATTAATCATAATGGGGTAGACATTGCATTAGTGACGAGTGATGAATTATTAATTACTGATGTTCAGTCAGCATTAGACCTTCTTGCAACGGTTGGCTATGAAGCGAGAACTAATCGGATCATTATCGATAAATCAGCAATAGATGAGCAATTCTTTGACTTAAGTACACGTATCGCAGGAGAGATCCTTCAAAAATTCATAAATTATGAGACGAAGCTTGCTATTGTGGGTGACTTTTCGACTTACCAAAGCAAAAGCCTGAAGGATTTCATCTATGAAAGTAACAATGGACGGGATCTATTCTTTTTGCCCGATAAAGATCAAGCCGTTGAAAAATTAAGTAAGCACAAGAACTAGAACGCCATACTTCGCTTAGATTAATTAAAGGAGTTAATCAATGAGTGAACGAAAAACAGAAAAGCATTTAACGATAAAATTAATTACATTAATGATTCAACTGATATTAGGCGTGGCGTTTATTATTATAATGGATGTGGGCTACAAAGTTATAAGTCTGACGACTCTACTCTATATTGCTCTTGCCATTCTAATGTATCTTGCATTTAATACAGGGATGGATTTAATGAAGTGGGATTACAGAACGATAGTTGGGAAATTAATTACCCTATCCAATAGCTTATTAGTTGTTGAAGATGACTATGGTAAGTCACACAAGCTCAGACTGTATGAAAGACCAATACACGATATTAATAAAGATAGTGCAATTGAAGTGAAATATTATATAAGAACCAAAGCAGTAAAAAGCATAGCGATTGTAAAAACATAGATGTTTTTAATTGAACTTTGACTGAAGAGGTAGGAATGACAATGAAAGATAATAAAGTGAAGATAGATGCAAGTGGATTCCTTGCGAAGCTTAGTGCACCTGCACGAAACGCATTGCTCAACGAAGGCGTCGAGACATTGCAGCAACTGGCCCAATATACGGAGAAGGAAATCCTTAAGCTGCATGGTATTGGACCCGCATCCCTACCGATTATGCGGGCTTCACTAGAAGAAGCTGGCTTATCCTTTAAACAAAACTAGCATGATGCCCTTCTATGATGGTAGTTATCTAAGAGGGGCATTTCTATTAATGATATAAAGTAAGTAACAAGGGAGAGATCAATGAGCACCTTTAACTATAAAGCATTTTATGACAGGGTTGGAAAACAGAACGGCTGGGATTTTAGTAAAGTCCAATGTACAGTCGCAGGAGAGATGCCTAACCTTTATCATCTTGCAGCCCAGCATTCTCCTAAGAAAAAGCTGTTATTAGATATCGGGACCGGTGGCGGAGAGCAGGTATTAGAGCATTGTCGAGCATTTCAATTAGTGGTCGGGATTGACAGTTCATATGAAATGATTCATGCTGCCAATACAAATTTGAAGGCCAGTGAACATAGTAATTTTCGTTTCTTTCAAATGGATTGCACAGATTTAAAGTTTCCAGACCATATGTTTGACATGGTGTCTTGTAGACAGGCTCCTTTTGATCCCAATGAAGTTTCGAGAGTATTAGCACCTAGTGGTCTGTTTATAACGCAGCAGGTCAGCGAGCATGATAAATATAATTTGAAACAAGCGTTTAACCGTGGACAATCTTATGGTGAAGCGGATGGAGCACAGCAGAAAGTGTTTGTTCATCAACTTCAAGAGGCTGGGTTTATTAATATTGAGGTTCATGAATATGATGTAACGGAGTATTACCACTCAGCTGAAGACTTGATTTTCTTGTTGAAGCACACTCCTATCATTCCATCCTTTGGGATTGAAGAGCAAGATTTCGATATTCTTGAAAAATTCATTGCTGATAATCAACAATCTAAAGGAATAAAAACGAATTCAAAAAGATACATAGTAACAGCTTCTAGAGGAGTTTGAAGTGAATAAAAACAACAACATAAGAGATTTAATTTATATTAGTGGGAACGAAATAAACCATAATTGTTTTTACTCCTATGGTATTGAATTTCATGAATTTATGTCCTGTATAAGTGAGAAACCAGAATTACTCATCTTGCTTAAACATAAGTTCGATGATGCATTACTAAATCTACATTCAAGATTTGAATATGTTACTTCAAATGAACTGAAGGATTTAATTAATGATGACGTGTATGGCTACGGGGACTTTTGCTGGATCGATATGAAAACAGCAGATGAACTCGATCATATGAGCAAACAGCATATCGCAGAGTTACTATATTTCGGACATTTAGCAGAGCCATTACACAGATTACCAATGGCTAGATTTGCTTACTATGCACATGATGATGGATGGTTCAATAAACTCTATGTAACAGATATTGAGGATTATGAATGTTTACTTTGGAAAGTACTTTTGCTTAAATTAACGAAACTAACTAGAAGGTCATTTGTAGATATTCCCCCAAATCTATCAATGGTTCTTTTAGAATTTACCAAAGAAGGTTTGTTTATTGATTTATCAAAAATAAAAAAGAGCAGGAATGAAGTTGCGATACCAATAACTGCAATTGGTCATTACAGAGACATGGATAAAGTCTATGATTTAAGAGATGAGATTGAAGAGTATAAGCTTTATCTAGTATATTCGCAGAAATCGTGGAGAATGGAGGTTAAATGAAATGGAAGCTGTTATCATGTATTCGGCTTTAATATTTATGCCTATCTATGCCATGGTGTTTATTGCATCCCTCTTTAATCTATTAGGAATTTCAAGGCGTTGAAGTTGTTTGCGGAATTAGCTTTGCCCTTATGATGTGGACGCTGAGTGGCACGATTTTGCTCGGTGCAGGTTAAATTATTGATTAAGAATATAAGCAAAGACTGTCACAAATAGAAAAATAATGTATAATAATGGAATAAGCGTGCTGATGCAAACGACGACCGAGCCTAAGATAAAGCTATCTGAGGCTCGGTCGTTTTCATAGGCTTAGGGAGTGATGACAATAAATAAAATCGGTCTATCCCCAAAAAGGAAAGAAGAGAAATATGAGTATTTGTTTTAAGAAGTAAATAATAGCTTGATTATAAACAAAAAGGAGAATGCATGATGTACAGCTCATACGGGGAACTTTGCACAGAAGTTTATGATCTTAGCAAACCGATAAACCCAACATCTAGCGATGTAAAGTATTATATAGAACGACTTTCACATGTTAAGGGGAAGGTTCTTGAAGTAGGTTGTGGGTCTGGTAGGGTCCTGATTCCATTACTGCAAGCAGGAATTGCAGTTGATGGTTTGGATCATTCAATACCGATGCTGGAATCCTGCCGGAGCAGGTGCAAAGAATTGAATCTTTCACCTCACTTAATTGAAGGTGAGATGCACGACTTTAATATAACTGGTCAGTATGATGCCATTATCATTCCAGGCGGAACGTTTCAATTAATAGAAGGCCGAGAGCAAGCGATGAGAACACTTGATCATCTTCACGCATGCTTGTCACCTGGAGGCAGTTTAATTATGGACCTCTTCATCCCAAGTGACTTTAATACAGACATGACGATTACGAAAACGTATGAAACGTCCAATCAAGAGGTTATTGTGTTAGAGGACAAACGTATTGAATGTAACATACTAGAGCAGAAGATGGTGTCTTTATTAAAGTATGAGAAATGGAAAGACGGTTCGCTGTTAAAATCTGAGCTACAGCGTTTACCACTAAGCTGGTACGGTCGCTATGAGTTCGAGTTTATGCTTAAAGAGTTAGACTATCAAGAGGTTACAATCTCTGCTGAATATTGCTACAAGAATAGCCCTACAATAGCTGGACAGATGATGACATATGAAGCCATTAAGGCAGTTGATGTTAATGAGTCAAGCTAAATTTTTATTGATTGTAATTAAATAGATGAGAACAATTTGATAGACAGTAAGTAGTCGATAGGACGCTATTATTCAGCTAATGTTATACAAATAATACAGCAGGATGTGATACTATTGATCATTTGGATTAACGGTGCTTTTGGAGCGGGAAAGACAACGACTTGCTTCGAGTTAAGCAGAAGGCTGCCGAATTCATTTGTATACGACCCGGAGAATGTAGGATATTTTATTAGAAAAAATGTTCCTAAATCAATATTAAAGGGTGATTTTCAGGATCATACAATATGGCGTGAGATGAACTACTCCATGCTTCAGACGATATGCAATGATTACGACGGAATAATTATCGTTCCTATGACGATTGTTAATCCTAAGTATTTTGATGAAATCATCACTAAGCTGCGGTCAAACGGAGTAGAGGTTAAGCACTTCGCTCTTCTAGCAAGCCGCGAAACGTTATTAAAGCGTCTAAGGAGCAGAGGAGATCATAAAAATTCATGGCCAGCGAGGCAAATTGACAGATGTATGGCTAGCTTATCCCAGGAATTATTCGAGCAGCATATCCAGACAGACAACTTAACTACAGAACAAATTATCGAGCTAATAGCAGAAGCCTGCAATATTGAGCTACAGCCAGATCATAGAAGCGCTGTAAAGAAGAAAATCGATCGTTGGATGAATCAATTAAAACATATTAGAATCTAGTATCAAAAGAGCAAGCATAATAAGTAAATTAGACTGAATGGGTGTGATCTAGTATGCCAGAGATGTCATTACAAACATTAATCTGGTTGTTCATTGTGATCTTTTTACTTCATGATTTAGAGGAAATCATATGGGTTGAATCTTGGATTAAGAAAAACAAACAACATGTGATGAATGTGGTACCCACTTCAATAAAGCGTAGATTAGATAAGATGCTTACTATTACAAGCGGTCAATTTGCACTTGCTGTTTTACTTGAATTTATTATCTTCATTCCATTTACTTATCTCGCTGCGGAGAAAGGAGTTTATCTGATCTACCTATCAATGAACACTATCTTTTTACTGCACGTATTCACTCATGTAGGTCAATCCCTGTATCTAAGAATGTATACACCAGGGGTAGTTAGTGCAGTGATTTTTGTCCTTCCGTATACTTTGTATGTACTTCATAGTTTACTTGCAAAGGAATTAGTAACATGGGAAGAAATCTTGTTAAGTATTCCGATTGGACTATTGATAATACCAATCGTATTAGTCGGTCATGAGCTTGGAAAGAAGTTGGTGAGGTAGGAGGTATTTATACTATGAAAAGGGGTTTGCGTTTCACAATTGAAGCTATTATCGTAGCTATAGTGACACTATCTATTTTTTACATCTGGCCAATCGTGCAGGGAATGTTACTTACTAACAATCATGTTCCTGACGTTGTAGCTAATTATGAATCCGTTGATCACCTACAATCTAGCGTTTCTTTTGGAACAATCACTCATACGGGCTGGGGATTTAGGTTTATATGTTCAATTCTAGCTGCAGCAGCTTATTTTTGGTTACGCAGCGGACTTGTAACTATTAAACAGAGAAACAGAAACAATTCTTAAATCGACAAAGCAGCTAGGAGGAAAGAATGTGATTAAAGATAAAATAATAGAAATATTAGATCGCCTGCCAGAGGAAGAACAGCAGCACGTATTAGATTATGCAGTGCTTATTGAGCGAAGGTATCAATTTAATTGGAACTTGTTTGGCAAGGGCGTAGAAATAACCGATGTATTCGAAGAAGCAGAGAAAATTATAGCGCTATGGGAGTATAGGTTTTCAAGCCATCTTAGTGAAGAGACTAAAAAAAGTATTTATTATGATCAGTTTAAGTGGCATATCTTTAGTTATGAAAAAGTGCATAGCCTAACAAAAGACGAAGCTAGAAGTGCATTTGATGAAATACGAAAAGATGAACTCTATCTCATGTATGAGGGCCGTCCATTTATAACGCGGTTAAGCAATGCTAAGGATGTGGTCGCTGTGGACTTTGATAGCGAACAGGATGTATATATTTTTGACACAAGCTGTACATGGACCTATGTCCATACGCATGAATCCTATTGCGGGCCGTATTTTACTTCTATATCCATGATACCGAATGAAGGAGAGGGGTAACGATGGAAAAGAGTCAGGATGCTTCAGGCATTATACTAATTGATCAATTCAACAGAGTATTGCTAGTTCATCAAACCTATGGAAGGAAGGTATGGTCCATACCAGGAGGAATGGTGGAGCCAGGCGAAAGTGCTTGGCAAGCAGCAGAAAGGGAGCTGAAGGAAGAGGCGAATATTGCTGCTGAAGCGATAGAACTAGCGGGGGTTTATTTTCAGCCGCATAGAAACAGATATATTTATACGTTTAAAGCCTTTAAGTATGTGGGTGATATTCAGGTTGACCATATGGAGATTGATGAATATGGTTTTTTTGATATCGATTCTTTACCTAGGCCTATATCGAGCTTTACAGCACAACGCTTAAGAGATGCGGTCACGAGCTCTAAAGCAATATTTAAGGAAGAAGATCGAGCCAACTATCATATTCTAGAATAGGAATGGAGATCGTGATGAATGTGAATGCAACAAAAGAACATATTTTACGTTTGTTTAGAGAGGCTGGTCTAGAAGAGTACGAGAAGGAATTTGAACAGTATATAACACCTTCTATTAGAATGGAGACCATGCAAGCATCGGATGAGGAAATAATGGTCGGTGAAACAAAAATAGGTGGAAACCCAGATTTACCACCTGATTATACGTGGCCTAGGTGGAAAACCTACCCGATGTCTTTTATCGCCCAAATTAATTTAGCCTCACTGAGTAAAGAGGTTTTGCAGCATTACGATATCCCTAGTAAGGGAATATTATCATTTTTCTATACCGCTCATCCTGATGCGATGTATGGGAATAAGTGTGAGCTGTTTTATAGGAGCAAGGACACGGCTAAAGTATTTTACTTTGACGATCAGCAGACGCTTACTAGAACAGCTGCACCCTTTGAGCAGCATGAGGAGTTTTGGTTTAAGCCATGTAAGGTCAAGTACATTGTCGATTGGACTATTCCTGGCTCCGAGACATATGAGATCAGTAAGGGGTTAGGTATGGGCTGGAACCACAACAGAGAGGTGTTCGATAAATACTGCTTTGTTTTTCAATATCGTTTTATTGATGAATTTCATAATCGTAGTCAATGGCATGAACCTATACATAGATTTTTAGGAAATCATGATGCTATCCAATCAGGCTATGTAGATGGCGATCATAATCTGCTATTACAGATCGATTCTGATAACCTTGTAGGCACGATGTGGGGAGACACGGGGAGAATATACTTTTTCGGCTGTATCGAGAAGCTTAAGCAGATGAATGTAGCTGATGCTTATGCTGTAATGGAGTGTACTTAGTAGTTTTTTGAGTTTAAAGTTCAGATGATATTGTTATAAGGGGTTATGCAGCTTGAATAAAAGATATGAAATAAAAGCGCCGCAATCTCACTATATTCAAATGTTCGGACTTCTCGTTATATTGACTAGTCATACATTGGTGACGTTATATGCATCAAGTAAAGAAGCTACCTTATTGTATACATTAAAGTGGGTGATAATTTCCCTCATTGTAGTCATCATCATCACCCAAATATACTTACTTCTTCGTTTTGGCAGGGAAATCACCATTACGCCTGAGCGTATTATAACGAAGCAAAGTGATATTGCTGTTACAGAGATTGAAAAGATCATTATACAGGGGTATTTCATAGAGAGCGTAGGCATTAAAAGAATTGGAAGAAAGCTGATACAGACGGACTTACACTTTAGGTTTAAAGAGGATGAAGAAAAGCATATAGAGGAATTAAAGAAATGGGCTGAGCTACATGGAATCCCCGTAGTACGAGGAAGAATTATAAAGTGGCTATAAAGAGCTGTTATTGCTTTAAAAGTAGTAGAGAGGATGGATAACGATAATGACGAGCAGTAAGAGCATGCAGAGATGGAAGAAGATCAAGAAACAAGGACTGTTTCGATTTATAGTTGTTTATGGAATTCTATTGTTTGGTATCGTTGCAACGATTATTGCATTTTTTGTTGATAGAGTTTGGATATACGGGCTCGACTATTCCAATTATTTTACTGACGGTTGGGGACGAACAGTATTCGAAACCTATATTAAATGGAGTATCATAGGAATCATTTGGTCCTTGTGGATGTGGTTTCTCTATGTCAAACGGTTAGGTAAGTAGTTCATTATAACAGCCCTATGAAGGGAGATATATTGATGCTCTCACTAGTTCTTAGAACACTACTCTACGATGCGCCACAAGTGATATTTAGTGATGCTGAGATTAAGGAATACGAGAAGATAAATTCAACGATAAAAAATGGTGAGCTGCTAACCCTTGACCACCATATCTCAAAGTATCGGTTATTATTATATCTGTCGCAGCATCACAATTATTTATTTCATGGCTCCAATCATCCTTCTATAGATGAATTCGAGCCGAGGGAACAGACCTTATATAATAATAAATTAACTAAAGCTGTGTTTGCATCGTCAGAGCCGATGTGGTCTATATTTTATGCGGTGTTTGATCGGAGTAAATTAGTAGGGAGCTTTCGCAACGGATGTCTTGTATATAAAAATAAAAAGTATCATTTTTATTCACTCAATGAATCTACAAAAAACAACGACCCATGGACGGAAGGAGTCATTTATCTTCTACCTAGAGATACCTTTGTGCAGCCAGATCAGAAAAAACTGCACTTCGACGAATGGATTTGTCATAACTACGTTAAGCCATTAGGTAAGATTAAGGTTAATGCAAGTGATTTTATATATAAGAATAAAGTTGCAACGCATCAAGCTCACGAATCACTCATTAAAACCTGGCTGCTCTATAAACGCAGAACGCGGAATAAGAAACAAGGTGATCGTTATGATGAATGATCAATTACTTAACTTGTTATATAAAGAAAACGAAGCACACGAATTATATGAACAGGCAAATAGGGAACAGATCGAAAGAACGGAAAGGGAGTTAAATTTCGAGCTTCCAGTGTCTTACCGAGAATTTGTTAGCAAGCTTAGCAATGGTGCATATCTATATGGAGTTCAAGAGGTAAGTTCGGTAGGAGACGGTAATCATCAGATCTATCCCATTCAACATTTATATAAACAATTGAATATTGCTGCTCCATTCCAGAAGGTTACTATTTCCGATAACAAGGATATTTTACTGAGTGAGCTAGTACCATTCTCTTTAGATCACAATGGAAATGCATGGTGTTTTATTGGGGACCAATTAATCAAAGGGGAGTATAGAGTTGGTTACTTAAATAGAGAAAACTATCAATTATATGGTGTGCTTGCTAATTTTACTGAATGGATAAAAATCCTCATCAATTATAAAGAAGAAGTGATCCGACAGCTGTATGATGATGATTTTTTATGTAATGAATTAAGTCTTGGATAAAAATTTATGTAGCTCTTACATATACGGAGGTTAATATGCATTCAATCCTTGAACCATACGCTCTCAATTTTAGCTCTTCCAATCATCTTGCACAGAACGTAGAGTCATTTTTCGCAGCACATAACGATCCAGAAACATGGAAGCATACGTTAAAGGTTGCGACTGAAGCTAAGCGGGTTGCTGAACACTACGGAGTGGATTCTTCTAAGGCCGAGCAAGCAGCGCTTCTGCACGATATTAGTAATGCGGTACCTGTTCGAGAAATGCTTTCGATCGCCCAAGCATTGTCGATCGACATCATGGAAGAGGAATATCAGTATGCTCGCATCGTTCACCAAAAGCTATCTAAAGCTATGGCGGAACAACTATTTAACATTAAGGATCAAGAAATACTTGATGCGATTGAATGTCATACAACCTTGAAGTCAGGCTCACATCTACTCGATAAAGTGCTATTTATATCAGATAAAATATCTTGGGATGGTGAGCATCAATATCTACTGAATATTCGGGAAGAAGTATATAATGGCAATCTCGATGCAGGAATCATCATTTACTTAAATCATATTTGGGAGCAAAGATCAAAACTGAAATTAGTACATCCATGGTTAATAGCAGCTAGGGAACAGCTTCTGAGCAAGTTAAATTCATAAGGCGTCTATTGTATGAAGATCAATAATAGAAAGATTCTCGGCATGGAGGAAGGGAACTCCTATGAATATCCAGTTGATTCAGTGGATGGAAATTGAGCAAGAAGCGTTGAACTTATTAACAACAGCAGACTATGAACGAATACCTCTATCGCCAGGGCTTGAAGCTGAGGTAGTACAGCTAAATTTTACACCTATGAGTAACCATAACCAGTCCTTTGTTCTGAAGATTTGGAATAAACACTCATTGCCTGACGTGGGCAGGCAGTATGAGCTCCTAGCTAACCTGTTCCAACAAGGCATCTCAGTTTCTAAACCATATGGCTGGGGAGTGAATGAGGATCGTCACTCCGTCTTACTGATGAGCTACGATGGCAAGCCTATGACGAAGCTAGATAAGAGTATGATAAAGAAATTAGCGCAAATGCTTGTTGATGTTCATCGTGTGAAGATCTTAGATGCTAGGCTTGCTCCTAGCTATGACTTTGTAGATTACTTTTATCCAGGAATAGAGAAGCATAGTGATATCTATGAGCAGCTAATGGGCATCTTGAATTCCGTAGAACTCTCACAGCAACACTTCATCCATGGTGATTATAATCTGGGAAATGTACTAGAAGAACAGGGCCAACTTACAATCATTGACTGGACTAACGGACAGCTAGGAGATCCAAGATATGATATCGCATGGTCTGTATTTTTAATGAAGCTCTATGCTGGCACTCGCTATGGAGGAATGTACTTTTCAGAATTTGTAAAGCTAACAGACTACTCCACTGAAGAGCTGAAAGCCTTTGAAGCGATGGCTTGCTTGCGCTGGATCTTACTAAGCCGATTAACGGATATCCCAAGGGACCCCAACACATTAAAACGAATAAGAAAACTAATACAAGACAATGGATTAATTCATGAGCAGCTCCTGTAGATTGCAATACACATCATGTGAAGAATAACCGTGAGGATGTGTAAGCAATATATGAACCTTCATATTAAAGGTAATGTGAATAATGGAGCGGGAAGGATGGCTAGCAATATCGAAGAAATCCTTCTTTGATTTATAATGATGTGGATGTATAATAATGGTAACACTTCAACAAATGACCCAGCCTAACACTATTTAAGGGCTGGGTTTTGTCATTTATACATTAGGTTACTGAACAGATTTAGAGGATAAGGAGGTTTGTGATGAAGCAGAATCTTTATGACGATCCACAGTTTTTCAATATGTATAAAACATTAAGAGACTCGAAGATTACTTATAACGATTTTATAGAACAACCGGCAATGAGAAGGCTGCTTCCCGAAGTGGAGGGGCTAACGATTGCTGACTTGGGCTGTGGCTTCGGAGATCTCGCTTTGTATCTAGTCGAGAACGGGGCGCAGCAGGTGGTCGGTGTTGATCTATCGGAAAACATGCTGCAGCATGCCAAAAAACATGAGCGAATTCAATACGTACGAAGCTCAATGGAAGATATCGAATTTGAGCATAATCAATTTGATCTCATTGTCAGCTCATTAGCCTTTCATTATGTAGAAGATTTCGAAGCGTTAATTCAGCGCATTACGAAGTGGATGAAGCCGAATGGCTATCTCGTGTTTTCGACCGAGCATCCCGTCATATTAGCACATAAAAGTCAATCAGGCTGGATAAGAGATGCTAATGAGCAGCCGCTTTATTGGCCAATGGATAACTATGGCGAGGAAGGAGAGCGAAGCCAGTTTTGGGGGATAGACGGTGTCATTAAATACCATCGAAAGCTATCAACGCTCGTGAATACACTCATACGACATGGGCTAGTCATTCAAGAGATCGATGAGCCTGAAGCGACCAAGGAAGGTCTTGTGAAAATGCCTAGAATGGTGAATGAAAGAAAAAGACCTTCGTTTATCGTCATTAAGGCTAAGCGAATGGTAA
>Ga0180216_1003455_pt1 | contig 12512 bp, 18 predicted proteins | sample eDN3rd37CBELigMG_FD_128879 | JGI IMG/M metagenome (GOLD analysis project Ga0180216, IMG submission 128879) | Enriched Miracle-Growth compost microbial communities from Emeryville, California, USA - eDNA 3rd pass 37_C BE-Lig MG (version 2)... ...
CATGTCCGATACCCCGAGCCCGGCCCGCCGCTTCCACCTTCCGACGCTCACCCGCCGCCGCGCCGCGCAGCTCTTCGGCGACGAGACGGGCGCCGCCACCGCCGAATACGCGATCGCCACGATCGTCCGACAGCCCGCGCCTACTGGACGCTGAGTCACGCCGTGTGCCTGTCCTGCCGCCGTTCACTTTCACCATCGAGGCCGAGAGGCCCGCCGCTTAGGCGCGCGCAGATAAGGAGGAAACACTATGCCTGTTAGCAACCCGGAGGAGTACGCGGAGCGCCGTGCCCGGCTGGACGCGGACCCCGACTACGACGAGGCGCTCGCCGAGCGTCGCGAGCAGGTCGCCGCCGCGAAGCGTGACGGCACCCCCGAGCCGCCCACGATCAAGCGCGACCCGAAGACCCGGGAGATCGTCAAGAGCGCGCAGACCGAGACCGAGGTGCGTCTCAGCGCGGCACAGCGTGTGGCCAAGGCGGCACAGTTGCGGGTACAGCGTTACTCGTGGGACACCATCGCCGAGGAGCTCGGCTATAAGAACGGAGCGACGGCGCGTAAGACGGTCGCGCGGTACACCGAGCGCCTCCCGCGTGAGTCCGTGGAGGAGTTGCGCCAGACCGAGCTTGCCGGGCTGGATGCCGCCGAGATGGCGCTCGCTGAACGCATCGGCAAGGGCGACATCAAGGCCATCGAGGCGATGTTGAAGATCAAGCATCACCGCGCCCGGCTCACAGGGCTTTACGCCGAAGGAGCAAACGCGGCTATCGACGCCGAGCTGATGGTGGTGCAGACCACGATGCACGCGGTGCGGGTCGCCCGGATGCACCCGGACCTGACCGTCGACGAGATCCTCACCGAGGTCACGATGCACGTCGAGGTCGGGCCATGAGCCAGGACGAGCGCGACTCGGACGCCCTGCGGCGGCTCCTCGCCGTCGTCAGCGAGCGGGACCTCGACCCGTTTGAGGTCGGCGCGGAGATCGTGCGGCACGTGCGGGCACACCCCGACATGACGACCGAGCAGATCGCCGACGCCATCACGGCGGGCGCGACCGCTCCCAACTAAACCACCGCGCCGGGGCGGTACCTCCCCGGCACCCAACCAACGGAAAGAGAGATCGACATGACCAAGTCAACGCCTGCCGGTGTCGAGCGCGACCTGGAGTCGTCGCTGGGCCGGTTCAAGGAGCGCGCCGCCACGCTGAAGGACGCGCACCGCGCCGCACGCCAGAAGATCCAGGACGACCCGATGCTGTCCGACCTGGCGAAGCAGACCCGCATCGCTGACCTCGGCAAGGACACCCGCGCCAAGCTCGACACGCTGAAGGGCGAGCAGGAGTCCTACGTCAAGGGCGTTCGCTCGCGCCTGGAGAAGGAACTGGCCGGGAACCAGCCGACCGACGCGTCGAGTGTGCTCCTGCGCCGCGACGCGGCAGACCGCGCTCGCAAGATTGCCGACGAGACCGAGGCACTCTCGGTGCTGGCGGACGCCTCGCGGGGTGGCGACGACACGCTCGCCGACGCGGTCGGCTATCGCGCCCGCCACGCAGGGTGGACCAACGCGATGGACGCCTACAAGACTGCCCGCCCCGAGGCGGCGGACTCGGCGGTCGCGCTGGCGTTCGTCGAGGGGCTGGATTCGGACCCGGGTTACAACCTCGCGAACCAGATCACCTACTCCGCACCCGCTGAGTGATCCGCGCCTCTCCCGCGACCTCGGACGGCCCGATCCCTATTCTGGGGCTCTCGGGCCGTCCGAGTGTCTCGGAGACCCCACGGAGCGTCGAGGAGACATATTCTCGGGCTCGATAACATGTGGGTATGAGCACCGAGCCGACCGTCTGCCGCCACTGCGGCGAGCCGACTCTTGGCGGCGAGTACGCGCCGGGTCACGACTCGAAGCATCGAGGCGAGTTGTACCGGGCGGTGCTGGCGGGCGAGATCACCGAGGATCAGGCGCGCGCCGACCTCCCGACCGTCGCGCTCGCGGACCAGCTGAGCAACGACCTGGCCCGTTCCCGTGGCCGATGACCTGGAGCGTCAGCGGGAGCTTCGGCGGCTCCGAGACGAAGCACTGAACACCCCAAACTGCTCGACGTGCCTGCACCGGATGGAGCCCGCAGAGGTCGACGGCGATCTCGTGTGGGCCTGCCCCGAATGCGGCGCGCTGAGCCAACCCTGAACCTGCAAGGAGACCGCCTGTGGCACTGACACTCGGGCCGATCCTGGCCGACGCGGGCATCGACCCCGCCGAGGCAATCGCGATCCGGCACGCCTACACGACCGAGCCCAACGGGATTCACGCGGACTCGACCGACGACGCGATCCTCGCCTACACGGCGGAGCAGTCGACCTCACCTCAGCGGTTCGCGGCGGTCCCTCCGAAGTATTGGGTGGTGTTCATCCGTGAGGGTGGAGCCGAGGCGCGGCTGTGGTCCGTGGTGGAGAACCGGGGCGAGACCTGGAACGACGGCGAACGGCGCGGGTTCGACCTCGTGAAGACCGACCACATGACGGAGCTTCGGAACCGGCTCGTGATCGGCTGGATTCCCGCTCGTAGGTGGTGGATGAAGGCGGCGACTGCCGCCGCCTACCCGGTCAACGGGATCTCGGACGCTGAGCCGATCCCGTTCCCGGGGTTCGACCGCCTTGTGTTGAACTATCCCCAGCTTCAGGCGGTGATGCGGGAGCCGCGTTACGCGTCGTGGTGCGTCGCGCTGTCGTCGGTGATGGGGATCTACTTGATCACGGACACCCGCGACGGTCGCCAGTATGTCGGCAAGGCGGACGGCCTTGAGAACATCCGCCAGCGGTGGAGCGCCTACGCGGCGAACGGTCATGGGGGCAACGTGGAGCTACGCGGGATGGACCCGAGCACGTTTCGGTATTCGCTCCTGCGAGTGTTTGACCCGTCGACGCCGGAGGCGGAGATCAACATCGCGGAGAGTCACTACAAGCTGGCGCTGGACAGCCGGTTCCCGCACGGCCTGAACCGGAACTGACCTGGCGCACCCGCGTGGATTCCAAGTCGCCCTAGGGGCCGACGCGCGACTACCCCGACGTGTCGGGGGTGGGTGTCAGTCGTGCATGATTGGATGGGTATATGACTGAGAGACAAGCCGTGTGGTCGCCCGATGGCGACAACCTCATCGTTGAGGCCGACAATCTAGAGTTCATCAAGACGCTCCCTGACGAGAGCTTCCGCATGATCTACATCGACCCTCCGTTCAACACGGGCCGCACTCAGCGCCTCCAGTCACTCAAAACCCGCCGTTCGGCCACGGGCTCGCGCGTGGGGTTCAAGGGGCAGACCTACGAAACCGTGAAGGGCACGCTCCACTCATACGATGACGCGTTCACTGACTACTGGGCGTTCCTGGAGCCTCGCCTGCTTGAAGCCTGGCGACTCCTCACGCCGGATGGCGCGCTGTATCTTCACCTTGACTACCGCGAGGTGCACTACGCGAAGGTTGTGCTGGATGCGATGTTCGGGCGCGAGAGCTTCCTGAATGAGATCATCTGGGCCTATGACTACGGCGCACGGTCGAAGACGAAGTGGCCGACCAAGCATGACAACATCCTCGTGTACGTCAAGGACCCCGCGAACTACGTATGGAACGGTCAAGACGTCGACCGTGAGCCGTACATGGCACCGGGCCTGGTGACTCCCGAGAAGGTCGCCTTGGGCAAGTTGCCCACCGATGTCTGGTGGCACACAATCGTTCCGCCCGCGAGCAAGGAGCGCACAGGCTACGCCACGCAGAAGCCCGTGGGCATCCTCCGCCGCATGATCCAGGCGAGCACTCACGAGGGCGACTGGGTTCTCGACTTCTTCGCTGGGAGCGGGACGACCGGCGCGGCATCGCGTGATCTCGGTCGGCGGTGGGTGATGGTCGACAGCAATCCGGAGGCCATCGCGGTGATGGCTAAGCGGCTCGACGACGGCACTTTGGATTCGCGGGTTACCGTCGTGCATACTTCGGAGAGTGACCGAACCTCAATACCACAGCCCTGATTATGCTGAACTCGTCGCCGCGTCAGTATCGCTCGCTGACGACTACGCGGTAGGTGAAGACGACCCGTGGGCAACGAGCCCTTTCGGGTGGATTCTGAAGCTCCCCTCGCGCACCAAGGGTGCGGTCGGCGAGAAGCTGGTTGCGAAGTGGGCGGAGAACCAGGGCTTCCAGGTCAAGCGATCAACGAACAGCGACGCCGACCGCATCATCAACGGGCACCGCATCGAGATCAAGATGTCGACGCTGTGGGGCACGGGCGGGTTCAAGTTTCAGCAGATTCGCGAGCAAGAGTACGACTACTGCCTCTGCCTCGGGCTGATGCCGCAGGACGCACGCGCCTGGCTACTGCCCAAGGATCTGTTGCGCCAGTACGTGATCGGGCACATGCCTCAGCACACCGGTTCGGCAGGCTCTGACACCTTCTGGCTCGGGTTCCCGGCGGATCGCCCGTTTGACTGGATGGACGGATACGGCGGCACGCTCGATGATGTCGCCGACGCCTTCCGCTCGCTCGGACAGGGGCCGTACTAAAGAACCTGACGCCCGACTCGGTAACCGCGTGATTGTGGCCGAGGGCGCGCGGATGTTGGGATGGGTGGTGCGTCGATTCCTAACTCCGCCGCACCCGCCCCTGGCCACCCGGTTGGGGGCGGATGCGTGCCTGGTCCGTTAGGCGGTGCATAGACAGAATCCCAGGTCCGGCGGTAAAATAGACCACGGGTTTGGAGCAACGGACCTCGAAGACCCCCGGCCTCGTCAGGAGCGGACGACGCCGGGGGTCTCTCTATGCCCGGCGGAGGATGCGCGACACGTCGAGACGCGCGGTTACTTGTGTGAAGCGCTCCCGGATGGTTGGATCGTTCCTGCAAGGCGCTCAGCGCCCCAAGAAACGAGACAGAGTCCGAGCCCCAGGCGTGGGGCGAGGCGACGGGAACCGGCACCGTAGACCGGCGGCGAGGCACCATCCGGTGCGGTAGCTAGACGCCCTCATAGAGGACTCTTCCGTTGCCTGCTCCTTCGACGTTCGGCGTATCCGCCGACTTCAAACCCGCTCCCATCGCTGACGCCGATCTGGCGTACCTGCTCGACCTGCTGTTCGCCGAGCACGCCGAGGCGGTGGCGCTGTGAACCTCCAGCGACCCACCCAGCGTTTCGACCGTGACCGCCTGCTCACCGTCGTCGGCCTGACCATCAGCGGCGGCTACGGCGCGCTCGCCGTCGCCCACCTCCTCCTCGTGATCGTCGGGGGTCGCTGATGCCTCGCCTCGACGGAACGACCACGGCAGGCGGACCCACCCGCTCACCCCGCCACCACATCACCCGTGAGGAGGCCGACGCCGGGCTCGAAATCGCGGCGACCCTCATCAAGCTCGGAGCGCCGGTCGGCCTCGCCCGCCCCGCGCGCAACCGCGCCTCGCTCGACTGGGACCCCACCTGGGGTACCGGCAACTCGGGGTATTGGGTGCGCCGGGGCTGGGAGGCCACTCCCGCGACCCTCGGGGTGCTCGACCGCTACGACTACGGGGACGCGCTGTTCATGGTCACCGGGCACACCTTCGACGTGATCGACATCGACCCTCGGAACGGCGGCAACACCAGCCGTGCCGAACTCCTCCGGCTCGGGCTCATCCCCGAGGTGTACGCACGCGCCCTGACACCGTCCGGCGGAGAACACCTGTTCATCGCCTCGACCGGCGAGCGCAAGACCAACCGGGGCGGGATCGACCTTCAGGCCGGGGACGCTGAAGGCAACGGACGCGGGTTCGTGTGGATCGCGCCGACCGTGCGCCGCTCCAAGACGGACGGCACCGTCCACCCGTACCTGTTCACCGAGGCTCCCGAGGAGCAGAGGGTCGTGGTACCCGACGACTCGGTAGGCGCGTTGCTCGGGTGGTTCCGCGAGCCCACGACGACCCCGTCCAGCGCTCGAACTAGGGCGCAACGCCAGCCCGCCGCGTACGACGGCGACGCCGAGACGTGGCTGTCCGAGCACACGACCGGCAAGACGCTGAGCCGCACCGTCACGCGCGCCATCCAGCCGTTCCTGAGCGGCGAGCCGTTCACCGGCCACGAGCGGATGCTCAAGTTTCAGACCCACCTCGTGCGGTGCGCGGCGGAAGGTCACAACGGCGTCCCCGAGGCGCTCGCGTTCGCCCGGCAGGTCTGGCTCGCCAGCCCGCACGGCTCGGGCGAAGACCCGGCAGTCGAGTGGGACACCGCGCTCGACCACGTCATCAAAAAGTTCGGAGGAACCAACGCATGAAGACCCCCAGCTACGTCACGTTTGACGACACCGCGAGGGTCGCGCCGGTCACGGCTCTGCCTCCGCGCCCCGATCACGACCTCAAACTGCCGAAGGAGGCCGACAAGCCCAGCGCGTACACGCTCACGCTCGCGTTCCTCAACGACACCTACGAGTTCTTCCACACCCCGGACGGTGAGCCGTTCGCGGTTCCCCGTCGGGGCGTCCGCCGACCGATCATGCTGTCGGAGAAGGGAGAGGGCGGGCTCAAAGGTCAGGCGCAGTACGACTACGAGCGCACTACCGGCAAGCCGGTCAACAACGCCGCCCTGGTGCAGGCGCTCACGTCGCTCTACCAGGTCACACTCCGCGAGTCGCCCGAGCTCCGACTCCACCTCCGGGTTGCACGCCCGACGCCCGATGTCGTCGTGCTCGACCTCGCCCAGTCGGGGAACACCCGCTGTGTGGTCGTGACCGGCGACGGCTGGGAAGTGCAGGACGAGCCGCCGCACGGGGTCGCGTTCCGTGTCGCCAACTCGACGCGACCTCTCCCCACGCCCAGCGCCGGAGGTAGCCCCGACACGCTCCGTGGCTTGCTCGGGTGGTCGGTGATTGATCGGCGCTGGCTCCTCGTCCGGGGGTGGCTCGCGGCAGCTCTCCTGCCCGACATCGCCCGCCCCGTGCTGTTCTTCCACGGGCGCGCAGGTTCATCCAAGACGACTAAGGCGGTAACCGTCGTCTCGGTGCTCGACCCCCGCGACGAACTCGGGTCGTCATTCGGCAAGAACGAACGCGACGAGGTCGCCATGGCGTCAAACCGCTACCTCGTCGGCTTCGACAACGTGAGCCGCGCCAGCGAGGAGACCTCCGACCGGCTCTCACGTCTCGTCACCGGGACCAGCGACGAGCGCCGCACCCTCTACAGCGACAACGACCAGTTCGTGATCTCGTTCCGGCGTACCGGCGTCATCACCGGCCTGTCGGTGCCGTCGTTCAAGTCGGACGCGCTGGAACGCCTCGTGCAGATCCAGTGCGACACGATCTCGGCGAGTCGCCGCCGGTCCGAGAAGGCCATCGCGGAGGAGCGCGCCAGCACTCACCCGTCGGTGCTCGGGTCGGTGCTCGACGACCTGGCGACCGTGCTCCGGAACCTGCCCGAGAGTGAACGTCGCGAGGGCGGGAAGCCGCGCATGGCGGACTTTGCCGACGCGCTCCACGCGCTCGACCCGGAGATCGAGCGGGCGTTCACGACGGCGGCATCCGAGGCGATGACGGACGCGGCAGAGTCCGACCCGTTCGTGATGACGATTCAGCGGTGGCTCGCGAAGGAGACCCTGCCGGTGAGCTACACGGCGACCGAGGCTCACGCCCGCGCGGCGAAGCACCGCGACGAGCAGGACCGCGACCTGCACGTGTGGTGGCCCAAGGACGCGCGCGGCTTCGCGGGCGCACTCACCCGCCAGGCGGCACCGCTCGAAGCGGTCGTCATCCGGGCCGTGGCTTCGCGTAACGGACGCTCTCGCGCTTGGACGTTCGACAGCACGGACAACCCCCCGGGCGACGACGGCGAACTCCTCGACGCGAACGAGGTGTTCTGATGAGCACCCGAGCAATCACCCGCGCCTCGCGTCACCTCCCCCTCGCGGGACCCCAGAAGGCACCCGCGACTCGCGTCATCCACGTCACCAGTGACGCGAGTGACGCGAACCGCGGGGTGACGCTAGTGGTGACGCGAACCGCCCACCTGGTGACGCGAAACCGCTTGACCCAGAGTCTCGCGTCACCAGCTCCTGCCCGTCGTGACGGCCCAGAGGCCCTCTTGGTGACGCGAGTGACGCGAAACGCGGGTACTTCCTACCCCCCCTCCTTGAAAAGGGGGTGGGTGTGGTGACGCGAAACCCCCAAGAGGACACACCCAGGAAGGCCCCGCGCCTCGCGTCACCATCGTCACCACCCCTTCCCCGGGCGAGTCGCTCGGACCTGGTGACGCGAAGCGAAGCCGCCGGAGCCCACAGACCCCAGCACGACCGCCTTGAAGGAGGCAACGCAATGAACATCAACCTGTCCGGCCTCAACCTCCCCGCGTGGGTGGTCGACAACCTCGACGCCATCGCCGCGTTCGAGCCCCTGCCCGCCCCCGCTCGGGCCTGCCTCGTGACCGGGTGCACACGTGACGCCGTGCGGTGTGGGCTCTGCCGCTCGCATTACGTCCGGGCGCGGGACACCTTCGGGCCGGTTCCGCCGTCTCGGACTGCGGAGGGTCGGAAGCGCGCGCAGGCCGGATCTCGACATGACGGGGTTCCGCGCGCGAAGGTCGGGGGTGCGTCGTGAGCGACGACCTCGCGTCCATCGGCTGGGACCTGGTCATCGGTCGGCGCAAGCTCTACGGCGTCGGCCTCGGGCTCGCAGTCGACATCGCGCCCGGACCGGTGGTCACCCTGTACGCGATCAACGCCGACCTGGAGACGACGGACTCGGGCGGGTCGGTCGACATGTGGTTGGGCGGCGAAGGTCGTGGAGCCAACCTGCCGTCGTTCGTGCTGGCCTCGGGGCTGGAGGTCGACGGGCCGTTGACGAATGCTCGGGCGGAGGAGGTCATCAGGTGGTGCGAGCAGGCGGGGCTCGTCGCGTCGCGTGCGTTGGAGCATGTGATGACGGACTGGGACGACCCTGACGCTGAGGCACACCTCGACGCCGCCATCGCAGAGCTTGACGCGCCGTCAGAGGTGCGGGCGCTGGTCGCGCAGGTGCTCGGGATCGTCCGCGAGGTCGTCGCCGACATCGCCGCCGTGCTGAATGCGGAGGCGGGCTCGTGAGCGTGATTCCCAGTCGCACCCCGGGGCGACAGGCGGCTACTCCGCCCGTGCCCTCTCCCGCGCCACGAGAAGCGCTCGCCGGTACGCGGAGCCCCGGACGTGCCGCGAGTTCGCCGGAGACCCCGTCGCAGGTCGGCGTGATACCCGCGTTCCGCCCCAGCCAGGACGCGATGAGCGCCTACGTCGACTTATGGCGGGCACTCCACGCCGCGCAGGAGCAGGGCGAGGAGGTGCCGTGTCTCGGCTCGGACTCGGACGCGTGGACCTCGGACCACCGTGACGAGCAACAGCGGGCGGCGCTCGCGTGTGCCGAGTGTCCCGCGCTCGCGCTCTGCGGACGCTACGCCGAGCTTGCCCGCGAGCCGGTCGGCACCTGGGGCGGGGTCACGCGCGGACGGCGGGGGCGGGCGCGCACCGTCCCCGCGAAGGGTCGGCACTGCGCGTGCGGGTGCGACGGCGTCACGAAGGGCGGGCGCTACCGCGTCGGACACGACGCGCGGCACCTGTCACAGCTCGTGCGGTCGGCTCGGGCCGGGGCGATCTCGCGGGAGGGCGCGCACCGTGCGCTGGCGGGCTCGCCCGGGCTCCAGGCGAAGCTCGCCCAACGCCTCCGGGGGTGACGACACGTCCGGACTGCACGCATACATTGTGCGCAAATATCTTCATACATTTGAATTGTTTTAGAGGGCAGGAAAGCCCAGATCAGACTAGGAATTGGATACCCCGCCATGAGCACCAAGACCAACACCGAGACCACCGCCCACGCTTGCCTCTGCGAATGCAAGCAGGCCATCACGACCAACGCGCTGTTCAAGCCGGGCCACGACGCTCGGATGGTGAGCCAGCTCGTCGCCGAACTGACCAACACCATCGCCGATGGCGGCAAGGTCACCAAGCAGATGATCGCGTCGACCGCGAAGCGCCTGCCCTCCGACGCACTGCGTGCCAAGTTCACCCGCGCCGCAGAGCGCGCCACCGCTCCCGCGCCCGTCAAGCAGGCCGACACCGAGGAGGTCGCCGCGTGAACGTCCACGAGCTGTGGGCGGCGTACGACCGCACCCTCACCCGCATCCGCACGGAGCGGCCCGAGACCTTCCCCGCGCTCAAGGCAATCCTTGACGAGTTCCAGCCGCCGTCGTCCGGCGACGCGTTCTTCCCCGGCGGAGCCGACGACACCCTCGGCGACGCCCTGGAGGAGGCCGGGTGGTACGTCACCTGGCGCGAGGGCGATTACCTCTGGGACGCCGTGCACCCGCTGACCCGCGCCCGCGTCGAGCACGTCGAGGGCGACCTGTACGACCGCACCCGCCCGGCGGTGACCTCGTGACCGCGTGGCGACCCGTCCCTGGGTACGAGGGGCTCTACGAGGTCTCCGACGCCGGGAAGGTCCGCAACGCCCGCGCCTCGCAGGGACGGCCCGCAGGCTACGAGCTGACACCCCAGGCGAACTCGCGCACCGGGTGCGCTGTCGTCCGCCTCTACGGCCCGGACGGCGGCAAGAATCACGGCGTGGCTCGGCTGGTCGCGCGGGCGTTCCACGGGGAGCCGCCCGCAGGCGCGAAGGTCAAACGGAGCAACGGTGATCTGGCCGACAACAGCGCCGCCAACCTGACGTGGACGGTGACACGATGAGCGCCGCACGCAAGCTGACCCGCGCCGCCGTGCTCACCCGTGTTTCGACAGACGAGCAGGCCGGTGAGGGCTCGACCTCACTCGAAGACCAGGCCCGGCTCGGCGTCGAATTCATCGAGTCCAAAGGCTGGCAGTTCACGGGCGAGGTGTATCAGGACGTGATGTCGGGCACCCTCCCCGTGCGGAGCCGCCCCGAGCTTCGACGCGCGATCCAGGACGCCGCCCTGGGCGAGTTCGAGGTGCTCGTCGTGCTGAACCTGTCGCGCCTCTCCCGCAAGCTCCGCGTGTCCGCCGAGGTGGCCGACGACCTGGCCGACCTCGGGGTCGGGATCGCCTCGGTGCAGGAGTCGATGATCGACACGTCGACCCCTCAGGGGCGGTTCGTGTTCGCTCAGTTCTGCGCCATCGCCGAACTCGACCGCGAGTCGATCCTCCTGAAGACCGTGGCCGGTCAGCGCGCGCTCGCACGTCAGAACCGCCTGCCCGGCGGCGAACCGCCCTACGGCTACCGCCGCGAGGGCGTGAAGCGTGATTCTCGGGTGGTCCCGGACGAGGCCGAGCGCGAGACGCTCCGGCTCGGGTACGACCTGCTGGTGAAGCGCCGGATGAACGCCTACCAGGTCGCCGAGCGGTTCAACGACTCCGGCGTCCGCCCGCGTAAGGCGGACCGGTGGTCTGCCGAGGTCGTGCGCGGGATCTGGCGTAACCCGACTCTCGCGACGGGCAAGGTCATGTGGGGTCTGCCGAAGACCAGCGAGGCCGGAGGTCAGCGGAACCACAAGGCGAAGCTGAACCGCGACGGCACGCCGAAGTGGGGCGACCCGGTCGAGATCGACCTCGGACAGCCGGTGTTCACCGCGCAGGAGCACCGCGCCCTCATCCGCGCTCTGGAGCGTCGGAGCACTGGGGCGGTGCCGAACCCGGCGGTGTCGCGGCTCCTCACGGGCCGGGTGTTCACGAGCGAGGGTCACGCGATGTACGGGGTGAACCTGCCGCGCGAGGAGTGGCGGGGCGCTTACCGGTGCTCGATGCGCCGCCCCAGCGCTGGCGATCAGCGGTGCTCGTGCCCTCAGCTTCGGGCGCTCCCGATTGAGGACCTGGTGTGGGCTGAGGTCGCTCGGGTGCTGTCGGACCCGGCACGGCTTGAGGCGGCGGCTCGGGCCTACCTCGCCCTGCCGGAGGAGGGCGGCGACGGGGAGGCGGACCGGCGCGCGTTGGACGGCGTGCGGTCGGAGATCGAGCGTTTCGAGCGTGGGCTCGCGAAGGCTGAGCGCGGGGTGCTCCTGGCGGACTCGGACGAGGACGAGCGCCGACAGGCCGCGCTGGTGGCCGAGCTCAAGCGGGAGCTTTCCGCCGCCCGTGACCGGCTGGCCGGGTACGAGGCGTTGGTGTCGTCGGAGGCGGCGCGCGGGCAGGCGCTCCGTGACGTGGCGGCGCTGGCGGAGCGAGCGCGCGGAAGGCTTCACACGATGTCGGACTCGGAGCGCGCCGAGGTGGTGCGCATCCTCCAGGTGTCGGTGGTCTGCTCGGGTCCGGTGGTCGCCGGGATGCCGGAGTCGGTCGCCATCAGCGGGGTCGTCGACCCCCGCATGTGGGGGTCGGATTCGGACAACGGCGGGTCGTCGGTTGGTCCGACACCGGCTGATTCGCCCAGCGGGGCTCAGTCAGCACCGGGGGTCGCTCCATGGCCGCCGTGGCATTCGCGGGACTGCTCGTCGTGATCATGCGAAGCGATGAGGTGCGCGGCATCCTCACCGACCTCGTGCGCCGTGCGCTGACGGTCGAGTGACCGGCCCGCTCGTCGCCC
>Ga0180216_1003456_pt1 | contig 12507 bp, 13 predicted proteins | sample eDN3rd37CBELigMG_FD_128879 | JGI IMG/M metagenome (GOLD analysis project Ga0180216, IMG submission 128879) | Enriched Miracle-Growth compost microbial communities from Emeryville, California, USA - eDNA 3rd pass 37_C BE-Lig MG (version 2)... ...
CGGAAGCTCGCGACGCCCCGGTGGCGCCCGTGCCGGATGTGGCACCCCTCCGGACGCCGGAGGCCCCGGCTCCTACGACGGACCCATCGTCGGCCGAGGATCCACCTACGCGGACGGAGGTGCAGGCGGCTACGACGCCGGCCACGGCGACTGCGGCCGAACTTCCGCGCCGCCTCGCCGACGAAGACGACGGCTGGACCACCGTGGCTAGCAAGCCCGCAGGTGGAAATCGGGCTCTTTCCCGCCCGTCCAGCCCGACTACATCTACACCCAGCACACCCGAGCCTGGCTTGGGGTTCTACTCGGTTTTGGGGGCGAGCGACCGTGCCGCCGCCACGGACCAGCTCTTCACCAACGGTCCCCCGCCCTCGAAGAGGACGACGCACCAGTCGAATGGCGGCGACAGCGACGAGGACACCTGCGGCCCTACGGCGTGGGGCCCGGCTAGCCCTTCGGCTCCACTGCCGTCGGCAACAGCGTAATGGTCTTAGTTAACTGGTGATTGTTCTTACCCTACAGTTAGCGAATGTTATCTGTCGCAACATTGAATGTTCGGGGCATCCTTGACGACGAAAAGCGACGGATATTGTTCAACTATCTGAAGGGCTTAAAGTTTGACATTTACTTGATTCAAGAGGCGCATTGTACTGATAACAAAGTTCGTGAAAAGATCTGCTTTAATTGGTGCCAACGCCGCGACCGTGCATATAGCAAGTTTTTTCGTACGACCCGCCTCGGTGCACCGGCGCGCGGGGTCGGAGTTCTGCTTAACCCGAAAAGTGAAGTGTACTTTACGGATGACGAGGACCTGATTGATGCAAATGGTCGCTACATCACGACACAGTGCACGTAAGGGGGAAGCTCTGTTTAACGTGTGTTGTGTTTACGGCCCGAATGAGGCCGCAGCCAGGGCCGATTTCTTCGGAACCCTGTGCGATACACTTTTATGATTGGAGTGCGTCTCTAGAGGGAAACGTCGACCGTGTGTGGGTCATTGGGGGCGATTTCAACATCGCACCCGATCCGGCCTTGGATAGGCTGGACGGCTCGACCGCCTCGAGTTCCCCCAAAGTAGTGCGAAACGCCCGAGCCACCGACGGACGTCTTCGCTGGGCGCACCGGAGAAGGTCTCGGGCTTGATGCTGACATTGGGGCCGTTGTTGTTCACGGTGGCTTGTTGTTGATGTTGTTACTCCAAAGCTTGCAGGCGGGCGATGAAGTCTGCCGCCGAACCGGCGATGCGGGCACCTGTTGCTTCCGCCATTGTGCCGAGGTTGAAGGCGTGTTCGGGTCGGGGGTGACGACGTTGGCGCCTATCGGCTCTTCCCTGACGAGCTATCTCGCTCGCGTCACCAGTGTTGGAAAGCCGACGGCGAGTGTGTAGGTTAACCATTGGGGTGGTCATGCATCTGGCGGCAGTCGCCTGGGATGCAGTTAGCTCCAAGACGATCAATCTTTGCTGGGGCAAAGCCAGCATCGTTCCGCCCGCGTTTGTTCCACGGCCAGCGGACGTGCCAAACCGCCCGGCTGACTGGCCAGAACTGGAAGAGTCTGTGCAGACGTTCCTGCAGCTCACCAACGGCGACTCGGAGGCAGACTGCGGCAACTGTGCCCGTCGCTACGTCAACATTGGCTCGGGTATCGAGTGCACCGAGACGACGACTAAAGATGACATCCTAGAGCAGCTGCACGCTATCCGCCAGCGCGAACTGGCAGGCATCGACGCACCGGCCCGGGAATATGGCGACGAGGACGATGACCTCGACGTGCCATAATGCCAAACGCGCTGCGAGCCGTCACAGGTGCACCGTCACCGCGGGAGCTCTACGAGGTCCTAGTGAACCACGCCGCGCCCTCTGCGTCGCCTGCCTTCGCCCAACCTCGCGCTGGCCGCGGTGCAGCCGCCCCACTAAAGCGAGGGACGAGTGCGAGTGGCAGACAGGGGTGGAGGTGTCCATAGCGTTTGTACGAGCGCAGGGTAGAATGGGGTGGACCTCGGGGTGGAATCGCTGGGGCCGTTCCTTGAGGGGCATTCCTCGTGGGGCACCATTATTCGCGCCACTTTTCCCGACCGCGCGCCGCGGGGCCGCTGGACCGGCACGCGGCCCGGGCAGCCGTGCGCCGACCTGCTTCCAGTCAGTATACGGTGGCGTATTTGTCGGCCGACGGCGCCGTCGGCTCGTGAGCGATCCGCGTTCGACGTTCCTCATCTTCCGCCATGGCCGTGGGTCCGACATCGACCAAGGCGCTCGCCAAGGCCCCTGCCGATCCGCTCGAGTGCGGTGCCGACGACGACCCTGTGGTGTCCTACGTGGGCGGCACCGACGCGCGGGGGCGAAAGCATGGCCGCGGCACCGAGACCTACGCCAGCGGCGCCCGCTTCGAAGGCCGCTTTGTGTGCGACGTCAAGTACGCCGCCGGCCGCCCGTACGCGACGCGCCCTGCGTCTCCCGGTCTGAACCTTGGCGTCGTCGTCGTCCTCCATTTGTCGACCGCACGCGCAGGTCTGGCTCGGGGTGCTGGTACTTTGCGGACGGCGCCTCCCTGCGCGGCGTCTTTGTCGACGGCGCCCTCCACGGCCGTGGCGTCTACACCTACCCCGACGGCGCCTCGACGGGTACGGTGGTGCCGGCGCTGGTGTAGCCCTTGCGGTCGCGGCTCATCGTTGTTCGCTCTGCCATGCACCCCCTTTCTGTTGTCGCATAGTCGGCACCTATGTAGACGGCGAGCTGCACGGCCTGGCAGACGAAGTGGATGACGATGGCTTTGTGACCGCGCGCGGCCAGTACGAGCACGGTGCGCCCGTTGGCGAGTGGACCGTCTTCTTCCGCGACGGCGGCCGCCTAGTGGGCCCCGTGGACGGTGCGGCGGGCGTGATCTCGGGCGCGGCGTCCTACCACTACCCCGATGACACCGAGCTCCGCGGCACGTTCCAGGAGGGGCGCATGGTCCGTGCGCGCTACGTGCCGGGTGCGCGGCTGGACGTGCCCGTGGACTTGGCGATCGAGTACGCTCTGGACGAAAGCACCGGTGCGGCTCAAGGCGATCGCAGTCTGTGCCGTTAGGCCCATCGCTCATCTCGCGCTTTCCTTCGCGCCCTTCCCGCCCCCTCCCAGACAAAGTTATCTCCTCCACGCCGCTGATGCCGGATCCCTACGAACAGCAGCGCGTCTATGTCGCCCCGTCGACCCTGCCCAACGCCGGCGAGGGCCTCTTTGCGCGCCGCCCTATCAACAAAGGCGTACGTCCATGGATACCATTCCGTTCTCCTGTGGCGGCAACAGCACGCACATCCCCGCGCTCGCCTGTGCTCTGCCTGCAACCCTCACAGGAGGTCGTGGCGTTCTACAACGGCATCCGCCTGCCGCCGGCGGTCGTGGACGCCCGCGACTGGGCGCTGAACGGCAACACGATTACCCTCGGCGACGACTTGGTTCTGGACGTGCCGCCGCCGTGGGACAGCACAGCGTGCTACGTCGCCTCGCTCGGTCACAAGGCATGCGAGGTTTCGCCCGCGCCGTCGCACGTCGCTTTCGCGCTCCTCTGACGCTCTCGCTCCTCCTCATGTCGTGAGCGGTTGTCATAGGCGAATCACGCGTTCAACAACAACGCCGAGTACGAGCTCTACGACCACCCCCGGTTCGGCGCGATCAAGTGCCTCCGCGCGCGCCGCGCCATCGCGCCCGGCGAGGAGATCACCGTGCACTACGGCTACGAGGACAACCTGCCGCCCGACATCGACCCCGACGCGCCCGAGCTGGAGGCGCCCGACTGGTACCGCGCGCTGCTGCGCGAGGGGCGGCGGGCTGCGCTCGGCCCGGCATAGAGGCGCCTGGTTTTCCGCAAATGTATGCATCCACACGCCCAGAGCCATGTACAGTGCAATTGTTGTTTTTGTACAAAATGTACACACGTTCAAGCTTACGCCAGCGGCTTGCGGCGGTTCTGCGGCTTGCCGCCGCCCGCGGCCGCGGCCATCGCGGCCGCCGGCTTGTACTCGATCGGGTCGATCACCATGCCCTTCTTGGTGATCACGCGCGGCTTGGTCACCTGCTGGAACGTCGTCTGTGCGTTCCACTCGCGGCCGAGCGGCTGCTGCAGCGACCGCTCGTACTGCTCGCGCGTCTGGTACGGGAACGGCACCGAGGCGACGTGGAAGATGCCGGCGCCCTTCTGCCGCTTCTCGTTGATGATGACGTGCGGGAGCTTGGCGTCCGCGCGCGGCGGCGCGTCGTTCTTGGGCTGCACCACGAACCGCTTCCGCGGCGCCGGCGCGCCTTCGCCGCCCCAGGAGCCCTGCGCGCGCAGCCACGCCGGCACGGCTTGCGGAGGGACGCGCTGTCAGCGATCCAGAGCCCCGCCCCCCGGGCAGATGCCTGCCTCTGCGTGCAACGCACCCATCCGGGGATGGTCACGTCCTGTGCCTTGGGCTTGCCGGCCTCCTCCAGCTCGGCCTTTTCGCGCTCAAAGTCCTGCGGCGTGCACAGCAGCAGGAGCGGGGATGGCCGCCGGCCCCGCATTAGCATGCCCGCCTCGATCCCACGTTCGGCGCGGCTTATGCGCGCGCACCTCGATGAGGACGTTGTCGCCGGCAAAGGCGCGTGCCACCAGCTCGCGCTGCGTCATCACGAACGGCTGCACCGCGGACTGGCGCAGGGCCTCGCCGGCGACGGAGAGGGCCTCCGTGTCGAGCACCACGTCCTCGCCGTCGTCCTCGTGCTCCTGCCCTTCGCTCCCGGCGTCGCCCCGGTCCTCGTCCTCGGCCGCGCCCGCGCCCGCGTCGGCGTCGGCGTCGGCGTCGGCGTCGGCGTCGGCGTCGGCGTCGGCGTCGGCATCGGGCGCTGTGCGCGGCGGGTCCGGCGCGCCAACGGCGGACGGCGCCTTGGCCGACGCCCGGGCCGCACCGTTCACCGTGACGGGGCCGGCCGTGCGGGCCGTGCGGGCCGTGATGGCCGAGGTGCCGGCACGCGTCGGCGCGGCGGCGGCAGCAGCTGCCTTGGCCGAGACCTTGGTGACGGCGGCGGCCGTGGCCTGGACGGTGCGTCGCTCGTCCACCCCGGTGTCCGCGCGCAGCTCGCGCAAGCTGCCGTCGTCCTCGTCCTCGTCGTCGCTGTTCAGCCGGAGTGCGCCTTCGCCCGCGGCCTCCTCGTCGTCGCTGCGTGCCCGCGATCCGCGTGTCGCGGGGGCGGCGCGCGCCAGACCAAACTGGCGGCGGCCGGGCGCCGCTGCCGCCGGCGCATCCGCCGCATCGTCGTCGTCGTCCCCCTCCTCCTCGTCCTCGTCGCGGGCACCGCCATCCCCTTCGTCGTCGGCGCCGTCGCGCAGGGCGGCGCGCGCCTCGGCGCGCAGGTCCGCCTGGAGCTGTTGCAGCATCGCCTTGGCTTCGGCCTTTTGCTTCTCCAGACCGCGCTGCATAAACTTGAGGCTGAGCAGGCCCTTCTGCGGCACATTGAGCGGATCCTGCCGGCCACGCCACGCTGGCGCACGCGGTGCGTGTGCATCCCGTCAGCTGCGAGCCACCGCCGGACTCTGATCGGGCGGCGCCGACGCTGTACCTCGTCGTCGTTGTCCGCCGCCATCTTGTCGATGCGCGCAAACTCGTCGAACGGATCCAGCGCCAGGTCGTCCTCGGCGTCGCCGTCGTCGGCGTCGCTACCCGCGTCCTCGTCCGACGTGTCCGCGTCCGAGCCGAGCGTCTTGCGGATGCGCTCCGCCTTGCGGCGCAGGTCCTCGCCCAGCGCCAGCCGCTCTGCCATTGCCTGGCGAGTCTGGGTGGCAGCGGCGCGGGCCAAACGTGGTAACGTGCCACGCGGTTGTTAGCAACGCTGTCGAACGCGGTACTTTTGCTGGTGCCCTCGACCGCCAGACGGCGCCTACCTCGGCGTTGTTGACCTCGCGCTTGGCAAGGCCGCGCGCCCACTGGCCGCCGCTCTTGTGGCGCAGCGACACGCGCTCCTTGGCGCGCTCGATCTCGGCCTTCTCCAGCTCGCGCAGCGCGGCCTCGCGGTCGGCCTCGGCCAGCTCGGGCGCGCTGAGGGCCTTGCGCTGCCGTTCGCGCTTGAGGATTTTGTGGTAGCTGTGGGGTGCACGCCGCCCCGCACTGCGCGGCCTACGGTCAGCCCCGGCGCCCGTCCACGCGGCCGAGACCACGCGCGGCCTGGAGGCCCGCCCGTCCGTACGCCTTGCTCTTGATCTTGGCGGCACGCTTGGCCTTGAGCTCGTGGTAGAAGAGCAGGTTGCGCATCTTGACGAGCTCGGCCTGGCGCGCGCGGATCTCGTCCGGCGACAGGCGCTGCAGGGCGAGCGCCTCCTGCTCGGCGACCTGCTTGTCGTGCGCCAGCCCGCTGGCCGCCAGGATGCTGTGCACCTCCTTCTCCAGGGCCGTGGTGGGCTGTGGCCCAGCCGATGCGGTGGAACGCGTGTAGACGGTTAGCAGCCGGCCTGAGAGCGCGCGGGCGGACGCTCGCGTGGCGCACCGTGGTCTTGTCCACGATGGCCGCGTTCGTGAGCGGCTCCGGGCCCGGCGCATTCAGCGGGAACGCCAGGTGGTCGGCCTGGTGCAGTGGAACGGCACGCGGATGCGGCGGCGCGAGGCGCGTCAGTCGTTGGCCCCGAGCCCTCAGCCTGCGTGTGCACCGCACGGACGGACCTTGCGGTTGGTCTGCACGATCGGCACCCACTTACCGAGCTCCTTGTCCGCCAGCTCCTTGGCCGCCGCCCGCTCGGCGCGCTCCCGGATCCGCGCCGGCTGCGGCACCGGCAGCGGCGCGGCCGTCGCGTCGTGCAACGAGGCCAGCTGCGAAGCGGGCGAGGCACCGCAACAAGCGGCACCTGGTGAGCGGCCATCGTTGGAGGCGGTGGGGGGCCAATGAAGACCTAGCCCGGCGCACCTGCTTCCGAAGCCCGCCAAAGGCGGTCGCGTCGTCGAGCGCGCTCATCATTGCTGCCATCGTCGCGCGAACGCCTGCCGACAGCAGCCGCTCGTCCCCGCCATCCATAGCTGGCACGTTAGCCCGGCTGCTGGCGTCGTTGGCTCCGGCTGCTTTGGCGGGAGCAGCCTACCGGCGCTGGCGGTGTCCGAGGCGGCGGGCCGCAGGCTGAACTCGCCCTCCTTGGTGGCTTCGGCCTGCTCCGTGCGGCGGCGGACGGGCCGGCCGCGCTTGCCGCCCCTGGCCAGCTCGTCCACGAAGCGAACGACGCGCTCGCGGGCCGTGTCGTCGTCGGCGGCGGCATCCGCGTCCTCCTCCTCCACCTCCCCGTCCTCGTCCTCGTCCTCGTCGCTCGACACCTCGTCCCGCCGGGCCTTCTTCGTGGGCCGCTTCGCCTTGCCGCCCTTGGCCGCCGCCGCCGCCCTAGGCGTGTCACGCGCCACTGCCACCGCAGGAGCACCTCGCGGTCAGCCGCGGGGCGCACGTGGCGGGTTAGCGGGCGCACGCGCGCGTACGGCGTGGCGGCGGGGGCGTCCAGCAGGTCCGAGAGGTTGATCGCCTCGCCGTCCTCGTCGTCCTCGTCGTCCTCCTCCTCCGCTTCGTCCTCGGTGTCGCCATCGCTCGTGCCGCCGCCGCCGCGGCGGCGCGAACGCCGGCCGCTGCCGCCAACGTCGCCGTACAGCTCGTAGTCGGCCTCCGTGAAGGCGTCGTCTTCGCTGATCTCCTCGTCGTCCTCTTCGCGGACCGCGCGGCGCTTGCCCTTCCGGCCGCGCCGGGCCACGCCGTCGGCCTCCTCCTCCTCCTCGCTCTCGCCGTCGCTGCCGCCCTCCAGCTGCGCGACCGTATCGTCAAAGACGCTCTGGACCTGCTCGCCCGGCGGCGCCGCCCCGTACCCATGACGGCGTGGGTGAGTGCGTGCGTGGCGGGACGGCCGTTGTGCCCGCGCGTCATATGTGCCCGCGCGCCATGCGTACCCGCTGCCGGAGCCGCGCCGTGCCGACGCCCTTGAGCGTGCCGGCAGGGCGGCCGCCCTTGCCCGCCGCCTTGGTCGGCGGCGCCGGCGGCTTGCCCGTCCGGGCGCGGCGTCCGCCCGCCATGGCCGTGCTCTCCGCCGGGATCGCCCGTGCGACCGTGGCAAGCTGCGCCCACCCTCCCGTCGCCTTCCCCTCGCTCCCGTCGGCAGTGGCCCGGTCGTGGTGTGCTCGCCCGCGGGGAGGCGCCTTGTCCTGCCCGCCGCCGCACACGCCGCCGCGCTGCCGTCCACGGCGCCCGCATGGCCCGCCCGACCACGTGGCGTCAGAGCATGTGACAGAAGATCACGTGATGCGGATGCAGGGCGGGACGCTGCGCGTGGTTGGGCCACGCGCGCGGCGGCGCAGGCCGCCCTCGCTGCCCTCGGCTTTCCTTGGCTTTCGTTGGTGCTGCGTGGCTTTGCTTATAGTTGTGCTTATCGCGCGCATGCACCTGTTACCAGTATATTAATTTAATTTTGCCTGCCTGACTTTTCGCGGGCGATCCATGCATGCATGCATGTCATTGTGCGATTCGTTCGAGCCATTTGCTCGACCGCGCCTACAAATATCGTGCACCCGTCACGTATGGTGTCGACATAGATGAATAGGTAGCGAGGCAGGGCGTAGACCGGCCCTATATAGACCATAGGCCTATATTATGTTCGCGCACATCGATCGAGTCTATAGGCTACTTTGACTGACTCGATCGGTTGCCTAACTGCGCTGCTCGATCGATCTCCGAGAGAGTAGGAAGTGAGGGATTATAGCCCATTTTCCGTCCAACAGCCTCACTTCCTACTCTCTCTCCGCATCCATGCACACGGCCCGCGCGCCCGCCGCGCATTTCCCACGCCTTTATATCAGCGCGACGCACCTTTGGGAGGTGCCTGCATGCCTGCATTGAACGCGTACGTGGACAATCGATGCACGGCCGGCACTCGCGGTGAAGATGACCGCGTTGTAACGTTGTGCGTTGAACAGAGCAGCACACACAATGCTATCGCAACAACGCGCTGTACAGGCATGCAGCGATTCTGCGGCCAGGCCCGACGAACGTACATCTGGCACCGTCGCATACTGTACACTTCCCGCTGTACACGCGGCCGTCCCCGCTCCAACGACGCGAACCGTCATGCTTCGCTGCTGCTGCCGCTCTCGGCGGCCGGCTTCACGACCGCGACGCACGCGTGCTTGTGCCCGCCGACCCAGTGCTGCCGCTGGCACTCGACGTTGCAGTACGCGACGTTGCGGCAGCGGCCGCACCAGTTCAGCACCTCCTGGCGCTGGCCGCACTGCGCGCACGCGAGCGGCGGCTTGGGGAGCACGCCGGTGGCGCCCTGGTCGGGCAGGTTCGTGGACGGGTTGAAGCACACGACGTTCTTGGCGCCCGAGTAGTCGCCGCCGCCGAGCTCGTCCGCGGCGCGGTCGAGCAGCCGCTGGCACAGCTCCGCGTTGAAGTAGGTCGGGTCGTAGCGCTGGCCGCCGGGCGCGGCCACGAGCGCCCAGTTGCCGACCGCGCTCTCGCGCATCTCGTTGATCGCGTCCTGCGCGGCGCGCCCGCCGCGCGCGATCGCCGCCAGCCTCTTGGCGTGGTCGAACACGCTGCGCGGGTTCTCCGGCACGCCGGCGCCCTGGCCGCGCAGCAGCACGACAGTACGGCCCTGCGCGTCGGCGAGCACGCCGCCGCGGTGGATCTTGACGAGCTCGACGACGTGCCGCAGGCAGTCGCCGAGGTCGTACTTCCACCGGATCGTGTCGCCCACTTCGCGCAGCACGTCGCTGATCAGGACGCGCTGCGCCGGCACGGCGAAGCGGCCGCCGCGGTGGTTTTGGAGGTGGCACGTGATGTCGACGGTGCCGCAGTCCTGCGGCCAGAAGCCGATGTCGCGGTTCACGGGCGGCCGCTTGCGACCGGCGTACGCCGCGGACGGCAGGTGGAACAGGTACCCGTGCTCGCCGCGCGCGTAGCCCATCGCGACGATGAGCACGCGGTCCGCGAGCGCGTGCAGCGGCATCGACGCCGGCACGCGCAGCTCGCGGACGACCGGGCCGACGCCCGGCAGCGTCACCCGCGCGAGGCGGACGCGGATGTCGTAGCTGCACTGCGTGCGCTCGTCGGTGCGCAGCTTCTTGAAGCAGCGCAGCGTGTGGTTGCCGGCCTTGACGCGCTGCTCGTCCAGTGCGCGCTCCTCGGCAAAGTTGGGGAGGCGCAGCATGTTGGCGGGGCTCAGCAACGACTCGATCTCGTCGTCGTCCTCGCGGTCGCTGTCCTCGAGCTCGTCCGCGACGTCGTAGTACTCGGTCAGCTCGGCGTCCGCGCGGCGGCGCTCAGCAATCCGCTCCGGTGTCGCCGGCGTCGCCTCAGCGCGGTACTTGAGCGGGCCGAGCGACGGCGACAGCCACGGGATCTCGCTCAGGCTGTGCTTGGTGATCGGCGCCATGGCGGCGGCTGCGGGAGCGCGCAGTTGGCGCGGCGGTGTTTGGAGGGTCAGCCAACGTTTGGGGGCGGCAGATCTGCCGCGCAAGGCAGGGGCGGGCTAGTGCGAGTGAGAGGGACGCCAGGCGGGCCGCAAGGCCACGCGCCGGACGTGGCCCCCGCGGCCCTCCCGACCCAGCACCGGGTTGGCGCACTCATTGATCGTCGTGCCACGTCCGGCTCGCCTCCTCCGCCGCCCACCGCTCACGGCCATGCAGGCCAGCCGGCCAGCCGGCACGCAGGCGTACCTGTCTCTGCACGCCCTCGCCTCTCTCCCCCTGCGCCTGCAGCGGCTCCGGTGGGGTGCCGCGTCCGGGCCGCGCGCCGCGTCGCGCGTCCGCGTCCGCGTCCTTCAAGGAGCGTCTGATGATGCCATTGGGCGATGTGGCGCCCAATGTTGGCGCTCGAATGCTCCCCACCGTGCACCTGGTGCTCCCCCACCCTCGTTGCTCCCGCTGCCTCCCCCTCCACGGTGGGGAGCGATCTCTTTACTGGCGCCGGATGCTGGTGCACCAGAGGCGCCACGGTGGGGAGCGCGCGGTCGCTGGCATGCGGCGCGCCTAGTGCCATTGTGGGGAGCTACCACACACACGGGCGATCAACACGCGACGCGGGCGCGCGACGGCCGGGACGGCGCCACCGACGCCGCGACCCGCGAAGGCCCCGCGGGCGGCCCAGGGGGACGCGCGCCCCGGCGCTGCTGCGGGCGAGGGAGGCAGGCCCCGCCCACACACGGCCGGACTGCCGGCCCCAAAAACGCCGCACGAGCGACGCCTGACGGGCCGCGACAGCGACGACGGGCCGGTGCCCGGTGGGGGAACGCAGCCGCCACCATGGCGGGCGGCCGGCCGTCGGGCGCGGCCGGCCCGGACCCCGAGCCGTCCGCGGGGTCGCCGCCGACCGTCCTGATCGCGCCCGCCAACGGCACCGCCGGCACCGACGACCGCGGCTACCACGACGCCTTCCAGGAGACGCTCGCCAGCCTCCGTACGGGTTTCCTCGCGCGCGCGCAGGCCCCGGACGGCCGGGGGCATGGCATTCCTGACGGCTGGCGCCCGCACCGCCCATGCCCCGTGTGCGTCGCTGGGGTAGACGACGCGGGCTTCCTGGTCGGCGCGACGCCGCTCGGGCCGCCGGCGGCCGCGCCGGCCATCGCGGTGCCGGAGGGCGGGCTGGAGGACCTGCGGGTCGCCTACCTGTCGCTGGCCCGCACGCTGGAGGAGAAGGAGCGCGACCTCGTGCTCGCCGGCGAGCTCGGCCAGGCGCTGCTCGCCCGCTACGACCTCTCCGTCCAGCAGCTCGAGGACTGCCGGCAGCAGGCACGTTGCCAGATCCCGCGCGCGCGGTCGACGAGATGGGCGCCCCCCCTCCGCCTAACCGCCGCCGGCGCGCCCTCTGCTGGCGCCTGGCTCGGCCGCATAGCTGGTGGCACGCGAGGCCGAGCTGGAGGAGGCCGAGGCGCAGCTGAGCGAGCTGAGCGCCGAGCGGCAGGCCACGCTGGACGCGCTGGAGAAGGCGCGCCTGGAGACGCTCGCGCTCAGCAAGGTACGCCATGCCTGGCCTACGGTGAGCGCTTGCTTCGGCCGCTTAGGCGCGCGTGCGCGGTCGTTGTCCCCCGCGCTTGCCGCCCGCCACCAGCGCCTGGCGGACTCGGAGGCGGCGCTGCTCACGATGGAGCGGATCAACGAGGACCTGCAGGACGACCTGCGCCGGCAGAGTGCGCTGGTTGAGAAGCTGCGCGCCGACATCCAGCGCTCCAAGGAGGCCACGAGCGTGGCCGAGGACGACCGCTGGAAGGGCCAGGACGAGGTGCGCTGTGCAGCACCGCCGACGCGGCGCGGTCAGACGCTGCGCACTGACGCTGGGGAAACCCGCTGGGGCTGGCGGGTGGGCGCGGCGCGCGCTAGATCGAGGAGCTGCGGACAGACCTGGCCAAGGCGCAGGCCGCCGCGCGCGCCGCCCAGCGCGAGCTGCTCCAGCTGCGCCAGGAGCAGGGTACCACAACGCGCGGACGGGCGACGGAGCGGCGGTGCCGTTGCAACCTAACGAGATCCCGGCCCCCCCCCCCCCCCCCCCCCCCCCCCCCCCC
>Ga0180216_1003457_pt1 | contig 12504 bp, 9 predicted proteins | sample eDN3rd37CBELigMG_FD_128879 | JGI IMG/M metagenome (GOLD analysis project Ga0180216, IMG submission 128879) | Enriched Miracle-Growth compost microbial communities from Emeryville, California, USA - eDNA 3rd pass 37_C BE-Lig MG (version 2)... ...
GGTCATTTGACACAGACTTGTCCGCCATGCGTTCGCCCCTCCTCTGTTCTTCCATTGCGATTCCGACCTGATTCTTGTCCAAAGAATAACACTTCCTTAACCGGAGGCGGCAAGTCCAAACTTGTGTCAGTCCCCATGAAGACCACACACTTCACAACTTCATGGTTACTTTTCCCGCGCGGCAGCCCTCGCAACCCGCCAACCACTTCAAATATGGCCGGTCGCCGATTTGGCAATGAGGGTCCGGGGACATTTCCGGTCACATCTGCGGCTCAAAATTCTTGAACCCTGTTCTGTGGGTGATAGCTTGACGTTCGGTCTCCGACATCGGATTCGATATCCCCGCCGAACCAATCGGCGTTCCATGCGTTTCACGAGCGTCAGCCCATGAATTACAACAGCCGAGGAAAAGACTATGCGCTATCTGCACACGATGGTCCGAATTCGCGACATCGATGAATCTCTCGATTTTTATGTAAACAAACTCGGCCTTGAAGAAATCCGCCGCACTGAAAATGAGAAGGGCCGCTTCACGCTGATCTTTCTCGCCGCGCCTTCCGATACGGACCGGGCAAAGGCGGAACGCGCGCCGGAACTGGAACTGACCTACAACTGGGACCCGGAAACCTATATGGGAGGCCGCAATTTCGGCCATCTGGCCTATATGGTCGACGACATCTACGCCACCTGCCAGAAGCTGCAGGATGCAGGTGTCACCATCAACCGTCCGCCGCGTGACGGTCATATGGCCTTCATCAAGTCACCCGACGGCATTTCCATCGAACTGATCCAGAAGGGCGAACGTCTGGCGCCACAGGAGCCTTGGGCTTCCGCCGAAAATATCGGCAGCTGGTAACAAAGACATGCATAAAACAAAAAGCCCGGTCGCGAGACCGGGCTTTTTTCGATCCTGAACGGCTATTCCGTTCCCTGAATGGCAGCAAGCTGCCATTCGCCGCCATCCTGGCGGGTGAATGTCCAAAGCTCGACGCTTTCCACCGGCTCATTCGGATTCCCTTCGACGACGGCGCCGGTATTGCGATCCAGCATGACGTCGATTGCTGAATAGCGGATCGCGACGGTTGCGTATTCGGCGTTGCCTTCGCGCCAGGCTTCGGAAACATCGCCCTGCAAAAGCTTGACATCCTTCACTTCGTTGCGCATGCCGCTGGAAGCGATCTCGCCCAGTTCTTCAGCCAGATAGGACATGGCTTCCGGGGTCGCGAGCTTGCGCAACGCCGCGTAGTCCTCACGGCCATAGGCTGTCTGGACTTCAGAAAGCATCTGCTCGAACCGGTCCAAATCTTCCTGACCGACATCCATCGGCTCGTCTTCAACGGCCGGAGCAGCCGGAGCAGCGTCCTGCTTTGTCTCAAACGGGTTTACCGATGGGGTGCGACCACCAAAACCCGCCAACGGCCCGGCCTGGGCAGCGGCGGATTTTGCCGCGCCAAAGGGCTGGGCGCCTGCATTACCGGCACCTGCCGCTGCCGGCTGGCGGCGGTTCGCGAACATGCGCATGACGAACATGGCAATGAGCGCGATCACGGCAACCTGCAGGATCAGGCCGAACATGCCGGCAAGACCGCCAAGGCCGTTGCCGAGCAGCATGCCGATAAGGCCGCCGACGAGAAGACCGCCGAGCATGGAACGACCGAAATTGCCGAACATGCCGCCGGAACGCTGCGCCTGAGCAGCATTCTGCGTTGCGCCCGCCGCCGGGCGGCTGGTTTGTGTAGCGCCGGTATTGGGCGTCATGGAACGTTCGATGGGAGCTGCGTTGTTAGGCGCGGTGCGGGTTGGCGCGGGTGCCGAATAGGTGCGCGCACCACGGCTGCCGAAACCGCCACCGCCCGCGCGGCGAGCCTCGGCGAAATCGACCGCAGCAAAGGAGGCAATCAGCCCCAGCACCATTGCAGCTGTCAGTTTGGTCAGGCGGTTTCCGGAACCCGGCATCGGTTTCTCCCACTTAGAGTCATGTCTGAATGTTTAAGTGCTCATATGGGAATTCGCCCCCGCCCCTCACAAGAGCGTGAAGACAAAAAACTGAAGAATTTCAAATGGCCCGGAAACGCTCTAGATTGGCAAAGCCGCGTCCAGAATCTGGATCTGGGGAGTGACCGAGCCATTCCAATGGTTTAGCGACAGATTGCCTGCGACATGGACACTCTGGCCGATATTGTTGAACAGGAAGCGTCCGAGATCGCCTTCCGCCGCCCGGAAGGCTATGGCGTTGACGCGCTTTCCATCCGCGCCGCGCAGTGTAACGCGCACATGATCGCGCCCGACGCCCCGCACATCGGCCAGTATGTGATGCGGCAGCGCCAATATGGGCTGCGGATGCGCCGAACCATAGGGCCCCGCCTTCTGCAAGGCTTCATAAAGCGATACGGTGGCGCCCGATGCGGCCAGCGCGCCATCGATGGAAAGGCTCTGATTTTCTCGCAGACGCGAGACGATATGCGCCGACTCTTCTTCAAGATAGGCACGCAACGCGCCAAGATTGCCGCGCTCGATGGTGATACCGGCGGCCATGGCGTGGCCGCCGCCCTTGACGAGCAGCCCACGATCCATCGCCCCGCGAACCAGTTTGCCAAGATCAAGCCCCATGATGGAGCGACCGGAGCCCGACCCAACGCCATTGGCGTTGAAGGCGATGGCAAAGGCCGGCCGCCGCGCCTTTTCCTTCAGCCGCGAGGCGAGCAGCCCCACAATGCCGGGATGCCAGCGGTCGCTTGCCGTCACGATCACCGAGGCGCCCGCACCACCGGAGATTTCCAGCGAGGCTTCCGCTTCCGCCTCCATGAGCATTTCCGCTTCCATGGCCTGCCGCTCCTGGTTGAGCCGGTCAAGCTCCACAGCGATGCGATCTGCCGTTGCGGGATCATCCAGCGTCAGCAGTCGCGCGCCAAGCCCGGCGTCGCCGATGCGCCCGCCCGCATTGATGCGCGGCCCGATCAGGTAACCCAGATGGAAGACATTGAGAGGCTCTCCAATCCGCGAGACGCGGGCAAGCGCCGCAAGGCCGACATTGCTCTGTGATCGCGCAACGAGCAGTCCCTTCACGACGAAAGCGCGATTGACGCCAGTCAGCGGCACCACGTCGCAGACCGTGGCGAGCGCCACGAGATCGAGCAGGGAAAGCAGGTCCGGGCCCGCCCCCTTGCCACGCTCCCGCAATATCTTGGTCACCTGCACCAGCGTCAGAAAGACCACGCCTGCAGCGCAGAGATGCCCTTGCAGCGAAATATCGTCTTCTCGGTTCGGGTTGACGATAGCCACGGCATCTTCCGGCAGATCACCACCCAACTGATGGTGATCGAGCACGACGACATCGGCGCCTGCCTGCTTCGCGGCTGTAATGGATGGCGCGCTGTTGGTGCCGCAATCGACTGTGACGATCAGAGTTGCGCCCTTGGCGACCAGATCGCGCATGGCATCGGGATTTGGGCCGTAACCTTCGAAAATCCGGTCGGGAATATAGATGGAATGCTGAATGCCGTAATGTTTGAGAAAACGCGACATCAGGGCGGAGGAACAGGCCCCATCCACATCGTAGTCGCCGAAAATGGCCACGGTCTCGCGGCGCAGAATGGCATCGGCAATGCGCCCTGCCGCCTTGTCCATATCGGTGAGCGTCGCCGGATCGGGCATGAGATTGCGCAACGTCGGGTCGACAAACTCAGGCGCGCCTTCCACCGACACACCCCGCCCGGCCAGCACGCGCGCGACGAGATCGGTAATGCCGTGATGCTGCGCAATGGCAAGGGCCGTGTTGGCCTCACGCAGGCCAAGCCGGTCCACCCATTTCTGCCCGGTTGCGGATTGTTTTATTCCGAGGAAAAAGCGCTCTGTCGTCATGAGATTCTAAAGACACAAAAGGCGGCAGACGGTCAAGCCGGACGATTTTTATCGCGCCAGTCGGCAGGACTGAGCGACGTCACCCGCCGGAACTCGCGATTGAAGTTCGATTTGGTCTGAAACCCGGATTCAAACATGACGGTTGTTATCGAAATGTCGTCCTTCTCAAGCCGACGGCAAGCTTCGGCAATTCGATAATCATTGATAAAACGGGAAACATTCTGGCCTGTCAGCCGGTTGACGGCGCCCGATATCTGGCGCGCCGGAATGGAGGCTCGTCGAGCCAGCCGCGACAGCGTCAGATTTTCATCGAGAAAGAGCTTTTGCTCAGTCAAAAGCGCTTCGACCTTATCCAGAACATTGCGATCTATTTCGGCATCCGGCGCCGATGGCGTCGTTTCAAAATCCGCTTCTGGCGCAGCTTTGGCGCGAGCTGCCGTCAGCGCGGTCAAGCCGATAAGGAACAGGCCGAGCAGATTGGCATTGCCGATGATCGCAGCCGTGTAATCGCCTTTCCGCCATTCGAAATCCAGCACCACCATCAGATCGAACAGGGCGGAAAAACACAAGGATGCAGCGGCAATGACAAGAGCCCGATGAGCTGCCACCGCACTATCGAGGCGCGCCGCATCCAAGGCATCGGGACCGGAGCGCCCTAGCAACAGCAGGGCAAGCGCATAGCCAACGTAAAGCCCAATCAGCGCCGCATCGATCAAACCCGGCGCGAAGTAGACCATTGCGGCAATGACGAATGGCGGCAACGCGTGAAACCAGACCAGAACGGTATCGTCTGCTTTCGACTGATGGATGAGGCTTCTGAAACTCATCAGCGTCAGTCCCGGCAGGCAACTGGCTACAACAGGCAGAACAAAGCGCAGTTCTGTAATCCCGTAGCCCCAGCGCAAACCGACAATGAGCGACTGCAACGCGCACAATCCCAACACGAGCAGGAAGGGCCGGTTCGCTCCGCGCCAGCCGAACCGATGCAGAAGAACGGCCATCAGCAGAAGCATCAAAAGGGAGGAAACGAAAGGCAAGGGAATGAAAATCATAAAACACACACGAGTGAAACGCAGACAGCCGATCATGGCCCAAATCGTGATCCGAAACGACCTGAATCATGATCAAGGACGCCGTTCGTGTGAAAACAGGTGACGGTCTCCCTGTTCCATCAATCAGCGGAGACCGTCATGTTCCCCTATCATACCGTCATATTCCTTCTTGCCCTTTTCGTCGCCGCCCCCAGTCAGGCTCATGAGGTCGGCCAGCGGGAGATCAACTTCACCAATGCGGAAACAGGCCGCACGCTTGAAGTCGGTATATGGTATCCAGCCGCGGCCGGTGGCAAAGCTACTTTGATCGGCGACAATATTATTTTCAAAGGTGCTCCGGCTGTGATCAATGCCACACCGGAAAAAGACAACTTCCCGTTGCTTGTCATGTCTCACGGTTCCGGCGGTCGTTCTGAGAGCATGACCTGGCTGGCAACTGAATTGGCCAAAGCCGGATTTATCGTCGCAGCCCCCAACCACCCCGGTACAACCAGTGGCGATTCCACACCGCAGGACACGCCGAAAATCTGGGAGCGCACCGGGGACCTGTCGGCGGTGATCGATACGATGACAACGGACCCGACGTGGCGCGCAATAATCGACAAGGACAGGATCAGCGTTCTCGGCTTCTCGCTCGGCGGTGCTGCCGCCATGGAAATTGCAGGCGCAAGAGCCAATCTCGAAGCTTATGCCCGCTATTGCGATGCTTACAGCAAATGGGATTGCGCATGGTACGCCGGTGGCGTTGGCTATCGAAATGGCGGGCAGATCAAGGTCGACAAGGTTGATTTGCGCTCAATCGACAGGAACCGCTTCGAGCAATCCAATCTCGACCGCCGCATTACATCAGCTGTCATCGTTGATCCCGGTCTTGCGCAAGCCTACGATGAACAGAGCCTTGCATCGATTTCAATTCCGATGACCTTCATCAATCTCGGCGAAACCCAGACCGTTCCTCCGGGAGTGGTGGCCGACAAGCTGGCATCGATCACGCCCAAAGGAACTTATGCGGTTGTCGCTGGCGCCACCCATTTCAGTTTTCTGCCCGAATGCAAGGAAGGCGCCGCAGAACATCTGAAAGCCGCCGGAGAAATAGACCCCATTTGCAGTGATGGTGCCACTCGTCCGCGTGCCGACATTCATGCTGATGTCGCACGACTTGTATTGAAGGCGTTGCAGCCTCAGCCAAAAACCTGAACCAGAACAGACAAAGGCGGCATTCTGCAATGCCGCCTTTGAGAAACTTACGCTGATCCAGCTGAACTAAACGAAGGACCGACAGGTCCTAGAACTTCGACAGATCCTGATGGCGCGCCTTGATCTCACGGACAGTCTGCGACGAAGAACGCATTACGATAGTATGCGTCTGGATATAATCGCGGGCAAACTTGACGCCCGAGAGCATGTTGCCGTCCGTCACGCCGGTCGCGGCGAAGAGCACGTCGCCCTTGGCCATTTCTTCCATCGTATAGACCTTCTTTGGGTCTGCGATGCCCATCTTGGCGGCGCGGGCGATCTTTTCGTCGGTATTGAGCTGGAGACGGCCCTGCATCTGGCCGCCGATGCAGCGCAGGGCTGCCGCTGCCAGAACGCCTTCCGGCGCGCCGCCAATGCCGATATAGATGTCGATGCCCGTCTCGTCGGGATTGGTTGTGTGCATCACACCGGCCACGTCACCGTCGCCGATAAGGCGGATTGCGGCACCCGTCGCGCGCACTTCCTCAATCAGACGCGCATGGCGAGGGCGATCCATGATGCAGGCGGTGATTTCATTCGGCTTCACGCCCTTCGCCTTGGCGACCGACATGATGTTGTCCGTCGGGCTGGCATCGAGGTCGACGACGCCCTTCGAGTAACCCGGACCGACGGCGATCTTTTCCATGTAGACGTCAGGCGCGTAAAGCAGGTTGCCCTTCTCGGCAATCGCGATCACGGCAAGCGAGTTCGGCAGGTTCTTGGCGCAGATCGTCGTGCCTTCCAGCGGATCGAGCGCGATATCGACGTCCGGCCCCTGCTTGGTGCCAACTTCTTCGCCGATGTAGAGCATCGGCGCTTCGTCGCGCTCGCCCTCACCGATAACCACCGTTCCGGCAATCGGAAGGCGGTTCAGTTCCTGGCGCATGGCATCGACGGCCGCCTGATCGGCAGCCATTTCGTCGCCGCGGCCACGCAGCCTCGCCGCCGCCACTGCTGCACGCTCGGCCACGCGGACCAGTTCGAGTGTGAGAATGCGATCGAGTCCGTGGGGTTGCTGCTCTGCGGTCTTGGCCATTTGAACAAAGTCCTGAATTCGAATTGCGTGGATGGGGCGCATCACGCCCGCTACTGCCGCCTCTTATAGCGACACTGTGCAAACCTTTTGTCAAAGTCCCCCGCCCCCTGCAAGGGCGGGAAAGCTAAAAACATTGTACGCTCAAACTCTTAATCGATTTAAGCAATACACGGTTCGTTTCACCTCCCGGCCGGATGTGAACACTCACACCCGGCCAGAAGTTATTAAACAACCGAAAGATGTTGAACTATTCAGCTTCCGATAGCATCAAAGAAAAACTCCGGACTTTCCAGCTCGACCAGCTTTTTTCTTTCGATCATCCAGAACCGGTTGCCGACATTGCGAACAAAACTGCGGTCGTGCGAGACGATCAGGCTTGCTGCCTCATTGCGCAGCAGTTCCACCTCCAGCGCTTCCTGACCTTCGATATCAAGATGGTTCGTCGGTTCATCGAGGATATAGAAGTTTGGATTGGTCAGCCGCAGAACCAGCATGGCCAGCCGTGCCTTCTGCCCGCCGGACAGGCGTTCAAGCGGCTTTGCCTGCATCTCGAGCGTCATGCCGGCACCAGCCAGAAGGGACCGCGTCCGCTGGTCGCCAATATCGAAACGTTTCGCAATCGTCTCGAATGGGGTCCATTCCGGACGAAGTTCCGACAAGGCCTGATCGCTATATCCGAGCACCAGCGACGGTGTCGCCTTGATACCGGCCTGTGCGCGGTCCGGCGCAAGGATGGCCTCCCGCACCAGCGTCAGCAAACGGGTCTTGCCCATGCCATTGGCGCCCAGCAGGACGATACGGTCGCCCGGATTGATCCAGAGCTGCCCCGTCTTAAAGAGCAGCCTGCTGTCGGGGGTTGTAATTTCAGCCCGATCGAGAACAACCAGCGCCTTGGCGTGGCTGCCGCGGCTGTTCAGTATGATCTTGCCGGCAGAGCGTTCCACATGCGCTGCCTTGGCGCTTTCCTCGATCTTGTCGGCGCGCGCTTTCAACTGCTTGGTCTTGATCACCAGCAGATCGCTGCCGGAATTGATGCCGATATTGTTGAGCTTCGCGGCCTGCCTGCGCAGTTGCTGGACTGTCTTCATGTCCTTTTCGAACTGCCTGGCATCCGCCGCGTCGATTTCATCCAGAGCAACCCGCGCCTGACTGTATGGCAAGGTGAAGATCGGTGATTTTTCCGCCCGCAGGAACAGCGTCCGCTTCGTCACCGCATCCAGAAAGGCGCGGTCGTGACTGCTGACCACGACCGCGACTGAACGCGGCAGCGCATTCAGCCAGTCTTCCAGCAGCCGCACTTTTTCGAGATCCAGATGGTTGGTCGGCTCGTCGAGCAGGAGAACGTCGGGCTCCGACACCCATGCGCGGGCCAGAAGCGCGAGCCGCTGCCAGCCGCCGCTGAGTTGGCGCACGGGGAGCAGTCGCAATTCCTCGGCAACACGCAGGTCGTCCAGAACGATATCGGCGCGCCAGCTTTCATAATCGCGGGCTTCTTCGTCGAGACCATCCAGCACGAGATCATAGAATGTCCGGTCAAACAGCTGTTCCGGCACATACTGGCTGACATACCCGATCTTCAATCCACGCGACCGCGTGATCGTGCCGAGCGTCGGCTCGCCCTCCCCGACAAGAAGACGCAGGAGACTGGTCTTGCCGCGCCCGTTGGCAGCAACGAGACCAATACGTTCGCCCTCGCCTATGACGAGATCGAGATTGGCAAAAAGTGGCTCATGAAGAGTAAGCGAAAGATTCTGGATAGAAACAAGAGACATGGCAATCTGCTCAATTCTGCCACGCACCAATGCCCGGTTTCCAAACCGCGATATGCATCAATGTGCTGGCGAATGTCCGGCAGCGATCAATGACCGCGCCTTCAGGAAAAGGCAGAATAAGACAGTGTACTCGTCTTTTTCCGCCCTGCACAAGTTACTTATGCAGGGCAAAACCGGGGCCGTGCTGACGGTGATGATCATGACGCGTCACATACATCATACAGCCCTCCTTTTCCTGTTCTTGTCTCTTCAAATGAATCAAGCCGGATCGATTCCGACCCGGCTTTTATAACAAAGGTGAATTGAACCTGCAAGAGTGGCAGGACTTCCAGAAAACGCGCTAAAAGTGCAGCGCGTTCTGGATTTTGTCTAACGCATGTCTTTGTTCCCAAACCGGTACCCGCTTTGGGGAGGCACGCTTTATCCGGCGCGTTCGATGCGGATCATCTGTGGCTTGTCGACCAGATGATCGTCCTTGAGGATCGCTTCCAGCGCCTTTTTGACAGCCGATTCGGTCGTCTCATGCGTGACGAGAATGACCGTCTTGACACCTTCCCTTGCTGCATCATCCATCGGCGGGCGCTGCACGATCGATTCCAGCGAGATGTCGTTTTCAGCCATGCGCTTGGCGATGGCCGCGAAAGCGCCGATACGATCAAGCACGGTCAGGCGGATGAAGTAGCCGCCCGCATGCTTGCGCATCTTGGCGCGCTTGTAAGGCTGCAACGCCTTGGCAGGCGTGCCGAACACCGGCCCATGCTGGAAGCCCGGACGGCTCTTGGCGATATCGGCAACATCACCGATCACGGCGGATGCCGTCGCATTGCCACCCGCGCCGGGGCCGGAAAGCAGAAGCTCGCCCAGAAGATCGGTTTCGATTGCCACGGCGTTGGTCACGCCATGCACCTGCGCAATAACCGACGAGGTCGGCACCATGGTGGGATGCACGCGCTGTTCGATGCCTGTATCGGTCTTCTGCGCGACACCCAGAAGCTTGATGCGATAGCCGAGTTCATCGGCGGCGCGAATATCGGCGAGCGAAATATTGCTGATGCCTTCGAGATAAATGTCATCGGCAGCGATCTGCGTGCCGAAGGCAAGACTGGTCAGCAGCGCCAGCTTGTGCGCCGTGTCATTGCCTTCAATGTCGAAAGTCGGATCGGCCTCTGCATAACCGAGGCGCTGGGCATCCTTGAGACAGGCTTCGAACGAAATGCCCTCTTCCCACATCCGGGTCAGGATGTAGTTGCAGGTGCCGTTCATGATGCCATAGACGCGGGAAACCGTATTGCCGGTCAGCGATTCACGCATTGCCTTGATGACCGGAATACCCCCGGCCACCGCCGCTTCGAAGTTGAGAAGGACGCCCTTATCCTCGGCGATCTTGGCAAGCGCAACGCCGTGCCGCGCCAGCAGCGCCTTGTTGGCCGTGACCACATGGCGACCGGCGCGCAAAGCCGCTTCGACAGAAGCCCGGGCCGGTCCATCCTCGCCGCCGATGAGTTCTACGAAAACATCGATATCGGCAGATTTGGCCAGCTCGACCGGATCGTCGAACCAATTGATACCAGAAAGATCAATGCCGCGATCCCGGTTGCGGTCGCGGGCGCTGACCGCCGTGACCGTAACAGGCTTGCCGCACTGGCGCGTGAGCATTTCGGACTTGTCACGCAGGATACGCAACACCGAAGCACCAACGGTGCCGAGGCCGGCAACGCCGATCCGTAATGCATCACTCATTATTTCGACCTTCTGTATGGAGTGGCTATCAGGTGGGATGCCACGGGCGGCGAGTTGCCGTCCGTGGCGATTTCTAAAGACTATCCGCGACGACCGTCGAGCGGAATTACATTTTGCAGGTTCTCATGCTTGGCGGAGAGAAAACGCTTGATGTTACGCGCGGCCTGACGGATGCGGTGCTCGTTCTCGACCAGCGCAATACGCACGTAATCGTCGCCGTGCTCGCCAAAGCCGATACCGGGCGCGACGGCCACATCGGCCTGTTCGACCAGAAGCTTGGAGAATTCGAGCGAACCCAGCGAACGGAAGCGTTCCGGAATCGGAACCCAGGCGAACATGGTCGCAGCAGGCGGCGGAACATCCCAGCCCGCACGGCCAAAGCTCTCGACCAGCACATCCCGGCGCTGCTTGTAGACATTGCGCACATAGGCGATGTCCGATCCGTCTCCATTCAGCGCCGCTGTCGCCGCAACCTGAATAGGCGTGAAAGCACCATAATCGAGATAGGACTTCACGCGGGTGAGCGCTGCGATCAGGCGTTCATTACCGACCGCAAAGCCCATGCGCCAGCCTGGCATGGAGAATGTCTTCGACATGGAGGTGAACTCTACAGTCACATCCATGGCGCCCGGCACTTCCAGCACCGATGGCGGCGGATTGTCGTCGAAATAGATTTCCGAATAGGCAAGATCCGACAGGATGACGATGTCATGCTTGCGGGCGAACGCGACGACGTCCTTGTAGAAATCGAGCGTCGCCACATAGGCCGTCGGGTTGGACGGGAAATTCAGGATCAGCGCGATCGGCTTCGGGATCGAGTGCTTCACGCCGCGCTCCAGCGTCGGGATGAAGTTCTCGTCCGGCTTTGCCTGGACCGAGCGGATCACGCCGCCGGACATGATGAAGCCGAAGGAGTGGATCGGATAGGTAGGGTCCGGGCACAGAACCACATCGCCCGGCGCGGTGATGGCCTGCGCCATATTGGCGAAGCCTTCCTTGGAGCCGAGCGTGGCCACGACCTGCGTATCCGGATTGAGCTTCACCCCAAAGCGCCGCGCATAATATTGCGCCTGCGCACGACGCAGGCCGGGAATGCCCTTGGAAGCCGAATAACGATGTGCGCGCGGGTCCTGAACGGCCTCGCAGAGCTTGTCGACGATGTTCTGCGGGGTCGGAAGATCGGGGTTACCCATACCAAGATCGATAATGTCGGCGCCCGCCGCTCGCGCCGATGCCTTCAGACGGTTGACCTGTTCAAAGACATAAGGGGGCAGACGACGGACTTTATGGAATTCTTCCGACATGATCCTGTTCCAGTGGAGGGTTGAACGTAATGGCGCCTATGCGCCGCAAAGGAGCTATACACCTGTTCTCGAATCGGGTCGAGACGTGTTGCCGCGTCAAAGAACGCGGTTTTCGTCTTTAGAGCACATCCCGAAAAGTGTGAAACGGTTTTCGGATAAGATGAGCGCCAAAAACCAAGGAAGAGGACTTACTCTTCCCCGCTTTCGATCTGTTTCAGGGTAGCGTCCGTTTCCAGCTGGGCCTGCTTGCGCAGGGCCGCAGCCTCGGCGGGCGTGAACCCCGCGCCGCCGCTTCTGGATGCCGCCAGACGCGTGCGGTCGGCATCAAGCTTCGTTGTAAGCTGCTGCTTTTCTTCTGCGGTGATTTGCGCGGTCGCAGCCTTCGGCATATGGCCGAATGTCGGGAAAACACCCGTACGCGAAGCGCCTTCCTGCGGCGTACCCTGAAACTCTTTCCCACCCGCGCATGCCGTGAGCATCGCCGCCGCTGTTGCTGCCAGCAA
>Ga0180216_1003458_pt1 | contig 12500 bp, 11 predicted proteins | sample eDN3rd37CBELigMG_FD_128879 | JGI IMG/M metagenome (GOLD analysis project Ga0180216, IMG submission 128879) | Enriched Miracle-Growth compost microbial communities from Emeryville, California, USA - eDNA 3rd pass 37_C BE-Lig MG (version 2)... ...
CAAGTCGACGTCGCGCTTGCAGGCATCACCATCAAAGACGAGCGCAAGAAGGTGATCGACTTCTCCGATGGATATTACGACAGCGGCTTCCTGCTGATGGTGCCCGCTGACAGCAGCATAAAGGGACCAGAGGATCTCAAGGGAAAAACACTCGCGGTGAAAACTGGCACCTCGGCAGCCGATTACGCCAAGGAGCATTTCAAGGAAACCGAGCTGCGTCAGTTCCCGAATATCGACAACGCTTACCTGGAGCTTCAGACGGGCCGCGTCGATGCCGCGATGCATGATACGCCGAATGTGCTCTACTACGTTGCCACAGCCGGTAAGGGCCGTGTCAAAGCTGTCGGCGAGCAGATGATGGCGCACGAGTACGGCATCGGTTTCCCGAAGGGCAGTCCGCTCGTGGAGAAGGTCAACAAGGCCCTCGCCAAGATGAAGGCGGACGGACGCTATAACGCCATCTACAAGAAGTGGTTCGGCACTGAACCGAAGAGCTGAGCCTCGAAAACTCAAGGACCGTGCCGGAAATAATCCGGCACGGAAATCCCTTCGGAGCTCAATATGGATTTCGATTGGTCCGTCATCGTCGATGCCATGCCGTCGCTGCTCAACGGCGCCCGGCTTACGATTCTCATCACCTTGGCTGGATTGGCTGGTGGCCTCGTAGTCGGCTTCATCGCTGGACTGATGAGGGCCTATGGCAATGCCCTGTTGAACGGCATCGCGTTTGCGTACATCGAGCTGATCCGCGGAACGCCCATCGTCGTGCAAGTCATGTTCATCTATTTTGCACTGCCGGTGCTGGCGGACATCCGCATCAATCCGATGAGTGCAGCGATCACGGCGATCATCGTAAACGCGGGAGCTTATATTGCTGAGATTGTCCGAGGCTCATTCCTCTCCGTTCACAAGGGCCTGAGGGAAGCTGGGCTCGCGCTCGGTCTGCCGATGTGGAAGGTTCTGCTTTACATCATCGGCCCGGTCGCCTTCCGCCGGATGATTCCGCCCCTCGGCAATCAGTTCATCGTCAGCTTGAAGGACACTTCGCTCTTCATCGTCATCGGCGTCGGCGAGTTGACCCGGCAAGGTCAGGAGATCATGGCCGCCAATTTCAGGGCAGTCGAGATTTGGACGGCCGTTGCCATTTTCTACCTGATCATGACCGGAACCCTCACGCTCATCCTCCGCGTGACCGAAAAGAGGATGAGAATGCTATGAGCATGGTCGAGTTTCGAAAGGTCACGAAACGGTTCGGCAGTGTCGTCGTGCTGAACGAGGTCGACCTCAAGATCGACAACGGCGAGGTCGTGGTTTTGATCGGTCCCTCGGGCTCCGGCAAGTCGACTCTCCTGCGCTGTATCAATGCTCTCGAGGAAATCGACGGCGGGGACCTCATCGTCGATGGCATCAGCGTCAAAGCCGGCCGCTCGCAAGTGCGTTTGATCCGCCAGGAAGCCGGCATGGTTTTCCAGCAGTTCAACCTTTTTCCGCAGATGACGGCGCTGGAGAACGTTGCATTCGGTCCCCGTCGCGTGCGTGGCGCAAGCCGTGCGGAAGCATTCGCTCAGGCCCGCGAGCTGCTCGCCAAGGTTGGACTGGCTGATCGCGGTGATCACTACCCTTCGGAGCTCTCCGGTGGTCAACAGCAACGCGTTGCGATTGCGCGTGCGCTCGCGATTAAGCCGAAGCTCATGCTTTTCGATGAGCCGACGTCTGCGCTCGACCCAGAACTGCGCCACGAGGTTCTGATGGTCATGCAGTCTCTCGCTGAGGAAGGCATGACCATGGTCGTGGTGACCCACGAAATGGCATTCGCACGAAAAGTCGGCACGCGGCTGATCTTCATGGAAAACGGCAAGATCACTGTAGACGGCGACCCCGCGACACTGCTCGCCAATACCGCAAATCCCCGCCTGCGAGAGTTTCTCCAGTATGTCAACTGACGTCTGCTCGCGGCTGGCGGTCATCGACATTGCCGGAACGCCTTACGAAGTCGGCCTTCAACTTGGGAAGTTCGGGGCAGATATCGTCAGGAAACATCTCGTAAGAACTCATGCATGGGCGAGCGTCACGGCATTCCGCGATCATCCAATTCTCGCAGCTGCTAGAGAGCTGGTTGCGATACGATTTCCGCGGTACTGGGAGGAGATCAGAGGCTTGGCGCACGGCCTCGAACTGCCCCTCGAAGACGTTTTCACTTGGAATTGCCGCGGTGATATCTGGGCTATGGCGCCGGACGGCTGCACAACCGTGCAAATCCCCGGTCAGCCAGCGGTTCTTGCACACAATGAAGACGGCGATCCCGGCCTGAAAAACCGGTGCGCCATTGCCGTCATTCACTCTGAAGGCGGAAAGGCCTTTACGGCATTCGCTTACCCCGGCTCGATCCCCGGGCATGCCTTCGCAGTCACCGAGGCGGGACTCGTTCAGACTGTGAACAACATCCGTGCGCGCAATGGCACGACGATAGGCCTTCCACGCATGGTGCTGACGCGGGCCATGCTCGACTGCACCAGCATCGATCAAGCTGTCGATCTTCTCGAAAAAAGTGAGCGTTGGGGCGCCTTTCACCTGAGCCTCGCGCAGCGCGGTGTTCCGCACATTTTCAGTATCGAGTTCACCCGAAACAGCTGTTCGGCCCGGCAAATCAATCAGCCGATCTGCCACGCCAATCATCTCATTCACGACGCGATGGCAAACGAAAATCAGATCGTCACCAGCTCCTCACGGTCGCGTCAGGAACGTGGTGATGAAATCCTCCGCCACTCCAGTGAGAAGGCACCCGATCCGCTCGCCATATTATGGGATCAATCGAGGCCCGCCCTGCCGGTCTATCGCGAACAGCCGGATGATCCAGACGGCGAGAACACGATCGCAACTGCGTTATTCGAAATTCATCCGGATCGGGTGTCGTGGCGCATTTTCGATCGCGCTTATGCGCCACCGATTCTTTACTCCGATGATGGGTACGAACCGTGCCGACCCCACCGCGCCTGAGATCTCCCAAGGCTAAAGGACGGCGGGATCCTCAGCCGCCGCGAAGCCTGGATGACCTTCGCGATCTCGCCATTTTGATCAGACGTCAGCAGTCGGACATTGTACTTGGCGCAAAGGCGCTCGACGTTCTGGCTCGCCTCGTCGATGCTCCGGAGCAGGCCGCTGTCCGGACGATTTCGGAACTCGGCGACCTCCTTTCCGTGAACGCTTCCACGCTCACGCGCCTCGCTCAAAAGCTCGGATTCGCCGGATTCAATGAACTTCAAGACATATTCCGCGAGGCCATCGCTGATGACGGGCGATATTTCTACAGCCGTCAGGCGGGGCGATTGCTTTCGTCAAGGCAGACGGCCAGCGAAGATTTGGCTGTTTTCGAAAAACTGGCCCACGAAACGGCAGCAAATATCGACGGATTTCTGCGCCAGCTCGAAGCCGACACTGTGGAGAGTGCGGCGGCGTTGTTAGCGAAAGCTCGTCGCGTGCGCGTCCACGGCGTGCGGCAGTTTCATGCGTTCGCAAGCTTTCTGACGTACGGGCTCGGCATGCTGCGGAGCGACGTTTCATTGCTGGATGCACCGCGCCTCGGTATCGCCGAGGCGCTCGCGCAGATGGAGAGGGGCAACGTTGTCGTTGTCGCCAGCTGCGCGCCCTATACCACGGAGGTCGCGAAAGTCGCTGAGACGGCTGCCGCGCACGGCCTGGAAGTGATCGCGATTACGGATACGAGAGCGTCCCCGCTCGTGCCCCCGTCAAAATTCGCTTTCTTTATTCCGCATGCCAGCAGCTTTTTCAGCAACAGCATGGGTGCCTACATCGTATTCTGCGAGGCACTGCTCAACGTCGTCGCGCGCAAGCTCGGCGACCGCGCCATGGGCGCCCTGGCGCGGCGTGAAAAACTGATTTCGGACCTGCAGATCGAAACGCAATAAAGCGGGAACAAGCGCTTCATCTGTGTCGCTCGCCGCCGCTACCCTCGAACCAGCTGATAATGTTTGGCCAGAAAGCTGCGAGGCCGACGAAAAATACAATCAACAGGAGTGCGAAACCCATTCGGACGATTTCGAAGTTCCCCGATTCTGGTGCAACGAACCACGCGGCAAGAACACCAGCCAATGAAAGGAGGATACGAACGAGCCAATCGAACATCTGGTCGATCAGCCCTCCCCGAGAAGAGCGCTGGCAAGCGAACAAGTCCTTGCTCAACCTGTTATCGCGTCGCCAAGTTCCAACTCTGTCCCCCTTCCATCTGTGATTGCCAAGCAACATCGGCAGCAGAACTGACGGGCCGCAACCGCCGGTGGTCGCGCAAGGCTTGCGGTCCTCCTTACACTGCCGTCCGCCGGAAAAGGGTGGGAGTTGCCAAGATGGCCGAGGCGAAGGCGAGCTATTCCTCTATGTGGGGCCGAGTGGCCGACTATCTACTGGGCCGAAACACGCTGATCGGCGTGGCCTCGTTCATGCTGCTGATCATTTCCGGCTATGCCACTTGGCACGGCATGCGCGATTTCATCATCGGCGCGGCATCGACAAATGCCACTCAGGACCTTCCAGGCGGGCAGTCGATTTCGAGCGATGCACTCGTTATCGCGGTCGTGGTCGCACTGACATTTCTCATGTGGTTGACCTTGCGCGAAACCTTCGGAGTCGGTCGGAGTCTACGCGAGCGTCTCATTACATTCCCGCTCTATGTCTTTCTCGCCATCTGGTCCATCGGCTTCGGATATGGCTTCTGGTGGAGCCTGATTTCAGGCGAAGAGGCGACGCGTACCGGTCTCGCGGGATTGCAGGAGGATGCGCGGGATGCGAGCGCCGTCATCGCGGCGCGGCTCGACGCGGTGCGTGCACAGCTCGACAGCGTGATGAGCTGGTCGGAAAGCCAGATGGCCCGAGAGGAAACGAGCGGCGGCAGTTGCGGCACATCCTCGGGCGCGGGCCGCGGACCGCTTTACAATGCGCGCGTCGGCGTTCGCGATGCGATCGTGACCATGCGGGACAGCATGGTGCGCTCGTGGCTGGAGCCCGTGCAGGCAGAGGTGGAGCACCTGCGCCAGACGGCGGCCGCCATCGGCGGTAGCACGGTCGAGGAGCGGCAGCGCGCATTCGAGCAGAGGGCGTCCGAAATCCGCGGCCGAGCTCGCAGCATCGCCGCCCGGAGCAATCAGCTTGGCCGATCCACGGCCGCAGAAATGCGTGCACTCGCCAATGCCGTCGCCATACCGCCTGGTCAGCCTGGGTTCTCCTGCTACGACCCGACACTCGCTGAGCGGCTGCGGCAAGCTGCTGACCAGGCCGATCAACCCGCCGAGCTCAAGCTGCGAGAGGCGGTGTTCAGCGAAGGGCCGGCCGGCGTCGCGAACGCGGTGAAGAACCTCTGGACGAATATCGGCACGTATGCGCGCAGCCTGGCCATTTACGTCGCTTCAGGGGGCCGGGAAGCATTCGCCCACACAGAAAGCGGCGAACCGATCACCGGACGCGATCTCATCGCTCTGCTCGCCACCATCGGCATCGATATGGGGCTGCTTGCTCTTGCCATTCTCAATCCACCGCGAGAGCCGCCCTCGATCCGTCCCTCCGGCGCCCTCATTCGTCAGATCAACGAAGCAATCGACATGGCGGTTGCGCGCGCACCGAATGCGGACCGAGAATGGGTGAGGCGGCACTTCATTCATCACAACAAGGCCTCGTACCTCGTTATTCCCAACCTCTACAGTTGCGATCCCGCCAACCCTGACGAAGCCTCGAAAGCGCTGGCCATGAACCAACTCGCCGGCGTGCTGAGCGACCTCGAGCTCGTCCGATGGCCGAAGCGCGGTCGTTGGTGGCTGTTCGAGAAAGACGAGTTGCAGAGACTAAAGAAAGAGGAGAGCCTGGGCAGCGATACCGACCTGACGGAAGTCCGCAAGGCATGGCTCGAGAAGGTCGGCAAATCCGACCAGGAAAGTGCAGCGGACGATGACGATCTGATCCGTCGGGCAAGACCCCTGCGCAACCACGGTCTTTTCTCGAAAGCTGAACGCGCTCTGCAAATCGCCGGCTGGAGCGACCGTGCACGCAGCGACATCGAGATCTTCCGGCTTGTCGACACGGAAGGGCTGACCCCGCTTCTCATGGTGCTTAATGCCGCCGGCCACGCACCGGAGAGCGAACCCAAACAGGAAGCGAGCTGAGCGAGGCTCCCGGAATGTCGTCCAAACGTTCGCGATTCTCGATGAGGTCGCTATCGCCGGACCTTGGCTCCTCGGTGTGCGCCTGAAGTCGCCTGCCTGCTGCAGATCCTGCAGGAACCGCCGCCTCTCGCTCGGGTTGTTCCTTGGAACGCCTGAGGACATGGGAGATGTGGGGCGATGGCCACGACCCGGAAACCGAAAACGCGATCGCTGAAAGTGCACGAGATCGGCGAAGAAGATCTCGCGCAGGACGTGATGGGAAAGAACTCGCTTCAGGGTGACGATCAGTTAAACGTCCACAATGAGCGTCAGGCCGTGCCCGGGGTGAAAGCCGAGGCCGACGACCTGATGGAGACGTACGAGAAGTCCGATAAGGACGTCCGCGCCAAACGCGATCTCGGCAAGGGCCGGCGACACTCGCCCCAACACCCGTACAACAAGCCGGAAACGGAAACGGAGTAGCGATACCACCGAGCCACCGCCTCCTCGCCAACTCGGAGAGTCGCCGGGCCGCTTCACTGGCCCGCTTGTAAGGCCTATTGTGGCGCGAACCCTTCCAACCCAGCCCAATTGCGAGGAATGGCTTCCATGGCCCTGGCTCAGAGCACGACTGCGAGCGCACCGAAGCACGTTCAGATGCTGATCGACGGCGAATGGACGGACAGTTCGAGCGGCGGTCTCATCGTAGTCGAGAACCCAGGGAACCGCCGGCCGATTGCCAGCGTCCCCCGCGGGAGCGCGAAGGACATCGACCGGGCCGTCAAAGCTGCCACCAAAGCCTTCGAGAGCTGGAGCCGCGTAATACCCCGCGAACGGGGTCGGATCCTGCAGAAGATAGCCGATGCGGTTGAGGCCCGCGCCGAGGAGCTGGCCCGCATCATCGCCGAGGAAACGGGGAACGCGCTGCGCACACAAGCGCGGCCCGAGGCCAAGGGGGCGGCAGATATCATCCGCTACTTCGGCGGCCTGGCCAGCGAGCTGAAGGGCGAGACGATTCCACTTGGCGAGCACGTGTTGAGCTACACGCGGCGTGAGCCCATCGGCGTGGTGGGAGCGATCATTCCCTGGAATGCCCCGGTGCTGCTCGCCGCCTTAAAGATCGCCCCAGCGCTCTGTGCCGGCAACACGCTCGTGCTCAAAGCTGCCGAGGATGCTCCGCTCGGCGTGCTGTGGCTTGCAGCTGTTTGCCAGGAGCATCTGCCGAAGGGCGTGCTGAATGTTCTAACCGGCCTCGGCGAGGAGGCTGGCGCGGCACTCTCCGATCACCCCTGCGTGCGCAAGCTCTCCTTCACCGGCTCGACCGAGGTCGGCAAGCTCATCATGCGCGCGGCCTCCGAACGCATTGTTCCGGTCTCGCTGGAGCTTGGAGGCAAGAGCCCGTCCATCGTCTACCCGGACGCCAACGAGGACTGGGTAGTCGATGGCATCATCGCTGCCATGCGTTTCACGCGGCAGAGCCAATCTTGCACGGCGGGATCGCGCCTCTTCCTGCACGCTGACATCTTCGATGATTTCCTGGGCCGACTGGCGGAAAAGACCTCCAAGCTCAAGATCGGCGATCCCTTGGACGAGGCGACGGACGTTGGCGCTATCATCAACGAGAAGCAGTTCCGCAAGGTTTGCGGCTACGTCGAGGAGGGCTTGAAACTACCCGGTTCGAAGTTGCTGATCGGGGGACTGCCGCCGAAGGATGGTCCCCTGTCACAGGGTTATTACGCCCTGCCGACGATCTTTGCGAACGCAGCCAACGACTGGCGTCTGGCGCGCGAGGAAATCTTCGGCCCTGTCCTGGTGGCGATCCGCTGGACGGACGAGGAGGAAGCGATTCGCATGGCCAACGACACGCACTATGGTCTCGCAGCGTATGTCTGGACGCGCGACATCGGCCGGGCATTGCGGACGGCCCATCGTCTCGAGGCAGGCTGGGTGCAGGTCAACCAGGGCTTGGGGCAGACGCCGGGCCATTCCTATGGCGGCGTCAAGCAGAGCGGCATCGGCCGCGAGTTCTCGCTTGAAGGCATGCTCGAAAGCTTCACACAGCGCAAGAACGTGACTGTAAACCTGAATACGCCCCCGCCAGTCTCGTCATAATATTTCTGCGCGGCCAAGGAAGCGTTGCAAGTAAAACCGCGCTTGAGGTTGACCTCTTTTGGAGCACATTCGCAGATCTGCGGTGTGCATGCGCAAGAATTGTCTCGGCTCGCCCGATAGCCATGATCTCGTCGGGTTCTCAACACATTGCGGCGGTACTAACCGCAGTGCGCAAAACTCTGGAGGATGAACGATGAACAGTCGGATACTCATCCTGGCGGCAGTGCTTGTGATCGTCGCAATCGCCGGATACTTCTACTACCTGTCCCCCGAAACCGAGATGATGGCCTCTCAGCCGGCTGCCACTGAGCAGCCCGTAACGAGTTCGCCGCCCGCTGCCTCAGGGCAGCCGGCTACCAATACGCAATAGTCGGGCGCGAATGCTGCGGTGCTACCCTTGCACCGAAGCAGGCTGGCGATCTCAGTCTGTTGCGCGAGTCACCCGATCTTAAGTTGCACCAAAGCCAAGCCATCAGGATTGCTGGTCAGTTTCCGGTATCCTGTTGGCCTCGGCTCGGGCCCGCGCGAATTGCTCGAGCAGCGCGTGCGCAATCTCCTGTTCTCCCAGAACCACGGCACTGGCTCCGCAGGCTCTGAGGTGATCGGCTTCCGCATCCGAGTGCGCGCGGGCGACGATGTGCAATTCAGGATTCGCTGATCTCGCCTGCTCCACGATCTGGCCGGCCTCGAATGCATCCGGAATTGCGACGAGCAGCATCCGCGCCTCCTGCAGGTTCGCAGACTTGATCATGACGGTCGCGTTCCCGGCGATGCTCTCAATGCCGCGATCTCGCAACTTGGCGACTGTCTGCTCCCTCTCGTCGATCACGAGTAAGGGTTCCGGTGCAGTCCGAAGCCCATCCACCACGCGTCCGCCAACACGCCCGGCTCCGACTAAGACATTATGCCCCCGGAGGGATGTCATTTCGGGAGCGGAGATCTCTCCGAGGTTGCTTGCTGCCGCAGGCTCCCCAGCAACTCCCTGCCGGGGCTCGATCCGTGGTCGTAGCCAGTCATAGCCCGCAAAGAGCAACGGGTTCAGCATGATCGAAATCAGAGCCCCGGCGAGGATGAGATCGCGCCCTTCTTCCGGTAGCAATCCGAGCCCTACTCCCAGTCCAGCCAGGATGAACGAGAACTCGCCGATCTGCGCAAGGCTGACTGACACGGCCAGCGCCGTGCTGACGGGATGGCCGAAGGCCAGCACGATCGCGAGGGCCGCCATGGATTTGCCGACGATAATGATGAGCAGTGTCGCAATAACGGTTGGTGCATCGGTCAGCAGAATCTTGGGATCGAACAGCATCCCGACGGAGACGAAGAACAAGACCGCGAACGCATCTCGCAGCGGCAGAGACTCGGCAGCAGCCTGTTGGCTCAGCTCAGACTCACTCAGCATCATCCCCGCGAAAAAGGCGCCCAACGCAAACGAGACGCCAAATAGCTCTGCAGCCCCATAGGCCACGCCCAGCGCGATCGACAACACCGAGAGCCGGAAGAGCTCCCGCGACCCGCTCTGCGCTATGCGGTGCAGGATCCAAGGAATAACTCTTCGGCCAACCACCATCATGATGACGAGGAAGGCGCCGACCTGGAGGAGCGTCGTGGCCAGCTTGAGAGCGACGTCGGAAAGCCTGGGGGAGAAGCCCGGCACGACATCCGCGCCAGTGTCGAGGAAGCTCGCCACCACCGGCAGCAGCACCAGGGTTAGCACCATCGCGATGTCCTCGACGATGAGCCACCCCACCGCGATACGCCCGCGGCCCGAAGTCACGAGCCGGCGCTCCTGCAAAGCGCGCAGCAGCACCACTGTACTGGCAGTCGAAAGGGCCAAGCCGAAGACGATGCCGGCTCCGGTATCCCACCCGAGCCATGATGCCAGGCCGAAACCCATAAGCGTCGCAACGCCGATCTGCGCGATGGCGCCCGGCAGCGAGATGGTCCTCACGCCCATCAGATCGCGGAGCGAGAAGTGCAATCCGACACCGAACATCAGCAGAATCACGCCGATCTCGGCGAGGTCGGCAGCAAGCGCCTGATCCGCGACAAAGCCGGGCGTGTGAGGACCGACGAGAACGCCTGCGATCAAGTATCCCACGAGGGGTGAGATCCGCAGCCGATTGGCAATGGCGCCAAACAGAAATGCCAGGACGAGGCCGACAACGATGGTGGCGATCAGCGGTGTATGATGAGGCATCCCGGTTCGTCAGTTCCCCTATGCGCAAGAGCAACACTGCAGCGGTCCGGGCACGCACACCGCCTGCTTCTCAGCTCAGGCTGATCGCCAAGCCACCAACCAGCAAACTACATAAAGAGAGGAGCGCCACGCGACCCGGTCAATTCGCGGGTGCTCAACTATAAACTCGTGATGAGACGGGGAGAAGGTGCTGGCGCGATTAGGGTCCGGCGGAACGAATGCACGTTCCGTTTTCACCCATCTATGGACTTGATCGCGGGCCAATTCTGTCGGACAAGCACGGCCAGTCGCAGGTAGATGGGGCAGGAGAAGGCGCGCATGGCCATCCTCGTCGACAAGAACACGAAAGTCATCTGTCAGGGCATTACCGGCAGCCAAGGAACGTTCCATACCAAGCAGGCAAAGGCTTACGGCACGCAGATCGTAGCCGGCGTCACGCCGGGTAAAGGCGGCACGAAGCACCCGGACCCTGAGCTGGCTGATGTCCCTCTGTTCAACACCGTCGCCGAGGCAAAGGCCAAGACCGGAGCAACAGCCACCTCCATCTACGTACCGCCGCCCTTTGCTGCCGACGCCATCCTGGAAGCCATCGACGCTGAGATTCCGCTCATCGTCTGCATCACCGAGGGCATTCCGGTGATGGACATGGTCAAAGTAAAGCGCGCTCTCGACGGTTCTGCCTCGCGGCTCATTGGCCCGAACTGCCCCGGTGTGCTGACCCCAGGCGAGTGCAAGATCGGCATCATGCCGGGCAACATCTTCAAGCGCGGGAACGTAGGCATCGTCTCGCGCTCCGGCACGCTCACCTACGAAGCCGTCAAGCAGACGTCGGATGCGGGTCTCGGCCAGTCGACGGCGGTGGGCATCGGAGGTGATCCGGTGAAGGGCACCGAGTTCATCGACGTGCTGGAGATGTTCCTCGCCGATCCGGATACGCACTCGATCATCATGATCGGGGAGATCGGCGGCTCGGCCGAGGAGGAGGCTGCTGAGTTCATCAAGAGCGAAGCTGCCAAGGGTCGCAAGAAGCCGATGGCCGGCTTCATCGCCGGCGTCACCGCTCCGCCTGGCAGGCGCATGGGGCATGCCGGTGCGATCATCTCGGGCGGCAAGGGCAAGGCAGAGGATAAGCTGGAGGCCATGCGCTCGGCCGGGATTGCGATTGCGGACAGCCCCGCCGCGCTCGGGACGACGCTGGCGAAGGTCCTCAACGGCTGAGTAACTGGGGCCGTGCTATACCTTGGCCCCAATGCGGACACTGACGACCCTTAAAGGGGCGGCGCGCCTGTACTAAATGAGCCGATGTGCTATCAACCGCCCCCAAACGGGCGCTGAGCTGCGCTCGCGGGCGCGAAACGCGCAATCCGGACCCGAAGTGTACAAATGTCACGACAAGCGCTGAACGAGGCCTTCGCTAGGACTTCCTTCCTGCACGGCATCAATGCCGCCTACATTGAGGAGATGCAGGCTCTCTACGAGCAGAACCCTGGTGCCGTTAGTGATGAGTGGAGGCTCTTCTTTCAGAGCCTCCAGGAGGAAAGAGGCGCCGCAGAGGCCGAGGCGCACGGTCCGTCTTGGGCGCGGCCGCTTGCAGAACTCGCCCAGACCGGCAACGGAGAGCTCGTCGCGGCACTGACCGGCGACTACTACGGCGCTGAGCAGCAGATTCGCAGTAAGCTGCAGGCGCGGGCGCAAGCCGCAGGTTTCGAGCTGACGATGGCTGCATCAATGCGCGCCACGCAGGACTCGATACGCGCCTTGATGCTGATTCGCGCCTACCGGGTCATGGGTCACCTCGTCGCCGACCTCGACCCACTTGGCCTCTCCGAGCGCCGCGTCCATCGCGAGCTCAAGCCCGAGACCTACGGCTTCACGGAAGCTGATCTCGACCGCCCCATTTTCATCGACAAGGTTCTCGGTCTCGAGACGGCGACCATCCGCCAGATCCTCAAGATTCTCCGCAGAACCTACTGCCGCCAGATCGGCGTCGAGTTCATGCACATCACCTCGCCGGTGCAGAAGGCCTGGATCCAGGAGCGCATCGA
>Ga0180216_1003459_pt1 | contig 12497 bp, 9 predicted proteins | sample eDN3rd37CBELigMG_FD_128879 | JGI IMG/M metagenome (GOLD analysis project Ga0180216, IMG submission 128879) | Enriched Miracle-Growth compost microbial communities from Emeryville, California, USA - eDNA 3rd pass 37_C BE-Lig MG (version 2)... ...
CATCGGCGCGCTTGCCGGATATTACGGCGGCTGGGTGGATGACGTTCTGATGCGCATCACCGAAGCCTTCCAGACCGTGCCGAGCTTCGTGCTGCTTTTGACACTGGTGGCGATCTTCGGCTCCTCCATCGAGAACATCATCATCTGCATCGGCATCGTTTCGTGGACAGCGCCCGCCCGCATGGTGCGCGCCGAATTTCTGGCGCTGCGCAAGCGCGAATTCATCGACGCCGCGCGCAATCTGGGCGTAGGCAATGCCTCGATCATCTTCCGCGAAATCCTGCCGAATGCCCTGCCGCCGGTGATCGTCTTCGCATCCGTGGTGATGGCAACCTCCATCCTGATGGAGAGCGCGCTCGCCTTTCTTGGTCTCGGCGATCCGAACTATGCAAGCTGGGGCAACATGATCGGCCAGGGTCGCGCCGTGTTGCGCACCGACTGGTTCTGCTCGGTCATTCCCGGCATCGCCATTCTGCTTACCGTCCTGTCCTTCAGCCTGCTTGGCGAGGGCCTCAACGACGCGCTTAATCCGAGGCAGAAGAAGTAATGACCGCCGCACCTGTTCTTGAAATCAAAAACCTGCAAATCGCGCTGCCGAAAGGCGCCGACCGGCCTTTTGCCTTGCAGGACCTGTCGCTAACCATCAATCCCGGCGAGATCGTCTGCCTCGTCGGCGAAAGCGGCTCCGGCAAATCGCTTTCGGCGGGTGCGATCATGCGCCTTCTGCCGGAACCGCACGTGCGCGTGACCCATGGCACGATCAGGCTCGAAGGCACCGATCTTCATTCGCTCAGCGAAGCGGATATGAAGAAGCTGCGCGGCAACCGCATCGGCATGATCTTTCAGGAGCCGATGACCGCGCTCAATCCCCAGAAGACGGTCGGCTGGCAGATCGATGAGGTGCTGCGCCTGCACACGAAACTCGGCCGCAAGGAGCGCCGCGCCGCCGTGCTGGACATGCTGGCAGAAGTGAAGATTCCGGACCCGGAATCCGCCTATAACGCCTATCCGCATCAGATTTCCGGCGGGCAGCGCCAGCGTGTCATGATCGCCATGGCGCTAATCCTGAAACCGCGCCTCATCATCGCCGACGAACCGACCACGGCGCTCGATGTGACCACGCAGGCGCAAATCCTGAAACTGATCCGCGACCTGCAACGCGAGCACAATACCGGCATTCTGTTCATCACGCACGACTTCGGCGTGGTGGCGGAAATCGCCGACCGCGTGGCCGTGCTGCGGCTTGGCGAACTGGTGGAGGAAGGTCCGGCCAACGAAGTGCTGAACCACCCGCAGCACCCTTACACAAGGGCGCTGATCGCGTCTGTTCCGGCGCTCACTCCGCCGCCAGCCAAACCGTCTCTTGAACAGCCGATCATCCTGAGGGCGAGCGCCCTGCGCAAGACCTTCAAGGCGCGCGGCGGCTTGCTCACCGGCAAACGCAGCGCCGTGTCCGCCGTCGAGGACCTTTCGTTCGAGCTGCGCCAGGGCGAAACGCTGGGCGTCGTTGGTGAAAGCGGCTCCGGCAAGACGACTGTCTCGCGGATCGTCACCCGCCTGCTGGAAGCCGATAGCGGCAAGGTCGATGTGAATGGCAGGGATTTTCTGAGCGCCAGCGCGCGGGAAGTCCGCGCCATGCGCAAGGATATCCAGATGGTCTTTCAGGACCCGATGGCCTCGCTCAACCCGCGCCGCCGTGTCGTGGACCTCATCGCGCAGGGACCGATCGTCCATGGCGTGCCGAAGGAACAGGCACACGCGAAGGCCCGCGAATTGCTGGAACTGGTCGAGCTTTCGCCCGCTGCCGCCGACCGTTTCCCGCATGAGTTTTCAGGCGGACAGCGCCAGCGCATCGGCATCGCCCGCGCCTTGGCGCTTGAACCCCGCATCATCGTCGCGGACGAACCGGTCTCCGCGCTCGATGTTTCGGTGCAGGCACAGGTGCTGCGTCTTCTGGCCGACCTGCGCGAAAGGCTCAACCTGTCGCTGCTTTTCGTAACGCACGACCTGCGGGTTGCAGCACAGCTTTGCGACCGCATCATCGTCATGTCGAAGGGGGAGATCGCCGAAGCCGGGCCAACGGCGCAAGTCTTCGCCAATCCGCAACATGAATATACACAGCGCCTGCTTGCCTCCATTCCCGGCAAGGGCTGGACACCGCCTCGTTTGGAACATGCGTGAAGCCATGCAAAAAGTAGAATTTCCCCCCTCCATATGGGCTGCAACTGCGGCTCCCCGCACGCCGGCCAAGCCACTGACAATGGACGCGGAAGCCGATGTCGTCATCGTCGGCGGCGGTTTTACGGGGCTTTCGGCAGCGCTCCATCTAGCAAAGCGCGGCAAGCGCGTCATCCTGCTGGAAGGCAATGCCGTCGGCTGGGGCGCATCGGGCCGCAATAATGGCCAGGTGATCCCCACCATGACCTCGGCGGAACCTGATGCAATCGCCAAACGCTACGGTGCTGCGGGCGAACGCTTCGCCAGACTGATCGGCAACAGCGCCGATATTCTTTTCTCCATCGTGCGGAATGAGAATATCGAGGCCGAAGCCGAGCAGAACGGCTGGTTCCAGCCTGCCCATTCGCCGGGCCGGGTGAAGCTGTCGCAAACCCGCGTGGAAGCATGGAAACGTTTCGGCTTCCCGGCAGAATTTCTTGACCGCGCCGCGACATCGCGTCTGCTGGGCAGCGATTTCTGGTATGGCGGCATGTTCAACCCCACCGGAGGTCATATCAATCCGCTGGCATTCGCTCGCGGGCTTGCAGCCGCCGCCGAGCGCCACGGCGCAATCATCCACGAGCAAAGCCCGGTCATTTCCTATGCCCGAGCGGGCGACCACTGGGAGGTGAAGACCGCAAGCGCCACCGTGCGCGCCAAGGGCTTCCTGCTTGCCACCAACGCCTATACCGGCGAGTTGCGCGAGGGGCTGGCCCCGCGCCTTGCCCGCACCATCGTGCCGGTTCTCTCGTGGCAGATGGCGACAGCGCCCGCCAGCGACAATCTGCGCGCAACGATCCTGCCCGGACGGCAGGCAGTTTCCGATACACGCGGCGACCTGCGTTTCTTCCGCTACGATGCCCGCAACAGGCTCATTACCGGCGGTGTGGTGATGGGCGATTTCAACGTGGCCGAGCGCGTCAGGCGCAAGACGGCGCGCAACATGGCGGAAGCCTTTCCAGCCCTTGGCGAACCGGAAATCACCCATGTGTGGAGCGGCTATATCGGCATGACATGGGATCGTTTCCCGCGTGTCCATCAGCTCGGCCCCAATGGCTGGGCGTGGATCGGCTGCAACGGTCGCGGCGTGGCGCTTGGCACATCGCTTGGCCGGGAGTTTGCGCGTGCGCTGGATGGCGAGCCGGTGCAGGAGCTTGCGCTTCCCGTCTCGGAACCGGCGCCGTTGCCTTTTCACAAGGTCGCACGGAAGATTGCGCCGTTCTATCTCGCATGGCTTCGGCGCAAGGATCTCTCGGAACCGAACCTGTAAATCCGCTTCTTCAATGTTCATGTGAAAGGTCAGGTCCATGAATCAAATGTCAATTCTCGAACGTCGCCGCATCGAAGCGCTGGTTCTCAAGAACGTCTACGAAGTCATTCGCGAACGTTCCGGTGAGGACGAAGCGCAAGCCGCAATCGGCGAGGCAGTCAGCCGCTCGGCAATCGAACAGGGCAAGAGCTTTGCCGATGAGCTGGGCCGCACGCCGACGATACAGGATTTCGCCGATATCCAGCCGCTGTGGACGAAGGAAAACGCGCTGGAAATCGACGTTATTTCGCAGGGCGAAGATCATTTCGATTTCAACGTCACGCGCTGCCGCTATTCGGAAATGTATCGCGACATGGGGCTTGGCCATATCGGTCATCTGCTGTCGTGCAATCGTGATGGCGATTTCTGCATCGGCTACAACCCGGCCATGAAGCTGGAGCGCACGCAGACCATCATGAAGGGCGCCAGCCACTGCGATTTCCGCTATCGCCTGGAACAGAACGACACGAAAGACGGGGAAGCCTGACATGCCGGTTGAAAACTGGACTTCAAACCAGATCGAGGAACTGGTCGCATTCCGCCGCGACCTGCACCAGAATCCGGAATTGCTTTATGACGTCAACCGTACCGCCGAAAAGGTGGCCGAAGCGTTGCGCGCTGCGGGCGTCGATGAGGTGGTGACGGGCATCGGGCGCACCGGCGTCATCGGCGTCATTCGCGGCCAGTCGAACCGCTCCGGCCGCGCCATCGGCCTGCGCGCCGACATGGATGCACTGCCGATCCTCGAAGAAACCGGGGCTGAATGGTCGTCGAAAGTGCCGGGCAAGATGCATGCCTGCGGTCATGACGGCCACACGACCATGCTTCTGGGCGCTGCCCGCGAACTGGCGCAAAGCCGCGCCTTTGACGGCACGGTCATCGTGATCTTCCAGCCTGCCGAAGAAGGCGGCGCGGGCGCAAAGGCGATGATCGATGACGGCCTGTTCAAGCGCTGGCCGGTCAATGAAGTCTATGGCATGCATAACCGTCCGAACCTCGCAGTGGGCCATTTCACCATCAATTCCGGCCCGATCATGGGATCGGTCGATGTTCTCGACATCACCATAGAGGGCGTCGGCGGCCATGCCGCTTCGCCCCACCAGACGATTGACCCCATCCCGGTGACCGCAGCGCTTATTCAGGCGATCCAGACGCTGACGGCGCGCACCATCGACCCGCTCGATTCCGCCGTGATTTCCATCACCACCATTCAGGGCGGCGATGCATTCAACGTCATTCCTCAGAAAATCCGCCTCACCGGGACTGTCCGCACGCTGCGCGAGGAAGTGCGCAACCATATCGAGGAAAAGCTGACCCGCGCCGTGCAAGGCATTGCCGATGCTTTCGGCGCAAAGGCGACGCTCGACTACCAGCGCAATTATCCGGTGACGGTCAATCACGAGCAGGAAACGGAACTCGCAGCCATTGCCGCCGAGGCGGTGGCCGGCGCGGAACGCGTCACCCGCGACATGCCGGCGACGCTTGGCGGAGAGGACTTCGCCTTCATGCTCAATGAAGTGCCGGGCGCGATGATCAATATCGGCAACGGCCCCAGCGCCAATCTGCATCATCCAAAATATGACTTTAACGATGATGTGATCGCCTGGGGTTGCTCCTACTGGACGACGCTCGTCCGCCACCGGCTGCCGATCAGCAACTGAATAATCGAGTTTGACGCGTTATGACGGGCGGTCCAGTGGGCCGCCTGTTCTTTTTTTTAAGCTCAGGACGCCGCCAGTGCGGTGGCTTTGAAACCGAAATTCCTTAGCAACACTGCTCCAAAGTTGTACGAAATTCGGATTTGCCGCACTAGTCTATCCAAGATAACCGTAATATAAGGCCCTCCCAATAACCATCGCGGCTTTTCCCGATGGGACGGACAACGCATCCCGGACATTGTGAGACGGCTTTCCATCTGGACACGTGTTTCGGCAAAAAGTTGGAACGGAATCCATGAATATCGAGTCTGCCCTGAGCGACAGCGCCAATATTTTTGACCTCGCCCCAATCTCCCTGTGGCTTGAGGACTATAGCGGCCTGCGCAAGCAGTTCGAGGAATGGCGTGCGCTTGGCGTTACCGATCTCAGGGCCTTCCTGCATGAGGACACGACCCGGCTGCGCATCTGCACCAGCCATATCCGTGTTCTCAAAGTCAATCGCAAGACGCTTTCGCTCTTCGAGGCCGATAGCGTCGACCATCTGGTGACCAATCTTGAACGCGTGTTCCGCGACGACATGCTGGACCCGCATATCGAAGAGATGGTGCAGCTCTGGGAGGGCGGCAACGCCTTTTCCAGCGATACCATCAACTATACGCTCAAGGGCAAGCGGCTTGATATCCAGCTCAAGGGCGTCGTGCTGCCCGGCTATGAACATACCTGGGAGCGCGTCCTGCTTGCCATTGAGGACGTGACCGCCCGCGAGGATGCCCGCCGCGAACAGGACCGCCACAAGCAGCATGCGCAAGGGCTATTCGAGCATTCGCCGGTTTCGCTCTGGGTCGAGGATTTCAGCCGCATCAAGCATTTGATGGACGATGTGCGCCAGCGCGGGATCGTCGATTTCCGCGTGTTCACCGACGTGCATCCAGAATTCGTGCGCCAGTGCATGAGCGAGATCCGCGTGCTCGAAATCAACTCCGAAACGCTCGCCCTCTTCCTCGCGCCGGACAAGAAGACCCTGCTGCAAAACCTGCCGCACATCTTCAAGGACGAGATGGAGGCATCATTCCGCGAGCAACTGATCGACCTGTGGAACGGCGTGCTGTTCCAGCGCCGCGAAGTGGTCAATTATGCGCTCGACGGCACCGAGCGGCACGTGCTGCTGCAATTCTCTGTCCTGCCGGGACACGAGCAGGACTGGTCGCTGGTGCAGGTCGCGCTCACCGATATTACGGCCCGCAAAAAGGCGGAAGCCTATCTGGAATATCTCGGCAAGCACGATGTGCTGACGAAGCTGCACAACCGCGCCTTCTATGTCGACGAACTCAACCGGCTCGAGCGCAAGGGCCATGCGCCGATCTCGATCATCATCATCGATCTCAACGGCCTCAAGGCCGCCAACGATCAATGGGGCCATGCGACAGGCGATGGCTTGTTGCGGCGCCTTGGCGAAGTGCTGAACGAAGCGGTAAGGCAGCCGGGCCACGCAGCCCGCATCGGCGGCGACGAATTTGCGGTCGTCCTGCCTTATGTGGACGAGCGCGGTGCGGAAGCGATGGTCGAGGACATCCAGCGGCTGGTCGATATCAACAACCAGTATTATTCCCAGTTGAAGCTCAATCTTTCCATCGGCACGGCCACCAGCATGCCGGGCGAAAAGCTGGAAACCGTCGCCAAACGCGCCGACCTGCTGATGTATGAGAACAAGCGCCAGCAATATACGAGCCGCACGGTCTAGGTGCTAGAGCGGTTCCTGTTCTAACAGAATCGCCGGAACCGCTCTAACTATTTGTTTCATCGCATTATCCAACGCATCGAAGCGGGATAAGAAATCAGTCCAGTGAACTGATTTCCCCGCGTAGACGTTTCACACTTTTGCTGGAAATGCTCTAATCATCAAACTTGATGACGGTCTTTCCGCGTGTCAGGTCGGTCACCAGCCTTGAAAGATCGTTCTGCGCGGCAATGGGCATGAGGCCTGCAAGCTCGACGCCCGTTCCGGTAAAGTTTTCTTCGGTGATGGTGAGATTTTCAACCGCGGTGAGACGCGCCTTCAAAAGCGCATGGTCGGAAAAATCGCAGGCAAAATGAAAGCCGACCAGCGGAATGACTTCGGTCTTTTCGGCCTGTCGCAGACAGGTCGCGGCCGTGCCGCCATAGGCGCGCATCAAGCCGCCGCTGCCGAGCAGAATGCCGCCGAACCAGCGTGTCACTACCACCACGATATTGTCGAGCTGCTGGCCGTCAATGGCTTGCAGGATCGGCTTCCCCGCCGTGCCGCTCGGCTCGCCGTCATCGCTGAACCGATAGTTCTGCCCCATGCGCCACGCCCAGCAATTGTGGTTGGCGGCAAGGTCCGAATGCTCGCTCAAAAAATCCTTCGCCGCCTGCTCGTTCGCAACAGGCGCGGCAATGGCCAGAAACCGGCTTTTCCTGATCTCCTGACTGAAGGTTTCAACGCGGCTGATCGTGAACATGACAATCCCGAAAATAATATCCTTTGCGCCCTAACATTTTCCATTGAGGATGACGACCCCTGCTGACCTTATATCAGGGCACCGGCATGCTGGCGCATCGCGCCCGGAAAATGCGCAATCGCCGCACACGCTTGCCCAAAACTCGCTGAGCCAAACTCCTTGGGTTTTGGCATTTCCCGGCATTGCGCCCACCGGTTATAGGGTATAAGGCAATTCAAAAATGAGCCCTTCTTTTTGGGCTCGGTTCTTGCATACCCAGATGAAAGGTCCCGCCGATGTTCGATTTGATCGTGAGAAACGCCAATCTCCCCGACGGTCGCGAGAAGCAGGACATTCTGGTCAAGGATGGCAAGATTGCCGACATCGTGCCTTCCACGGGAGAGCATCAGGCGGCTCAGGAAATCGATGCGACAAACCGGCTCGTAACTCCGCCTTTCGTCGACCCGCATTTCCACATGGACGCGACCCTGTCGCTCGGCCTGCCGCGCCTCAATCGGTCCGGCACCCTTCTGGAAGGCATCGCGCTCTGGGGCGAATTGAAGCCGATGCTGACCGTGGAAGCCATGGTCGAACGCGCGCTGCGCTATTGCGATCTGGCCGTCAGCCAGGGCCTGCTTGCGATCCGCAGCCATGTCGATGTCAGCGACCCGCGCCTCCTCACCGCTGAAGCGATGATCGAAGTGCGCGAGAAGGTGAAGCCTTACATCGACCTGCAACTGGTCGCCTTCCCGCAGGACGGCTATTACCGTTCGCCCGGCGCGGTCGATCTCGTCAACCGTTCGCTCGACATGGGCCTAGACGTCGTGGGCGGCATCCCTCATTTCGAGCGCACGATGGCCGACGGCGCAGCCTCGCTGGAAGCGCTCTGCCGCATCGCCGCCGAACGCGGCCTGCCGGTCGATATCCATTGCGATGAAAGCGACGATCCGATGTCCCGCCATGTCGAAACGCTGGCGGCTGAAACCATGCGCTTCGGATTGCAGGGCCGGGTTTCCGGCTCGCATCTGACCTCGATGCATTCCATGGACAATTATTACGTCTCCAAGCTCATTCCGCTGATCGCGGAAGCGAAGATGAACGCCATTCCGAACCCGCTCATCAACATCACGCTGCAGGGACGCGCCGACACCTATCCGAAGCGCCGCGGCATGACCCGCGTGCCGGAGCTGATGGCTGCCGGCATCAACGTCGCCTTCGGCCACGACTGCGTCATGGACCCGTGGTACTCCATGGGCTCCGGCGACATGCTGGAAGTCGGCCACATGGCGATCCATGTCGCGCAGATGACGTCCATCGAGGGCAAGCGACAGGTTTTCGACGCGCTGACCGTCAACTCCGCCAGGGCGCTCGGTCTGGAAGGTTATGGCCTCGCCAAGGGCTGCAACGCCGACTTCGTGGTTCTCCAGGCACGCGATCCGATCGAAGCGCTGCGCCTCAAGGCGAACCGCCTCAAGGTCGTGAAGCGCGGCAAGATCATTGCCGAAACCCCGCAGCGTCTAAGCGCGCTCAACCTCGAAGGCCGCCCGTCTTCGGTTGACGGAGCTGACTACGCACCAGTCGGCCAGCTTTAGAATCTTCTTGAATTAAAGGCGGTTTGGGCAATGATGGAAATCGTTGCTCATCAAATCCGCACGTCAAAACGAAGCAACCGGCTGCGCGCACCCGCGCGCCGAAAACACACATGAGGGGTCCCAGACCAAATGACCAAAATCATCAAGACATCGAACTTCACCCGCCGCGATATTCTCGCAATGTCGGCGGCACTGGGCGCAACGGCGATCACCAGCCGGGTCTTCGCCGCCGATGAAAAACTGAAAGTGGCGGGCATCCACGCTTCGCCGGTGGAAAATGCCTGGAACTCGCGCCTGCATGAAGCCCTGAAACAGGCCAATGACGCAGGCGTGATCGAATATGTCTTCTCGGAAGGTGTTTCGGCGAGCGACTATCCCCGCGCCATGCGCGAATATGCCGAACAGGGCATCAAGCTGATCGTGGGCGAATCCTATGCCGTGGAACGCGAAGCGCGTCAGGTTGCGGGCGACTATCCGCAGACGGCTTTCGTCATGGGCTCTTCCGGCAAGCCGCAGGGCGACAATTTCGGCGTCTTCGGCACCTGGAATTTCGAAGCAGGCTATCTCACCGGAATGCTGGCGGGCGCGATGAGCAAGTCCGGCATCTTCGGCTCCGTCGGCGCAGTGCCGATCCCGGAAATCAACATGCTGATCAACGCCTTTCAGGACGGCGTGCGCGAAACGCGTCCCGACGCGAAGTTCGTCGCGTCCTTCATGGGCACCTTCTTCGATCCGCCGAAAGCACGTGAGGCAGGCCTTGCGGCCATCGATTCCGGCGCCGACATCCTGTTTGGCGAGCGCATCGGCACGGCCGACGCGGCCAAGGAGCGCGGCATCAAGGCCATCGGCTCGCTGACCGACTATACGCCGCGTTATCCCGACACGGTTTTTGCCAATGCAATCTGGAACTTCGGGCCGATCCTTAATGCTGCAATCGCAGACGTGAAGGCTGGAAAGCCCGCAGGCAAGGACTACACGCCTTTCAGCATGATGAAGGAAGGCGGCAACGACATCATCTACGTCAAGGGCGTCGCACCGGCGGAAGCCGAAGCGAAGATGGAAGCGCGTCGCAACGAGATCAAATCGGGCGCATTCACGCTCAAGCTCAACGCCGAAGAGCCTAAATAATCACGCCTCGCGCCGGTGTCTGACACCTGTTCCAGCACCGGCGCGCCTTCTGGTTCGGATAACAATCCGCAAAACCGGCTCCCGCTTTTCAGGCCCGCTTCATGTCTTCAACCGTCCTCGAACTTCGCAACATAACAAAGCGCTTTGGTCCCCTGACCGCCAATGACGATATTTCGCTGAAGCTCGGACGCGGCGAAATTCTCGCTTTCCTCGGGGAAAACGGCGCTGGCAAGACCACGCTGATGAACATCCTGTTCGGCCATTATGTGCCGGATGAAGGCCGCGTGTTCGTCAAGGGCGAGGAAATCCCGCAAGGCAAGCCGCGCGCCGCCATCGAGGCGGGGGTGGGCATGGTGCACCAGCATTTCACGCTCGCGCCCAATCTTACCGTGCTTGAAAACATCACCACCGGCACGGAAAGCCTCTGGAAGCTCAAATCCGCGCACGGCCCCGCACGCACCAAGATCGCCGCAATCGCGAAACGCTTCGGCTTGCAGGTCGATCCCGATGCGCGACTTGGCGATCTTTCGGTAGGCGAGCAACAGCGCGTCGAAATTCTGAAAGCGCTCTATAACGACGCCGATATCCTCATTCTGGATGAGCCGACGGCGGTTCTCACCACGCAGGAAGCCGAAAACCTGTTTGCGACGCTGAAAGAGATGGCGCGGCAGGGCCTGTCGCTGATCTTCATTTCTCACAAGCTGCATGAAGTCATGTCCGCCGCCGACCGCGTGGTCGTCCTGCGCGGCGGCAAGCTGGTGGCCGAACGCAAGGCTTCCGAAACCTCGAAGGAGGAACTGGCCGAACTGATGGTCGGCCGCCGCGTCTCGCGCCCTTCCCGCGCCGCTTCCACGCCCGGCGAAACCCTGCTGGAAGCACGGAATGCAACGGTTGTGGAGGACGGCGCAACCCGTCTTTCTGACCTCGACTTTCACGTTCGCGCCGGTGAAACACTGGGGATCATCGGTGTTTCGGGCAATGGGCAGGCAGCGCTTGGACGCCTCGTTTCCGGCCTCAGCCAGCCGGCAAGCGGTGAACTTGTCATGTTCGGGCAGACGGTGACGAAATTCGACCCCCGCCAGTTCGTGGCCGAAGGTGTTGGCCGCATTCCGGAAGACCGCAATGCGGAAGGCGCAATCGGCGATCTGACGCTTTGGGAGAATGCTGTGCTGGAGCGCGTGCGCGACCGGCAATTCTCCAATGGTCTTCTGGTCAACCGCGCGGCAGCGCGCGAGTTTACCGACCGTATCATCAAGGATTTCGATGTGCGCGGCGGCACGCCTGACAGCCGCATTCGCCTGCTTTCCGGCGGCAACATGCAAAAGCTCATTCTGGGCCGCAATCTGGAAACCGCCCCGCGTATCCTGATCGCGGCACAGCCGACGCGCGGCCTTGACGAAGGCGCGGTGGCGGCTATCCACGCCCGCATTCTGGAAGCGCGCGCCAAGGGTGCTGCGGTGCTGCTCATCTCCGAAGATCTGGATGAAATCATTGGCTTGGCGGATCGTGTTCAAGCGATTGTCAAAGGTCGGCTCTCGCCCCCGATCGATGCCGGGGAAGCAAACGCGCAACGACTGGGCCTGATGATGGCAGGTGAATGGGGCAAAGCATGATCCCGAAAAGTGTGAAGCGGATTTCAGATAAGATCATGCTCAAGCAATTGGAGGGGCTGAACTGATGCGTATCGAACGACGCGAAACACGGCCCGTAGCACTGGTGGCAACCGCACCGGTCATCGCTGTTCTGGCCGCCTTCGTGCTTGCCGGCCTGCTGATCGCCGCCGCAGGTGCGCCGGTTCTGGAATCCTTCCGCCAGATCGCCATCGGTGCCTTCGGCAACAAGCTTTCGATCACCGAAACGCTCACCCGCGCAACGCCCTTGATGCTGACGGGTCTGGCCGCTGCCGTCGCCTTCCGCTCCAAACTCTGGAATATCGGTGCCGAAGGCCAGTTCTACATGGGTGCGCTAGCGGTCGTCGCCTGCGGCACGCAGTTGCAGCTTCCAGCCGCCATTCTCATTCCGCTTCTGCTGATCGTCGGTGCGATTGCAGGCATGATCTTTCTTCTGATCCCGCTCGGGCTGCGCCTGCGCTTCGGCGTCGACGAGGTTGTGACGACGCTGCTCTTGAACTTCG
>Ga0180216_1003460_pt1 | contig 12495 bp, 10 predicted proteins | sample eDN3rd37CBELigMG_FD_128879 | JGI IMG/M metagenome (GOLD analysis project Ga0180216, IMG submission 128879) | Enriched Miracle-Growth compost microbial communities from Emeryville, California, USA - eDNA 3rd pass 37_C BE-Lig MG (version 2)... ...
CGGTGAGCAGCCGCTGGTTGGGGATGGTGATCAGGGTGTCCACCGCCGCCTGGAGCTCGAGGATCCCCTGCTCCGCCTGCTTGCGGCGCTTGTTCCCCTCGAAGGCGAAGGGCTTGGTCACCACTCCCACGGTGAGGGCGCCGAGTTGCCGGGCCACGTCGGCGATGACCGGCGCGGCCCCCGTGCCGGTGCCGCCACCCATGCCGCAGGTGACGAAGATCATGTCGGCGCCCTCGAGGAGCTCGGCCAACCGGTCCCGGTCCTCGAGCGCCGCGGCGCGGCCGACCTCCGGATTGGCGCCGGCGCCCAGGCCGCGCGTGAGCTCCGAGCCGAGCTGCACCTTGAAGGGGGCACGGTTGTTGGCCAGCGCCTGGCTGTCGGTGTTGGCGACGATGAAGTCCACGCCGGAGAGACCGGCCGCGATCATGCTGTTGATCGCGTTGCCGCCTCCGCCTCCCACACCGACCACCTTGATCTTCGCTGCAGGCAGGGTCTTCTCGGCTTCGAAATCGATCATTGCGAACGTGCCTCCGTGATCGGTGCGAAAGTCAGAAGATCTCTCGCAGCCAGTCCCTCATCCGATCGGTCAGCTTCTTGTAGGTGCCCTCCGACTGCCGGATCGGGAAGTAGCGGGAGTCCATGTTGTTGCAGCCGTACATCACGAGGCCCACGCCGGTCGCGTACACGGGGCTCTTGACCACGTCGACCAGGCCTCCCACGCCCTGGGGGAAACCCTGGCGAACCGGGAGTCCCAGGACCTCCTCGGCGAGTTCGGTCATGCCGTCCAGCAGGGTCGATCCGCCGGTGATCACCACGCCCGACGGGATGAGATCCGCATAGCCGCTCCGCTGGATCTCGCGGTAGACGAGCTGGAAGATCTCCTCGACACGCGGCTCGAGGATGTCCACGAGCACCTGCCGGGCGAGGGTCCGCGGCTCGCGACCGCCCACGCTCGGGACCTCGATGGTCTCGTCCGCGCTGACGCGGCTCGGCAGACAGCTCCCCCACCTTTGCTTGATCTTCTCGGCCTCGTGCGCAGGGGTCCGAAGACCGATCGCCACGTCGCTGGTGAGGTTGTTACCGCCGAGGGCGATCACGCCGGTGTGGACGATCGCGCCGCCGTAGAAGATGGCGAGGTCGGTGGTTCCGCCGCCGATGTCCACCAGGCAGACGCCGAGCTCCTTCTCCTCTTCGCTGAGCACGGCCTTGGCCGAGGCGAGGGGCTGGAGGACGATGTCGGCCACGTTCAGGCCGGTGCGGTTCGCGCACTTGATGATGTTCTGCGCGGAGGAGACCGCGGCGGTGACGATGTGCACCTTGGCCTCCAGGCGCACGCCGCTCATGCCGAGGGGCTCCTTGATGCCGCCCTGGTCGTCGATGATGAACTCCTGGGGCAGCACGTGGATCACCTCGCGATCGAGCGGGATGGCCACGGCCTTGGCGGCGTCGATCACGCGCTGGATGTCCGTCTCGCGGACCTCCTTGGTCTTCACCGCGACGATGCCCTGGGAGTTGATCCCCTTGATGTGTCCGCCCGCGATCCCGGTGAAGACGGTGTTCACCTCGCAGCCGGCCATCAGCTCGGCCTCTTCGATCGCGCGCCGAATCGACTGGACGGTGGTCTCGATGTTCACCACCACGCCCTTGCGCAGCCCGCGCGAGGGGTGCGTGCCGATCCCGATCACGTCGATGCCGTCGTCCGTGACCTCGCCGACGATCGCGCAGATCTTCGTGGTTCCAATATCCAGCCCGACGATCAAATCGCCCTTCTTGGCCATGCCGGAATCCTCTGCTCTTTCTGGATGCGGTTCTAACCTTCTGGTTTGCTGGACGTTCCGCCGGGACGCCGGGATAGCCGTGCCGCGATCCATTCGGGACGGGTTCGGTTGTCCAGACGAGCCAACTCGATTCTCTTTCCCTGCCGCTCCGCCTGCTCGACCACGCGCGCGAGGCGCTCCATCTTCCGCGAAAGGTCTCCCTGTCCGAGTTTCACCGTCATGGCGCTCTCGCCGAGGACGAGCGTGAGATCACCCGCCTCGTCCACGTGGAGCTGCTGAATCGGAAACCGAGAGATCATGGGATGTTTCTCGATGATCTCGAGGGCTTCCAATACCGAGACGAGCCTCTGTCGTGCGGCGACTTCGGCATGGTTCCACTCTTCCCTGGGCAAACCCGTGATGATGGGGAGGTCGAGGGGATCGGACGGCATCGCCCTCTTGAAAATCGTTCCCCCCTCGTCCGCGAGGTAGAGATGGCCGAGATCTACAAGCGCCCTCGGACGGCGCTCAAGCACCTCGACGGCGAGTCCCTGTGGAAAACGGAGGCGCACGTCGGCGCTCTCGATCCAGGGAAGGGCTTCGATCCGACGGGCCGCCGCGTCGGTGTCGATCAGGAAGAGGTTGTCGCCCTTCGCGATCCCGAGATGCGCGATCACATCACGCTCGGGGATCCGTGAGACACCCGAGATCGTGATCTCTTCGATCGCAAAGAGGGAGCTCGTGGTCAGGAAGCGGTGTCCGAAGAAGACGATCGCCGGCGCGAAGGAGATGAGAAAAACACCGCCCACGAGGCGTCCGAGGGCGCGGGAGGCGGCCCGCATGCGGGCCTTTCGGCGCGCGATCCTTTCCTCGGGATCGATCCTTCGGCGGTTCGTCATGATCTCACGATCAACGCAAACGACCGCGTCTGCCAACTCGAACCCTGTGGATAATCTGGAGAGCGCGGCACGCCGTCCGCCGCCCGAGTCGGCAGGCGAAGGAGATCGCTCAGGATTCGGCTTCGGGCGGGGAGCCCTCCTCCCGGATCCGGAGCGCGCATTCGCGCACGCCCCGCCCCTCGACGGCGAGGACCTCGAACTCGATCCCGCCCCACTCGACCCGGTCTCCCACCTGCGCGGGTCGGTTGAGGATGGAGAGGACGAGGCCGCTCACCGTGTCCACGTCCTCGTGCTCGAGCTCGCGGCCGAGCTGGTCCCCCACCTCGTCGATCCGCGCCGAACCCAGGGCGCGGAGCTCGCCCTCCACCTCGAAGACCGGGAGCGCCGCCGAGGGGCTGGCGGGGATCTCCCCCAGGACCTCCTCGTAGAGGTCCTCGGTCGTGATCAACCCCGCCGTTCCTCCGAATTCGTCCATGACGATGGCGATCTGCGTGTGCTCCTGCTGCATGCGGCGGAGGACCGCGTCCAGGGGAGCGGTCGCGGCAACGAAGGGGATCGGCCGGATCGCCTCGCTGGAGAGCCCCCGATCCTCGAGCAGGTGGACGAGGACGTCGCGCACGCGCACGTAACCCACGATGCGATCGAGCGACTCCCGGTAGACCGGGTAGCGGGAGTGGTGCGTGCTGCGGATCACCCGCCAGAGCTCGGCGGGCGAGGCGTACTCCTGGATCCCCACCATCCGCACCCTGGGCGTCATCACCTCGGCGGCGGTGAGATCGCTGAAGGCGAAGAGCTCCTCCAGGACGTTCCCCGCGCCCGGGGAGAGCTTGCCCCGCTGCACGCTCTCGCGGATGACGAAGCGGAGCGTCTCCGAGGTGGGGGCCTTCGCGCCGAGCTCACGCCGGACGCCCATCAGGCGGAGGAGGGAGTTGCCGATCCCGTTGAGGGCGAGCACCAGCGGCCGGAGGGAGCGGTTCACCCAGCGCATGGGCGTGCTGATCCAGATCGCCGTGGCCTCGGCGTGCTGGAGGGCGAGGGTCTTGGGGACCATCTCGCCGAGCACGATGTGCAGATAGGTGAGCGAGGCGACGGCCACCACGCTCGCGGCCGCATGGGCGGGGATCCAGGACTCCAGGCCCCATCCGGCGAAGAGGCCCTGGAGGTAGGCGGCCAGCTTCTGCTCGCCGTACATGCCGAGGCCCAGGCTCGCCACGGTGATGCCGATCTGCGCCGTGGCGATGTAGCGGTCCTGCTTGCGCGGATCGCGGAGGACCTCCAGCACCGACTGGGCGAGCTTGGACCCCTCCGCGGCCCGATGCTCGATGGCCGCGCGCGGAACGCCGATGAGGGCGAACTCCGCGGCGACGAAGAGGCCGTTGAGGACGACGAGCAGGACGACGATCAGGGCGACGGCCATTCGCTCTCCTCCTCTTCCTCTTCGAGGGGCCTGGGCCGGACGAGGACCGAGAGGATGGCCTTGGGGCTCATCTTCTCCACGGTCACCTCCACGCCGTCGATCTCGAGCGCATCGCCCTCCTCGGGAAGTCGGCCGAAGGCCTCGAGCACGTGGCCGGCCACGGTGGCCGCCGTCCCCTCCCAGCGAACGCCGATCCAGGCCTCCGCCTCGTCGAGCGCCATCGACCCCGGAAGGCGCAACCTGCCGTCCTCCAGCCGCTCGACCGTAACCTCCTCCTCGACCTCCTCCTCGACGATCTCGCCGAAGAGCTCCTCGAGCACGTCCTGCACGCTGACGATCCCCTCCACGCCGCCGAACTCGTCCACCACCATGGCCTTGGTGCTCTTCTGCTCCTGGAAGAAGCGGACGAGGCGATCGGCGGAGAGGCTCTCGGGGACGAAGGGGATCGGTCGCACGATCTCGATCAGGGAGGGGATGCGCCCCGACTGCGCGAAGGCGCTCGCCACGTCCTTGAGGCTAACCGCCCCCACGATGCGATCGAGCGAGCCCTGGTAGACGGGCAGGGTGTTGTAGGGGCTCGAGAGGAGGATTTCGAGGATCTCCTCGGAGGGGGTGGTCGCGTCGATGGCGACGAGGTCGCCGCGGGGCACCATGAGTTGCCGCACCGTGCGGGACGAGAGCTGGAGACCGCGGCGGAGGCGGCGGTGGGCCTCCGGCTCGAGCATGCCCCCTTTCCTCGAAGCGGCGAGGAGGTACTCGATCTCGTCGGGGGAGTGCACGTGGCGGTGGCCACCGGGCCTCACGCCGAAGGGCTTGAGGAGGAGGAAGGCGCTCCCGTTGAGGAAGGCGATGAAGGGACGGTAGAGGACGACCGACCACTGGGTGGGGCGATAGGTCGCGAGCGCCACGCGCTCGGGGAATTGGAGCGCCAACGACTTCGGCAAGAGCTCGCCGAGGACGACCTGGGAACCGGTGAGGGCGAGGAGGACGGCGATCGTCGTCACCGAGAAGGCCGCCGTCCGGGAGAGGTCCCCGTATCTCTCGAGGAGCGGGACGACATCGGGCGTGATCGTCGCCTGGGCGTAGGCGCCGGCGATCAGGCTGGTGAGGGTGATGCCGATCTGGCAGGCGGCGATGTAGTCGTCGAGGCGGACGCCGTCCTCGAGGATGCCGAGGAGCCCCCGGGCCCGGGAATTCCCTTCCTCGGCAAGGGCGGCGATCCGGCTTCGCGGCACGGCGACCGACGCGAACTCCGCGGCCACGTAGAGCGCGTTGATCGCGATGAGGACGCCGATCACGATCCAGGGGACCAGGCTCATGCGCCGAACCACTCCGGCTCGGGCGGCCGCCCCGGCTCGTTCCGCCCCCTTGGGCCGCTGGCGTTCATGGCGGAAGTCCTATCACACCCGGCCGAGGCGAGGCGAAGATCCCCTCAGGTCTCCAGGGAGGCGGAGCGGAGGATCCGCTCGCAGAGATCGTGGAAGGAGATCCCACGGCCGGCGGCGATCTTGGGTACGAGAGAGCTGGCGGTGAAGCCGGGCAGGGTATTGACCTCGAGCACCCAGAGTTTCCCGGTCTCGGGCTGCACGATCGTGTCCACGCGGCTGTACCCCGAGCAACCGAGGGCCCGGTGGGCGGCGAGGGCGGTGTCCAGCACCTTCCGCTCCAGCTCGGCCTCGAGCGGCGCGGGGAAGACGTACTGCGTGGTGCCGCCGCTCTTGTACTTGGCCTGGTAGTCGTAGAACTCCGCGGCGGGGACGACCTGGATCGCGCCGATGGCCTCCTCGCCGAGGATGGCCACGTGGACCTCCATCCCCTCGACGAACTCCTCCACGAGGACCCCGCCTCCGAAGGAGGCCGCGAGCTCCAGGGCCGGCCCGAGCGCCCCCTCCTCGCGGACGATGGAGACACCCACCGACGATCCCTCCGACACCGGCTTGACGACTGCGGGGAGTCCGAAGGGGAGATCCGCGCGGCCCTTCCCGAGGGCGGACCGGCCGGGGAAGAAGGAGGAGCGCGGCGTGGGGATCCCGCGCGCCTGGAAGAGCAGCTTCGAGACCTCCTTGTTCATGGCCATGGCGCTCGCGAGGACGCCGGAGCCCGTGTAGGGGATGCGCATGGTCTCGAGTAGGCCCTGGACGCAGCCGTCCTCCCCGGTCCGTCCGTGCAGACCGATGAAGACCACGTCGATGCGCTCGTCGCGCAGGCGCCGGGCCACCTCCTGGTCGAGGTCGATGAGGACGGCGTCGTAGCCCCGCTCCGTGAGCGCCCGATGGATGGCCTCGCCCGTCCAGAGCGAGACCTCGCGCTCGGAGGAAGGTCCGCCGTAGAGAACGGCGATTCGTTTCGACTTCAAATCTTCCATGGCTGCCACCGTCCGAGGAGTTTCAACTCGGGAAAAAGAGAGACACCGAACCGCTCCCAGACCTCGTCTCGAGCGAGTTCGACGAGGAAGCGCACGTCGGCCGCGGTCGCGCCCCCCTCGTTCACGATCCAGTTGGCGTGCATCTCGCTGATGCGGGCTCCGCCCCGCGCCCTACCCTTTAGACCCGCGGCCTCGACGAGCCGCCCGGCGTAATCGCCCTCCGGATTGGTGAAGACGCTGCCCGAGGCCGGGAGATGCAGGGGCTGGGTGCGCTTGCGGTAGCCGAGATCGGCCTCCATCGCCGCTCGCGACCTCGCGAGCCCCTCCTCGTCGGCGCGGCGGAGGCGGATCCGGACGCGCGTCACCATGGCGCCCGCGGGGAGGTGGCAGCGCCGGTACGACCAGCGGAGTTCGTCGCGATCGAGCCAGCGCACGCCCTCGGCGGAGACGAGTTCCACGGCGGTGACGACGCGCACGAACTCGCCTTCGTGCGTCCCCGCGTTCATCGCGGTCGCGCCCCCGACCGTCCCCGGGATCCCCGCCAAGAATTCACCGCCCACCAGGTCGTGTCGCTTCATGAGCTGGGGAATGCGGGCGATGGGAGCCCCCGCGCCCAGGGTGAAGATCGCGCCTTCCTCGTCCCAGGCCTCCTCTTCCTCGAAGACCGGGAGTCGGATGACGACGCCTTCCACCCCCTCGTCGGAGAGGAGGGTGTTCGCTCCGCCTCCCAGGAAGGAGACCGGCACCCCGTGGTCCCGGCAGATGGCGAGGACGAGCTGCAGGTCCTCGGCGTCGACGGGGCGGACGAAGGCCTCGGCCTTGCCGCCCACCCGTAGGCTCGTCCGGTTGGCGAGGGGAACGTCCCAGGCGAGTTCGCCGCGGACGTGCCTCGAAAGTTCGTCGCGAACGTTCATCTGTCTTCCAGCATCGCCAGGAGCTCGGCGCCGACCTGGCCCACGTCGCCCGCGCCCAAGGTGATGACCAGGTCCCCTTCCTCGACCAGAGGTAGGAGAGCCGCGGCGAGCCCCTGCCGCGGAAGGTGGCGGACGTCGCGGTGCCCGTGCGCCCGGATCGCGCCGGCCAGGGCCTCACCGTCGACCCCCTCGATCGGTTCCTCGCCCGCGGCGAAGACGTCCGTCACGATCAGGCGGTCGGCGTCGTTGAAGGAGGTGGCGAAGTCCTCCCAGAGGGAGTGGGTGCGGCTGTAGCGGTGGGGCTGGAAGCAGACCACGATGCGCCTCTCGGGGAAGGCCGCCTTGGCCCCCTCCAGCGTGGCGCGGATCTCCGCCGGATGATGGCCGTAGTCGTCCACGAGGGTCGCGCCCCTCGCATGTCCCCGCACGGTGAAGCGGCGCTGCACGCCGTCGAAGCCCGCCAGCGCCTCGCGGATCGCCTCCATCGGCATCCCCACGTCGTCGGCCACGGCGATGGCGGCGAGGGCGTTCTGGACGTTGTGGCGGCCGGCCATCGGGAGCCGGAAGCCCTCGAAGACCTCGCCCCGGCGAACCAGGGAGAAGCGCATCTCCAACGCGCCCGTCTCCACCGCCGTCGCCCGATAGTCCGCCTGCGCGGAGAAGCCGTAGGTCACGGCGCGGCGCTCGACCCGGGGGAGGAGGGCCTGGACCACCGGATGGTCGAGGCAGAGGATGGAGAGACCGTAGAAGGGGACGCGGTTCACGAACTCCAGGAAGGCGTCCTGCAGGGCTTCGAAGTCGCCGTAGTGCTCGAGGTGCTCGGGATCGATGTTGGTGACCACGGCGATCGCCGGGGAGAAGCGGAGGAAGGAGCCGTCCGATTCGTCCGCCTCGACCACCATGTACTCGCCCTTGCCGAGCTTGGCGTTCGAGCCGAAGCCGTTGATCTTGCCGCCGACCACCGCGGTGGGATCGAGGCCCCCCGCGGCCAGGAGGTGGGCGACGAGCGAGGTGGTGGTGGTCTTGCCGTGCGAACCCGCCACCGCGATCCCGTACTTGAGTCGCATCAGCTCGGCGAGCATCTCCGCACGCGGGATCACCGGGATGCCCAGATTCTTCGCGCCCCGCACCTCGGGGTTGTCGGGCCGGACGGCGGAGGAGTAGACGACCACGTCGGCCTCCCCCACGTTCTCCTCGCGATGGCCCACGAAGACCTTGGCGCCGAAGGATTCGAGCCGGCGCGTGCTCTCTCCCGAGCGGAGGTCCGAGCCGGTGACGGGATAGCCCAGGTTCAGCAGCACCTCGGCGATGCCGCTCATCCCGATGCCGCCGATCCCGACGAAGTGGATGGTGGGCCTTCGTCCGCGAAACATCTTCAGCCTGCCTTTTGCTCGCGTCCCTCGTAGACGAGGTCGACGCAGAAGTCGGCGATCTCCTTGGCGGCCTCCGGCCGGCCCAAGAGCCCCGCCATCCTCTCCATCTTCCGCCTCTCCTCGGGGTGGTCGAGGAGGTGGCGGATCTCGTCGGCGAGCCTCTCCCCGGAGAGTTCGCTCTGCGGGATCATCCGCGCCGCGCCCTTGTCCGAGAGCGCCTTCGCGTTGAGGGTCTGATGGTCGTTGGCCGCGTACGGATAGGGGACGAGGATCGAGGCCTTCTTGCAGACGGTGAGCTCCGCCACGGTGGTCGCCCCCGCCCGACAGATCACGAGGTCGCTCCAGGCGTAGGCGGAGGACATGTCGTCGATGAAGGAGAGGACCTGGGCGGGGATGCCCGCCTCCTCGTATCCGCGCCGCGTCGCCTCCTCGTCCGCCTTCCCCGCCTGGTGGAGGATCTCGATGCGCTCCTCGCGATCCGCGAGGAGGCGGAAGGCCTCGATGGCGGCGCGGTTGATCGCCTGGGCCCCCTGCGAGCCGCCGAAGACGAGGATCCGAAACGCGTCGTGGCGGGTCTGGGGGCGGAGGAAATTCTCGAAGAGCGCCTTACGGATGGGGTTGCCCACGTTGTGCGTCTTCCGCGCCGGGAAGTGCTCGCTCGCCTCGTCGAAGGCCACGAAGATCGCCTTGGCCAGCACCCCGAGGATGCGGTTGGTCAATCCGGGGAAGGCGTTCTGCTCCTGGATGGCGGTGGGGATCCCGAGGAGGAAGGCCGCCACGACCACGGGAAAGCTCGCGTAGCCGCCCACGCCCACCACCACGTCGGGCTTCGCCTTGCGCAGGATGCGGATGGACTGGGCGATGGCGCGCGGCACGCGAAAGAGCCCCGCGGCCAGGCCGACGAGCCCCTTGCCCTTCACCCCGGTGACGTCCACGAACTCCAGGGGGAAGCCGGCCTTGGGGACGATCGTCGCCTCGAGTCCCCTGCGCGTGCCCACGAAGAGCACCTCGTTCGCGGGATGCCGGGTCACCACTTCTTCCGCGAGCGCGATCCCGGGGAAGAGATGGCCACCGGTTCCTCCGCCTGCGATCACCATGCGCATCAACGAATCGACCTCTGGGGAAGTAGGAAACCGCCGCTCCCGCTGGAGATGGAAAGAAGCATACCCGCGGCCCAGAGTGATACCACGAGCGCGCTCCGGCCGTACGAGACGAATGGAAGGGCGAGGCCCTTGGTGGGAAGGAGCCCCAGCACGACCAGCATGTTGAGCACCGCCTGCAAGCCGATGAGCGCCGTGCAACCCAGGGCGAGGTAGGCGCCGAAGGCATCGGAGGCGAGGAAGGCCGCGCGGATCCCCCGCCAGACGAGCACGCCGAAGAGGAAGACCAGGAGCGCGATGCCGACGAGGCCGAGCTCCTCGCCGATCACGGAGAAGACGAAGTCGGTATGCGCCTCGGGGAGGTAGTAGAGCTTCTTCTTCCCCGCCCCGAGCCCCTGCCCGAGCAGGCCCCCGGAGCCCACGCTCGTCAGCGATTCGGCCACCTGGTAGCCGATGTCCTGCCGATGCTTCCACGGGTCCAGGAAGGCGAGGAAGCGCCGCAGCCGGTACTCCTCGGTCGCGATGAGGTGGAAGAGGACGGGGATGGAGAGGAGGACGCTCCCGACCAGCCACGAGATCTTCGCCCCGGCGCAGAAGAGCATGACGAAGAGGAGCACGCCCAGGAGGACGGCGGAGCCGAAGTCGGGCTGCGCCAGGAGCAGGAGGGAGAAGAGGCCGACGACGAGGGTGTGGGGGACGAAACCGATCGAGAAGGTGCGGACCTTTTCCTTCTTCCGCGCGAGCGAGCGCGCCAGGTAGACCACGATGGCGAGCTTGGCGAGCTCGGCCGGCTGGAAGCCCATGCCCCCGACGCGAATCCAGCGCCGGGCGCCACCGGCCAGATGACCGATGCCGGGGACGAGCACCAGGACGAGGGCGACGAGGGAGAGGAGGAGCAGCGGGTAGGCGAGCCCCTCCAGCCGCCGGTAGCCGAGACGCATGGCGAGGACCATGAGGAGGAGGCCCGCACCCGCCGTGGCGAGCTGTCGCTTCACGAAGTAGAAGGCGTCGCCCAGCTTCTCGGCCGCCGTCACCGCCGAGGAGGAGTAGATCATCACCATGCCGAGGGTGGTCAGCCCCAGCACCGCCCAGAGGAGGATCCGGTCGTAGGTGGGAACGGGAAGCGTTCCCCTCTCCTCCCTCTCCCTCATCCGAGTGCCCTCACGTGGGCGGCGAAGGTCCGACCGCGCTCCTCGAAATTGCGGAACTGATCGAAGGAGGCGCAAGCCGGGGAGAAGAGGACCACCTCGCCGGGACGGACCGCCTCGGCGGCGCGGCGGACGGCCTCCTCCACCGTGTGGCAGGCGACCGTGGGGACGAGGTCTCCGAGTTCGTCCCGGATGCGCGGGCCGTCTTCACCGATGGTGACGAGAAGGCGCACCCTTCCCGGGAGAAGGGGACGGAGCGGGGCGTAGGGCGCGCCCTTCCCCCGTCCCCCCGCGATCCAGAGGACCGGGCCGGAGAAGGCCTCGAGAGCGACCATGGCGGATTCGACGTTGGTCGCCTTGGAATCGTCGATCCACTCGGCGCCTCCGAAGGTGCCCACCGATTGGAGACGGTGCGGAAGGCCGGGGAAGGAGGCCAGGCCGCGGGCCACGCTCCCGGGATCGGCGCCGAGGAGGCGAGCGGCGAGGATCCCGGCCATGGCGTTCTTTCGCCCGTGCGCCCCGCGAAGCGCCGGGGAAAGCTCGACGTACCGCTCCTCCCCCTCGCTCTCGGGGAGCCCGACGACGTGGATGGCCTCGCCGTCGTCGAAGGCGCCCTCGCTCGGGCACTCGCGCCGAGAAAATCGAAACACCCGGGCCGGCCCCGCGTGGAGGCGGAGGACGGCCTCGTCGTCGGCGTTGAGCACGGCGAAGTCCTCCTCCCGCTGGTTGAGGAAGATCCTCGCCTTGGCCTCCCAGTAGGCCTCGACGCTCGGATAGCGGTCGAGGTGGTCGGGCGCGAGGTTGGTGAGCACCGCCACGCGGGGGCGGAAGGTCTCGATCCCCTCGAGTTGGTAGCTCGAGAGCTCGACCACCGAGACGTCCCGCCTCCCTCCCTCGAGGATGCGCTCGGAGAGCGGCGTGCCGAGGTTGCCCCCCGCGAAGACGGAGCGGCCGGCCTCGGCGAGGAGGTGCGCGACGAGGGCGGTGGTCGTGCTCTTGCCGTTGGTGCCGGTGACGCCGATCACGGGCTCGTCCAGAAAGCGGAAGGCGTACTCGGCCTCGCCCACGACCTTCGCGCCGCGCGCGCGCATCTCGCGCACCGCGGGCCCGTTCCAGGGAACGCCCGGGGAGACCACGCAGAGATCGGCCGGGGGCAGGAGATCCGGCTCGTCGCTCCCCAGGGCGAAGCGGACGCCCAAGGGGAGGAGTTCGGCCACCGCTGGCGCGAGGGCGTCGGCGCGGCGCCGATCCACGGCGACGACCTCTGCACCTTCCCGCGCGAGGAGGCGGGCCGCGGCCACGCCCGATCTCGCGAGGCCCAGGACCAGCGCGCGAAGGCCCACGGCTACCTCACCTTGAGGCTGACCAGGGTGATCAGCGCCAGCAGGATGGAGACGATCCAGAAGCGGACGATGATCTTCGGCTCGGGCCAGCCCTTGAGCTCGAAGTGGTGGTGGATGGGCGCCATGCGGAAGATGCGCTTGCCCCGCATCTTGAACGAGGCGACCTGGAGCATCACCGA
>Ga0180216_1003461_pt1 | contig 12493 bp, 11 predicted proteins | sample eDN3rd37CBELigMG_FD_128879 | JGI IMG/M metagenome (GOLD analysis project Ga0180216, IMG submission 128879) | Enriched Miracle-Growth compost microbial communities from Emeryville, California, USA - eDNA 3rd pass 37_C BE-Lig MG (version 2)... ...
CCATCACGGTCTCCTTCTCGGAGCCGTGAATCACATCTCAATCCAAATTAATAGGTCCTGAGCCTAGACGTCAGATCAGCGGCACCGAGGCTTTCATTGATCAGAACGTCTGGGCTGATCCTCGACGGCCTTATCATCAGCGGCTATTGTCCCTGCTTGCTGGGGCGCACGCTATTTCATTTGATCAAATGACGTAATCCCTGCGGACCACTTGGACGAAGGCGCCCATGCCTACAGAACAACGATCCCCACGTTTGGCCGTCCTCATCGACGCCGATAACGCGTCGGCCAAGATCGCCGACGGGCTGTTCGAGGAAATCGCGAAGATCGGGGAAGCCAGCGTTCGGCGCATCTACGGTGATTTCTCCAGCGCCCGCTCCAAGGGCTGGGCCGACATTCTGTCGAAACACGCCATCATACCGCAACAGCAATTCGCCTATACGACGGGCAAGAACGCCTCAGACATTACGCTGGTGATCGACGCAATGGACCTTCTGCACAGCGGCCGGTTCGACGGGTTCTGTCTTGTATCGTCCGACAGCGACTTCACTCGGCTCGCCGCCCGCATTCGCGAACAGGGCGTCGATGTGTATGGCTTCGGCGAGCAAAAGACCCCGGAGAGTTTCCGGCAGGCCTGTCGGCGTTTCGTCTATACGGAGAACCTGCTGCCGACCGCGCCGGCCAATGTGACCGATGCCGTTCAATCAGCTACGCCTCTTCAGCCACCGAGCGCGGCGGCTGCAATCATCAAACGGATAATCGCGCAGATGGAGAGCGAGGACGGCTGGGTAGCGCTCGGCGCGGTGGGAAACCAGCTTGCCAATCTTGCCTCCGACTTCGATCCGCGCACCTTCGGCTTCCGCAAATTGAGCGACCTTGTCCGAAAGACGAACGAGTTTGAAATCGACCATCCCGAAGGCGGGACAATGCGGATCCGGGTGAAGCCTGCGCCTTCCGGATCACGGCCCAAGGCGCGGCGGTTGTCCTGATCGTTGCAGATTTGATTATTCCCCAATGACGGGACTCAGACATTCTTCGGGGCTTCAGCCGGGGGAGGAGGGCGATTGCGAAACGAGAAACTGGTTGTCTCTCCTGACAAGCTCTTGTCAGCCCGTCGGCCGAACGCAACAAAGGCCCGATCGCCGACGTCCTGAAACGCGTCTTGCCCGATCATGGCACGGTGCTCGAAATCAGCAGCGGAACAGGGCAACATGTCGTCCATTTTGCCCGCACAATGCCGTACCTCACATGGCAGCCCAGCGAACGCGACGAACTGTCCCTTCGATGGATCCAACAGTGGATGGCGGCTGAAGCGCTCGACAATATTCTACCACCACTGCGTCTCGACGTGACCGAATTGCCCTGGCAGGTAGGACCCGCGGCAGCGGTCGTTTGTCTGAACATGATTCACATCGCGCCGTGGTCTGCCGCGGAAGGACTCATCCGTGGTGCGGAAACCGTCCTTGGCCAAGGCGGCATTCTTTTCCTCTATGGCCCATACCTGCGAAGCGGTGTGCAAACATCACCGAGCAACATGGCGTTCGACAGCGAGTTGCGGTCGCGCAATCCGGAATGGGGTTTGCGCAATCTCGAGGACGTTGCCCGCTGCGCTGCGTTGCATTTACGCGACCGGCTGAGTGATCTTGTCGATCAGGACTTGGGCGAGTTGCCTGTGCAAATTCTGATCGTGGCCAGACAGCACGCTACAGGCCGTAGCTCGAAACAGCGGGGCTAGGCGATTGCCACAACTCGGCGCGATGGTCGCAAAGCTACGGCGAAACGAGCGATTGTTTTGCCAATCCGTTTTCGGGCTCCATCAATAGCTCACGACCTTCGAGGTGGCGGAGGCTAAGGCCTTTCCCGCCTCATTCGAATTCGAAAATATCCGTATGGAAGTACTTGTCGCTGATGGTGGCGTAGGTCCCGTCCGCGCGGATAGCCTTCAGCGCCTCGTTCATCCTGTTGCGAAGATCGTCGTCATCCTTGCGCAGCGCGATCGCAATGCCTTCCCCGACAAAGGCGGGGTCGGTGACGGGCTTGCCGATGAACTTGCAGCACGCGCCTTCCGGCGAATTGTTGACCCAGTCCAGCATCGGCAGGTAGTCGCTGACCTGCAGGTCGAGGCGGCCGTTCAGCAAATCCAGATTGACCTCTTCCTGGGTGGGATAGAGCTTCACATCGGATTGGGTGAAGGTCTCGGCATAATTTCCCTGCGTCGTTCCGGCCTGGGAACCGATGACTTTCCCTGCCAGAGCCTCGGGGCTTACGTCGACAATGTCGCTGTCCTTGGGTGCGACCAGCGCGAGCGCCGATTTATAGTAGGGATCGGTGAAGGCCACCTGCTGCTTGCGCTCGTCCGTTATCGACATCGACGCAATGATGAAGTCGTATTTCTTGGCCTGGAGACCCGGAATGATGCCGTCCCAATCCTGTGTGACGACCTCGCAGTCGGCATCCATCTTTTCGCAGAGCGCAAGGCCAATCTCGACGTCGAAGCCGCCGACTTTACCGTTAGGCTCGATGAAGTTGAATGGCGGATACGCCCCTTCCGTCCCCAGACGGAGTTTGTCACGGGCATGGGCCTGGCCCCAGCCGGCGACCATCGCAACCGATATGGCAATCGCAAATACCGTTGTCTTCTTCATCGTCAGGTCTCCGATTTCCGGTTGCGCAGCGCTGCGCCAAGAGCGTTCAGGATCAGCCTCCCTGCGGTGAGGCTGGTTATCTTGTTCGGCAGGTCGATGCTCGGCGCGACTTCCACCACGTCCATTCCGACCAGCGGCCCGTCTTCGGCCAGTTGATGGATGATCGACTGGACCTGCTCGAAACGAAGGCCGCCGGGAGCCGGCCCCAACACCGCCGGCATAACGGAAGGATCGAGCCCGTCCGCGTCGACCGTAAGGTAGAAGGGACCCTTTCCCTTGAGATGAGACAGGACCTGTCCGATTCCCCCGGCATGAAGTTCGGCTGCCGTAATGATGTTCGCGCCATAACGCCGCGCCGCCTCGACCTCGCCGGCACGGGCCGATCCGGTGCTGCGCATGCCGATCTGGGTGATGCCGCTGATCCACGGCAGTTCGCTGGCGCGCCGGATCGGGCTGCTGTAGCCGAGCCTGGAGCCGCGGACGTCGTCCCTCCAGTCGATATGGGCGTCGATCTGGACCAGGTGCACCGGCTTGCCGACCACCTCGAGGGCATGCAGGACCGGAATGGTGATGCCGTGGTCGCCGCCCAGGATGAAGGTCATGCCGCTGTTGGCGAAAAGGGCTTTCAGGTGAGCGACCGTTGCCGCGAAATAGTCCTCGAAGCTGCCGGACCAGCGCGGACAGTCTCCGGCATCGACACCCTTGCCGGGAAGAATGCTTTCAAGCGTACCGCCGAAATCGAAGTCCCACTGGGCCGGTCCATCGCAGAACTGGCCCGATTGCAGACGGATGGCGCTTGGTGCATTCGCCTGATCGTTGGGAAGGGGTTCGCCGGAATAAGGTTCGCTGTAGGGGATGCCGATGACGGCGGCTGCAATGTTCTTCCACTTCGTGGGGTCGGTGACGACGGGCCAATCCAGGAACGGCCGGACGGGCGCCGAGGTGGAATCATTGCCTTGCAACACGCGCTTATGCTCCCGAAGTCGCTTAGTGTCCTCTCGCGCTAGACAAGCACTTGCCTGTAAGCAATCGAATAAGCCTAAACCGCCTTTAGCGATGCTATCGTGATGCTGGAAATCAGAGACCTCACATCCGTCCGCGCATTGGCCAGTACCGGCAGCTTCGAAGCCGCCGCGCGCGCTCTGGGCATCACGCCAGGGGCGATGTCCCAGCGCATCAGGCAGATCGAGGACAGGCTCGGCCAGATCGTGGTGGTGCGGACCAATCCGGTTCGATTGACCAGCGCCGGCGAGACCCTGCTGGGCCTGGCTCAACAGGTCGAACTGGCAATGGCCGACACCATACGTTCGCTGACCAACGACGACGTCTCGTCATCTGCAACGGTCGCGGTGAACCATGATTCGCTGGCGAGCTGGTTCCTCCAGGCGGTGATCGATTTCGCCGCCCGCTCGGCGACAACGCTGGACATCCGCTGTGCCGATCAGGCCGCTACCTCTTCGCTGCTACGTTCCGGATCGGCTGTTGCCGCGATTTCGGCCGAATCGGAACCGCCGCAAGGTTGCGAAGCCATCCTCCTGGGTGGGCTGGAATATGTGTCGGTCTGCACCCCTGCTTTTCTTGAGACATGGTTTGACGATGCTGGAAGACCGAGAGACGGCTGCCCTGTCCTCATGTTCGAATACTCGGATTCGCTTTCACAACGCGTTGCCGAACAGATGAAGCCGATCGAGGGGACGGCCCGTGTCCACTATCTGCCGGATTCGAATGCCATCCTTGCAGCCGCGGTAGAGGGAATGGGATGGGCCGTTGTTCCCACCCTGATGGCATCGAAGGCAATTGCCGGCGGCGACCTTGTGGCAATCGCGCCCCGTTCCCGGTTGGTGGTCCCACTGTATCTGCACTACTGGCGTCTGGGCACCGCCACCCTCGACCTGCTCGTCGCGTGCATTCGACGATCCGCCGCCAAGTGCCTGATTTCTCGCTAGAAGCAGGGGCCGCAAGTCCGCCTCGATAGGGGCGCATTGCGCGCGGTCTTCTAACCGGCCTCCGCCACGACCAGATGGCCGTTGCCGACATCGACCAGCGGCCATTTTTCCGGCTCGTTCCCGAGCGGCCGCGTCACGCTCGGGATTTCGCTCACCAGTCGGGCGAAGTTGCCGCGCCGCCGGACGGGGTCCGGGATCGGCACGGCTTCGATCAGCCGCCTCGTGTAGGGATGGCGTGGATTGCCGAAGACCTGGGCTCGCGTACCCATCTCGACAATCTGGCCGAGAAACATCACCGCGACACGATCCGAGATGTTCTCGACCACGGCCATGTCGTGCGAGATGAACAGGTAGGCGATGCCGAACTCGGTCTGCAATTCTTTCAGCAGTTCCAGCACTTTTGCCTGCACCGAAACGTCGAGCGCCGACACGCTTTCGTCGGCGATGATCAACTTCGGCCGCAGCGCCAGCGCACGCGCGATGCAAACGCGCTGACGCTGGCCGCCGGAGAACTCGTGCGGGTAAAGCTCCATCTGATCGGGCTTCAGGCCGACGCGCTCGAACAGCGCCGCCACCCGCTCTCGCCGCTCTGACGCCGAACCGATGCCGTGGATCAACATGGGTTCGGCGACAAGGTCGCCGACGCGCATGCGCGGATCGAGCGAGGCATAGGGATCCTGGAAGATCATCTGCACGTCGCGCTTGACCGCCTTCAGCGCTTCGCCCGACAGGCCGGTGAAATCGCGCCCGTTGACGGAGATCGAGCCGGTGAACGGCACCAGCCCGGCGATCGCCTTGGCGGTGGTGGACTTGCCGCAGCCGGATTCGCCGACAAGCGCCAGCGTCTCGTTGGGACAGATGCCGAAGGAGACGCCCTCGACGGCATGAACGCGATGGGTGACCCGGCTGAAAAAGCCGCTACGCCTGTCGAAGCGCACGGTAAGGTCGCGAACGGTGGCGATGTCGTCGGTGACGGATTCGGAGGGCGCGGCCTGCTCCCGGCTCGCGGCACCGCTGCCCATGCGCGGCACGGCGGCCAGAAGCTCGCGGGTATAGACTTCCCGGGGCGCCGCGAAAATATCGCCGACCTTGCCCTGCTCGACCATGCGGCCGTTGCGCATGACGATGACGCGGTCGGCCATCTCGGCGACGACGCCCATGTCGTGGGTGATGAGGATGATGCTGGTGCCGTGGCGGCGCTGCAGATCGCGCAAGAGTTCCAGAACCTCACCCTGAACGGTGACGTCGAGCGCGGTGGTGGGTTCGTCGGCGATCAGCACGTCGGGCTTCAGTGCCAGCGCCATGGCGATCATGACGCGCTGGCGCATGCCGCCGGAAAGCTCGTGCGGATACTGCTTCAGCCGGCTTTCGGCCTCGGGAATGCGCACCGCCTTCAGCGATTCGACGGCATGCCGGCGCGCCTCGCCGCGCGAAAGATCGGTATGCGTCTCGATCGCTTCGATCAGTTGCCGCCCGATCGACAGCACCGGGTTGAGCGAGGTCATCGGCTCCTGGAAGATCATGGCGATGCGGTTGCCGCGGATCCCCTGCATGGCCCGCTCGTCAAGTCCCACTATGTCTTCGCCGGCAAAGCCGATCCTGCCGGCAGCGATCCGCGCGGCCGGCTTCGGCAACAGCCGCATGACGGCGAGCGACGTCATCGACTTGCCTGAACCGGACTCGCCGGCGATGCACAGCGTCTCGCCGCGCGCCAGCGTGAAGGAGAGATCGGAAACGACCTCCCGCTCGCCGTCCTCGCCGCGCACGGCAATCGTCAGGCCGGATACGTCGAGCACCGGGGCGGCTGCGGCGGATCGAGCCGCGGCCGTTCCGGTCACGTTTGCGGCAGCGCCTGCGTTCATTCGAACACGCAGCGCGGGAAGTAGAACGACACCACCCAGTTCGGCATGTCCACGATCTCGCTGATACGCAGATCGCCGCATACCGACACCAGCATATAGGCGTCGACCGGGTCCAGCTTGTAGCGGCCGGCCAGCAGGTCGACCATCTGGGCGACGGCGCTTTTCGCGCCTTCCATCAGGTCGGCTCCGATGCCCGTCGTCACCTCGTAGCCCTTGGCGTCGAGATGGCGCGTCACCGGCCCCGACGTGGTGAAGCGCGGCGTCTTCAAATTGGCGCCTTTCACCAGATCGAGTGTCAGCACCACGTCCATCGGGCTTTCGATGGCCGTGCCGCAAACCTCGCCGTCACCCTGCGCGGCATGGGTATCGCCGACCGAGAACAGCGCCCCCGCCACTTCCACCGGCAGGTAGAGCGTGGTGCCGGCGGCGAGGTCGCGGATATCGAGATTGCCGCCGACGCGTCGGGGCGGCACGACCGAATGCAGCCCCTTTTCCGCCGGCGCGTTGCCGATGGTGCCGGCGAACGGCTTCAGCGGCACGCGGCCTTGTCTGCCGAACAGCGCCGGTTCCAGCGACGACGGATCGTATTTCCAGATCGTCAGCGCCGGCTCCTTGAAGTCGTCGGCAAGCAGGCCGAAACCGGGGATGTTCGCCGTCCAGCCGAAGCCCGACGGCTTGAACTGCTCGATCGTCACCTTGAGCGCGTCGCCCGGCTCCGCCCCGTCGACATAAATCGGTCCGGTAGCGGGGTTGATCTTGCCGAAATCGAGGGCGGCGATGTCGGCCACCGTGCTTTCGGACGTCAGTTGCCCGCCAGACGAATCCAGGCACTCGAAGTGGATGGTCGAGCCGGGCGCGACCTTCTCGGCCGGGACAAACGAGTTGTCCCAGCCGAAGTGATGGTGGCGTCCGTGAATGGTGTAGTTGCAGTTATTGCACATCTTTCACATACACATTGTCGTAGTTGATCGGAATGTGGACCGGATCGACATAGAGGCTGTCGTCGCCGCCCATGCGCGCGGACTTGAGCGTGAAGCGCTGCTCGTTGAAGACGGGTGCCCACGGCGCGTCTTCCATGATCTTCACGTAGATGTCGCTCCACATCTTGTTGCGCTCTTCCTGCTTGGCGGGATCGACGATGGAGTCGGCTTCGGCGGCCTTCTTGTCGAGGTCCTCGTTGCAGTACCACGACCAGTTCCAGCCGCCCGGCACCGCACCGCCGCAACCCAGGATCGGGCCGTAGAAATTGGACGGGTCCGGGAAGTCCGCGATCCAGGCCATGCCGCCCGACCAGATCATCGGCGCGCCCTCCTTCTCGCCTCCGGCGGCGATGACGTTGGCCTGCGCCAGCGCCTGGATGTTGGCCTTGATGCCGATGGCGGCGAGATCCTGCTGGATGCCCTGCGCGATCCGCGGGTTCGGATCGGTATTCATGACGTAGAGGTCCGTCGTGAAGCCGGCCGCCTGCCCGGCCTCGGCCAGCAGTTCCTTGGCCTTGGCGGGATCATAGTGGTATCCCTTGTAATCCTTGGCATAGCCCGGCATCGACGGCGGCAACGGCTGGTTGGCCGGCACCGCGCGGTTGTTGATGAGCTGGACGATGCGGTCCTTGTTGATCGCCATGTTGACCGCCTGGCGCACCTTGACGTTGTCGAAGGGCGGGATGTTGACGTTCATGGTGACGTAGCCGGTATGCAGCTGGCCGCCCTCGACCACGCGCGCCTTCTGCTCGGGATCGTTCATGACCTCCTGGAACTTGGCCGGCGGGATGCCGTCGCCGGGCACGTCGATCTCGCCCTTCTGCAGGCGCAGCAGCGCCACGATCGGCTCCTGGCCGATCTCGAAGGTGATCTTGTCGAGATGCGGCAGGCCCTTGTGCCAGTAGTCCGCGTTGCGCTCGAAGACGAGGCGCTGGCCGAGCGTCCATTCGCCCAGCTTGAAGGCGCCGGTGCCGACCGGGTGCTTGCCGAAGTCGGCACCCCACCTCTCCACCTCTTCCTTCGGCACGACATGGCTGAAGTTGATCGCCATGACATGCAGGAAGGTGGCGTCCGGCCGAGTCAGCTCGAACTTGATGGTTAGCGGGTCGACGACGGTGATGCCCGAAAGCCCGTCGGCCTTGCCGGCGGCGGCCTCCTCGTAGCCCTTGATCGAGGCGAAGAAGCCCTGGCCGGGGCTTTGGGTTGTCGGGTTGACGACGCGGTCGATGGAATACTTCACGTCCTCGGCCGTCATCTCGCGGCCGTTGTGGAACTTGACGCCCTTGCGCAGCTTGAAGGTGAAGGTCGTGCCGTCCGGCGAGATCTCGTAGCTCTCGGCGAGGTCCGGAACCAGCTCGGTGGTGCCGGGCTTGTAGTCCATCAGGCCGTCGAACAAGCTTTTGATCATCGACCAGTTCTGCCAGTCGTAACCGATCGCCGGGTCGAGGGTGGCCACGTCGTCCTTGTAGGTGATGACGATTTCGCCGCCCTGCTTGGCGTTGGGATCGACGTCCTGGGCCATGGCTGTGGCAGCCCCGAACAAAAGCGCCGCCGCGGCGACGGTGGAGACGAGATATTTCTTCATTGGCGTTCCCTTCCCTTGGTCATCTGAGTTTTATGCGTGGATCGATGAATGGTGCGATCAGATCGGCAAGCAGGTTGCCGAGCACGATGGCGAGCGCCGAAACCAGCGTCACGCCCATGATGATGGGGATGTCGACACGCTGGATCGCCTGCCAGACGAGTTGGCCGATGCCGGGCCAGCCGAACACGCTTTCCACCACGACGATGCCGCCCATGAGGATGCCTATGTCGATGCCCACCATGGCGACGATGGGGAGGATCGCGTTGGGCAGCGCGTGGCCCAGCAGCACCTTCAGCCGGCCGAGTCCCTTGGCGCGGGCGGTGCGGATATAGTCCTGGTGCAGCACGTCGACCATCGACGAGCGCATCATGCGCGCGTACCAGCCGGCGCCCATGATACCGACGGTGAGCGAAGGCAGGACGAGATGGCGGAACGTGCCGTAGCCGCCGATCGGGAACCAGGAGAGCCGCACCGCGAAGACGTAGAGCAGAAGCAGGCCGACGACGAACTGCGGCGCCGAGACGCCGACGAAGGAGGCGACCATCAGCGAGTTGTCGGTGCGCGAGCCGCGCCGTACGGCTGCCACCAGCCCCATGGTGAGGCCGATCAGCAGTTCGCACACGATCGCGCCAACCATCAGAAGCAGCGTCGCCGGCAGGCGCGAGATGATGAGTTGGGAGACCTCCGAACGTTGGATGTAGGAGCGGCCGAGGTCGCCGTGCAGAAGGTTGGCGAGATAGCGCCCGTACTGGACGAGGAACGGCTGGTCGAGACCGAGCTGGCGGCGGATGCTTTCCACCGTCGCCGGCGTGGCGCTGCGGCCGGCGATCTGGCGCACCGGATCCGCCGGCAGCAGATAGAGCAGCGCAAAGGTGATGATCGAGATGCCGAGCAGGATCAGCACGGACTGGACGATGCGGCGGCCGAGATAGGCGATCATGGCCGGCCTCCCGCTGGTTCCTGTCGCTGCATTATTCCCTCCCCCTCTGCGTTGGGTCGAGGATGTCGCGAAGCGCGTCTCCGACGAGGTTAAAGGCGAGCGCCAGCGCCAGGATGGCGATGCCGGGGAAGAAGACCAGCCAGGGCGCCGCCTGGAAATAGGTCTGGTTCTCGAAGATGATGTTGCCCCAGGACGGCGTCGGAGGCTGCACGCCGATGCCGAGGTATGACAGCGTCGCTTCGAGCAGCACTGTGGTCGAGATGCCGAGCGTTCCCCACACGATGATGGTGGGGACGAGATGCGGCAGGATATGCTTGAACAGAATGCGCGCGCCGCTGGCGCCGATGGTACGCTCGGCGGCGATGAATTCTCGCTCGACCAGCGAACTGGTCTGCGTGAACATCACGCGCGCCGTCTGCACCCAGTTCACCAGCGCGATCACCAGTGCGACGATCCACAGGCTCGGCTCGAAAACGGCGGCGAGGCAGATGGCCAGGAGCAGTGCCGGAAACGCCATCATCAGGTCGGTGAAGCGCATCAGGGCGCCGCCGATCCAGCCCCTCAGATAGCCGGCGGTGACGCCGATCAGCGTGCCGATCACCAGCGCCGTGCCATTGGCGACGACACCGATGAACAACGAAGTGCGCGCACCGTAGAGGATACGGGTGAGCAGGTCGCGGCCGAGCAGGTCGGAACCGAGCCAATAGGTGACGTTGGGCGGCAGCGGCTCGCCCGACAGGGTCAGCCCGTCGAACAACTGCTCGTCCGGCCCGAAGGCGGTCAGCCATGGCGCGAAAATGGCGCCGAGCACGGTGATCGCGATGATGACAAGGCCGAGCACGGCCAGCCGGCGCTTCACCAGCCGCCTGAGCACGCCGGGCCGCGGCTTCGCCGGCGGCTGGCTCCCTGCCGAAAGGGCGGGCGAAGCGAGATCAGGCACGGTGGGATTCGTCACGCCCCGCCTCCTCTGCCGTCGCCATGATGCGCCGAGCCGCTTCCTCGACGCTGACCCGCCAGTTCATCGCCATCGAGCGCAATTGCCTGAAGGCCTGTTCTTCCGTCGTGCCATGGCCGCGCAGCGCCGCGACCGCGCGCACGATGGTCAGCCGCTCCCCGATGCGTGCCTCGAGCGCCGCGATCTCCGCCGCCAGCCGCGCCCTCGCCTCGAACGCCTGGCGTGCAATCAGCAGGGCGCTGTAGACGCCGGAATTGCCGATCGGCTTGATGAGCTGGGCATCGGCATTGTGCGAGAGCGCCCATTCGATCCGCCCCGGCGCTTCCGAGCCGATCAGCGCGATCAGCGGCATGGGCGCTTCGCCCGGCTTCCATGGGAACTGACCGTCAAAGCCCATGTCGACGTCGAAGAAGACGAAATCGCCAGCGAGCACGTCCGCCGGCAGTTCTGGCCAGCAGTCGTGAACCTCAAGACCGATCGCCGTAAGCTGGCGGCTGATCGCCTGAACTGTCGGATGCGGGCGATGCAGCACGAAGGCCTTGGCGCCGCCGAGATTGGGGATACGGGTCGCCCGGCTCACGAGACCACCCTGAGGCTCGGGCGCGGAAAGACCGCATTGCGGTCATAGCGCGACAGATAGGGGTCCGGCGCGACGGCGCGCGTCAGGCTGATCGTGTGGAACGCCTCGCCTTCGACGCGGCCGATGGCGACGGGCAACGTCGCGTGCTGGGTCTGCGGATCGATGGCGATCTCGCCGAGCGAACTGACAAATGTGTTTTCCGCGAAGATACGCGGCAGATCGGACCAGCCGGCATCCGGCTCGATCGAAAGGATCTGCGCCAGCGTCTGCACGCATGCCGCCGCGGCCGCCTCCAGCGACGAAGCCGGCATGGCGCCGCCACGCGCCTCGGCATCGTGGAAATAGGGCCCGGCCGAAAGATGGCCTTCTGCAAAGCCGGCAATCGCCGGCAGTTCGCATTCGGTCAGGTTGCACGACAGGATCGGGCAGCGTTCCGGCCGGAAATGCGGATCGCCCCGGCCGAGTTCGGCATAGGCGCGGAAGAAGGCGTGCGAGGAGGTACCGATCAAATTGTTGAGGATAAAATCGGGCCGCGTCGCCTCGATCTCGGCAATGAGGCGCGACACATCGGTCTCGCCGAGCGGCAGGTAGCGTTCGCCCAGAACCTTGCCGCCGGCATCGGCGATCAGGTCACGCGCGACGCGGTTGGTTTCCCAGCCCCAGATGTAGTTGGAGCCAAGCAGGAAACCGTTGGCGCCGAAGCGCGGAACGGCATAGGCGAGCATCGGCACGATCTGCTGGTTAGGGCAGGCGTGCATGTAGACGACATGATCGTTGGCCTCGAACCCCTCATAGGGGCAGGCATACCAGAGCGTGCCGCCGGCCCGTTCCAGGGTCGGAATCACCTCCTTGCGGCTCCAGGAAGTGACGCAGCCGATCACGTGACGCACGGAGCTGTTATCCAACATGTCGGCGCAGCCCGACGCATAGCAGTCGATATTGGCGCCGGGATCACGCTCGACCGGGACGAATTCGATCGGCAGCGCCGGGTCGGCATTTA
>Ga0180216_1003462_pt1 | contig 12492 bp, 6 predicted proteins | sample eDN3rd37CBELigMG_FD_128879 | JGI IMG/M metagenome (GOLD analysis project Ga0180216, IMG submission 128879) | Enriched Miracle-Growth compost microbial communities from Emeryville, California, USA - eDNA 3rd pass 37_C BE-Lig MG (version 2)... ...
GCGTCCGTACCGGCAAGCAGGCCGTCGCAGTAGTAGCAGCTCGTCGCTCGACCTTGCGGCGGTCACGGCGCAGAGTCCGCGGGTGCTCGCCAGGCGGGTGGCGCCGCGCGAGCGTGTGTCGGTGCGTCCGCGGGCGTGCGGGGTCTGCGGACGGGGTGCGTGGGCGGGGGCCGGGGGGGGTCGGGGTCCGCGGGGACGCCGCGGGTGGTGGCGGGCGCAGAGGGTCACGCGGCCGTCACGCTGCGATAGTGGGGATCTCCCACAGCGTCGCCTCAGCCACACGCCTGCTCGGACGTGGGGCTCCTCTTTCCGCCGTCGAGGGCGCTGGAACAAGGGGCCTTCAGTGCCGTATCGCAGGAGAGCGTGGACGCCGCCGTCCCCCGCGGGCGGGGTGCGCAGGCGGCAGAATTGTCTGGGAGAACGGGGCCTCCACCAGGCCGTTTCACCCACACGCACAGCGCCCAGCACGTTGGGCGCCACCTGAACCGCGCCGCGGAGCGTGTCCACCCCGCTGGGTGCTGCGGCTTGTCCGCGGACGACGCCGCGCTGCGGCCGCGGGTGCACCGCGGCGCAAGATCTCCCGCGAGGCCATGGCGCCGGCACCGCGCCTCACCGGGCCCGTTCGTCGGCCCACAGGCTGGCTGGCCCGACGTCGGCATCCTAGCGGCGGCGCCTGCCGCGACTTTGCGGCGTGACGGCGGACTCGGATGAGCGCATGTTGCGCGCCCCGTCTCCCCCGCCGGCGCGCGGCGCGGGCCGCGCTACACGCGCCGGACGCGCTCGCTTTGCGGCCCCGTGCATGGCCGTGCCACGTTCCCCCGGCCCGCGCAGCCACAGCAGGTCGGCCGGGGCCGGTGCTGGCGTGGGACGGCCTCCGCTGCGCCGGGGATGCGACATACAGCATCGACGCGTCGTCAGTGCGACGGAGTTTCCGGGCACGCTGTGGAGCGTCCGCTTTGCTCGCTGGCGCGGTGGCTGGTGCGCTGGCTGGCGCGGCGGCTGGCGCTCGTGCGGTGGTGGCTGCCGGTCGCGGGTTTGGGGGGCGGCGTCAGCCACGTCAGCCGTGCCGGGCTGGGCGCGGACACATTGACGGTCGAGGCGGGCGCGTGGGCTGTATGGGACGCCCGGGCCATTGGCGCACGTTGAGACGCACCGGGGCGCACCGCCTCGCACACCGCATCGTAGTCGGAGGCGCTCGCCCGCGCGTGCTGTCGCGATGCTGCCGCGTCGACCGAGAGCACCAGCGGCCGCGGCCGTGGCCGTGGCCGCCTTGCTGCTGCTCGCGGCCCGTACGCCCGCATGAGTGCTGCGGCTTGGCTTGACCTCGCCATGCCCCATCGGCTAACGGGCCGCTGGCGGTCGCCATGCTGAGTGCTCCGTCGCCGTGCAGGCGCCGCCACCGCCGTCCGACCCGTCGGCATTCACTTTGATATTGAGCCGCACGCGAGCGCCGCGTGGCGCGAGGGCCAGGCGGCACAGAACAGCCTCGTCTCGCAGACGGTGGCGCTGGTGCAAAAGCTCAACGCGCGCTGGGACCTGAACGGCCGGCCGATGGCGTTCATCTGGGACATGCCCAACTGGTACGACCAGTTCAGCCTCACCCAGAACGGCGTCACCAAGACGTGGTTCCGATGGGTACGCCGCTGCGCCAAGCGCCGCACGCTGGCCGTGCCCGCGCGGTGGGCTGACCGCCGTGTGTGCGCCTTGCGCCGTGGTGCCTCGCTTCGCGCCTCGCACTCCCTAGATCGTCGACAGCGGCGTCGACCATCTGACCCTGATGAACTTTGCCACCACGGAGGCGGCCCTGCTGGACCGCGCCTCCGGGGAGGTCGCCTACTGCAAGAGCCTCGGCCGCAAGATCTCCGTCGCGGTCGAGACGCAGGACGTCGGCGAGCCGAACGTGAGCTTCTTCGATCAGGGCAAGCAGTACATGCAGAACGTGCTCGCCGCGGTCAACGCGACGTGGCGCGCGCAGGCCGGCGGCCTCTTTGAGGGCATCATCGTCCACGACTCGACGCACTGGCCGCTGCTCAAGGACTCGGTCGGGTACAGCTACAACGGCGTGCGGCTGCCGGTCGGCGTGTACGTGTGGCAGTACTGGCTCGCGCTGCCGGCGTACACGGTGGAGCGCGACGAGCTGTGGAGCTTCCTCGCCGCGCAACCGTACACCATCACGACCATCCAGTTCGAGAGCGAGCTGCTGCTGCGCACCAACCAGGCCGCGCTCCAGTCGTTCATCGACGAGGCCGCCGCGCGCGGCTACAAGGTCACGCTCTCGCTCGGCGCGTCGGTGCTCGCCGAGACGGCGTACCACCCGTACGTGGAGTCGCTGATGCAGCTGGCCGCCAACTTTTACAAGTACGGCCCGCTCGCCACGCCCTACAGCCCGCCCGCCGGCGCCATCGCGCCGCAGTTCTTCGACGTGATCCCGAACAACGTCGTCCCGCCGCCACCACGCGGCGGCACCTCGCCGCCGACGCAACCCCCGACGACCAAGCCGCCGACGCAGCCACCCACGCAGCCGCCGACGACCAAGCCGCCGACGCAGCCACCCACGCAGCCGCCGACCGCGCCGCCGGGCGGCGGGCCCTGCGTGGTGAGCGGCGGCACGCTCCACGTGCAGCTGCCCGGCGGCGCGAGCGCGGCGTGCGTGACCGTGTACAACCGCGAGTGGCGCTTTCTCGGCATCGCCGTGGCGGGCGCCGGCGGCGCGCTCACCCTGCCGGCGTCGGCGCTCAAGGGCGAGACGGTGCTCTATGTGGAAGCTTACGGCGTGGCCAGCTGCGGGTTCGCGTCCTACCTGACCCACTTCTCGTGCGTCGCCGCCGCTGGTGGCGGCGGCCCCGCGCCCACGACGCCCGCGCCCACCCACAGCGGCGGCGGCGGCGGCGGCGGCGGCGGCGGCGCGCCGACCTTCCCGCCCGGCGCCACCCCGGCGTGCGGCCGCGTCGGCTCGACGCTGTACGTCTACAATCTGCCGGCAGCCGCCACCTGCGTGCTCGGCTACTCGCTGCCGGCGTACGCGCTCCAATCCCAGGCGTCGCTGCCGCGCGGCGCCGGACAGGTCGCGATGCCGGACGTGCCGCGCGGCCCGCAGCACGCCTTCGAGTACTACAGCACGCACAACGGCCCCGGCGAATGTAGCGGCCTCTTGGGCATCATCGGGTGCGGCGCCTAGCTAAGCTAGTGCGCATCCGCCCTGGGCGAGCTGGATAGGACAGACTTTCTGTATTCTGGGCGCGTGCGTCAATTAGCCGCCCACCTATTGTAACGCGCTGGCATGTGTCGCCGTATGTCGCCCGTCGCTGGGCGCGTAATGGAGTCGGTCGATCGCTGGTGGTCGCATGCATGCGTGGGGCCCCAACTCAGCGCGCGCGCGCGCGTGGACACGCGGCCACCGGGCCGCGAAGCTACAGGCCGCGTGCCAGCTAGCACACGTCGGAGGGATTCGCTCCGATTCTGCCAACGGGCATGCATCGATCCGACCCGGCCCGCCCGCCTGCGGCCCGGCACCCCGCCCCGTGCGCGCGGCACCAGGTTCCCTGCGCCACCCCCGCGCCCGTGCTGCATGCACACTATGGTGCGCCCCGTCCCGCCGCCGCTCCCACGCAGCCCTCTGGCTTCCCAGGCGGCAGGGCACCTCTGCCGCAGGCGGGGCCCGCGGCCTAGGCGTACACGCTCGCGCCCTAAATGGGCCCCCACCCCCCGGGGTTGCCGCGGGCGCATGCCACGCCGCCACGAGAGCAACGGGGTTGGGCGCGCGCAAGCCCGGCCGGCGCCCGTGGCCTCATGCGGGCGACCCGGTCAGCGAGCCGTGGGACGGGCGTAGGCCACGCCCTAGCCAGCGCGGGCGCGGAGGATTCGCCGCCGCACGCACGTGCGCGCGCCCCCCCGCTGTGGCGTGCCGCCTCCTGACGGCACCTGCCGCGGCCCCTGGTGATAGCGAGGTGCGCCGCCCGCAGCCGCCGCCCGCGCCCGCCGCACCGTGGACGTGGCGACCCGGCGGCGGCAGTGCGGTTGCCGTGGCCAAGCCGGCCTCGCCCGTGCGCCGCACCACCACGCCCTTCCGCGCTCCTCCTCCTGTGCTTCATCGTGTTGTTTGCTGGGCGTGCTTCGCCCCCCCCACGTCTCCCACCCGCGTCACTGAACCCAGTGCGCGTAAGAGCGTGGGCCAGCGCGCCGCGCCAAGCGTGGGCGCGGTGGTCACGGACGCGTCGCCTTGGCGGACACCGGCGGAGGGGACGCGGCGTGCCTGCCGTACGGCCACGGCGCCCCGCGCCCCCGCCCCAATTTCCCCGCCGCCCGTCGCCGCCGCGGCGCCGGTGCCTGGGCGCGTCTGCCACTGCCGTCGCTCGCTTTTTTCTTTTTCCCTCGTCGTCGTCTCCTTCTTCGTTCGCCCTCCCTGCCGCCTGCATCGCGCCGGCATCGGCGCTCGTCGGCGGCGTCGCGGCCGCTCCACGCAGCAGCACGACTCGCCATCACCGCCACGCGTCGCCCGTGCGGGCCCGCCTTGGCGCGCATGTCGCCACCGGCCCTCGCCGCGCGCGCCGCTCGCCGCTGACCGGTACGCCGCCCTCCCCGTGGCCCGATTTCACGGCGCCCGCACGCCCTGGCCTCCGTCGGCGAGGGGGGTGCTCACATCCCCCATGACCACGACGTACGCGTGCATCGTGTACCCGGCCGACGGTGCAGGCACGTCACGGGCGCGCCGCACTCACGTCCCCTGCGCACACACGACCGAGGCGACTCGGCCTCACTGCACCAGCGACGCCAAGTGGGCGCGCCCACCGCCGCCGCACCGCCGCCGCGGTGGGGGTCGCCCCGACCACGCAACCCTCGCCGCCGCCGCGAACGCGGATCTCGACGCAGCCGCTCTTTGTTGACGATCGCCCCTGCCACCCCCTGCGGGCGGCGCCCGGGACCGGCACCGCCTAACCCATGGCGCGCCAGGCGGCGCTGCTCGTCGACCTGGCGACGCCGACGTCCGAACTTGCGCGCCGCCTGCGCGAGGCCGCCAGCGTCGCGCCCACCGCCGCCACGTACGTGCTCCCTCCTTTTGCCCCTGCGCGCCCACCCCGCCGTCCGCTCTCCGTGCGTGCGATCTGCGACGTGGGCGCACCCCAACCGTGCTAGCGTCGCTTGAATAGTTTCCGCTCTCTCTCGTCCCCTCTCGCTCTGCGCTCTGCTGCGTTCGCTGACGACGATGGCGGCGCGGTGGCGAGCGGACGCGGTCGCGCGCTGCAGGCTCGCGCTCGCCGCCGCGGGCGAGCAGCACCAGCAGCGCGCGCACGACGGCGCGCCCGCAACACCCACCGCCGACAAGATCCCGCCCGCGACCGCGATCGCGTCGCCGCCGCCCGAGGCGCTGGGCATGCTGGCGACGCCGCACCTGTCGTCGACGGGCGAGGAGCTGCTCAGCGGCGACCCGTTCGTGGTCGTCCTCACCGAGAGCGCGGTGAGCATGACCGACACCGCCATCAGCGTCGCCAAGGCCGAGCGCTTCGCCGCCGAGCTCGCGCCGTGGCACGGCCACAAGTGGCGCTGCGTCGTCGCTGAGAGCCTCGCTTCCACCGCCCTCCTCGGCCTCCTAAGCACCTACTCCCCGTGGCCGATCGTCCTGGTACGTCGCCCCACCATTGTGGCATAGTTCTAGTTCCACGAGCCCCCCGCGGCCCCCTGACGATTTCTGCCGGCCCGCGCCCGTCCTCCCGCACGCACGGTCGCGCCACGACAGCCGTCGCGCCGCCACAACACGGTGGTCCTGATCGCGCTGGCGCCCGCGCCCGGCCTCGCCATGCCGGTCACCCTCGAGAGCGGCGTGGGCGCGGCCGCCGCCGTCGCCGCCGCGGCGCGCATCGCCAGCCCGCCGCTCGGCTATGAGGTGCTCCCGGCCGCGGTGCCGTTCCCCCCGCGCGGCTCCTTCGGCAGCAGCGTCGCCAGCAGCCCGCGGTCCAGCTCGCCCAGCCTCACCCGCACGGTGTCGCCCGTCACGCGGTCGGGTTCGCCGCTCTCGCGCCCGCGGTCGCGGCCCGACCTCGAGCTGGAGATCGCCGCCGTCCGCCAGGCGCGCTCGCGGTCGCGCTCGCCCACCAGCCTGCCCATCTCGCCGCCGGGCACGCCGCCCGTCCGGACCGAGGCGGACGAGCGGCCGACGTCGCCGCTGCTCTCGCCCGCGCACCGGCTCGTCACGTCGCCGTCGACCCTGGAGACCATCCTCGAGAGCGACGACGAGGAGGGGGCCGCCGAAAAGTACTCGCAGTACGCGCGCCCCGACTCGGCGCGCAGCCTCGCGTCGCCGCTTAGCAGCGCGTCGTCGGGCTCGCACAGCCCGCTCACCACCGCGGGCAGCTCCGCCCCCTTCAGCAACTGCAGCGTGCCCACCATCGGCCCGCCGCCGCTACTCGTGCGCCGGCCGCAGATGCTGCGCCAGTCGTCGCTCTCGCTCGTCCTCAGCGCCGCCGACGTCGACGACGGCAGCGAGAACGCGCCCGCCGAGGCCGCGCCGCGCGCTGGCGTCCGCCGCCGCTCCACGGTCAGCGGCGGGCCGGCGCTGGCCGCCGCCGCCGCCGCCGCTGCCGCCGTCGCCGTCGCGGCTGGCCCGTCCGAGGTGACGGCGGTGCGGGCCGGCTCCGAGCCCATCGCCTAGATTGCCGCCGCGGCCACCACCTCTAGAAGACGTGCCGACCGCTGCGCGGCGGCACACCGTCACTGTTTGTGTTGTGTTTGCCTTCGGTCCTGACGCGGACCGCACGCCCGGCCTGGCGCCGGTGCGTTCTTGCAGTTGCGCCCAGCCTGGTGCTGGTGCCTTTCCGGATGTTGTAGCGGCGGCCTCTTGTTTTTCGCCTTGCCTTTTTTGGTCACGCCGGGGCCCCGCGCCGACGAGCTGTTGTTGCGGCTGCGAGGCATCCCCGCGACCTGATGCCGCTGGGCGGCACATGTACATGCACCCTGGCGCGTGCGCCTCGGTGCGCGTGTATTCCGACCCCCTTCTGTACCACGTACAAAACCCCTAACATTTAACTAGTATACACGCCTGCATGCGCATCCACGAGCATAGGGCGCCCCACATGCATGCACGCGCCGCGGCGCATGCCTGCATGCAGATCGATGCCGCTGCGCCTGTATCGCTTCTCGTGGTCATGCGGCGCGCGTGGTCATGCAACTTGTTGACAAGTCGCCGCTGCATGCAGATCGATGCCGCTGCGCCTGCATGGCTTCGCGTAGTCATGCGCGGCGCGTGGTCATGGTCATGCAGGTGGTTGACAGGCGCCGCTACATGCAGATCGATGCCGCCGCGCCTGCACGACTTCGCGTGGTCATGCGGGTGGTTGACAGGCGCCGCGCGTCCGCGCGCACTTGAAACTCGATCGCGCCTGCATGCCTGATCACGCAGGGCGCCCGGCCTACGCATACGTCCGTGACGCCGGCGCCACGCATGCGCCCATGCAAGGCGCGTGGCTGGCGGGCGCTTCTTACGCCGTCGCCCCCCTACCCCCTCCTGGCCGCGCTACGCGCGCGCTATATTTAGCGGGTCCGTCACATGGGCGGCACCCCCGTGCCGTTGAATGCGTCCGCGTCGGTCGCAATGGCCGCCCGTGTCCGCCATGGTTCTGCCGCGCTTCTGCCGCACTTCTGCCGCGCGTCCGACGCCCGTGCCTGGCCGCCGCACCGTTGCTAAGCCCAGGGCCGCGTGCACGGCCGGCACGGCGTGCACCCGGCGGCGTCTATAAAGGAGGCGGGCCGCTGCATGGCTAGCACGGACCGCGGCGACCGCCGCCGCAGCGAGGGCGCACGGGGCGGCGGGGTCGGGGGGAGGTGGCCGCCCCGTGTCAAACCGCGGCGGCCGTCTGTTAATTGGGTTGGTTGGGAGGGGCGGCCGCCAGTTTGGGGCAAGCCCGGAAACGGCCGCGACCAGGCGGCGGCGGCGCGCCCGCGGCACGCGGCACAGCGGCACAGAGGCCACGCGGCGGCGGCCTCGCTAGGGCGGGCGCGCGCGCACCGCCTCCCGCGTGCCGGAGAGACAGCGGGGCGTGCGTCCCCTGCGGGGCGCCTACTACGGCGGCGGCCGGCGCGCGGCCGGCGGGTTGGCTGGGGCGTGCCGGCCGTGGACGGCGGCGGCGTCATTGGGTGAGCAGGCATTGGGCCGCGGCCTTGCGCGTGGTGGTGTGCGCGTGGTGGTGGTGGTGTGTGCGTGTGTGCGTGCGTGCGTGGTGTGTGTGCGTGCGTGTGTGCAGCGGCGGGCGCGGTGGACGCCGGCGCATCGTGGGGGCACCCACGCGCGCGCGCGCAAGTTGACACGCGCGGCGGCAAACCACCGCCGCGTGCAGCCGCACCTTCGCGCGGCCGCGGGCGGTTCGGCGTTGGCCGCGCCCGCGCCGCGATCCGCTTCTCACCGTCGGCGGTCAATCCCGACGAGGTGGACGGCCTGTTTGCACCGCCGACGACTGCAGGGGCTGGCGTCCCCTGGCAGTGCGCGCACCTGGCGCGCCACGTTGGTTGGATCGTCGGCCCAGGCGGACGTCACCGACGGGAGCGCTGGCGTGGCATTACGTGCGCGCGTTGCGCACGCGCGCGCGCAAAGGGACGTGGACACCGCAGGCGCGTGCCGCGAATGACGGCGCGGGCGCGGGCGCGCTGGACTGGACCGGCCCCGGTGACCGACCGCTGCAAACTGCGCACGGCGGGCGGCCGTCCTCCAGCACGCCGGCTCGCCGCGGCGCGCGGGCGGCGCACATCGAGGCGCATCGGCGGCATTGCCCGCTAATCATCCGTGCCGAGGTCTCCTTTTTTCGCGCCGTCCGTTGTCAGCGACGCGGGCAAACGACGCGACCGCTGGACGCCGCGCCGTGTACTCAAAAAAGACGGGCGACGTCCGGTCCGCGGCGCATCGGCGCCGCGCGTACTACCCCATCTAGACTCTTGTTGGCACGGGCAGCACGCGCGATTGGCCCCCGCTCCTGGTGCCGCACCGCGATGCACACACCGCCACCGCGGGGCCAGGGGACGACGGCAGGCAGCCATGGCGGCGCCGTCGCGGTCTCCGCCCGCCAGTGACGACGCCCCGACCAGCGCTGTGCCCGCGCACGATACCCACGCGCATACGACGACGTCGCCGCCGGCGCCGCCGCCGTCGTCGCCGCCGCCGGTGCCGGCCGCCGCGTTCGACTGGGCCGGCACCGGCTTTGCCACGCCGCACCGGCTCGGCCCGTTCTACGTCGACACGAGCCAGCGCCTGACGGGCCTGGACGGGCCGTCCGCACTGGTGTACCCGCTGCCGGCCCCGCCGCCCCCGCCGCCGGCAGCGTGGCAGCAGCAGCAGCCCTACGCGGGCGGCACATCCCCGACGGATTATGGCGGCGGCGGCGACGGCTACTACGAACCGGCACAGCCTGCCAAAGGTGCCGGCAGGGGCGGGATGGCCTACCGCGCGGCGCATGCGCACGGGCATACGACGGCGCCCGCCGAGCTCGACGTGATGGCGCACCTCGACGCAACGTACATTGCAGACGGCGCCGGCGGCGACCTCGGCGACCCCGTCGGTGGCGATCCGGCTGCGCGGTCCACCCTGCCGGCACCGTTGTCGCCACTGGCACTGCACGGCACGGCCGCGCTGCTGACGCCACTGTCGGGGCCCGCAGTGCCGCCGCCGCCGCCGCCGCCACCACCGCTGGGACCCCAGCGCGCCAACTCGGCGCCGCATTTTGAGCGGCTGCCCGCGCGCGGCGCCGAGTCGATGATCCCGCCGCTGCTCTCCCAGCAGCAGCGCGACGACGCGCTCTTCAAGGCGTGGACAACCTCGGACCCGCAGTTCGCGACGCTGCCGGCGCTCCACCAGCTGGATTCGCTGCCGGTGCCCAACCTGAGCGCCGGCACGCCGACGGACACGCCGGCCCACTATCGGCCGGCCGTCGTGCCCACGCAGCGCGCGGGTGCCCGGCTGACTAGGCCGCGACGGCTGTCGGCCGCGCCGCCGATCATCACGCACGGGCTGGCCGACGCGCCGTACCGCCTGCCGCCCGCGCCACTGTCGGCATCGCCCGTCAACTGGAGCGACTTTGCCACCGTCGCCTCGACGCAGCACTCGCCGCGGCCGCTGGAGGCCTCGGGCGTCACCAGCCCAACGGGCGCCGGCGGCGCCGCGGCGGCGCTGTGGGGCGCGAGCCTGTTCCCCCGCGTGCCGCCGCTGGGCGCGCCCGCAGTGGATGCAAGTCCGGGCGTCGGCGCGCACCTGCCCCGGCGCCGCCGCGTCGACCACGTCGCGAGCCCGGCGGGCACCGACAACCCGCCCGCGGCGCTCGCCGCCGCCACGGGCACCGTCCCACCGGCCAGCCTGCACCCGCCCAGCCTCCACTGGCCCGCGCCACCGTTGCTGGCGAGCGTCTTTGGCGGCGACGTCGACGACGAGCATGGCGCCGGCGAGGCCAGCGCCGCGGGCGGCGCCGGCGCCGCCGCCGGCGGCAGCAGCGCCAACGACGAGGCCGAGCGGCCGCACCAGTGCCACGTGCCGACGTGCCGGCGCCGGTTCAAGCGGCGCGCGCACCTGCTGCGGCACCTCGAAACGCACCTGCCGCGCAACCCGCAGTTCCAGTGCGAGGTCTGCGGCATGCCGTTCTCGCGCAGCGACAATCTTCGGAGCCACGAGCGCCGCGCGCACGGCATCCATCGGCCGCGCGCCAACGAGCTGGCGCAGGGCGGCGGGACGGGGACGCCGCCGCGGCCACCGACCGCGTGAGCATGCCTAGAGCACGCGCGAAAGTGCGAACTCAGTATCGTATTCCGTCGTGCTAGACGTCTCGGTGCGTGCATGTCTGCATGCGTTTGATTTATTATGCCTAATTGTTCGGTTCGTTGGTCGATTCGGTGACTGCATATTTGTGCATGGTGGGCAGTGTGTGATGTGGGCGTAGGTGTGTGTGTACACCGTTGGGCCGTCCCCCTTGTTATGTCGCGTGTGGGAGTGTTTGGTCCGCAGGCGGCGTCGAACCCCTTTTTTTTTCTGAGGCGCAGCGACAGGACCCCGTCGTGCGGGATGGCGCTGACGCGTGCACGGGGCCGTGCGTGGGTGTACATTACGGAACCTTTAGAGCCGTGGCGCCTGTGTACACATTTGCTTGTACTATCGCCCCATGGGTCTGATCGGCCGGCACGGCGCCGTGCAGTTTGCTTGCGCGCACGCGCGCGTCGTACAGATGGTGTACATGCGTGCGTGCGGGTTATACCGTTTTGCGCTGCATTGTAACATAGACCCCCTTTCTTTGAGCCCGCGCGCCTTTTAATGTGTGGAGTCGGCTTCGCTGCATCCACATGCGTGTACAGTAACAATAATACCAAACTGTGAGCATGGCCTCGATATAGGCACGTATGCGGCGTGCGCGTCGTGCGGGCGGAAATTTGCATTGATCGGCCCGCCCGCTGGACCGACCAGCGCACGCGATCAGCCCGTGCAAACCCTGTACAAAGAGTGCACGCTGTAGTAGCTAGTAGCCGGAGGTGAACCCGCACCCCGAGGCGCCGCCGCATCCAGCGGCGCGCTAGCCTCTGCAGCCCCGTAAGGGACCGTATGTCAGCTGGTCGATGGAATTGCAGGAATCCCCTGTATTCTGTGGCGCATGGCGCTCGAGTTTCCTTGAGCGTCAATAGACCAATACCACCCTGTATTCTGTGGCGCATGCATGGCGCTCGAGTTTCCTTGAGCGTCAATAGACCAATACCAGGTCGATGGAATCCCCTGTATTCTGTGGCGCATGACGCTCGAGTTTCCTTGAGCGTCAGTAGACCAATACCAAGAGTGCCTACCAATCCCCCCTGCTGCCTGGCACGGACCGGCGCACCATGGACGACTGACGTCATGACGTCATCGTGACGCGTCCTATGGCGGCGATGGGGGCGCCCGGCGCACAGCGTGGGCGGCCTAATGGCGGCGGACCCGCGGACCCGGCCGCCGGGGGCCCCCCCGCGGCGGCCCAGGCGGCCCCACACGGCTGCCCTGCCGCCCTGCCGCCCCGCCTGCAGCTCAGGGTGCAGGGTGGCTCGAGAGACATGCCCCGCGCACGCGGCAAGGGGCGTCGGCCGCAGCGATCACGTCCCGACCTTCCCGCGTCCCACGCGTCCCGCGCGTCCCGCGCGTCCCGACCCTGGACTGCGGCTGCTGCCGCGGGCGGCGGGCCTACGTGAGCCATGGCGATCACGCAGGCGGACGCGGACCTCGTCGTCAGTGTCGTCGTGAACGCGCTGGTGGGCGCCGTCGTGCTCCTCGGCTTTGAGCTCGCGCGGCACCGGTACCCGTTCCTCTACAACGCGCGCCGCGCGCACGAGCGCGTGCGGCCGGCGCCGCCGCCGCCCGCCGAGGATGGCTTTGGGCCCGCGGCGGCCGCGGACGACGCCACGCCCGCCGCCTGGCGGCGCGACGCGGTGCCGGGCCTCGTCGGCTACCCCACCGGCGCCCCGCACGCCGAGGCACGCACGCCGATCGACTTTGCCGACGACGCCGCC
>Ga0180216_1003463_pt1 | contig 12490 bp, 20 predicted proteins | sample eDN3rd37CBELigMG_FD_128879 | JGI IMG/M metagenome (GOLD analysis project Ga0180216, IMG submission 128879) | Enriched Miracle-Growth compost microbial communities from Emeryville, California, USA - eDNA 3rd pass 37_C BE-Lig MG (version 2)... ...
ATTTCTACAGTTTCGTGACGAACAACATTCGCATTGCGAATGCGTGTCAACATATCTGCAATCGGATCAGACATAACCATTAGTGTGAACCTCCTTCCCGAACTAGGCTGATTACCAGCTTGCTTTTTTAACGCCAGGAATCTGGCCCTTGTATGCTAACTCGCGGAAACAAATCCGGCAAATTTTAAACTTTTGCAAAACAGAATGCGGACGACCACAACGCTCACAGCGTGTATAAGCACGAACTTTGAACTTAGGTGCGCGTTGTTGTTTCACTTTCATCGAAGTTTTTGCCACTCGGTATTACACCTCCTAGTAGTGGATTACTTCGCAAACGGCATACCCATTTGAGATAGCAATTCACGAGATTCTTCGTCTGTTTTTGCCGTCGTGACGATGACGATATCCATACCACGTGTTTTGTCAACTTTATCGTACTCAATCTCAGGGAAGATAAGTTGCTCTTTAAGTCCAAGTGTGTAGTTACCGCGGCCATCAAATGCTTTAGTAGAAACACCTTGGAAGTCACGTACGCGAGGTAAAGAGATATTGAACAATTTGTCTAGGAAATGATACATACGCTCGCCGCGTAGTGTAACTTTAACCCCGATCGGCATGTTTTCACGCAATTTAAATCCAGCAATAGATTTTTTAGCGCGTGTAACAACTGGTTTTTGACCAGAAATAATTTGTAGCTCTTCAAGTGCAACGTCAAGTACTTTTGAATTCGATACAGCTTCACCCATACCGATGTTGATAACAACTTTTTCAATTTTAGGTACTTGCATCACTGAAGTATAGTTAAACTTCTGCATTAGAGCAGGAGTAATTTCATTAAGAAAGCGACTTTTCAGTCTAGCTGTCATAGATCATAGACCTCCTTTCCTACTTTTGCGATTAGTCAATCTGTGCACCGGAACGCTTAGCGATCCGCACTTTTTTGCCGTTATCAAGCACTTTGTATCCAATACGAGTTACTTTTCCGCTCTTTGGATCAACGTGCATGACGTTTGATGCGTGAATTGGAGCTTCCTGCTCGATAATTCCACCTTGCGGGTTCGCTTGAGATGGGCGAGCGTGCTTCTTCACAATGTTTACACCCTCAACAAGCACACGGTTTTCACGTGGGTAAGCTGCGATCACGCGACCTTTCTTACCTTTGTCTTTACCAGAAATTACGATAACTGTATCGTCTTTCTTGACATGTAGCTTGTTGTTATGAGATTCCAACAACTTTTTCACTTTTGGCATTTATTACACCTCCTGCTCGCTTCTGCTTTCAGGGTTATATTATTTGGAGCTTAGATTACTTCCGGAGCCAATGATACGATTTTCATGAAATCTTTATCACGAAGTTCACGAGCAACTGGTCCAAAAATACGAGTTCCACGTGGGCTCTTATCATCTTTAACTACAACTGCTGCATTTTCATCAAAAGAGATGTATGAACCATCTTTACGGCGTACAGAACGTTTCGTACGAACGATAACAGCTCTAACTACATCACCTTTCTTGACAACTCCCCCTGGTGTTGCTTGTTTAACAGAACATACAATGACATCACCAATTGCAGCTGTACGGCGGTTCGTACCACCTAGCACGCGGATACACATCAATTCTCTTGCACCAGAGTTGTCGGCAACTTTAAGTCGACTAAATGCTTGAATCATTTTAACGTCCTCCTTTCACCAAAACATGTAAAGCACAACGTTCATTAAAGAATGACAGCTTCTTCAACAACTTCGACCAGTCTGAAGCGCTTGTCTTTAGATAGTGGACGAGTCTCCATGATTTTTACAACATCGCCGATTTTAGCAGTATTGTTCTCATCATGTGCTTTGTATTTTTTCGTATATTTAATACGTTTATGGTACAAATCATGTTTTTTGTATGTTTCAACAGCAACAACGATTGTTTTGTCCATTTTGTCACTTACCACTTTGCCGATTTCTACTTTACGGGCATTGCGTTCGCTCATGTTTGGCCTCCTTCCTGACCGTGATCAGATTCATCACTATCAACAATGATTAGCTGGTTATTCCAAGTTCTCTTTCACGTAGAACGGTTTTAGCGCGAGCAATTTCTTTACGCACGTCACGAATACGAGTTGGATTGTCCAGTTGACCTGTTGCCAATTGGAAACGAAGGTTGAACAGCTCTTCTTTGAAACCAGCGATTTGTTGTTCGATTTCAGCAGAGGTTAAGTTGCGAAATTCACTAGCCTTCATTTGCTTCACCACCCACTTCTTCTCGTTTCACAAACTTACATTTAACAGGCAACTTGTGAGCAGCAAGACGCATTGCTTCGCGAGCCACTTCTTCGGATACGCCTGCAAGCTCAAACATAACTTTGCCTGGCTTAACAACAGCTACCCATTTCTCTACGTTACCTTTACCACTACCCATACGCACTTCAAGAGGCTTTTGAGTGATTGGTTTATCTGGGAAAATTTTGATCCATACTTTACCGCCACGTTTGATGTAACGTGTCATCGCGATACGAGCCGCTTCGATCTGACGGTTAGTAACCCATGATGGTTCTAGTGCTTGTAAGCCGTACTCGCCGAATGCTACAGTAGTACCGCCTTTTGCACGACCTTTCATGTGACCACGTTGTTGTTTACGATGTTTTACACGCTTAGGTACCAACATGATTAGTTGCCTCCTTCCTGTGGAGCTTTCTTCTTAGTAGGAAGGACTTCACCACGATAGATCCATACTTTTACACCAAGACGACCATAAGTCGTATGTGCTTCAGCTGTACCATAGTCGATATCAGCACGAAGTGTATGAAGTGGAACAGTACCTTCACTATATCCTTCAGTACGAGCAATCTCAGCGCCGCCAAGACGACCAGAAACTGAAGTTTTGATTCCTTTAGCACCCGCACGCATAGAACGTTGGATAGCTTGTTTTAGAGCACGACGGAAAGAAACACGACGCTCTAATTGTTGAGCAATGCTTTCTGCTACTAGAATAGCATCAAGATCTGCTTGTTTAATTTCAGCAATATTGATATGAACTTTCTTTTTGTCAGCGATTTTACCTAGTTGAACACGAAGATTTTCAACTTCAGCTCCACCTTTACCGATAACCATACCTGGCTTAGCAGTATGAATCGTCACGTTAACGCGGTTAGCCGCACGCTCGATTTCGATATGGGAAACTGCTGCATCTTTCAGCTTGTTCTTAAGGTATTCACGAATTTTCACGTCTTCAAGTAGAAGATCGCCGAAGTCTTTTTCAGCGTACCATTTGGATTCCCAATCACGGATAATCCCGACGCGTAGACCGATTGGATTTACCTTTTGACCCACTCGTTATCCCTCCTTATTTTTCTGATACGACCAAAGTGATGTGGCTGGTTCTCTTATTAATTCTGCTTGCACGACCCATTGCACGTGGGCGGAAACGTTTCATAGTTGGTCCTTGGTTCGCATATACTTGCGATACAACCAAATTGTTAACGTCAAGCCCATTGTTATGCTCAGCGTTAGCAATTGCAGAGTTCAACAACTTCTCCAAAATTGGGGAAGCAGCTTTTGGCGTGTGACGCAGAATCGCGATTGCTTCGCCAACTTGTTTACCACGAATCAGGTCCGCTACCAGTTGAGCTTTACGAGGAGCAATACGTACGAAACGTGCGTGTGCTTTTGCTTCTGCCATGATGGAACCTCCTCTCATTCATTAGAAAGTGAATAGGCAATTAACGTCTGCCTGTTTTTTTGTCATCAGCGGCATGACCTTTGTACGTACGTGTCGGTGCAAATTCACCAAGCTTGTGACCAACCATATCTTCTGTCACATATACCGGAACATGTTTACGACCATCATACACTGCAAAAGTGTGACCGATGAATTGTGGGAAAATTGTAGAACGGCGAGACCATGTTTTAACAACAGTCTTTTTGTTCGCTTCATTCAATTCCTCGACTTTTTTCAAAAGGTAACCATCAATAAATGGACCTTTTTTCAAACTGCGACCCATGTGAGATCCTCCCTTCACGTAAGAGCTTTGCATAATTTAGATTATGCGGCTTGTATCAAGCAACGATTACTTCGTACGTCCACGAACAATATATTGGCTTGATGCTTTTTTCTTCTTGCGTGTTTTGTATCCAAGTGTCGGTTTGCCCCAAGGAGACACTGGAGATTTACGGCCGATCGGAGCTTTACCTTCACCACCACCGTGAGGGTGATCGTTAGGGTTCATTACTACCCCGCGAACTTCTGGACGCTTACCTAACCAGCGAGAACGACCAGCTTTACCAATTTTGATAAGCTCGTGGTCACCATTACCTACTGAACCGATTGTTGCACGGCAAGTGTTAAGGATATGGCGTACTTCGCCTGAGTTAAGACGAACCGTTACATAGTTGCCTTCTTTACCAAGCAATTGAGCTTCTGTACCAGCAGCACGAACCAATTGTCCGCCTTTACCTGGTTTCAACTCAATGTTGTGGATTACTGTACCAACTGGGATATTAACAAGTGGTAAAGCATTACCGATCTTGATATCCGCATCTGGACCAGATTGAATTTGATCGCCTACTTTAAGACCTTTCGGTGCAATAATGTAAGCTTTTGCGCCGTCCACATAGTGGATCAATGCAATATTGGAAGTACGGTTTGGATCGTACTCGATTGTTGCAACTTTACCGATTACGCCATCTTTAATACGTTTGAAGTCGATAATACGGTATTTACGCTTATGTCCACCACCGTGGTGACGAACTGTAATTTTACCTTGGTTGTTACGTCCAGCTTTTTTGAAAAGCGGCGCAAGCAACGATTTCTCCGGAGTGCTTGTCGTAATTTCTTCGAATGTAGAAACACTCATGTTACGACGTGCAGGAGAGGTCGGTTTATACTTTCTGATTGACACTTATGTTCCCTCCTTTACTAGACTGACGTTTCAAAGAATTCAAGCTCTTTGCTATCTTCGCTCAATTGAACGATTGCTTTTTTCCAATTAGGTCTGTAGCCGCTGTAACGACCGTAACGTTTTGGTTTACCAGCAACACGCATTGTGTTAACGCTAGTTACTTTCACGTTAAAAATCGCTTCGATCGCGGATTTGATTTCGGTTTTGTTCGCGCGTAGGTCTACTTCAAAAACATAACGTTTAGCAGCCATGTAATCGCTCGTACGTTCCGTAATAACCGGGCGCTTGATGATATCGCGAGGATTTTTCATTACGCAAGCACCTCCTGTACTTTCTCTACCGCTTCTTTAGTGATAATCAATTTATCATGTACAAGTACATCACGAACATTGATGCCATCAGCAGCGATGAATTTCACACCAGGGATATTGCGCGCAGACAATGCAACGTTATCCTCATAGTTAGCTGTAACAACCAAAGCTTTGCGATCTACTTTAAGATTGTTAAGCAAGCTTGCGAATTCCTTCGTTTTTGGAGCAGCGAATGCTAGTTGATCCAATACGATAATGTTCTCTGCAATTACTTTAGAAGAAAGTGCAGATTTGATCGCAAGACGACGAACTTTCTTAGGAAGCTTAAATCCATAAGAGCGAGGTGTTGGGCCAAATACTGTACCACCACCAACCCATTGTGGAGAACGGATGCTACCTTGACGAGCGCGACCTGTACCTTTTTGTTTCCAAGGCTTACGTCCACCGCCACGTACTTCGGAGCGTCCTTTTGTTTTGTGCGTTCCTTGACGCTCAGCAGCGTTTTGCAAAAGGACAGCACTGTGCATAACATGAGCATTAGGTTCGATACCGAACACGCTATCAGCTAGTTCTAGTTCACCAACCTGTGCACCGCTCACGTTGAATACTGTTACTTTAGGCATTTCTTGTTCCTCCTTTCTTCAAAGACAATTAGCTTTTAACTGATTGTTTAATATTAACGAATCCATTTTTAGGACCTGGGATAGAGCCTTTAACTAGAAGCACGTTACGCTCAGCGTCTACGCGGATAACTTCAAGTTTTTGGATTGTAACTGTTTCTGTACCCATATGTCCTGGAAGGCGTTTGCCTTTCGGTACACGGTTCGCTTGGATAGAACCCATAGAACCAGGGCCACGATGGTAACGAGAACCGTGAGTGTTAGGACCAGTGCGTTGTCCCCAACGTTTGATAACACCCGCGAAACCTTTACCTTTTGAAATACCTGTTACGTCAACAAATTCACCTTGAGCGAACAAGTCAGCAGCAACTGTTTGGCCAACCTCATACTCGCTAAGATTAATTCCGCGAATTTCGCGAACGTAGCGCTTAGGAGTAGTGTTAGCTTTCTTAGCATGGCCTACAGCTGGTTTGTTTGATCTGCTTTCTTTTTTGTCAGCAAATCCTAGTTGAACCGCTTCGTAGCCGTCGTTTTCCAAGTCTTTCTTCTGAAGCACTACGCATGGTCCAGCTTCGATGACTGTTACTGGAATAACATTGCCCTCAGGAGTAAACACTTGAGTCATACCAAGTTTTTTACCTAAGATACCTTTCATGTTGACACCTCGTTTCCTCTCTATAATCACATTGAATCATCTTACAGTTTGATTTCGATATCTACACCGGATGGTAGATCCAGACGCATCAAAGCATCAACTGTCTGCGGCGTTGGATTCACGATATCGATCAAGCGCTTATGAGTGCGTTGTTCGAATTGCTCGCGAGAATCCTTGTATTTGTGCACCGCACGCAAAATAGTGACGATTTGCTTTTCCGTTGGCAACGGAATCGGTCCGGATACACCTGCACCGGAACGTTTTGCAGTTTCCACAATTTTTTCTGCGGACTGATCAAGAATTCTATGATCGTATGCTTTCAAGCGAATACGAATCTTTTGCTTTGCCATTTAAAGTCCCTCCTTCTATCGCCCAATTTTTTAATCGGACATACTCCGTAAGAAAACCCTACACACTCCCCATGGCAAAGGGGCCGGGTGTGTCGGCAACCTCTTACATCAACGCAACGTCAGACCAACAGTCAATATTATACACGAGTGGGCATTTGATTGCAACTAAATTTATACGTTGTTTTACAACTGATTTTCTGGCCTAATTTCCGATACTTTCGAACACCTAAACAATTATAATGAAACATCTTTTATTTGTCATGTGCCAAATAAAAACAGTCTTAGCACATGAGCTAAGACTGTTTAATCAGAAGCTACGATTAAAGCTGAATACGTTTCTTCATTAGATAGTGAGTAACCGCTAGCTTGAGCACTAACGCCAGCGCAGCGATGAGCATCGGCACTGACCAGAAGTGAAACCAATCGACTGGCAAGCTTTCGCTTAGTGAAATGTCGGCTTCATAGCTACCGAACTTAATGAATGCGAAGTACTGATCATAGGATGGTCCTACAACTAAGTTTGTGATGTAATCGACAGCCAAGCTAAAGCCAATAAACACAATAACACCAATCCATGCGCGATACTTACCACGGAAGGAGTAAGTCGTCGCCATCGATAGCATAATTAGAGCTAATAGCGTAATGGTATTCCATAATGCGAATAAAATACTACTTATTAATGGCTTTGGCTGCAGCAAAATTTCCATTGCCTTATTTACTTCTGCAGAATTGAAATTAACGTCTAGCACTGCGAAGAATGCAAACGTAAGCGTCGCAGCAAGCAGCATATATACAACACCAAGCAATAATATAGAAGCAATTTCTTCTAACTGCGATAACGGAAGCAATCTTCGATGATAGCTGCTCAATTGATGTTTATAGCTGAGACTCGTCATTACAAGAAGGATTAAGCTGCTTAGTGATGAAACGACAACACCACCAACGAACACTAGTTCATCCATCCAGCCCCATTTATATTTACCGATGACTAAGAGTGCATACAAGAGAACCGATGACACCAAAACAATGTACAAGCTAAGACTGTTCATCTTCCAGTTGTATTTAAGAAGCTTTAGCATTCTGCGTACACCTCCTTAAACAACTCGTCGACACTTTTACCACGTTTCATTCGAATGGTCTCAACATCTTCCTGAAGAATCAGCTTACCTTGCTTTAGCATGATTACTTCATCAAAGATTCGTTCGATATCCGTCAAAAGGTGCGTCGTAAGAATAATGCTGCTTTCTGGGTTATAGTACTCAACGAGTGCGTCTAGTATTTTACCACGTGCAACCGGATCTACACCGCCTATTGGCTCATCCAGCAAGTACAGGCTTGCATTACGCGAAAGTGCTAACGTTAGCTGTAATCTCTCCTGCATCCCCTTGGAAAGGCTGCTTACTCGATCCTGTTCATTCAGCCTCATAAAGGATATCATCTCGTGTGCTTTCGCATGGTCAAAATCAGCATAGAAGTCACGATAAAACGAAACTGCATCCTTTACCTTCATCCAGCCCTCCGTCAGTGGAATGTCTGGCATATAAGAGACAATACGCTTCGTATCATGTCCTACCGTTGCACCGCCTACTTTAATCGAACCGCTTGTCGGATGTGTCAATCCCGCGATGAGCTTCATTAGTGTTGTCTTACCACTTCCGTTACTACCTAATAGCCCAATGACTTTACCACGTTCGATCGTGAAGCTAACATCGCTTAGTGCAGTTTTTCTCCAGTAGCTCTTATGAATATCCTTCACCTCAAGAACTACACTCATGGATTGTCACCTCGCTCTTCCCCTTTGCTCTCCACTGCATCGCTAACGATTGAGATGATTTCATTACTGGCAAAGCCCAGCTCCTGCATGCCTTGAATAAAATGTTCGATCAGCTCTCCTGCCATTTCCTTTTTAATTCCCATAATGATCGACTCCTCACTTGTTACATATCGTCCAAGCCCGCGTCTCGTCTCTACAATGCCTTCTCTCTCCAGCTCTGAGAATGTACGCTGTACCGTATTCGGATTTATTTGCAGCTCAGAGGCTAACTCTCGTACGGAAGGAATTTTATCGCTAGGCTTTAGCTTTCCAACGATAATCTGCTTTTTAAGATAGCTCATAATTTGCATATAGATCGGTAAGTTATTATCAAATTCAATCATCCAGCCTTACACCCCTTTCTATGTTTCATTGCTTTGCCTAACTATGCCACATCGCGTTTTTTGAATACATAGAATGATGTCGCTAATATTGCGATGAGATACGCCGCCAGTACGGTAATAGAAAACCCGAGTGTCATCCCCTTCATTAAAGGCACACCGCCTTCTTCGTACATGCGCAAATCTAGGTTGAAAAATAGAAGATATTTCGCAAATTCGTATTTAGCTAGCAGCAAGACAGCAAGATCTGATACGAATACAAGACAGAGTGCAATTCCGATCGTTGCGCCTGTTGATTTCGTTAGTACACTCAGCATAAAGACAATGGAGGTATACATCACAGTATTTACGGAGGTGTATAGAACCGTTTTCCAAACATCGATCATACTGCCTTCACCCTGCATGCCAAAGAACACTATGCAGATAATAAAGCTAACAATTAACGCAAACAGTAGAAGCACGATATTAAATACCAGCAATGCTGCATATTTAGAAGCAAGAATTTTACTTCGAGAATGTGGACGAATAAGCAGCAGCTTAATCGTTCCAAGCTGATGTTCTCCCGATACCAAGCTTGCTGTATAGATCATGCAAAGGAACAGATAGAGTTTTCCGCCACCATTAATGTCTATGACAGATTGCATAAACTCAACATATCCGAGCTCTGTTCCCTTTAGAAAGCTCTTTACGACAACTGCAATGCCTAGCGGCATTAAAAGGATAATTAGAAAAGCTATGAAAAAACCTCTCTTTTTAGCTAGCTTTAACCATTCATTCGTTGTTAATTGTAAGAAACTATACAATCTGATTCCCTCCAGTCCACGTTAAGAACTCATCCTCTAACGAGCGTTTTACTTCTACGACCCGGTATACCGAAATCCGGTGAGCACTCAGCTCATGAATATAACTAGCAAGCGCCTCGTCTTTACAACGAAGCTCCAGTTCATTCGTTGATTGATTCACTTGAATGAATTGAAGCTCCTCGCGACCGACAAGCAGCTGCTTCGCCTGTTCTAATTGGTTTACTCTAACGAGTACATTGAACTCTTCGTTGCCATCTTGCTGTATCTGTGCACCGCCAATCAGCTGTTCATGCACGAACTTACCTTGCTGAATAACAACGACTCGGCTACACATCAGTTCAATCTCAGATAATAGATGACTAGATACAAGTACCGCTATTCCTTCCTGCTGTGCGATTGTTTTTAAGTAATCCCGCATTTCACGTATACCTGCAGGATCTAGACCATTGGTCGGCTCATCCAATATTAAAATGCTTGGCGAATGCATGAGTGCCTGTGCAATGCCTAAGCGCTGTCTCATCCCTAATGAATATGACTTTACCTTTTTATTCATAGCATCTGTTAGACCAACAACGTCAACGACCTGCTTCATTCGCTCTACTGTTATCGATGGAATCATGCGTTGGTATTGCTTCAAGTTATCCCAGCCGGTCATATACGAATAAAATTCCGGGTTCTCTACAATGGCACCAACACGAGCAATAGCTTTTGAGAAGCTGCTGCGTATACTCTGCCCATTAATTAGCACCTCTCCGCTGGTCATTCCAATTAGACCAACGATCATGCGAATCGTTGTCGTTTTTCCTGCTCCATTAGGACCCAGCAGGCCGACAATTTCACCTTCCTTCACTTCAAAGCTCAGCTGATCAACGATCGTTTGCTTTCCGATCTTCTTCGTTACTTTATCTAGTTGAAGAACTACATCCTGTTGATGTGACATATCGCTTTTCACTCCTATCCAATATTGTGTGTCTGTGTATTAGTTACATAGTACACTATAACATTGGTATTGTAAATAGATGGATTAAAAAAATAAAAAGCGGCAAATGCATTGGCTGCATTTGCCGCTTTCAAGTTAAAAAGGTACAACTCCGAAATCGTCATCAAAGTCGAACTTTTTTAACTTCCATTTCAATACGGATTAAAAAGTTCGGCTTTCAGGACCGAGAAGATAGCATGAAGCTAGGGAACGAGGAGCACAGCGTACGTTTTGTGTACGTGAGCACCGCAGGCTCCCGATGAATGCTATCTTCGATGCCGAGTAAGCTACAACGCAAAACATCGTCATCAAAGTCGAACTTTTTAACTTCCTCTTCCAATATAGGTTAAAAAGCTAGGCTTTCAGGACCAAGAAGATGGAGAGCTAGTAGAAAACGAGGAGCACAGCGTACGTCTTGTGTACGTGAGCACCGGAGTTTTCGCTAGCTCTCCATATTCGACGTCGAGTATGCTACAGCACATGACATCGTCATCAAAGTCGGGCTTTTTAACTTCCTCTAATATATGTGAAGGCTTGATTATGAAGTTACTTCTTCACCATCAACCACCGTCGCTGCTACCTGGGACGCTACAATCGAGACTAGATATTCGTTCGGTGAAGATGTTAGTTGAACACCTTCAGGCAGCTTAAGATCACTTGCCTGAATCGTATCGCTAACTTTCATCCCACTAATATCAACTGTCAGCGAAGCCGGAATCAAATGAGGAAGTGCTGTTACTTCAACGGATGTGCTATCCGTTTGAATAATGCCATCTTCCTTTGTACCAATTGGAGTTCCTGTAAATACAATTGGCAGGCGTGTACGAACCTCTTCTTTCGCGTTTACACGTAAGAAGTCGATATGAATCACTTCACCCGTCACTGGATGACGCTGCATATCCTCCAAAAGGACAGGTACCTTATCTTCATTGTTTACTTGAAGATATACAACACTACCTCCGCCAGTCTTCAACCATTGTAAATACTCTTTTTTTGGAACATCAATGGTAGCATTCTCACTCCCTGCTCCGAATACTACAGCAGGAATTCTACCTGCTTTACGTAGCTGCTTTAATTGCGCACGACTGCTTTTTTCGCGTACGTTAACTAAGATTTGATTACTCATATGATCGTCTCCTTTTCATACCCTGTGCTTTTTATCAAAATCGATTGCCTTTTTTCGACTATAGATTCCGCTCTCACATTGTGTGAGAGACACTAGAGCTTCATCGCATCAAGCCTCCTTTCTACTCCACTATATAAATAGGCACCTCATTCTGCGCGAATGAAATGCCTATTAATCTACCTTATCATATTGTCACTATAAAGTCTAATCTAGCAAGCTTTATCCGAGAACGACCCGATCGTCTGCCATTTTCTTACCGCTGATCTGCTCAAATTCACCTAGCAATCTTTCAACAGTCAGCTCACTTTTACGATCCTCATTCACCTGCAAAATAATCTGACCCTTGTCCATCATAATTAATCGATTACCTAGGCGGATGGCTTGCTCCATATTATGTGTAACCATCAAGGTCGTTAGATTTAAGTCTTTAACGATTTTTTCTGTTAAATCTGTAACTAGCTCTGCTCGAGCTGGATCCAGAGCGGCTGTATGCTCGTCTAGCAATAAAATTTGCGGACGTGTAAAGGTTGCCATGAGCAAGCTTAACGCTTGACGCTCTCCACCAGAGAGTAGACCAACCTTCGCATTCATACGATTTTCTAAACCG
>Ga0180216_1003464_pt1 | contig 12488 bp, 17 predicted proteins | sample eDN3rd37CBELigMG_FD_128879 | JGI IMG/M metagenome (GOLD analysis project Ga0180216, IMG submission 128879) | Enriched Miracle-Growth compost microbial communities from Emeryville, California, USA - eDNA 3rd pass 37_C BE-Lig MG (version 2)... ...
ATTATACTGATACTGACACTAGGTTAAATCGTCACAATGCATCATCTATTGCAATGCTATGCCAGTTTCAGGTAGTTAGCAAGCACAAGTTAGTCCCATTTAGTTGCCCCTCATGTGTGGAAGCAAGAAATAAATCATTGTTTTGATATTTGTTAAACATACTGCGTTGTTTTCAGTGAATGGAAGGATGGAGTGTGCAATGCGTTCCTGTTGTTCGTACAGTAGCCCTTCGGATAAGAGTGCGTTTCATGCTATAAGAATGAGTATTTCCACATTTCGGATGTGCGTACGTTTAATGGTATTGCTTTTTATTTTCCAGATTATTTCCAAAGAGCAATTGCTTTGCTATAAGCGCTCTGCGGCATTTGACAGCCTGTTGTTCAGTCTGGTTATGCATCTTGTTGTTCATTTTGTATCTTGTGATTATGGTCTAGCACTTGCTTCGTGTTCAATCTTGATGATGATTGATTAGTTCATCGCCTAAAATTTGCATCTGGTTTGCTTTCTTTTGTTAGCGTTCTCTCAGAATCTGCCTATTTGTATTTCTTTCTCAGTTTTGCAATGTGTTCTTGTGTATAGCTGCTCTCGTGTCCTGTCCTTTTCCATTCCTTATGAAATTCTATTATTTTGTTTGTGCTTTCCATTGTTCCCCCATTTTCTTGTTACATGTTGTGCAACGCCTTTTGCAGTGCCGGTTGGAGCAGCTTTCGTGAGATAAGGATGTTCCCTTGGTCATAAAACGCCAAGTATCCAATGTTCGCAGGTGAGCCCGCCAGCTCTGGACGCTCGTGCAAGTTGAGGCTCAGTGCTTCTTCGCTGCGGAGCGCGTCCAGGAGCGCCGGCATGATGCCGCTGTTCTGAGCTGGCACAAATACCACGAGGCCACTGCATAGAATGGCACAACCTTGGAACCATTGCGTGCTATGAACATAGAGCGGTCAACATCGACAAAACTTAGATCCGGGCCAAGCGTATCCGTGTTCGTACCGCTGGAACTCGGGCTTGTCGTAGGCGGTCATGCACAGCAGGAACTGGAGGTGACGGCTGGCGCACAGCTGATGGAGTTGCGCGACGTCCCCGGGCTGCTGGAGGCGCTCCGCCAGACCGGGCAACGAAATCGGTATGGACGCGATGCCATACAGGCGGCCGGATGTCGGCAGCTTCCATTCTTTGTAGTCCTACAGGTGCATGGACTTTCCGCGTCGGAGGCGCTTACGCATGCTTGTGAGCGGCAGGGCTACAATCCGTATTGCAGTCGTACGTACGCTCGCGCACCTTGCGCAGCAAGTCGGCAATGGTCAGGGACGACAGATCCTGCTTCGCCCGCAGCAGTTGGCCGAAAAAGTCGGCGTTCTCCTGGGTTTCCCCATCCAGCTTGCCCTTGAACCGACGCCAGTCAGTCCAGCTATAGATAGAAATAGAGGTTGTACGGCCATGGTCAGTGGGCGTACGCGGTCAAGCGCGGCCTTGTCCGTGAGGTGCGGCCACGCCGCCCGGCTGAGCGCGTTGACGGCGGCAATGTCCTTGGCCGTGGCGCGCTTCTGCTGCGGATCCAGGTTGGTCGTATCGACGAGGATGGGCGCCAGCAGCAGCTGCGCCACGCCAGCGTCCAGCTGGTCCGTCACTGCGATGGCTAGGCCAAGGCAAGGCTCTTCAAAAGGGCGCGATCAGCCCCAAGGCGAAGTCGGGCGCGGCGTGCGCTAGCACGACTTCTGACCAGCGTCGCGGTGGTACTCAAAGACGAGCGTCGTGGCGGATCCAACCGTTTCGACGACGCGCGGTACCGCGGCCTGGTGGCCGCCGCTGTCGGCGTGGTGGTCCAGGACGGCCACCACGGCGGGCGCGAGGTCGGCCTGCCGCGACGCCAGCTGGTTGTGGTCCACCAGGGTCAGCGCCAGCTGCCCGCGGCCGTGCAAGGCGGCCAGTTCCACGTCGTCAATGAACAGCAGCGACGTCGATGGGATCCTGGACGCCGCCGACACATTTCCTGTGCGACGAGGCCGATGGACCGCTCAGCAGCTGCACCGGCCCTCATTCGGCCCTTCAAGGCCGCGCAGGCACGCACCCCAGCCTGCGGAAGAGGAAGGTCGTCTCGGTGCGCAGCGCAAAGTCGCTGCGGGGAATGTTGATCACTGGGTAGACGACGCGGCCTGGGCCCGTGGCCGGTGCCGTCGACGCGAAGAAGCCGTGCGCGATCGCCGCCACAATCGAGTCGAGATCTGCGACCGCCCGCCGGGCAGACGCGCAGTGAGCGAAGGTCAGCAAGCCTACTCGCGCTTCCTCCACACGCCGCCGCCGCGTTCGTCCGACGGGACGCACCAGCCGACTCATTGCCGAGGACGACATGGACGCGCTCCGGCGGCGCCGGCAGCCCCGCGCGCACGGCTGCCGCGCACTGCTGCAGCCATCGCTGCAGGGCGTCGACCGTGTACCGCCGCAACGCCATCGTGTTCGTGCCGTGCGGTGGCCTGCTGAGCCGGCGGCTATGGTGTCAGCAGCGGGCCGTCCTGCGCCGGTCTCTCTCTCTCTCTCTGGGTCTGCCCCACCCCACCGCCCCCTGCCACCCCCTCTGCCGTCTGCCAATGCGGCGGCGCGCGCTTGACGTCATCGTTTATGGGTGGCGCACCAGTGGCGCGAACACGGCGAACACGGCGGACACGGCGAAGGCGGCGCCCGCTGCCGGCCCGTCCCCACATCGCGCCGCCTCTCGCACACCCCCTCGCTGCCTTGGGGGACGCCTGCCGCGCTGCGGGCACGGGCGGCGTGCGGTGGGGTGGACGCGGCTGCACGATGGCGACCGACGCCGACGCCGACGCCGGGCTGAGCGCCTACGAGCGCGCCCGCTTGGAAAACATTCGCCGCAACCAAGCGATGTGCGCTGCGCATGGCTGTGCTGCTAGCAGCCCGCCTTCGGCGCATGCTGGGCACGCTGCTGACCTCCGCCGTGAGCACTCTGCTCTGGTCGGCTTGTGCGTCCCTGTGCTAGGCTCGCCAAGCTCGAGATCCCCGTTTTGGTCGCCCAGACGACGGCGCCCGAGGGACCGGTGCGTGAGCGCGGCCTGTCCGATTCCGCCAGGGCACGGCGACGGGAAACCCCGTCGCGTCCCGCGGAGCCCCAGCGCAAGTCCCGCCGGTTGGAAGGCCTCGGCGCGGTGAACTACAACGAGGCGGCGCTCGAAGAGGGCCGCCGCGCCGGCAAGTTTCTAGCGGGCACCCGCGCGTCGGCCGCCAGCGAGGCGGAGCCGCCTGCGCGGCGCACGCTGGACGACCTCCCGTTGGACGCCCTCAACCTGCTTGCGGCGGCGGGTGACGACGACGCTGACGACGACAGTGCGGCGGCCAAGGACGCCCTCCCGCCTTCTCGGCGGCGCACCATCGCTGCCTTTGTGCAGCGCAGCCTGGCCCACGGCGGGTCGCCGGAGGGACCGACGGCGGCATCCCCGACAGCTGCCAAGCGGCGTTGCGGCGTCGCGGCCGCGTCCGGCAGCGGCAGCGCAGCGGCGCCGGCAACGGAGGCGCGCGCCAAGCAGTGTTGGCTGCCGTCGACCGCGTGGGTGCTGGACGAGGCCGACGGCATCGCCAAGGTCACCCACGACCGCATCTACCGCATCGCCTTTGTGCCGCGGGCCGACCGCATCGTGCTGGCGGCGGGCGACAAGAGCGGGCACCTGGGCCTGTGGGACGCGAGCGCGCAGCCAGACCACGGCGAGACGGAGCTGCTCCTCGTGCGCCCGCACCGGAACGTCGTCTCGGCCATTCTGGTAGGGTGAATCCAGTCTAGGATGCCTGCGTGCGAATAGCAGCAACGCGCTCACGGCATTTGGCGCCCCTCCTTTCCTTTCGTAGCGCGCCTCAGACGACTGGTTTGGCGTCGCCGTCCACGTTTCTGACGGCATCGTACGACGGCACGCTGCGTCTGCTGGACTGGGAGTCGCTCTACAGCTCGGTGGTTGCGGCCACCGAGGACGACGACGCAATCATCACGGCGGCGGACTGCAAGGACGGCCACACCGTCTTTTACAGTGACTCGTTGGGCGGCGTCAGCCGCCTTGACCTCCGCGAGAAGCCGGCGGCGTCGGCCGCCGCATCCGCCGCGGCGCCATCACCAGCGCCGTCTGCGCGCACGCGGCGAGCGGCTGCGTCGGCCGCCGCCAGTGCCGATGCCGCGCCCGCCACTGCAGCAGCGGCCGCCGCACCGCGGCTGCCGAGCACACACACCTGGCCGCTGCACGACCGAAAGATTGCCCAGGTCGAAGTGCACCCGCTGGAGCACCACCTGCTGGTGACGGCGTCGCTGGACCGCACGGTACGGCTCTGGGACCTCCGCGGCACCCGGCGCGTCGCAATCGCCGAGCTGCCGCACGACCTCGCGGTCACTGGCGCCACATTCTCGCCCGGCACGGGCGCGTCGCTCCTGACGACGTCGTACGACAACCATATCCGTGTCTTCACGACCGCCGACGTCCAGACCGGCAACCGGGTCAAGCCCGCCGTCTCGATCCGGCACAACAACCAGACCGGACGGTGGGTGACCAGCTTCCGGGCCACCTGGCTCCCCTGGTCGGACGAGCCCGCTTTTGTCGTGGGCAACATGGGCCGCCAGCTGGACGTGTTCTCCGCGGTGGACGGTCGCCCGCTCGCGGCGCTGGCAAGCTCCATGCTCGGCACGATTCCCGCGGTGACGGTGGCGCACCCGACAGAGCCCGTGATTGCGGGCGGCGTCGCGTCGGGCCGCTGCTACCTCTTCCGCGCCGCTGCCCCTGCATTGTGACATAGCCCGCACTGCGCGGCATCTGTACAGCCGCCGTCGCAAGCCATGTACCGGTAAGCACCACCCACCTCTTAGGCCCCTCCCACCGACGCACAAGCGCGCGCGTACGGTGCGGTACCCAGCGGCAGGCGTCTGCGCCCCGTCGGTGCCACTTGATGCCTCTGGGCCTATTCCTGGTGGGGCGTCACTATATCAGCCCTTAGCCTTATGGGAAGTACTCGCAGCGAGGCCCCGCCTTTCAGTCAGACACCTATGGCCGGGGCCCTTGTCCACTCGCCCGCACACCTCCCTTCCTTCCGCCACCACGCCGGCCGCCGCCGCCAGAGAGTCCCGCCGTCGCCGGACGGCCCACGGCGACACCGGCCATGGCCTCGGTGCCCTGGGAGGTCGTCGAGGTCGGCGTCGCCGGCTACGCCGTCCTGCGCCCATCCGAGCCGGGCAACGACTGGCCGCTGCAGCAGACGGTGACGCCGACGGCAATCGCCGCGCCTGGACGACACTGTCGCGCGGTGCCTAACGCGGTTCTGGTTTGTAGCGGCGGCTGGTGGGGATGGTCTCAGCTGCCGTTCGGCTTGGGGCCGTTGCAAACGGCCCACCGGCATGATGCCGTTGCAGACCTGCTCAAGGTCGACGCCCAGTTGCGCGGGTGCGCGCTGGCAGCGGCACAGCGGTGCGTGCGTACTCCCGCGACCGTTACGGATGCCGGGAGCCGGCGGAGCTGACCCGGGGCCTGGCGCAACGCGTGCGGTGGGCGCGACCAGCGTCTTTGACGAGCCGGTGGCGCTAGAACGCCTCTTGGGCGTTCCGACCCTCAGCGGCGGCCCCACGCTCGAACCCGTCCTGGACCTCAAGACCGGCGGGATCGTGGGGCACGAAGAAGTTTGCGTTGACCCCGCCGCAGCACCGGGCACCGCCACCACCTCGTCGTCGCTGCAGCGAGACCCCGCGCCGCCGGCCGACTGGGTGCGCGGCCAGAACACCTTCCGGCCGTTTACACCGGCTGGCCCCGCGGACGAAGTGCTCGAGGCCACCGCCGCCGCCGCCTCCCTCGCTGCGGAATGGGCCGCCGGCGGCGACGACGCGGTCGCCGCGCAGCAGCCGTCTGAACGTAGGGAGCCGCCGTGCGCGCTCCCATTGTCACCAGCTCTGCGGACGCTTACACACGCACATGAAACCTGCGGCCGCACCAATCGCTTCGCGGGTTCGTAGTCACCCCAAGCGCGGCCACTGTGCCCACGTCCTTCGCGTCGGCACTCTTTGGCGCGGACGACCTCGGAGCGGAGGGCGACACAACGGATCTGGAGGCGGCGCTGGCTCGGCTGGGGCTGCAGCCGCCCGGTGAGCCAGAAAAGGCGACCACCGCACCGCCCCCAGCGTTGGCGGCACCTGATACGCCGGCGGACGCGGCCGACCAAGTCCTGGCCGCGCCCGAGCCCGCTGTGGCCCCCACCACCACGGCGGCGCGGCCAGTCTCGGCCGCCGCGCAGGCTGGCCTGGCGCTGACGGCCGGCACAACGCCGCCGGGCCGGCCCTGGACGCGCCTAATCGACGTCAAGGCCGAGTTTGTGGGCTTCCGCGAGCTGGTGCCGCAGCTGGCGCACGAGGTGCGGGCGTTGAATGCCGTCGCGAGGTTTGTTCAACGCTACGGCCTGCGGTTGACGCGCTCACATGCGGTTCCATGGGAGCACTATGGCCGCAGTACCCGTTCGAGCTGGACACGTTCCAAAAGCATGCCGTGTACCACCTGGAGCGGCATGAGAGCGTGTTTGTGGCGGCCCACACGTCGGCCGGCAAGACGGTCGTGGCCGAGTATGCCATTGCCCTGGCACAGCGCCACCTGACGCGGTAGGGCGGCGTGCGGGTGGGCGAGGTTGGGTTGGCCGGCGCGGGTGCCGACCTTGCTGCGGCCGATGTGGTGCGTCCCCACCGCGGCTGTGCGCGGGGCAGGGCGATCTACACGTCGCCCATCAAGGCCCTGTCGAACCAAAAGTTTCGTGATTTCCGGGAGACCTTTGAGGACGTCGGCCTGCTGACCGGCGACGTGCAAATCAAGCCGGATGCGTCGTGCCTGATCATGACCACGGAGATTCTGCGGTACGCCGGGCGGCATGGGGGTGATGTGCTTTGTTGAGCACGGCGGAATTAACCGCGACATCCACGAATCTAGTCTTGGACGTGCGGCCGCCCAGCTCGATGCTCTACCGCGGCGCCGACATCATCCGCGATGTCGAGTGGGTGATCTTTGACGAGGTGCACTACATCAACGACCAAGAGGTGCGGCGGCCGTTCGGTGGCAAGCGGCGCGGCGACGCACATGTTTGCCTGACACGTTCACACGTGCAGCATCGGTTTGCCTGCGGCGGGGGCGGCAGCGCGGCGTCGTCTGGGAAGAGGTTATCATCATGCTGCCCGCGCACGTCGGCATCATTCTCCTGTCGGCTACCGTGCCAAACACGGTCGAGTTTGCCGATTGGGTCGGGTACGACCACGGGCGCCGCAGCTGGTAGCAAAGTACGCGTGGGGCCTGACGACGTATCTGCCAATTCCACGCTCCGCTCGGTGGTGCAGCCGCACCAAGCAGCGCGAGATCTACGTCATCAGTACGCTGAAGCGCCCCGTTCCGCTCGAGTACAACCTGTACGTCAACAAGGAACTCTACAAGATTGTGGACGCGCGTCGCGAGTTCCTGAATGACGGGTACCCTTGTCGGTCGCTCTGGGACGCCGCCGTGCTGCACCTCGCTCACTCGATGTTCGTCGCAGCGCGCCGGGGGCCTTGAGCGGGTCCCAGCTACTCCAAGGCGGTGCTGGCGAAAGCTGGCCCGGAGAAGAAGCCCGCCTCCGGTGCAGCGGCGCTGCGGCCGACCGGCCGCGGCGGTGGCGGCCACGGCCTCGCCACGGGCCCGCCGGGCATGCAGCGGCCCACCGAGCAGCAGGTCCGTGTCGGCGCCGGTTCGGCAAGGCACGTAGGCGTGTGCAGGACGCTGTTCATGGCTATCGGCTGCGTCGTGTGATCGCTCGCTGCTGCGCGTGGTCGTAAGTAGGAGCGGACGCATTGGGTCGGCCTCGTCGACTTTTTGAAGAAGCGCAGCCTGCTGCCGGTGGTCGCGTTCACCTTCTCGAAGCGGCGCTGCGAGACCAACGTGTCGGCGCTGGCCAACATGGACTTGTGCACGGGCCACGAGCGGAGCGAGATCGAAGTCTTCATCACGCAGTCGCTGAAGCGGCTCAAGGGTTAGCACCGCCGTCCGGCGACCGTTGCGGGACGCAAGCCGTATCGCTACCCGCGGCGGGGGGCGTGCGGGCGAGCTCGCGTTCCTTCGCGCGCAGGCCCGGATCGGGAGCTGCCGCAGGTGCTGCGCACGCGCGAGCTCCTGCTGCGTGGCCTGGCGGTGCACCACGGCGGCTTGCTGCCCATCATCAAGGAGGTGCGTCGTCGTTGTTGTGGCGTCCCAAGCGCGCGCGCGCATCCGCCGGAAAGCTCACAGGCTTGGGCAGGCGGTTTTGTGCCCGTTTGCCGGCGCAGATGGTCGAGATGCTTTTCAGCCGCGGCCTCGTCAAGGTCCTGTTCGCCACGGAGACGTTTGCCATGGGCGTGAACATGCCGGCGCGCACCGTCGTGTTCTCCGGCTTGCGCAAGCCCGACGGCCGCAGCAGCTTCCGCGACCTCCTGCCTGGTACCGCAGCCGCGCCCGACGGGCCCACGCATCGGACCATGCTGACCCCTCCGGCCTTCTCAACAGTTGGGGTGCCGACCACCACCGTCGGCAGGCGAGTTCACGCAGATGGCGGGCCGCGCTGGCCGCCGTGGCTTGGACGCGGTCGGCACCGTGATCATCCCCTGCTTCGATGAAGTCCCCGACGTACGGACCCATTCGAATTGACGCCTCTGTTATGCGACGCCGGTTTCTCACGCGGGTGTAGCGTGTTCGACGCCCTGTCGCCGCGGTGACAGTCGGCGACGCTCGCGCGCATTCTGCTGGGCCAACCGACGCGGCTGGAGAGTCGGTTCCGCTTGACGTACCTGATGATCCTGAACCTGCTCCGCGTGCAAGAGCTGCGCGTGCAGGACATGATGCGGCGGTCGTTTTCCGAGTTTGCCAGCCAAGCCGACCTGCCGCAGCAGCGCCTTCTGGCCAAGCAGGCACGCGCATGTGTGCCAAGGTGGAGCGCCGTGCGAAGCGGCCGTCTGACCAAGCCGCCACGATGCTGCACGCACCTGGTGAGCGGAGCCGCAGGCCCGCAAGACGCTGATGGCCATGGAGCGCATCGCCTGCGACACGTGCCTGGTGGATCTCCCGCAGTACTACGAGGCCAACGCCGACATCATTAAGCTCAACCGCCAGGTGATGGACGCCGTGCTGGCCTCGGCGGCCGGCGTGAAGGCCCTGGTGCTGGGCCGGCTCATCGTTGTCAGCACCCTGGTAAGGGCAGCGCTGGCATCGCCTCGCAGCGGGTCCCCGCTTCTGCTGAGGTGCTGCCACCTCGCCACTCGATGCGCCACTTTTGGCCAGACCCATCGCAACGCGGTGGCCGCCGTGCTGCGCACTGAGATGAAGGGCAACCGCCGCGTGATCCACGCCGTCGTGCTGACGGACGCGGCCCCGACCGCGGACGCCGCTGCGGGACCGGGCATGCCGCAGACGGCGGGCGTGACGCCGCTGCGCTCGGTCTACGTGCCGACGGGGGCGCCCGCAGCCCGCGTCGAAGAGTTTGCGACAACCGACGTCGTCGTGCTCGGCAAGGGTCGCATCAAGATCGAGCTGCCGCGCAACGCCGACCGGCCCGACGCCCGCGAGCTGACCGCGATTGCTCAGCAGCTGCTGCAAGTGGCGCAAGAGTCGACGGCGACCGGTACGCCGGGGAAGGCGCTCCAGCAAGCAGCACGGGCGTGGGGCAGTTGCCTGACCGGTGCGGTGGGCGGCCAAAGCTCGGCTGTGGCGTGCGCGGCAGGCTTGGAGGCGGCGCACCCGATCAAGGACGTCAAGATGAACGACCTGGACATTGTGGAGGCGTACCAAGGCTGCCAAGCGCGCCAGGCGCAGCTGGACGCGGGCTTCCACTGCACACGGTGCCCAGACCTTGTCCGCCACGTACGGGCGCCGCCGTCCGGCCGTTGGAGCGAGCGAGCGAGCGTCTGCTGACCGTGCGAACTGCCTCCCGCACACCCTCACTGGGCGAGGGCAGTACGGCCTCTACCATGAGCAACGGCGGCTGGAGGCCGAGCTCGAGTCGCTGGAGTACCGCCTCTCGGATCGCAACTTGACGCTGCTGCCCGAGTACGAGCAGCGGCTCGCCGTGCTCAAGCAGCTCGGCTACGTGGACGACACCGGCGCGATCCAGCTGAAAGGACGCGTGGCCTGCGAGGTGCGCTCGTCAGGGCGCCTTGCATTTGCGCCGCCGCGCCAGCGGTTTCCTGAGAGCGCCGTTCCCCTGTGCTCTGGTTGGCGCTGCAGATCAACACGGCCGACGAAGTCTTGGTCACGGAGCTCATTCTCGAAGGCGTTTTCAACGAGTTGGAGCCGGACGAGCTCGTCGCGCTGTTGTCGGCCTTTGTCTTTGAGGAGCGCACGGAGAACGAGCCGACCCTCACTGAGCGCTTGCAAGCGGTAAGACCCCTGTGAGAAGCGCCACCGCTTGGGGAAACATCCGAAACCAGTTTCTGACGTGTGCACGACGTTTGGGCGCAGGCGTGTGTTTGGCGTGTCGTAGGGCAAGGCGGCGTTCCTGCGCGTGGCGAAGCGCGTGGCCGAGGTCCAGGCGGCGTGCAAGGTGCCCGTGCCCGAGGACGAGTACCTCGGCCGCCTCAAGTTTGGCCTGGTCGAGGTCGTCTATGAGTGGGCGCGTGGCATGGTACGCCGCCCCAACGACGGGCCAGCGTCGAGGGCTGGCGGGCGGCCGCTGACGAGGTTGGGCGGTGCGCGCGGATGGCGTGTGGAAATCGGCGGCGCGGCAGACGTTCAAGCAGATCACGGACCTGACCGACGTGCCGGAAGGTGCGTGGCGTTCGCAGTCAGGCAGCCGCGAGCGACGGGCGCGCAACTGACCGTGCGCAAGCGCGGTGCCGTTGCGCGGACGCCGCCCACTCCCCCCCAGGGTCCATCGTGCGGTGCATCGTACGCCTGGACGAGACGTGCCGTGACGTGCGCAACGCCGCGCGTGTCATCGGCGACAGCGTGCTGTACAAGAAGGCCGAGACGGCGTCGGCCATCATCAAGCGCGATATTGTCTTTGCCGCCAGCTTGTACTATTGAGTGCAAGTTTGAACGTATGTACAGGTCGATAGATGTACAGGAGCGCATGCACGCGTTTAGGTAGAGGCGGCGTCCGCCTTTTTGCTCTTCTTACTCTTCTTCTTCGGTTCGGACGCTTCCTCGGCGGCCTGGGCCAGGGCCGTCTCGGCCGCCGCCGCCGCTTGCGCGGCCTCTGCCTCCCGCTGCGCCCGCCGCGCCTTCTTCGCCGCGCGGCGCGCCGCCTTGTCGGCCGCCGCCGCCGCTGCCTCGTGGTCCTCTGCGGCGTCCGCATGTGCCTCAGCGGCCGCAGCTGGCGCCGCCGAGGCCTCTGCGTGCCGTTTCCGCTTCTTGGGCTTGGCCTCCGCAGGCTCGGCGTTCTCGGCGGTGCTCGACTCGGCCGGGGAGTCGGTCGGGCGCGGCGGGTTGCTCGGGCCGTCGGAGGAGCGACGGAAGTACGAGTACAAGTCGGTCGTCGCCGCCGCCGTCCCGCCGGCGGGCGAGCTTTCCCGCCGGAACCCCCGGAAGGCGACGCGACCCTCCACGTCCTCGCCCTCGCTAGCGTCCGGCGTGCCGGTCCGCGACCCTTCCTGGCTGAACTTGGCGGTCGCGTACACCTCCAGCGTATCCGACTCCTCGGCCTGGGGCACCAGTAGCACAAGGTTGCGACGGCCACGGCCGTTAGGTGCGAGAGAGCATCGAGCCCGCCAGATGGCGAGTGGAGGCGCGCCCGCACCGCGTTCGCGAGCTTGGTCACTTTCGCAGTGGCAAAGATCTCCAGCATGTCCTTCTCCTTGTACGTGCGCAGATCCTTGTGCTTGAGCCGCTTGCGGTACAGCTGGTTGCGTTTCGTCTCGATCTTGACGGATGTGGACGCGGTGGTGGTGGTCTTCGTCGTCGTCTTCGTTGTGGTCGTGGCCGTGGTCGTGGTCGTCGCCTCCTCGTGGGCCTCCGCCGCGCCGGGCGGCGGGCTGGGCGACGCGGACGCCTGCCCTTGGTTCAGGCTGCTCAGCAGCTGGTCGAACGCCGACACATGGCCGAGCCAGTTGTCGCTCGAGGACCGCGTGGCGCCGACGCCTGGTCGGCCACGGGTGCGCCCGACGGCACTAGCTGCCGCTGTGGTGAGCCACACAGCGGTGACGGCATGCTAGCGGCCCGCCGCAGGCGGGTGGGAGAGGGGGTGTGCGTACCGAGCTGGTCGTTCTTGAGGCGCACCTTGATGTGCTCGGTCACGCCGTGCTCGCGGGCGCCGAGGCCGCGGCCGGCGGACCAGCCCATCTTGGCCATCATGCGGTGGCCGAAGCCATTGGGGTCTGCCGATGGCACGATGCCCAGCGCCGAGCGGTCGGCGGCCGCGTTAGTGCTGTGGCGTAGCGGCAACGCGAGGCGGTCGGGCTGGCGAGCAGGCGAGCAGGACGGGCCGTACTGGGGTCCCACTGCTTGCTTCGCGGGTCCGGCACGAGGCGCTGCTTCACGCGCGGCTCGGCG
>Ga0180216_1003465_pt1 | contig 12487 bp, 17 predicted proteins | sample eDN3rd37CBELigMG_FD_128879 | JGI IMG/M metagenome (GOLD analysis project Ga0180216, IMG submission 128879) | Enriched Miracle-Growth compost microbial communities from Emeryville, California, USA - eDNA 3rd pass 37_C BE-Lig MG (version 2)... ...
AGGATGTTACCAGTTATATAGGACTCAATGTTGATGATTTTTACTTCGTCAAATTGCGGGTATTCCTCTTGATAGAGCTCTTGAAGCGATTGATATATCGTAGCATGCAGCTGCTGAAGCAATGCTTGCTCTAATAGGTACGCTCTAGATTCAGTATTAGCAGAGGCTTGAGGAATAGCTGTAAGCAGTATCATGAGTATAAAGATGCAGCTTAGTATACGTTGGTTCATTCGCATTTTTCATCACCGCCGCTATAGATTGTTTCCAACTGGAGTGAAATTATTCTAGCAGCATTGCCTAAGTCAATTTATCCCACGAAATAAAAGGAGGATTAATGATGGCAGTTTATACAATGAACGCTACTCGAAATAATCTATACGGATCACTGTCTGCTGAATTTGAACCGTCACTAACGATTAAGTCTGGAGATACCGTTCGATATTCATGTTTTGATGCGGGCTGGGGAACAGCGTCTGAGGAAGGAAAGCGAATAAAGCCATTTGGCAGAAGAGATGGATTAGATCCAGGACATGCACTTAGTGGACCGATCAAGATAGAAGAGGCAAAAAAAGGGATGGTTCTAGAGGTAAAAATTAATGACATTATTCCTGGCCCATATGGATTTAATTCTGCAGGTGAGTATCCGAATTGGCAGAACCAAAAGCTTAACCTAACACAATATAAAGAAATAACGCTTAATTGGACACTAGATCGTCAAAATATGGTCGGTGTCACGGAGATCAATGGTCGCACATTTTCCGTAGGCTTAAACCCATTTATGGGTATCTATGCAATGCCGCCAGAGGAAGCGGGTATACATAGTACTTGGCCGCCACGTTTCTGCGGTGGAAATATAGATTGCAAAGAATTAACGAAAGGCAGTGTATTATATTTGCCTATTCCAGTAGATGGAGGTTACTTCTTTGTCGGGGATGGGCATGCCGCACAAGGGGATGGTGAGATCAGCTGTCAGGCCATTGAATGTCCGATGGAGCTAGTCGATCTTACATTCACCGTACATCAAGATATGAGTCTTAACATGCCAATAGCCAATACACCAAGTGGCTGGATATGCTTCGGGTTTCACGAAGACTTGAATGAAGCAACCGTACAAGCGATGGATGAAATGCTTAAGCTGATGTGCAAGCTTTATAACGTCAATCGTGTTGAAGCGATTGCACTCGCAAGTACAATAGTTGATTTAAGAATTACTCAGGTTGTTAACGGTGTTAAAGGTGTTCATTCTATACTCGCTCACGGAGCATTGCGATCACATTAGTGAATTACCTAGCCATCTAATAGGAGAAAAAACATGAGAACGATAATGATTAGTGACATTCATGGATGCTTGGATGAATTGAACGCACTGCTTCATGCGGTAGAGTACAGCCCTGTGCGTGATAAGTTAGTATTGCTTGGCGATTACGTAGATAGGGGCCCGAAAAGTAAAGAGGTAGTAGAACAGATTATGCAATTAGTGAATGAACACGGAGCTATTGCTATAAAAGGTAATCACGATCAACGGCTGGTTGACTTAATCCACAATCGAGACGTAAAAGAAAAGTTCATCGAGCACGGCGGATTAAAAACAATTACTAGCTATACGAACAGTAAGGATATTACGCTAGAGGAAGCAATGGAATACATCCGAGACAAGTATATCGACCATATTCACTTCTTATCGTCGTTGCCATTGTATTATGAGGATCAGGATCATATTTACGTACATGCAGGAATTAATCCCTCTGTTGCGGATTGGAGACTTACATCGAAACATGACTTTCTCTATATTAAGGAGCTGTTTATTCGTAACAAAACAACGGTGAAGGATAGGAAGATAGTTTTTGGTCATACCAAAGCCATCGATATTCATGGTACGCCAGATGTTTGGTTTTCAGACGATAAGATTGGGATCGATGGAGGTTGCGCTTACGGATTACAGTTAAATGCCTTAATATTTAATGGTACTAAATACGAGAATTTTTCGATAAAGAAGGCTAACATTGTATAAAAAGGAGATGCGATGAAACGTATTCTACTCCTCCTCTTACTATTGTTATTAGCTGCATGTCAGAGCAACAACGAAGCGACATTATTACCGATCACCATCGAAGAAGCCTATCCAGGTAATATGATGGATGTTACCATGATTGAGCTTATTGATGGGAGCTCGGGTGAACGAGTAAAACTGACGAGCAAAAGTGAAATCGATAGCTTGTTAAATGATATAAAAGATTTGGTCTTGGAGCCTGATCCTAATCAAGAAGGTAGAGTGGGATACCTTTATAGATTGGTACTATACGAGGAAGAGCGGTTGACGCTCGATTTTTTACCGACTGCCATGAACGAGACGTATTATTTGTTGAATGAGCAGCTGCACGGCATATTACAGCAGTTGTACACCGAGAAATTTAATAAAGAGGAGTGATCTCTGTGATCCAATGTCCTTGGTGCAGTAACCATGTTCAATTAGTTCATTCCACTTGTCCAGAATGTAAACACATGGTTTTACCTGAGCATTTAGATGAAATGCTTAACGGAGATCATCAACAAGAAAATGATACTAACGATTATAGTCATCTTGATGTGAAAGAGATACTATTGAATAGGTTTCATTGCTCAAAGTGTAAGCATGATTCGTGTAACGTGAAAGAGGTAGCGATGACTGGAACAGGCTTGAGTAAGCTATTAGATATTCAGCATCAGCATTTTCTGTTTGTTTCATGCTTGAACTGTGGAATTACAGAGATCTATGATCCAGATGTGTTAAGAGGAACGAAATCTGGTCAATTAGGCACGATTATGGATGTGTTATTTGGAGGCTAATATAATGCAGCTAGAGACGAAGCTAATAGATATTATGCGTACGAACGAGAATGTAATGGAGGATTTACAGCTTGTACAACAACTGAATTTACCTCATTGGTGGATAGCTGCTGGCTATGTTAGGAACTATGTATGGGATTACTTACACGGCTATGAGCAGAACACTCCGCTCAATGATGTGGACATTGTCTACTATGACCCAAAGAATATATTAATGAGTCTCGAAACGGAGCTAGAAGCTAGCTTACTAGAGAAAAAGCCAGTGTATCAATGGTCAATTAAGAATCAAGCTAGAATGCATGTGAAGAACAATGACCATCCCTTTGAGAGTGTTGAGGATTCCATGAAACGATGGCCGGAAACAGCGACAGCTGTAGGAATTACGTTAAGCGATACCAATGAGATAAGGATCATCGCACCTCATGGCTTAGACGATTTATTTAATCTAGTTGTTCGAAAAAGCGAATTCTTTAGAGATGAAGCTTATTACCGTGAGCGCGTACGATCTAAGGGATGGAGTACATATTGGCCCAAGCTGATGATTACATAGGGGGGCGCGATGATGGTTGTCGGTGTTAAAGCTATATTTTTTGACTTGTTCGAAACATTAGTCACTGAATTTTCTGAAGGGAAACGTATATCCGAAAGAGCTTATGATTATCCAAGGCTCCTTGGTTTATCTCATGAGCAATATAAGAAGGAGTGGAGACTCCGAAGTCAGGCAAGAATGACGGGAGCATTTCTAGACTATCCTGCTGTCGTTAAAGACATATTAGCTGGCTACGGAATAGACAACAAGGAAGAGGAGATTTATTATCTATATGAGGAGAGAATCAAGGAGAAGAAAATTCCTTTTCATCAACCTCAGCAAGAAGTGATGACGATGCTTGCAGAGCTGAAAAGCAGAGGCTTCAAGCTAGGCTTAATTAGTAATTGCACCGAGGAAGAAGTTAGACTATGGGATCAGTGCGAGCTAGCAAAGTATATGGATCTTGTTATTTTCTCCTATCAAGCAGGGCTAGCTAAGCCAGATCGTGAAATATATAAGCTAGCATGTGATCAATTACAGGTTGAACCATCAGAAGCTTTGTTTGTCGGCGATGGCGGCTCTAGCGAACTAGAAGGTGCAGAACGAGCAGGGTTAACACCAGTACATGCTGTATGGTTCAATACTCATATAAGCAGCAACTATATTAAGCTGCATAAACCAGCTGAACTGCTGGATTTCATTACATCTGGAGTTCATAATATAAAATAACACATAACAATCATAGACGCTCACCTTGGACGAAAGCTCATTAAGGTGGGCGTTTTTCGTGTGTGGGATGACCTCGATTAGCCAGACTCTATTAATGAGCAGCTTAAAAATATCAATAAAGGATGAGATACTATGCCACCGATAAGCTACGAGCAATTTATACAATTAGTAGAGAAATATAAGATTTTTCCTTTCTCAGAATTTGTTCCAGAGTATCCTTCATTAACGGTTGCTGCAGCTAGCAATGACTGGCATACCGATCAGGAATCAGATCCATGGCTATGGCGCGTTCGTATTGTTCAAGATGGGATCGCCGCGTACGGTAAGTTTTTCGGATCAAAGGCGACCTTTATTCATGCACCAGCTTTCCCGCTTGTTCGGACGATACTTACATCCAACCGAGACGTACGGGAGCGTTACAACGATGGGCTAATGTCACGAACGGCTTATCAGCTTTACAACATAATAAGTGAGCATAACATTATTGACTCTCGCCGTTTACGTAAGGAAGCGGGACTAGGTGCCAAAGAGGACAAAAAGGAATATGAAAAGTCGCTTGTGGAGCTTCAAAATAGCGGTGACATCGTCATCACAGGAGCAGTGAAACAGAATGAAGAAGTAGAGGGCTGGAGCAGTATGTGTTACCAGCCTTCCGAGCTTTGGTTGAATTCCTTGCAAATCAATGAAGCTAATCTTTCAGCAGAAGAGGCTAAGCAATTGCTCAGCGCACAACTGATCGAGAACTGTTCGACGAAAGCCTATCGTTATTTTATGAAAAAGTTACAGCTTGACGCTGGCAAGTAACTTACTTTCTCTCGAAATCAACATTCGACTAAAAAGGGGAAGGGGTAGTTTGCTGTTGCTGTTGGTTGCATTAGCCGTATCCATATTGCTTACGTGGTCCTATAAATTAGTTGAATATTGCTACAAATTAGGCGGAGGTACGCTACAGTCACGCTATGTTCTCTATATATGGGCCGCGCTGATCTTGCTACTTCTACCTATCTTAAAAGGAAATATTGTATTCAATCTACCTATAAACATTAGAACCATCATTCCAGCTTTAATCATTATATTTATCGTAAATTATGTCGTTTCACGGTACTCCGGGTATGATCCCGTAGGGAGGTTTAACATTGTGAACTTTGCGATTACGTATCCGATTATTGAGGAGATTATTTTCCGAGGAATGTTGCTTCCGTATTTGAATCAAACTTTAGAAACTACAGAGTTTGTTGAAATATTGTATATGCCTGTTAGTCTTCCAATCATCATTACAGCTTTTTTATTCGCGATAGCACACCTGCAATACTATAAGCTCTCCTCACAAAGTATTCGGTATATGTTGTTTGCTTTTATAGGTGGGATCTTTTTCGGAGCTATCGCGGACCTTACTCAGTCCATTATGTTTACATTGCTGCTCCATATTGAATTTAATGTATTAACCATATACTTTGCTAAAAAACATAAAAATAAGCTAAGAGGTGCATAGTGCTGGATTACAATACGATTGAACGTGCAAAAGAGTTATCTATAACGGTCATACGTCAAGCTGGTCTTATTGCTAAAGAAAAATTCGATAACTTTAATGAGATAAGTATGAAGGATCAGCATGGTGATGTCGTTACAGAGGTTGATTACCTTGCAGAGAAGATTATTATTAATGCGATACAAGAAGCATTTCCAGATCATCAGATACATAGCGAGGAAGCCGGGAGCATCGGACAAGAGAACGATTGGTTATGGCTAATCGATCCATTAGACGGTACGAACAATTTTGCAATAGGGCTTCCTATATTTACGACATCCATTACATTAATGTATCAGCGAGAGCCTGTGCTCGGAGTCATCTATGAGCCGTTAACCGATCGTTTGTTTGTATCGGTTATAGGCCAAGGCAGCTATTGCAACGAGCGTCCTCTGCAGGTGAGAAGTAATCCGACTCTACTTAAAGGGAATATAGGCTGGATCCAAGGTCACGTCGTACAGAATGATAGCAGAGCTACAAAGCTAAGACAGCATATCGACCTCAAATTTAAAAGAATGATGAGGCTATGGGCGCCGACCCTTCAATGGTGCATGCTCGCTAAAGGAGATATTGATGGAATTGTGCTCTATAACTCTGAAGGCGATGATTTATATTCTGGCCTTCTCATGGTGCAAGAAGCGGGTGGTGTTGTTATCGATTTTGAAGGGAATCCATTCAAAGGGATGAACGAGCAGCCATATCTCATCGCATGCCATCCAGATCATAAAGAGGATCTACTAGCTATCGTCAGAGAAGGGCTAAGCTATCAACATCTAGAAAGCGGTAGCTTTCGTGCGAGGTGAGCGCACGCTCTATAAACTTGCTAAGAGGCGAGAGGCAGGTGAGGCAAAATGAGATGGTTAGTAATGACATTGGCAGCAATCATTCTGTTAGTGACAGGATGCTCTCTTAATGGTACGAAACAAGACACCAAGCCATTTCTTTTCTCATATGAGTTAAATAAAGTAGAGCCACAGCATCAATCCGTAATAGATCCGTGGTTGGAGGCTGCAAGAAATGATCCAGAAATAAGAATACACACATATGAAACGGAAGATGGGTATAAGTACAGCTATGTCAAAAGCTATAAAGATGTTGAGGTTTCTTATATTTATACGAATAATCAAGGTCAATTGAAGCAGCGGTTTATTAAAGGCTCAAACGATGATGAGATTCTCGTTGTTATTCAATACAATACTTCGATATGCTGTAACATGAACATATACGTAACGGATGATCAAGATAAATACCAGTACCCGGATGATTTTAATTTTACGTTCAGCTATGGAGTGCTACATAAAAACAAATTAGATACGTTTGAGAACACCTTCACGAAGGATCTTATCATCGATGGATTAATACAAACAGACCTAGTACTAACGGATGACGAGAAGAAGCGTATTTATGAGAAAATGCAAGAAATTAACCTCTTTGATTATCCTGAGTTTAGTGCGGGTGTAAACGGTGAACCAACGGTTGGTTATATCTTTGTTGTTGAACGCAATGGGGAAGAGCAGACGATCGGCTGGAGTGGTGGCTTTACCAATGAGCAAAAACACCAAAGGTTTAAGTCACTGGTGGATATGATTATTGAGATCATTAATTCACATGAAGAATATAAAGCACTACCAGAAGCATCGGGCGGCTACTCATAAACTCAAGTTGTAGAGCAAAGCAAAAACGCGAGGTGTTCATGAAAATCGGAATTGTACGACATTTTAAGGTAGAAGAACATACAACGAAATACTGGATGTCGGCACAGCAGTTCAGTGAGTGGGTTGATCATTATAATCGTGCTAGCATTGAAGAAAACACAATGATAACAGTCTCAGATTGGGATTGCTGCTACTCTAGTGATATGGACAGAGCACTTCAAACGACAGAGAGGCTCTATCAAGGAAAGCCAGTCATTACTCCGCATTTAAGAGAAATCGACATTAAACCGCTGTTTCAGACGAAATTGAAGCTGCACTTAAATATGTGGCTGTTTTTAGGGAGAGCGGGCTGGATCTTTAATCATTCTTCACAGGAGAGTAGAAGCTTAACAAGCAACAGAGCTAACCACATATTAAATGAGATCGAAGAAGGCTATAAAGGGAGAAATGTATTAATCGTTACTCACGGGGCATTTATGATGGTTTTAAGAAAAGCTCTAATTGAGCGCGGCTATATAGGAGATAGGTTTTATAAACCGGAAAATGGAAGGGTATATATCTTCAAAAAAGAAAAGGGTGTTTATGATGGGGAGAATAGAAGAACGTTTGCTGGAGCTTGGGATCATACTGCCGAAAGCTAGCAATCCAGCAGCAAGCTATACTAACGTTGTTATTGTAAATGGACTGATGTATGTGTCAGGAAAAGGACCGACCGATCACGTCAAAGGAAAGCTTGGAAAAGAATTTACGACAGAGGATGGCTATACCTATGCAAGACAGGCCGGTCTGGAGGTTCTCGCTGTTGTCAAAGAAGAATTAGGTACACTGGACCGAGTGAAGCGAGTGGTAAAAGTACAAGGCTTCGTTAATGCCGAGCCCCAATTTGAAGAACATCACAAAGTATTAAATGGATTCTCTGAGCTTATGTATGAAGTGTTTGAACAGAAGGGAGTACATGCCAGATCCGTGCTAGGTGCAGTTTCGGTAAGGGATAATCTCCCTATTATCGTCGATACCATATTTGAAGTTGAAGATGAAATATCTAACTAACAAGCTTAAGAAGGTGATCACTTGGACAGCATTACGATTCGACCAATAACTCGAAACAATTGGGAAGATGCAATAAAGATAACGGTAGCGGAGTATCAGAAACCTTGGGTACCCTCTGTCATGGAAGGTATTGCGTATGCACATATTAAACCTTGGGATGAAGCGTTAGATCCGTATATTATAGATTTGAACGGAGCTATCATTGGATTTTTCTATTTAAGTTACACGCCGGGAAGCGAAGATAATTACTGGATTGGTGGTTTCCAAATTGCAAAGGAGTTTCAAGGTAAAGGTTACGGTAAACAAAGCATGAAGACCATAATCGACTTTATTACGCAACAGCATCCAAATTGTAAAGAGATTTCATTAACTGTAGAAAAGGCAAACGATAGAGCCCAAAGCTTGTACGAAAGCCTGCTTTTTGTTAGTGAGAATAAGACAAATGCTTACGATGAAATGATATACAAATTAATGGTATAGTTTGCAACAGACAATATGTAAGAAAGAAAAATATCCAGCATAGAAACCTACCTAAAAAGCTCATTAGGTAGGTTTCTCTTATAGATGCGACCGTAGAACAGTTTGAAAGCAATTAGGAAGAGGGTGCAGAAAGCAATGAAACGATATAAAAGTCCACTAGGCAGACAATTGATATTCGAATCCTATGACAAGCTTCTTGATGACTGGGGCGTGAGTATAAAGGAGAAGGATATAGAGACTACATATGGTCATACGCATATCATTAAAGCAGGTGATCCTCAAAATCCACCATTATTGCTATTACACGGAACGGCGGATAATTCGGCCATGATGTGGATCTATAATATTGAGCAATTAAGTGAACACTTTTATGTCATTGCTGTCGATGCTATCGGCGGCTCTGGAAAAAGCGAGCCAAATGAGCAATACTATAAGAGCTTTAATCAGATTACTTGGATAGATGAGATTCTAGATGCGCTTAAGATCGGTAAGACTAATATATGCGGCATATCGTATGGTGCATTTCTGGCATATTATTATACCTTAAACAGGCCTAATCGTATAAATAAAGCGATATGCTTAGCGGGTGGTATTCCCGCAGGTCAATTTGAAGTGTTTACGAAGATGATGGCTGCTTTTTTGCCGGAGGCAATGTTCCCAACGGAGAAGAGCTGCAAAAAGCTATTAAGGAAGCTTTGCGGGGCTAATTATCAATCATTTGAGAATAATGAACTATTAATGAAGCATTGGTATTATTTATTGAAGTACTTTAATAACGAATCGATGATGCAGCACAAGATCAACATCGACAATAATATGGATCTATCGGATACAAGGAGCAAGGCATAATTTATTATTGGGGAGCAAGACCGACTATCACATTACCCTAAAGCAATAAAAAGGCTTGTCCATTATGATATGAATTACAAAATTATTAAAGATGCAGGGCATGCGATTAATCATGAGCAACCAAGCCTCATTAACAAGGAAATCATGGAACATATTCTATAGAAGTGCGTATTCCTGTTAATGTACATAGCCTTAGAAAAGAGGAAAGTATGCTTAAGAAAAAGACAGTCATCTATACAGTCATCGTCATTATTATGCTGTTCGTATTAAGTAATGAATATAGAACCGTATGGAACCCACAGCTTGAGGGAAGTAGCGAGAATAACAATGGCGCCTTTCTATCGAGTCAATACTTCCATGAGCTGGAGCAATTGTATGAGCGAATCCGACTCAACAATGAACAATGGTATATTTTCGACGATGCTAAACAAGTGGCTGCGAAAGCAGTTGTAGATAAGATGATGGAAGATCTAGTGAAACAACCTGAAGCATTAATGAACCATGTAAACGATCATCTGTTCTTTGAGATGTTTGATGAAAATATAAGAAGAATAGGCGATATCACTCAAGAGATCCATTACTTTAGAAATGTATTGAACGAATATAGTGGAGCACCCGAACGATTGACCGATATGATTGAGTTAACGGCTCAAGGGAAATGGAGGCTATTTAGCGCGAGGTTTCATCGATACCATTCAGAGGACATGAATGCAGCGTTAAATGTTAAATTCATCTCAGCAGATGGACGATTTGAAGTGGTATATAACGCAGAGACAGAAGAGCTGGTCACTGATGCTGTGAATATGGGAACGTATAATTACGCACCAGGATCTTTACATCCTTTGAAATATTATAGACATTACCGGTATGATGTTGCACCTTGGAAGAAATGGGGCAATGTTGAAGACGTCTCCTACGAGGATATTATGAAATTAGAGTCCAAGCATGGTACTGCTGAAGAAAAAAAGAACTCTAGCGAAATTGAAGAGAAGATAAAGCAAGTGAAGAAGCAGCTTCAATAATGGCGTGATGTGACCCAGCCGAGTGTACATTAGTCCGTTGGGCTGGGTCTTCCATAAAGAAAAAGTACGAATCCTCCTCCCCTGTATCGTTTGTTTATATGATATAGTAAGCAAATACGGTTGTCTAATATATGGATTTAATAACAGTAATAGGTTAGAACGATCAATACTACATGGCCAAGGGAGAATAGCGATGCAATCTGAGCTAATTAATATTGTTAATGAACAACGAGAACCGATAGGTGTGGCAACTCGTGAGGAAATACATAAACAAGGCTATTGGCATGAAGTGTTTCATTGCTGGTTAGTTAACAACATAGATAACGTCGATTATATTTACCTTCAGCTGCGAAGCGAGAAGAAGAGAGATTATCCAAACTTATTAGATATAACAGCTGCCGGACATTTATTGTCTGATGAGACAGTGGAGGATGGGGTAAGAGAAGTGAATGAGGAGCTTGGTATCGACATTTCGTATGAGGAGCTTATTTCGCTAGGCGTTGTCGATTATGAGGTGACGCATGGTCAACTGATCGATAAAGAGTTTGCTCATGTACATGTCCACCGTTTCAATGGGGAGCTAGATGAGTTTTCACTCCAACGAGAAGAGGTTGCAGGCGTATTTATGGTACGCTTTGATGACTTCTATGAGATGTGGACGAGTAATAAGAACGATATCGATATTCAAGGGTTTGTGCTAGATGAACAGGGATATAGAATCGAAATGCAAAAGAAAGTAGGAAGAGAGCAATTTGTCCCGCACAACGAGGTATTCTACCAAAAAATCTTAGGTCGAATAAAGGAGGTATTAGAAAATGAAGCTTAGCGGAATCATACCTATTCTTCGCATATTTGATATTACTAAGGCAAAGGAATTTTACTTAGAATACTTAGACTTTAAGCTAGACTGGGAGCATCGCTTTGAGGATGACATGCCCTTATATTTGCAAATATCCAGAGATCATACACAGCTGCATCTAAGTGAGCATCATGGAGATTGCAGCCCAAGCGCTGCAATAAGAATAGAAGTAACGGGGATACATGAATTTCATAGCAGGCTTGTAAGTAAAAACTATCGTTTCGCCAGACCTGGGCTAGAGAGCACCCCTTGGGGCAGTAAGGAATGCACGGTCACAGACCCCTTCGGCAATCGTATTATTTTCTTTGAATATGAAAAAGTGAATCAGCATGTCAGCTGACAAAAACTCCTTTAAAAATATGTTAGTGAGATTTGTTAGAAAAAGATGTATAATATTGGAATAAACTACCCAGAATCGAAACCGTCTAAGAACTATAGCTATCTTAGACGGTTTCTTTTATTTTTATAAAAATCGAAATGGAGTGATCACATTGAATAAGCGTCTGAAAGAGCAAGGCCAAACCAATAAAAAAGCATGGGAGCATCGTGCATATGAATTTTGGCATAAAAGAGATGGATTACCCCAGGAAAGTGCATCACGAATGATGGAAAATCCGTTAGCGTGTCTTAAGAAGCATAAGGATTACTTTAGAGAGGTTGAAGGATTGAAAATTGCCAACCTATGCGGATCGAATGGACGAAAAGCTGTTCCACTAGCTTTACTTGGCGCAGAAGTAACGGTGTTTGATATTTCCGAGGAAAACAAAAAGTACGCTCTGGAGCTAGCTGAGAGCGCTCATACGACGATAGATTATGTCGTTACGGATATCTATGATATTGATCTCGAGAAGTATAGAGCACAATTTGACCTTCTATATTTGGAAGGCGGCATCCTGCATTATTTCGGTGATCTGCATTTATTTATGACGATTCTCCATACCATATTGAAGGAGGATGGAA